>Ga0179591_1288264_pt1 | contig 23693 bp, 24 predicted proteins | sample CZOMad2_1_08_16f_FD_182891 | JGI IMG/M metagenome (GOLD analysis project Ga0179591, IMG submission 182891) | Vadose zone soil fungal communities from Angelo Coast Range Reserve, California, USA - CZOMad2_1_08_16fungal (PacBio error correction) | ecosystem: Environmental > Terrestrial > Soil >...
ATCCGGCTCTTCAGAGAACGCGGCAGTGGGGAATTAAGCCAAATTATACGCCTGGGAATTGTGGGAAGCTGCGTGCGGGGCGACCCCACAGCGGGCAATTTGAAAATCAGGGGCCGCATCAAGAGGAAAAGATCACCACGACTACAAGATGTAAAAAAACAATGTTTCGGACGCTTGTAAGCCAAAAAAGGGCGAGCGGGCGGACGCTTAAAGATGTAGTCGCGTTCACTGACGCAGGCTGTTTTGAACGGTGAAATGGAACTCATAATAGAGACGAGCGGCAGGTTATAAGTCCCGACTTCCGCTAAAATAGGGCTCAATCTAACTGAAGAAGCCGGGAGTAAGCCTCCTGATAACAAGATCACACTACCATCAAAGGGAGAATCAGGGCATCACGGTATAAAATCTAAAGAAGGGAAGTAGCTTCAAAGAGAAGGGTTCTCTTAGTTGACGCAGTCAAAAGGGGGTTAAAAGAGTGGAGAAAAAAGAGATGGTGAGATGCTCTCTTATGGGGGCGCTCACAAATGTTGGGGAAAAAATACCTAAAACGGTGCGCACGCTTCAATAATTCAGGAATGGGGGCGAGCCTGATGGACCGAGATACTTCGGTAACTGATGACATGCCGCCGCCTGGAAAAGGATATTGTATGGGTAGAAGTTGAGGTCAGCGACAACATTCGAACGACAACAAAGGGTAGAAACGACAGGGAGACCGCATGATGGGTGTCTTATGTCAGGAGGTAACTTAGGTGTAGGCGGGTTCGGTGCCATGTGGGCAAAAGACTTGGACCGCCTAAATGTCAAGACTTCGCGTAATGGTTTCGAGAAAACCCCTTCTGAGCGTCCTCGCTTCCAATCAGATAGCGCCGGCATCAGAGGTGGAATAGAGGTGTGCGGAAGGTAAAAACGAAAGCGTAAACCGATTGAAAGATTCTTCAATATAAAGGACTCAGTTGGGGGCCGTAGAAAGCTGATAAAAAAAGCGAGCGAGGGCTGATGCAAAAAATTCGGCTCAGGAAGCTTTCAAAAAGCACAAGAAGGCGAGACAGCTTGTGAAAGGTCCGGAAGTGATCAAAGGTGGTAGAGGGAGCGCGAACCCGGTAATGGAAAGAGGCGTGTTAACATCAGGGCCCACCGACTGAGCAAGCTTGGGGAGGAATCAGCCAGACAAAACCTAGGGGGGAAAAAGGACCTACGTGTTTGGCCTGAAGAGGCGTTCGAATAGGACAAGAAAAAAACGAGTCGCAAAAGAACGCAAATTGGAGGGGGAGTACGCAGCGTGGTGCAAGGCGGAGCTAAATATCGAAAGATGTGCGAACTATCAGCAAAGGGCTGGAGGCGAGGTAAGAGAACCCTACAGACATACCTGGTTAAAAACTTCGGCGGAGGCAAAGACACGAGGAACGCGTTCCTGACATCTTCATGACCCAAAAGGAGCCGGGTTAAGATCCCTTCGCACGTCCTGAAGTCTCAAAACATGAAATGAAAGACTTCCCGAATCTTGTGCCCACCGGGCTAACAACTCGGCGATAAAATGGGAGAAGATGACGTCTGCCGGTGGCACAAAGAATCGGTCATTTTTTGGTTTCAAAGAGGGGAGGAGGGGGTGCTTGACTCAGAAAAATCAGAAGGGATAGCAAAACTCCGAAAGGGAAAGGGGGAAAGGACTGGCAGGAACGGTGTTCCGGGGGGGCACTGAAAAAGCAATTTGCGATGCCGTGAGTGACCAGGATGTCCTGTAGTGTGCTATGCACTAAGAGACGCGAACCCAACCGCGACAACCTTCGAAGGAAAAGGAGGGTTCAAGAAATGGATTTAGCTCCGACAAGGATCAGATGTGCCTCAAAAAACAGCAACCGATAAGGAAGGTTCGGCTTTGGGGCCGCGAACGTGCTGGTAGGCCACAGGACAAGCAACCCTACCTGGGCGCGGTCAATCGCTGGAAATGTACGCAACGGGTAACGAACCGAAGGGCACAGTCGGGGGGGGATGCCGGGAGAAAAATAAAAAAGGACATCCGGGTTAAGTCCGATCCTCAACCAGAGGGTAAAGGCCGGAGCCAGTTCACCATCGCTCTCGTTAGTCGTGCGGGGTCTTCCGTGGCTTGCTCTAAGAAAGAAGAAGAACTCGGCGAAGCGTCGGAATCACCTCCCGGAGGGTATCGGAAAATGAAAAGAGATGTTCGCGAGGGGAACTCGACTTCGTTCAACAAAGCGTACTTCCAAGAGGGAGGGAGTCTGGCTATTTGAAGCTCTTACCCAAAATGTGGATCCGACCAGCCAGAAGGTTCGCGAGTAAAGCTACGTCAAAGTACGCACCTCCGAAGGAAGACCCCCCGTACGAAGAAAGGACGGAACTTCCCACAAAGTTTCGCTTGACGACGTGCCCCGAGAAGCAATCGCAAATCAGGAACAGACCAGTTGTCCGTTTCTATGGTCGAAAGCGGGTGAAATTGAACTCGAAGACTACTAAAGGGGGGGACGTTATCAGACAAGCTTCAGGAAGATAGGTACCATGACAAGGAAAGCTACCGGGTAATACGGACCAAATTGCAGGGAAGGAAAGGGGGGGAAAATCTGTTCCTCGTAGCGCAAGGTGAAACATCCTCAAAAGCTGGGACCGAAGGACTCAGAAAGCTCGCCTTCTGGCGTCTTTGGAAAATCCCTACCCGAAAGGTGAAAAAGGAGCGAAACGGTAAGGGGGGGGGTTATGTCTAATCTGACAGTCATGTCGTACCCTGTTAGCAATTCGCCACGCCAGGGGAGGACACTCCTTTCTCGAAAGAGGGTAACGAGTTAGAGTCCTTGGTTAGCCGGCGAAAAGGGCGAGGATCTCCAGGTGGATTACCGCTCTGGCGGGGAAATGTCCGGGGGGTCGCGGCACCGTAAAGGTAGTCCAACTACACCCCTGCAACCCCTGCCCTGCCTTTCTGAAGAGAGGGGACAAAAAAATGAGCGAAAGCGAAAGCCAAAAACGTTCTCCGTGCCGCGCTCATAAGGGGGGACTGTAACTCGATAGAAAAAAAACGACGAAGAGTGCAAGGGACAAGAGAAAGACAAAATGGGCGAATCATCTCGGGTGCTTCGTGGCTGATGTGATGGAGCAGGGGGTTCAAGAGGTGAATCAGGCGGTGAGTTGGGCAGCCAAAAAGGAACACGGCAAGACCCATCGGTTCGCGGGGGGGCATTAACATTAAGCCGCGGAAAGAGTTGTTTCGCAGAGGAAGGACCGGGTGGTACCGAAAAGAGAAGACGAGACATCCGTCCTCCATAACTAGGAGTGGTGCAACAAGGGAACGATAAATGTCTGAACTGCGAAAAAAGGGTGGCACGAAAAAAACCGATTAGTGTGTTCCATTAGGAAGAAAAGTGAGGTCGGCTCAGAGGAAACAGGGGCTCTTTAGACTACCGCAAATATGGGGCAAGGGCATCTGTCTCTCACAACAAAAAGGAAAGTAGGAAGGGGGGGGAGGATATAAGTGAATCAGGAGGCGTCAAAAGCGGAAAGGGATGTCGGGGGCGACAAAGACACCTGCGGATACGAGCCTAAAGAGGCGGTACTAGAAAAATGGACAATCAGGTAAAAAACGATAGGCGGTCTTAGTGAAAAAGAGGAAGACTTCAAGGCCTTACAGACATATCAAGGGTTGGAGACAATTAAAGGGAGGAAGTATGGGGATCTATTCGGGGAAAGGCTGTAACCCTCTCGAAAGTAGGAGCGCGAAAATTGGGGGATTAAAAGGTATGCCAAAGGACTAACCGAGGGAGGACCGTTTGTGAAAAGGGGTGCGTGCACGAACTTAAGATTACGCTGGACGATCACTCTCATCACGATCACAACCTCAAGGCATCGGCGAAAATAGGGGGTGAGCGGGGGGGGGGGTTCACTTGCAGTGGCTAGGCTCGGGGAAAAGCGGGCGTACAGAATACATGGAAAAAGACACTGGATAAGAAGGGCTGTGGGGGGTCAAATTCGACCTTGGGCAGGATCAGGCTTGCGACGAAAAAAGGTTGCGTAGACTTACCCTACGGGTCCCGGGCTCAAATAGCATCGAAGAGAGCGGTACTCAAGGAGAACGAAGGGAAAAGGAGAGCATACCTAACATAGCGGAACGTTCCTACCGCGGGAAAAAAAAATATCATGATTCACTCGAGGAATGGCACATGAGATCGACAAGGAAATACCACAAAAACAATAAACATCTAAGAAATTACAGTAATGGGGGAAAATTGCAGACACGTCGTAGAGGAGGGAAAACAGTGATGACCATACGGGTATAAGAGAGGATTTCTTTTGAAGAAGAGGGGTGGTAAGGGTAAAACCCCACCGAATCGAAATTGCAAGGAACGATTGCCTACTTAAATAACGTGTTTATAACTGTGAAGAAGGGGGGGAGATTCCATCTGTCCGGATATTTCCTTAAAATGAAAAAGAAGGTAAGTATCTGAGTAGAAAACGCTATAACGGGTCGGGGAACCTTAAAAAAAATGAGTGTCCTGTTTCGAAAAGAGCGTTGACGTAAAGCGAATAAGGGGGTTGGGGGGTCTAAGGGGGACAGCCCGTTCAGCAGAGGGGAAGCGGCGTCGTGTCTGGAAAAAGTGTGCGCCATACTTCGCCAGAGAGAGGGAGAAAGCAAGGCAGGCGGAGAGGGGGGGGGAAAATGTGCAAAAGAAGCGTGAAAGCGGAAAGAGCAATGAAAGGCATTCCTCCTTTTGTACGCTGGGGTTGCGAGAAAGAGCTCCGGGTCCTCGCCATAACCCTCGAACAGAAGTTAAGGAAAGCAGGATCAAATCAGTCTTTATACTTCGCAAATAAGGTTCATACGCCTAGGGGAGGGAGCTACAAACGAAGACTGGCCAACCCAGAAGGACTGTCTGGGGGTAACTGGTACAGAGAAGAAGAGAGTACACATATTGTTCGAGGATTGAACCCTGTACTTTTCTCGTTGAAGAGAAAGAATAACCACCGAACTGAGGGAGAGTCGGGGTGGGAGATGATAGCACTTACATGAGTTTAAAACCAAATGACTTCTAATGTGAAGGGGGGGAACTGACCCGAGGCATAGGAACACAAAATAGAGCGTGTACAAGCCCAGAGAACAATGGCGGGGGGTTCAGTCCTTACCCAGCGGGGGGGAAAGTTGGAGAGAATATCTAAAATCAAAAAACTCAGTCAGAGCGCTTAGAGGGGAAAAGGAGCAACTACCAGCATGGTAAAGAAGGCAAGACTCATGAAAAATGCACAGACACTCTTCAATGAAAGGGAAGGCACGTAATGAGCAGGGGACTAAAAAAAGGGCAAGAATAGAACGACCTATATCCATCCCTGGAAGGAAAAGGGCGAGAGGGGGTCCACGCGAACAGCATCGGGGGCTCTCTCAACAAAACAAATGAAGATGAATCCCGACGTAGCGGAGAGGGTGTGAAGGTCGTAAGGTGTCCAAGATGGAGACTTTTTAATCTTCAGGCTGGAAAAGGTAACAAAACTCTCTTAAAGGGGACATCTGGCAGAACCGGGGGACAGGAACAGGAAAAAGGCTCACATTGGAGAGCGAGAAGTGATGAACAAGACTGTCCCTTTATGTGGGATAAACTAGAAACCGACCCGGAAAGGAATGTTCAGCAAGAGGTATTGAAGGGAAGAGAGATCTCGAAAAGCTGTCATGCCGGCAAGCAAAACCCCAGAGAACGGTGGTTCACGAGAAAAGTTCTTGTCTCAAGGGAACGAGGGGAAGAAAAACCAAACACGGGAGAATGGGGAAGTGGACGGGACCTGGGAAACGAGAGCTTATACGAACAGAAGGCCTCATCGCTGGTATCGAAGGAGAGGAAAAAACGCAGAAATTAAATGACGGCCGCGAGAAAAGACAATTTGATCACTTCAAAAAAGGAAAAGTTCACCAACGCTAGGGAAGGGGTCGTGGCTGGGGAAAGACTGAGGAACAGAGGGTGAAGAAGACATCGGCGAAGCGTCCTCAGAAACGCAAAAACACGCCCTCTGTGTCGAGTGGAGCTGAGAAAAAAATCATCTGTTCGCGACGGGGGGAAAGCACTAATTCGTCCCATAAAAGACAGCGTAGAGACGCGAAACTGCGATGAAGAAGGGGCACATCCTGGGGGAAAATAAAACAATCCTCCTGAAAAGGGGAGCATAAGAGGGAAAGGTAGGAGAAAAAATCAGCTCAAACGCCGCGCCAAAAGAAACGGTACTCGGACGATGAAACTTCCTCAAAAGGGATCGCTGTTACGGAAAAGAGAAGTCCGGGGATACCCCATCCCGGTAGTAGGATGGACCTAAATGGTTACCTTGAAGGGAAGAAGAAGGAGACATTAAGAAGATTAATCGTGCATAGGGAGAAAAGGAAAAAGTCCCAATAATGGGAATAGAATCCATTCAGGGAAAAAATCAAAGTGCCAATAGAGGGGGAATCAAATGCGGAGGAAAACAGCACCACCACAGGGGGAAAGATCTACCCATAAAAAGAGAATTCTTTCCCGTCCTGTTGGCAGAAGCCGCTACCACGAAGTGCCGAAAAGGAAACTCAAATGGGAGGGGTGATGTGCACAGCGGCAAACTTGGTCGATATACACATGGAGGAAGAAGGGAATGGGGAAACCTCGTGGAACGGAGAAATAGGGGGCAAGAGGCAAGAGAGAATAGGCCTCAGTCGAAAAGTAAACGTACTCTTGTTAATGAAATGGGGTGATTCTTACCGTCAAGGGAAATATCTAAAAACTAAGAGGCGAGAAAAGGCGGAAGCTGATCGTCGAGACTGTTGAAAAACGACCGGGCAAAAGGCAAAGTTACGAAAAAAGAAAAAAAAAGCTGATGTACGGGGAAAGATAAGAAAGAGGACGATCCATGTTGCAAACGGGGGGGAACCCAATTCAAAATCTATAAATCGATTGTCTGATTCGGGGTAATCGAAATAGATAGACAAAAACGTTCAAAGGAATCAGCTGTTGGAGGGGGGCAGCACACAGCGGGAAAAAAAGGGGGAGAATCGTTAGTATTGGGGACCAAGACTTTGCCAGTGTTCGCGAGAAGAGGCACGGAGGGATACCCGGCCGCAAAGTCATAGTAACCTCAAAATCCTTCCCAACTCGTAATCTTGTCCGTTAAGAAGTGCTATTGGACTAAAGAGCCTAAGGGTTTCACCGGGGAAAAACGAGCAGTTTCGGCTGATAGGGTGCATTTGGGGCCTAAAGGTCTTCACGTATCCTCATTTGCTATGGAGAGTAAACTAAGATAGGGGGAAGACGTTGCCAGCTCGACTAAGAGATATACAACCAAACACAAAGGGTAAAAGTGAGGGCGAAGCTGAAGCTGGAAAAAAAAAAAAAAAAAAAAATAGCTGTGAATCTGGTGACTGAAGAGCCCTAGGATGCAGCCAGATCCTTGACATGGAAAACCACTAGTATCAACATAACAAGGGGGAGTTGTTAGAGGCGTCTCAAAAATACGGGGTCAAAAACTATCACATGTAATATTGAGAAACAGCTTCGAACAAGGGTGAGGATTGAGGATTGAGGAGGAAAATTGGCGGAAAACCGGGAAGAGGCACTTCGTCGAAGAAAGAAAAAAAACGAAAGGGGGAGAAAGGGGGTACCCAAGTACGAAGCGGGCGCCCGGTTGGGGAAACTCGAACCGAACCGAAGAGTTTCAATTAAAAGGAGGGCCTAAGAACAAAGCGGAAAAACGAAGGGATCGAGCTCCATGTGTCAGTTGGGGAACTTTGCAAAGAGGGCAGGCGCGGGCAGGGAAAGCGAGAAAGAAAATACCAAAGGCGCGGGACTTGAAACGCAGAGGGGTGACCGATGAGGGCAAGGTGACATCTCAGAAAAACAAAGGGAAGACTCGGCGGTTGCATGAAATTCGAAGCCAACTCAAATATGGCAAGGAGAGTACTCGAACGAAGAAAGAAAAATGAAGAAGACGGCTAACACGAGAAACAGTCCAAAAATAGGGGAGACAAATATACAAGAAAAATGAGGTGGTAAAAAAAAAGGGTATCTCGACAGCCGGCAGCGGGAGAATCAACCACTCTAAAAAAAGGGAGTAAAGAGGAAAACTTCGGCGGGCGGACTAGGGGGACTCCAAAGACGGAAAAAGCGAGAGGTTTATGGTAGGGCGAAGGAGCCAACGTTTGGGAAGGAAAAAACATCCTAGAGAATGGGGGGGGGGACAACAGGTATTAATAAAGTACGGGAAAATTTTTCTACAGGAGTAAAAGAGGCGAGATTCCAGAGGGGAGCTATGTGAATTCCCAGAGAAACGCCTATATGTATGTAAAAAAAAGGCAATCTCTTTAGTGTCACGGGAAATTAAAACTAAAGGGGATGTTGACTGCATTTTCGGCAAAAAAAGTCGAGGAAAGGTTGTTGTGAAGGGGGAAAGAACTAAGTTGGGAGGGGGGGCTGCGGCGTGCGGACCTGGGGAAGAACGGTACTCCCTACAAGATACGAGCACGAGAGGGGGGGCGATGATCCAAACATGCTAGTGACGATCTGCCACGAACATTTGTAAAAACAAAAGCCAAGCCATGTCCTCAGGAAGGCCCTTTCTCGGAGGAAAACAAACCTTTGGGCCCGAAAAAATCCGAGATGAAAGGGAAAGCCTTCTATCACCTAGGCGAAACTTCCCCAATGGCGAGAAGAACGTAATTGGAGTGAGGATCATCAAACTGAAAAAAAAACTCAAAAAACTAAGGGGAGGAAGAGATTGTTCACTGGGGGCCCAATTATCGACGGAATTACAGATGGGTCGATGATCGGAGCAACCAGGTATTTGCTCGTGGGAAAAAACATCGAGACCGAACGAGGGAAAGGAAGCTTGAGTTAGGAGAGGTAGAGCAATTAAAAAGTTGACCGTAGCCAAAGGACGACAGTTTGTGAATTGCTGCCCTGGAGTGAAACTTGAAAGAAACAAGTAGCTTCCTCTTGAACAAGAAGAGAAAAAAAACGGTGCAGGCATAACCGGGGGGGAGATGAATTGGAGCGATCGAAAAACGGGGGCGAAAGAAGGTCATTCCCTAGTGGCGAGGGGGGAAGAGATGGAAATTCATCCACTACAAAAAGTGAAGGGGAAAAACGTGGCTGGTCCTTGAGCAAAATCGTTCCTGCCAGCGAACAGTACCCCTTTAAAGGGGAAAAAAGGGTTGATATCCCGGATTCACGCGAAAAAAAGGAAAAAACACCATCACCCTAAAAAGAAAAAAGAAAAATCTGGGTGCGGGAAAACACGCGAGACGGATAAAATAACCACCACCAACCCGAGGAGGAGGAAATCAGGGAAAGAGCTCTTTGGCGTTGGAAAAAATTGCGGGTTCACAGGATATAGGTAACGGTGAAATAAGGGAGTACGTGGCAGAATAGAAAAGAACTGGTGAAAAAAAAAGCGTTTTTTCCACAAAAGGAAAAGAGACATTGTTTCGCGAGGGAGGGAAAAGGAGGGTGGGGGAGGGGATTCCGCCAAAAAACCCAAAAAGCTTGGAGGGCAAATAAGGGTCGAAGGGGGCTAATGCTCGAGGACCAGCTGAAGGCACTGCACCGCCAGCGGCTCGTCTTGGCAACGCGAAGAAAACGAAGGCTTTTCAGGATTAAACGAAACACGCGAACGCAAAAAAAAAAAGCCCGGTAAGAAAGGAAAATAAACTTTTCGGCTAAAAGGAGGAACGAAAAAGAAACAAAAAAATCAGTCGTCTGGTCGAGATAGAGAACGCGAGCAAAGGAAGGGTCAAAAGCTAACAAGCGGTTTGAGGAAAGGAAAAAATCGATCTGGACAGTTACAAACCAAGCGCGAAGTCGGGTCTGTTTGAGTAGGAGGGAAGTGCAGAAAAATATGCGGAAAAGCAGCCATCAATGCGAAGCAAAAAAACAAAAAGTGGTATCGAGCCAGTCTACCTGAATACTCGTATTAGGACCTAATTCGCGTGAGGGAAAGATAGAAAGAAAGAGATTAAAAAAAGGGTAAGCTCTGGGAAAGAGCAAAGAGACAGCGCACCCGCCTGAGTATGGCGATATCGAGGCCGGAATCAGCGACACACACAAAGACACCGGGGGGAATCACAGTAAACCAACAACACTATGTCACTGAAGCGGAAAAAAACCAACACTGAAGACGTAAAAGAAAAAAAAGCTCGAAAGAAGAAATCCACCGGTCTGGTGTGTAAAAAAAGGCGGACCGTACATTGGGAAGTCAAGGACTCGGCATGATCGTTGGCAAAGAGGCATTGAATAGTCCCGAACATAAGAACTCAGGGGACCATGAGGTATAGGAGTACAAATAAGGGTTATTATCAAAAAAGTGTCCTCAAACAATAAGAAAAAAAGGGAGGTGTTAAACAGTGTGGGGGGGAAAAACCAGGGACCCCAGGATAACTCGGCACGTTCTTGAAAAAATAAAAGGGGTTGGATATAACGGCCTCATGAGAAGGTCTTAAGGGAGGGAGGGGAGTCGAAACGGGCGAGAGGGTTGATGCTCAAGATGAACAGGCTTTCAAATACAAAAAGGATCAGGACCGATTGTCCGGGGAGAATTGGAAGCTTGGGGGAACTAGGGCTAATTCAAGGTTAAAAAAAACAGCTGCTGAGACTGCCTTAAGTCACAGGTCTCGGTACCGACGAGCTTTATAGGGGGAAAGGGGTAAGCTGCCCCGAGGGAGGGGACATCAACAGAGAGGGAAGGGAGAAAGATGAGCGAAAGCAGACATGTCGAATGGTACAAAAACCCTGACGGCAGACGGGAAAGCATTCTCCATGGAGGGGACTCTGCCAACCCGAGGAAAAAGTTGGGCAAAAAACAAAGCGTCCGACACCAAACATCTCTAGAAAAAAAAGTGGGATCCGTATGCAAAAAAAGGAGGGCTCTTTCAAAGTATCAGCTGATTGAAGCGCGCCGGGAAACCAGGGCCAGAACAGCGGGGATTGCAGGGGAGGGGTCTGATTGTCAACACCATCATGCTGGGGTTTCAGGCTACCGGAAGTGCGATCGAGTTTCCTCAACTCTTCCTTAGTAAAAGGAGCGAAGAAGGGACTACCAAACAGGCCTAAGCTGGTCCTACTTTTGCAGGTGGACAAAAAAGGGACCGGCAAAGCGAAACTCAGGGGTAGGGGGGGGAGTGGGTTACTCAGGGGGGTCCAGAGGCAGAAAAGTCTAAGGGCTCTCTTATCATCGGGCCGCAGGGAGAAAACTAAAAATAAATCTATTTGCAGAAGGCGAATCGCTCAACAAAGGGGAGGAGTATTACCCTCAAGAGGGATAAAAAACCGCGATGCAGGAAATAGATTCCAAAGGAGGGGCGGGGGAAAAAAAAAAAAAAGAACTAGCCTTCGAGACGCGCAAAATCCTTTACCCACAAGACGAGAAAACGAAACTAGCAGAGATGACACAAAGGAGACGCGGATTGCAGAACCTAAAACTTACCCCTTGGAACAGAAGTGCAAGACGGGGTCAGGCATCGTGAGAAAAAACCCACAAAGGGGGGGAACGGATCGAGTTCCTTAGGGGAGAGAAATCAGAGCACGTGGGGGCATTAAGTAATCCAAAGAAACTCGCTGGGGAAAGGGGCAAGTAGAGGAACCTAACCGATCAATGGAAAAACGGAAGGAGAAAGTCTCATGCATCCAAGAAAAACGAGGAGGCGTGTGGAGAACGGTTAAAGGTGCAAGAGGAAGAAAAGTCTGATCCGTACAAGCTAGAGGAAATGGGGAAGTCGTACGGAAACTTGGCTCATAGCTTACGACGAAAGAAATTGTTTCAGGACATTTGGAAAGGATACAACATATGGCAGAGCAGAAGCGGGTAATCGAAATGGAGACTAAGAAAAGAAAGGGGTCGAGATGAACAGATTCGAACTACGCCAACGATGGAAAAAAGAAAGTGGTAATACTGAAATCATGGGGGTCGAACCATTCAGAATGAGAACTCTAAAGAAAAAGGTGAATGACTCTCAGACAATTCCGGGACGAGAGACAGTATCGACACAAAAAAGCTAAGTGTATGGTCCGGCCCAAAGCTGTGGAAGTTTTTCACTCAAACGAGGGAAGTGGGGGAAAATGGAGGCATAAAGGCAATGAGAAAAAAAGTCGGAGCGTTCACGGAATAGCTGGCGGGGCTAGGAATGCCTCGCTTGCTATACATTATGTAGAACGGCTGTACTCGTTGGAATTTCAAGGTATTAAGAAAACAAAAAGCTGAAGGAGCATTATTGCAAAAGGGGGAATAGCTATTACATGTTTATTCCATTACGGTAAGCGTACTGGTGGGTTCGGGCTTCAGGGGGGGGCTGGGCTGGACTGGGGGCGGACCCACCGTTCAAACAAAAAAAAGAGAGATACAAACAGGAGCGAGGGGGGTGCCGGAAACAGGCGAGGAAAGAGCTCAGCGAAAGTGTTGCAACGGGAGCAAGGATAAAAAATGTAAGTAGGGAAAGAAGTACGCAAGAGGCAAGGCGAAAGGCTGTCGGAGAAAGCAACGAGGGTACGCTAAAAGAAAGTACAGACGGAATTTCGCGCAAGGAAAGGAGGACTGGGGGGCCACCATCCAAGTATCAATTTGAAAACTGAAAACAGGAAGTGAAACCGATGGGAGGATCGGAAAGGGACTGTGGCATCTGTGAACCAGATAAGCGGGGGTAGCGAAGGAAAAAATTCGAGAGCACTGAGAGGGGGGAAAAAGCCAAAATGTTGGCCTTGGCTGAAAAAAAAATGTTACTCGACAACACTAGGTCAAAGGGAACAAGCCTCACCGCGGGGAAAAGTCAAAGACAGCTTGCAGAAGCGAGAGAGAGGGAACAAGTGCCTAGTAAGAAAGGGGACAACGTGGGACTTGATCGGGAAAGAAGACTTGGAGAACGAGCGAAAAAGGTTCTGTTCCATCAGGCAAAACGAGTTAGAATTCCAGAGGCGACCCAGGGGGGAAGGAGAAAATGGGGGACGTCAGAAAAGGAAGAACTTTCTTAAAAAGGAGAATCGGGAAAGGAGATTTGGTTCCCCCGCACAGCGTACGTCGGTCGAAAAAAACAAGAAAAAGTGAGGAAGAGAGAATTCCGGGCGCATGTGTCGCGGCACAAGATCGGGAAAAAGTGTTCCACGGGGATAGGAGGGAAAGTTAAAAATCTGGCAGAAAAAAAACGCGCATGGAAGGTCATGAAATCGGCAGGGTTTGAAAAAGGCAACTGATCCAAGAAGTGCAAAAAACAAAGGTATTAATCTGTGGGGGGCGATACCAGTCAGAAACAGAAAACCCTTAAGCCTGACTTGGATCCGAGGGATCCCGAGTCCAAAAACCATGCCTACCACCTGCAAAAAAGAAGAAAAATGAGGAAAAAGAACAGCGGACTTCTAAAGGGTGGCCCGCGGAAGACTACGGGCTGGCAATTATCAAGCCAAGGAGGGCCAACACTTATCCTTGACGGCTTTCAAAATAGATTCAGGCGGAAAAAGGGGGCCTAACAATAAGTCGGCTGACGTCTATAAAGACAAAAGTACCGGGGGGGGGAAAAGCAATACAGACAAATAGGTGAGCACTTCCGGGATTCCAAGAAAAAAAGATCTCACGGAGCTTGTGTAAGTCTTCAGGGCTCAAAAAAAAGAGGGTCCCAGAAGTGTGCCTCATAAACCGAAGCGGTCACCCCATGGTGAAGGAGAACAACCAGAAGAAAAAAAAAAAAAGAAAGAGGGTCTGGCCGAACCGAGGTACTTCGTTAGGCACTAGCATAGCACCATAGGAAGTAAGGGCAACGCAGATGGGAAGTCTTGACAAAAATGAGAGCAACACCCCAAGTGGCCGTTATCGGGCTATATCTGAACTAGGGCAAAAAAAGGCCGCACCGCCGCAGCCCAAGGAAAGGAGCTGAAAAGACCAAAACTTCCCGCCAACAAAAGCCTCTAACTGCACTCTCTCTCATAAATAGAAAAAAAAAAGATTTAGGTCTTCTAATGGGCGGAAACGAGTGGGAAAAACTAAAAGACTCTTTAAGAATAGATAAGATGCGTTGGAAATCATAGCATACCGTCCCAGTGACAGAGGGAATCAAAGTACCTTTCCTAATCCTTAAAAAAGAAATTGAATTATTATACTCTGGTGTCCGAAAAGTCGCTCTAGGGGTGGAAACTGGGCAAAGAAAAAGAAGGGAAGGGAGAACAAAGAAACAAACGATCGAAAGACTCGAACAAGTTCCCGGGGGGGGGTCGCGACAGGGGGACGAAGAAAATGAGGAAGTCCATTCCTCGAAGGGTTTCGGTAGAGGGGGGGGAAGTCAGCTAGCTGACAGAAGAAATGATTGAAAAGGACCCAAGAACTGGGGGAATTGCGAAGCTTTGAAATAGGATTCCTTTTAGGCGACGGGAGGGCGTAGTCAGTGGAAACGGACGAGGTCTGAAGATGAGGGGGAGAACCTAGAGGAGCCTGAAAAAAATGGGGGAAAAAAAGCGTAAAAAATCCTTCGTGAGATGTCACAATCGTTAAAAAAAAAAGTGCGCACGTCCAAAAGACCAGTAGCTGGAAGCGAGAAGGAACGCAAAGCCATATTTGGTCAACCGGGAAAAAAAAAAGTCCGAAAAGGCGGGAGAAGCCGATGGGAAAAAAGGGGGTGATCTGCTGCGAGAAGGGCCGAGAATTAAAAGGGAAGGGACGCACGCAGAGGAACAAAAGGCGAAAAGCAGGGAAAAGACTTGGGCGGAAGATTCCCAAAGATCGTTGAAAACGCAGCTCCGGTGAAGAGGAAAGGTCCTCTAAAAAAAAAGGATCAGCCGGCAAACAAGGCTGGGAAAGGGGAACACTTACTGGAAAATAGGTCCTAAAGGGGACGACGCCGGAGGTTTAAAGAACAGAAGCGAGTGGGAAAGGGAACTGTTTGGTGAAGGTAGTCCGAAGGGGACTGAAACTCTTACCAGATGAGTGAGACGAACCGAAAAGATAACTCTATGGAAAAAAGGGCGCTACTCAGAGATCAGAAACACAACACGTATAGAACATATATCTATTCGACAATGAGTAAATACTTGTAAAATGATCTGGCATGGAGAAAACTAGCCCTGAAGAAAGAGCACGGCGGAAGGATACCAAGGAAACAACGGGAAAAAAAAAAAAGCCTAAAAGTCGGTGTAGTTTCAAATATGACTAAAGACATAAAAAAAAGAAAAAGACTGAACCAGAGAAGAGAAAAAAGGAATGGCGCAGGCGAGGACTATGGGAGGAAAACCTAAGGAATCGAAGAGCGGAAAAGACTCAGATTACTTTCAGAAACAGATTTCGGGGAAAGTTTTTCAAAGAGATGGCGAATAAACGAAACAGTAATTAGGACGGCTTGCCTTCCTCTACCGCAGCAAAAAAACACGAAGAAGGAGGGTCTAATGTTCGACGGGAGCAAAATCGTACGAAGGAAAAGGGGGCATCTAAGAGTGGTCGCTTCAGGAAAATGACCAGGTTTGGGGACCGTTCGCCTTGGAAAGCAGATATCAAACGAACAGGGTTTGTCAGTAAGCCGACGTTTCGAGAAGCAGAAAGAACAGATGTCGGTAAAAAAGTGCAGAAGACGCCAGTAAAACGACGGAAAGGGACAGTAAATGAAAAATAAAGAGGGTAGTCACGGAATTCCTTGAAATCAGGAACAGAAGTTGACAGCTTAGACACAAAAAAAAAAAAAGGGTTTCGGGGGAGTTGGAAAAAAGGACAAAGTCGTAGGAGCGGGAATAGTTTCCAAGAAGAAAAGTAAGAACCGCGATATTGGTGCGGAGGGATCCAAAAAGGGGGGGAAATGTGTTTTAACCCCTCGGAATACTTGCAATAGGGGCGAAAAGGACTGAATGGGGAATATGACCTGAATGGACGGAATGAAAGGAAAGGCTTGGTACGAGAATGCCCCGTTATATACGACTTATGGGATTAGGAGCAAAGGGGAAAAAATTTCACGTTCCGAAAGAGAGACTAGATGGGAATGATTTCATGAGGAAAAAAAAGACTTTACAGGGGGGGGGGGCGTTTCAGACTTTACGCTTAGGAGGAGGGGGCTGTACCGTGAAAATGTCATCAGGGGAGAAAAAGATACAGCGACGCTGGGGCTTATCAACGGGGACGAATCTTGAATAAAAGGGAGCGCATAAAAGGGGGGATGGGTCAGCTAACGAAGTAACAGAAACGACTAGGCCCTAAACCGAAGTCTTCCGAAAACTCGGAAGGAAATCGTCTCAGGTGGTGAAGGCATACGTCTATTGTTCGGGAGGGCAAAGGAAAAAGGGTCAACCACATCAAACGTCAGAAAGGGTTGAATGTTAAGATCGGAGAAGGTGATACGATGAGGGGATCAGAGAAAGACCCGGAAAAGGGCGCGGGTTAATAGACTAAAAACGCCTACTGATGAAAAGAGAGGTAGCAGCCGAGGAAACAAGAAGATTAACATTAAAAAATACGTGGGTTGGGGGCGGCTCCCCTTTTCTGCTACTCAGAAGCACGTTTCCAAAAGGTTAACAAGCCGACGCCGAGGGGGGGCAAGGGAAGGAACCGCATTGGGGAGCAGAGGAGACGAATAAAGCGATCACGCAGGGAAAATAAGTTGCTAGTGGAAAGCAGACCGAATTAAAATAACTGAGCTAAAGAAATCAGTGCGGAAGATTGAAACAGCTTTCATAACAGGGTCAAAATGAAGTTTTGTCTAAGCTCCATAGTCTGAAGACAGATGAGCTCCCCTTGAAAAAAATGGGTGTTCCACAAAAAAAAAAGAAAGGCAGAAAGAAAAAAACAACTGAGGGGGAAAAGAAAAAAGATACGACGTGACGCGGGTACGGTGCACAGAAGATCTGGGGTCAAGTGAAAGATGGGGAATATATCATGCTCGGCAGGAATGTCAGAGTTATACAAGAGAGTTAACTGGTGTCATGAAAAGAACGCGTTTTAAGGACACGGATCAGAAATCATCGCAGTTCGGGCCAGTCGGGGGGTAGTGGGGATAGGCATCGCGAAAAAACAATGAAGGAAAGGAAGTGGTCGCACAGATTATTGAGGATTGAGCTCGCCAAAGAACAAGATGAGAAGCGAAACCAGCGGCGTCGGCCTTGTAACGAGAACTCCGAGGGGGGGAAAAAGTAAAAGAAACGGGCCAAGCAACCGTAGCCGGGACGGATCAAATGATCTTGGACAGTAACAACTCTAGATAAATCAACAGAGCAAAGGAGGGGCGTCGGGGGGGTAAAAAGTAGAGCCGAGACAGGAAAAGAGTTATCACTCCAGGGGATCTGGGGGACAACCGTTCACAAGCGTCGAAAAAAGGGTCGTGTCTGGGGGAAGTCAAGAAACCTGATTGGGCAGGAACCAGGGAGGCTTCTGCCAAACGTAAGGATCGCAACGCCCGATGAGGGGCATCCGAATGGGGAAGGCGAGGTAGGGAGACAAAAAACGAAGTCAGTATCGGAAAGAAAGCAGACGCAAAGCCGGCTGGATGCCGGCGCTCAAAGGGGGGAAGATCTGACAATCCTGAGCCGGCACCAGGAAATTCCTGGATCTGAAAAGCTAAGTCTGGTGCAAAAGTCCACCGGTGGGCAAGGGCAAACCCAAAAACCTTAGTACAGAAAGAAGGGACCAAACACCCGGAAACGCTGTAAACGTAAACCAAAAAGCAAAAACCGCCAAATCAATTAGTTTGGGATCTAAGGGGAAAGGCACCGCGGGCAGTAAAGAAGGAGCTTCTCAGGGACAGAAATAGCGTACACGCAACAGGGGACGGCCCGAAGGAAAGATGGGAATCTCAGGAATCGACTGTCGGGTTCATGTAATGGCAAAGAGGATACCCGCGATGGGTGAAAAAAGGAAAAGAAGGAGGTATCAGACAAAAAAAAATCCTGACCATCCTTTTGAGATAAACAGAAAACGAAGACGACGTGTCGAGGGGGAAGACTCACGAAAAGTGAGGAAATTTGTTCAGAGAAAGACATTCGTATATGCCAAGGGCAACTCGAGAAAAAAAGTAAGAGGGTCGCATCTTGTGGAGGAAGACCTTTTAGAACGCTGCCGGCGCACGGGAGGCCTTTTATCCCAAAATGTATAAATCCATATATTGCTGGAAGATGACTATTTGAGCGGAAAAGTTCAGGAATGTGAAAAAAAACTGCCTCGTCGGAGCTCAAGCTTACAATTAAAATCGGTAAAAAACAAGACCGGCGTCACTGCCATAAAAACGAACTGGAGTAAAGGAAAGAAAGCAGCAACCACGGAGCCCTATGTTCAAAATTACCCAAGGTAACCGACAGGAGAAAAGCATCTCTTGGGAGGAAAAAGCTTGGACAGGAGAATGGGCTTGAAACGTGAGGGGGGTGTTAAGGTGGAACACACGCTTTAACCACACGTAAAAATGTAAGGAGTTGAGTTAAAAATTATGAAAAAAGGGACGCAGTTTCGGGGGGAAAACTAAGAGCGTCACTGGTTTCAATCGGGAAAGAAAAAACAAAAATCCGCATAAAAAAAGGAAAGGCGAGGGTCCAATAGTGGGGGGGGGGACGGGGGCGGGAGGACTGATAACGAGAAGCCGGGCAATAAAAACACAAAAAACAAAGGGTTCTTCTAATACTTTGGGTCATTGGGGGCCCAAGAGGTGTACGGGGAGAGGAGTAAGAGGGGAAGGAGACAGAAGAAAAAAGCTATTTCAGCCGTAAGTTCGATCTCGAAACAAAACGAGGGGGGGAAGAAAACAAAAGATAGTCCAAAAAAGATGAAAAATCGGAAAATGAGGCGCAAAGGTAAAACGAAAGGAATAGAAAACGCAAGGCATTTGACGTACAAAAAGGGTAACCAACTAGTTCAGCAAATGAGGGGCTGGAACAACAAAAAAAACGGGAGCAGTTACAAAAATGCACAGTGACGGTACGAAAAGAGGAAAGGGAAAGGCTTTCGCTCTTCGAGGAAGGGAGGTCGAACCGGCGCGAAAAAGGGGGAGGCTGTAAAAAGCGGCACGGGCATCATGCCAGAACTAAAACCTATGTGAAAAAAGTTGCACCGCGGAGGGGCCAGAAGACCGTGTCAAGGTAACCGATGGAAAAACACATCATCGGGCAAACAGAATACAACGCGATGAGGAAAGGGTTAGCTTGGGATGGTGGCAAAAAGAGGTACTTCGCGGCTGATCCGTGCAGCTACATCATGGGAGCTCTACCATCAAGGACTCAATGGTTTGGGACGATTCGGGACTGGGGCAAGCTAAGAAATAGGCGATACGTAGTCGGGGGTTCATGATAATGGCCAAGTGGAAGGCTCAAAAGGAATCGAAAAAGAGGCGGTACCGCAAAGAAACACTCGAGCCAGAGAAGTAATTCACGAACTCTAAAAAACGACACTTATAGATTCGCGAAAAAAAGGAAGTCAATCATGGTAATATCGACATCAGGGAGAAAAAGGAAGAAAATAACTAAGCCGTTTTCAGGGACAAAAGTCAGACACTTATGGAAAGATCTCCAAAAGTAAAGAGGAGATGAAGGTTCGGCGTGAAAGAAAAAAGAGGGGTGAAAAGGTTTCAACCGTAAAAGAAGAGGGGGGAAACAAAATGAGCAATAATTACCGGAAGGTTTATCACAGTATGCCCAAGGAAGGATATAAAGCAATTTTCCTGGGCAGGGAGACCGAAGGATGATAACGCTATGGAATGAATCTGGAGAAGCTAAGGGGGTCAGTGGACGCCATTAGAAGAACTAACTGTATTTTACCCTATTTCGAGGGACGGCTGAAAAAAAGGAATGTGTTGGCGGAAGGGCAGGAAAAAAAAGTAGGGGTTTTTCAGGCGGCGGAAGGTGCTGACTGTGTACCAAAGGTCAGCACCTCAAGAAGCGATCATTCTGCGATGCAGAGGATACCAAGAGGGGACTAAAAAAAATAGCCCAGTTACGAGCAACGGAGACGCAGAGAGATTGCGAACGAAGTAAAAAGGAACGACCCTCGAGCGTCAAGAATGGAACATCACAAACGGGTTGCACGAGCACGGCGTGTTTTCTCTCCAGTCAAAACAGGGGGGAAAAAACCAGCAAGGACGAAAGGCGCTAGAGGGGCTGGTGGGGAAAAAGGAATATCTAAGAGAAAAACCATTGTCGATCTAGGAAAAACCTGTACTTGCGCGGGGAACACAGGACCAGCCACCTGAGGAGTCGGTTGGGAAAAAAAGGCACTGACATCTATGGAAAGTCATTCAAAGAGCGCTTTGGCTGCCCCGGGCGTCTAATAGAAAAAAATATTGATTCCGCGTGAAAAATCAACAAAAAGGGTATAGCCGAGAAGGGGAAGGCATGGCGGAGCTCAATATATAATTCGATAAGGGTCAGGGAAGGGGGGTCATGAAGGAACGCAAAGAGAACAAAAGAACACTGGTAAAGACTCGGACTAAAAAGAAAAGTCATTCAGACGAGTTCCTGCAGCTTTCTGGGAAATACGGTTGGGGGTATAATTGGGGGACAACTTACTGACGATCTGCAACAATAGAAAAAGCAAGGAAATGAAAGATGCTTTTGAACCAGGGGGGGAAAAACAGACGACAACGAGCGACTCAACACACCAAAACGGAGAGAGAAAATTCCGACTGAGCGCGGGGGGAAGAAGGGCACAAGAAGGTCAGGGGGGGGAAGGACGAGGGGATTATAGGTCGGACGATTCTTAAGGCACAAGAGACCTCACACTCACATAAAGGGTAAAGGAAATCTCAGAAAACGGGGAAGGGGGCATGAGTACATTGCGAACGTCGGTTACAACGGAATACTTGTAGTGGCACGGCAACGAGAAACTCTACCCGGAGGGACTGAAGGGAGTGCGCACCAGATTATTTCGTATGGGGGGAAAACTAATAAAAGGCACTCGAAGCATGCGGACATCCTGCCACCCCAGAAAGTTTCTACTTGGACAGAAGACGAATGCGGGGAGAGGAGAAAAAAAAGGGAAATAACCAAAGGAACAACCGTTGCTGCGAAATACGTTCGTGGCTCAGTGACCCGCAAGCTGGCATCCTCGGCTGGGGAGGATTCTAAACACAAAAGAACAGTGTGAACGAAAAAACTAAAAAAGGAAGCATCATGTGGAATCACTCTCCCGTAAGAAGGGAACAAGGGCAAACAAATGCTTTCGGAAAAAGGAACGTGGCGGTGGGAAATTCTTCAGTGCAAAAAAAGAACCTGCTTAAAAATCCAAGGAGAGCGTCTCACGCCGATGGAATGCTTCTGAATAATAAGGGAAACGAGAAAGGTAGCAATAATCGTCTTCTGGGAAAGAACAGCGACTCAAAAAGGCAGGGGACGAAAACTTGCTATTGATCGAAGCAAGGGGGGAGAACGCACCAGCAAAAGAAAGCGTCGAGGGAAGTGAGGAAAGGAGGGAAAGAAAACACAATGTCAAGAAAGGGACAAGCCGAAACCAGAAAAAGCAAAGGAAGCAAACCCGGTAAGAGGTCAACGGGACGCCCGAAGCATGATCAAAACATACCGGGAGGGCTAGGAGGACCCTAAACGGATACCTTCCTCATACATAAAGGTTTCAGACACGGCGAAAAGGGAAAATGACCAGGAAGCCGGAATAATTAAGGTAATACTGGGGAACAAATTGTCAGGGGGGAGGGGGCCTCATTGGACGTCTCTATAGGGGGAACAAAAAGGATCACTCCGAATAACTAGCAGCCGTGAGGGGGGCTACCAAGTGTGGAGGAGAACTAGCAACGCTACAAGGTATAGTCAAAAGGTAATCGGAACTGTCTGGGGGGATAGCTAAGCGAAACGGGTGGGAAAAAGGGGGGGCCTATGAGGAAAAAAGTAGTGCTACTGCGAAGGGGCACATCGTGAAAGGGGCGAAAAGAATTGTGAGAAGTAAACAGGGGCGGCTTGGAACAGGAGGGGACGACCTGTAGTGAAAAGTTTTGGGCGGCAAAAATCAGGGAATGGAGAAGAACGCCTCGGGAAGAGCGCTGAGTGACAGGGGAAGAATCTGTCAAACGGCCTGAGTCAAAAGACGGGACTATGGAGAGGCGGAGGAAGCCCGCCGAAAAAAAACCATAGTTTGAAAACAGACGGGAAAAAAGAGCCGAGTTGGCCTTGGGGGAACAATAGGAAGGAGGACATAGGTTGGCATTGAATGGGGGCAAGGGTCAAAAACAACCACCGGGGACAAAAAACGTGGGATTGGGACATTACTGCAAACCTTTCCGAAAGCCCAAAGCAAAAGGGGGGACCACGACGGACGGGGCCTCACAAAAAGCAAGAACCGAACAGCACTCCTTCACAAACGTTCAAAGCTGTTCCCGGTACTGTGAAAGGGAGAAAATGGCGAAGAGGAAGACGGGGGTGGCATCCAGAAGGGCCTAGGAGTGGGTGAAAGAAGACTGTGTTCAATGTGTATTAAGAAACGAATGAAAAAAGTATACAGCATTTAGAAGGCAGGACCACCCGGTGACCCCTTGCGATATTTGGCCGAATCGAGCGAACCTCTCAAAAAAAAGGGGAAGACTGACAGAGAGGAAGCCGCGAGGACGGCGAGCTTGTCAAGAGGAGCGGGCTTTTACTCGAGAACAAAAAAAAAGAAGATAACCGAAAGGCCTTTCGGGATACACAGGGGGGGGAGAGATAGACGAAGAAGCGGCTGTCTGGCCACAAAAAGGGCTCGCGCATTTTACAGGACCTGCAACAGAGGGGGGAAGAGAAACGAAATCATTTATTACGGATTGCGAAGAGAAAAAAACTTTGCGGAAACCTGATCGCGAAGGAGGAGCAGGAGGCAAGGGGCACGTGTTAATTTAAGCCCGGGAAAGGACCGTTCTACCCCTTTGTTGGAAATGGGCGAAACTAAAAGTATGAAAAGAGGCTCAATGGCGGTCATCACTCACCTAAGAACTCCACACCAACGAAGAAATCTGATGGTCGCCAGTTTCGGGACGTGGGTGAACAACAAAAGGGGAAAATCTTCCTGGAGAGGAGAGTCCATCTAAGAAAGAGTCGTAACTTTCAGTAAAAGAAAGGTGTGGACATGATTCGACCGTGGGGGGATCTCATCTTCGTGAGAGGCCAGTGGGGGTTCATTACAGGAAAAGAAGTTCGCTAAAAAATGCTAAAAACTCAAAAGTCTTTACTCCTCTACGTAACAATCTAAAAGAGAGCTAACAGGGGGTCAACGTTACAAAGATCAAAGGGGAAAGTACTCAGCGAAGACATGGTCTATGACAGCAACAGGGACATAAAAATCTAAGAAGGGAAATGGAAAAAGATTATACCCTTCGTGGCGCAAGGGGACCATACGGAAAAAGAAACGCGAGAGGGGTAGAGGCATCCAGTTTCTGGAAAAGGGGGGGGGAAACACCCCTCCTCACCTGTGTTACACATTGGAGGGAAGAAGAAGGGGGGGGGAATTTTGGAAGGGAACATTGAAGGAGATTACCTGGGTGGAGGGGTCAAGGACGACCGGGGAACTTAACGCAGTATGTATGAGTCAATAAAGAGAATTTGAGGTGGAGTCACGGTAAGCCACTTAGACCGACACTAAAGGGGGAAAAGAAGGTCAAAGAGATACAGTGTTTTCGAAGTCAGTCCTGAAAGAATAAAGGTGTGGTCGTTCCGAAAAGGGGAAATTGGGCATGTGGGGAGAAAATGAAGGGAAGACCATATGAGACGGTCAGAGGCGAGGGGTTTCGATAAAAGGTAGGAGTCCAATCGAAAGGTAAGCCGCATAAGGTACGAACAAATAGG
>Ga0179591_1262181_pt1 | contig 23689 bp, 17 predicted proteins | sample CZOMad2_1_08_16f_FD_182891 | JGI IMG/M metagenome (GOLD analysis project Ga0179591, IMG submission 182891) | Vadose zone soil fungal communities from Angelo Coast Range Reserve, California, USA - CZOMad2_1_08_16fungal (PacBio error correction) | ecosystem: Environmental > Terrestrial > Soil >...
CACGGTCGAGCACTCATTTCGAGTTCTGCCAGCGTCGTGGAAGAAACGTTGAGGGGTCTAACTGAAACCGCGGGAAGGATCTGTTTCCCTCGCAAGTCTCAGATTGCCTTCTTAGGAGATGGAAGGAGATAGTTGGCTGGCAACGGCGGGCAGAAAGGGAACGATTCTCTCTTCTTTGGCCTGACGGCCTAGAAGTGCATCTGCTGGGAATAAGGGAACTCTGACGCACTTCAAAATATGGAGAGAACGTTGCACGAGCAAGGGTCGCCCCACACCTTAAGAAGCATGGACTCGCGAACTGAGTTGAGGGCTTCAGAGGGCGATGTGGACGACGACCTTCCAGTGGGAAGAAAGAAAGGGGCAGGAGTAGAGCATGAAGAGGGAGTATTCCATCTTCTGTCGCGGTCTCCGGTGGAAAAAACTTCATACGTCTGGGTTCACCTCTACTACGTCCTCTAGGGGGGCGCGCCTAGAGGAGAGAGGTATGACTGAGTCTCTCGTAAAAAAGACGATCCTCAGTGCTCTATTGCCTCGTCGGACCTTTCTCACAAGCGGAACGGAGGGCATCAGCAGTTTCTCGCAGCGATTTGCCGCGGTAGAAGAGCGGAGGTTCTCTTCTCCGCGCGCCATTGACGACTCATCTGGTGGATGGCGTCAACGGCCACGCGTTAAGCACGCTTCCGTCTTCTGCTCTAGAACTGAAAAGCAAGTGGGGTGATGGAGAAGAGGCGGTCCAAGGCATAGGATCGGAAGGGGATTGACGTCGGAAGATCTCAAGCGTCTTCACCGGGTCTGCGAGTATGGGAGATTTGCGAGAAGATATATCGATGCTGTTATTTCGTAAGACCGGGCCCGGGCCTTCACTTCTCGGTCATAGAAGTGACGTGCAAAAATTAACGTCGTGGGGGGGTATTCGAGAAGAAAAGCGATCGACTACGCTCTCTTGGGGGATGGAAGGCGATAGCAAAAAGACGAGTGTCACACCACTTTGCCAAACTTTTGTGAAAAGCGCGAAAGATCAGAGGTTGAGGAGGAGGGATCACGACCGTTGAAAAGAAGATACCGTGACGCAAGGGGTGTCGGCTACGAGTGGAGGCCATCATCGGAGTTAAAACGGCTGGGTCCAGACCTACGTGCATGAATTCACTTGTCGCCTCGCTGGTGAAAGATGCACTCATCTATATTCAACGCAATGAGATTTTTAGTAAGGAGAGGGAAAGCGCTCAAGGTGTCCTCCCAGAAAAGAGAGCGGACTACGATACTGCACTACTTTCCTCAGTTACTACCGGAAAGTTACAGGAAAGGAAGTCATTGCTCGCTCACACCGGAGATTGCCCGAGGAGAGCTCAGGGGGGATTTGACTATCACTTCTTGCGGCATGAGTAACGAATTGAAGAGAAGTTTCGGATAGTATCCTTCGCTACTGGCGTTGAAAAAATGGCCTTTGGGGTGTTGGGTTCTCCGGGTAGATACAGTAGAAAGGAACAATTTGATTTCTCTTCCAAATGAGCTTGGCGGCGCAAAAGAGGAGGATGGTCACTTACATGTCCGCCCAGCTCTAGGGGGAGAAACTACTTTCAGTCCATCATCCGCCCGTAAAAGTTGACTGGAGCATCCGCTCATTTTCATGGTCAACAGTACCAGCATGGGAAAATCGGGTTCTTCCTGTCGAAGAGGGGCGGGAACTTCTCCGGCCGTTATCTTCTCGTTAACCTCAGAGAGAAAAAGTCCACGGCCTGCAAGGGGTGGACAGGAGCCCATGTGGTTCATTCAAAAAAAGATGCGCTCGAATCGGGACTCCCCCGAACGAGGAGTTTCTTCGCCGGTGTAATAGAAGAGCGTGACATCTCACAGTAAAGCCATCCTTCGAGGGCCGAAGGGGACTTAAAAGGCTACGCGCGGTATAAATAGAAGGTGGAGATAGGGCCAATATGTTGGGCCAGGAATCGGAGATATCGCGGTCGCGGCGAGAAGCAGGGTTGTTGTGGCCCAACCCACAAGCGCGAAATGCTTAGAGAATAGCGTCAACTCCATCGTGTCTCCGAGAAAAGGAGGATGTGAGAGCCGAAGAAGGAAGAAAAACGATTCAATGATCCCGTCTACATCATCCATGTGGCATCGAGAGAAAACAAGAATCGCCCGACTCAACGGTGATAAGATCGGGGGACACTTGCGGAGGTGTTGGAATCCTGAAGGCAATTATCATCTCGCCGCCGGAGAACGCAGTCTGCTCGCTCACTCCATCGTCGGAAGAGAAGACAGGTACGCAGGATTCCTGGAGAGGAGGATCTCAAAAATACCCTGTTCGCGAAATTCTCAATGCGTGGGGGAGGAAGGTGTCTCACCTAGATCAGAAAGAGAGCAAGCGCTAAAAATCTTCTATTGCAGGTAAAGGTGACTCGTACCGGCGGGATGGGATTCCTGTGGCGTGAGTGAGGGTCATACAAAGATGTCATTATTAGAGGGGGAGCTAAGTCTCTATAGAATGCCGAAGTCATGAAGAATCAACTCCACGCCCGCGGGGTACGTCCAGGCCGGCCCAGCTGACAATGGTGCACACTATTAGCCATGCAGGCGCAGACCCGCTCCTAAGTTTTATCATCCACGAGGAGGGCCCCCTCATATTGGGAGTCGCGAACGGAAGGGACTCGCAGCTCGTCCTTACGGAAGGTCATTACCGTGATAAATGGTCAGGATACGATAAGCTCTTGGGGAGAAGGGGTCTGCCTGTCTCAGGACTGACGCGTGCGAAACTAGAATAGCAACTGAACTAGGGAAATACGCGATAACTGAAGTATCTGCAAGTGACTTGGGTACCTCCTTTAGGTCATTCCCATCCAACTTGAAGAATCTTTTCTACCCGTTGTGATAAAGAGATCGCTGAGGGGGGGGGGGAGGCTGCTGGGGGGTGTTGTTCCTGAAGAGACGCACGCGCCTGTAGGCTTTCAATCTTTTCCGGAGAGGGGAGTGACATTGCCTCGGTTACTGGTGACATGTGAGCGGGGGTGGGAGGGGAGCAATCTTTCGATAGTTAAAAAGCTGAATCGAGGTCTCGCGGGACGATGGGTCGGCCGAAGGCTTGAGAGTATCTTAACAACAGGTTGGAGACGAGAGAGGGGAATTGACCTTCGATTCTTAAAACTCCTCTGAGGATAGTCTCGCGCCCTAAAAATAATCTTCAAACTTATAGGAGAAAGGGACCGACTGCCATCGAGAGAGCGCGGACAGTGAGAAGGGGAAGTCTGGGGGGTCCAGGGGGGCACTGCCACGGAGGAGACAGCCTTTTGCGACCGCCCTTAAGGGCCGGGATGGAAATATTCCGAGTCACCGCCTCCGCCAAGGGAAAACCGATGTGTTCGGGTAAGGGGTAAAGGAGGGGGAATGCAGACTCTCCCGGTAACCTTTTTTACTCGGGGACCAGGAGAACAGAATCTCGCTCAGCCCTGAGGGGGAAAGAATTATTAGAGGAGCAGGAACGGCCGAGAGCGCGGCACGCCTTCTCCACGGACTATCTAGGGGGGAGCCACGAGGAGGCTAACCTCTCCCTCTTGGTCAAAGGAAAATGTATCATGCTCATGCGGGAAACTGAGGGATCACCTGATCTGATTCGAGGGAAAAAAAAAGAGGCGGTCCAGAGTGAAAAGGAGAAAGGAAGCGAAATTCATTTGTTCGAAACTGTACTGTTGATATCGAGACAGAAAAAGAGGTAGGGAGGGGATATCTCAACATGAATGCGAACAGTGACGTGGGGAGAACTAATAAGGTTTCAATTGACCAAAAGAGAGTCTACTATCAACATTGGAATTAAGGGGGAGAGGGAAGGAGATGGACAACATGATAATGAGACAGGGAGCTTTCTTTTTCGAGACAGAAGAGGGGAAGGACTCTCCGGAAGACAACCGATCGCGTGCTGGAGCAGCGCTCCAACCGTAAACTCGCCCGGGGGGAAGTTCACCAAAGTAATCCTGTCTCAGAATAGAAGAGTTCAAAACGCTTGCAGAGCTTAAGAGCAATTAGCCTGACCGGATGGACTTATGTCAAAGGGGAGTCTTATTCTTGATGGAAGGTACGCGTCAGCCAGGCGCACGCCTTTGGACAAGGGCTCAGAGAGAGCCGTGTCCCGTAGATTCGTCCCCAAACCCCCCCAAGAGAGGAACAAGACTGAAGCTCTTTTCTCTCTACGTAATTCTTCAATTTAACTAGAAGAGGAGGCTAGTTTCGCCGCGCGAACGAGTAGAGCCTCTGAAGACATCAGAGGACAAGGGAAATCGCTCACTTTTCCGCCTAACCCTCAGAGCGAGATCGCTTTCTGCTCGACCCACTAGCTACCGAAAACTCTCGTCTCAGAATAAAGGCCTACAAAACTAGGAGGAAGGTGAAAAGAGCGCTCACTGGAGAAGTCCACTACCCAGGGGGGAAATGCCGCAGTATCGAAGGAGATGATGAAGCATCACAGCTTCGAGAGTGGAGGAGGCCAACGACGAAGGCTCGAAGAGCCTCAAAACTCCTTTTTTTCCCTTTGAAGGAAAGAGAACGACAACTATTTTCACTTGTTAGGGGGAATGCCGGACGATAGGGAACATCACGGAAAGGGGAAATCTAGGACTTCATGCGCGCAAGTCTGTATTCTGAGAGGTGTCTAACGGTCTTCAGCTCCCTTCGATACCGGGAGCGGGCGACGGAGTTAATAGTGTTCCCCGTAAAATACCGTATAAGGACGTCATTGCCGAGATGACTTTACCCTCTTCTTCGAGAACGCGTAAGGAAATGAGGGTTGGAACAAGGAAGAAATGAGACCTGGCGCGATTTTCCTCGCAAACACTGGAAGCAGGGTTCAAGGAAGGACAGCGACAGAGAAAATGGAAGTGCGTTGAAAAGTAAAGCACCTCTAGAAAGACAAGGGACTACAGATCCAGTTGCGAAGGAAGACCTCACTCACGCCAAGTAAGACAAGGTCACCAAATACAGGCACGTCGTTAAAGGAAGTCATTCATCAGAATAATGGCAAGCGCGTGCCTCTGGGGGGCCGAAGAGAGAAATCCGACAACATGAGACCAGTACCCTAGTACTCTCAAAAAAGTTCAACTCGTGGGTTGTAGGCCATATTTATTGACCTCGTAGCGAAATGGGCACGCTAGATTTGGAAGGGCCTGCGGGGACCAAAAGACTCCCGTGATACCTCTCCAGAACGAGAACCTGAAGCGGTTAAAGATCGATAGAGGAAGAATACTACTAAACATCCTATAACGATCTTGGGACGGGAGAGTGCGTCGCCCGACGCAGTCTCTTACATTAGAGAAGGGAAAAGTTGAGCCTGAGGAGAAGATGAGAGAAGTATTACACGCTAAATCCACGCCAAGAAAGGTCTCTTACCTAAACCACGAGGGAGTGAAGAAAGTCAGTATCAGGAAAGGCAACAACGAATTTCCTTCAGACAGGAGAGATTTTAATATAACTATGATTAGCTTGAAGAACAAAAGGGAGGAGGGAAACCAAACTATCATCTACTACCGAGATAGCCTTACACTCGGTCCCCGTTCTCTAGTCGAATGCTGGAGAGAGAATGGGTCGATTGCGTACGGGAGAAAATACAACCAGGAGAAGTCGCCCGATGGTTCTGTCTTTCAACCAACTTGCTGCCCGTCTCATTTCTCTGTGAACCAATGTTTGCTACTTCCCCGGATGATTCCGGTTAGTACAGATGTCAAAAGAAGATCGTAGAACTCAACTCCGAAGTCCCAGAGTAATCTGAACTGCTGTCCTCTCATACAGAAAAGCCTCCATTCTCGTAACGGCTCGTCTGTTACCTGAAAAAAAGGTGGAGAGGGCTGCGAAGGAATGGTAAATGAAAGCTTATTATGGAAAAAAGGCAAGGCCAAATACGATATCATGACCGCATTCAACGTTAGCGAAAAAACTCAAGCTCTGAGACGAATCAGAAAAACACGCGCGAAGGGGGCGTCAAAATGGAAAGTTCTATCTTATAGTAAAGAGAAAATGATAGATACATTGGAGAAACCTCTGCGGATCGTCTTCTACTACTTCGGGGGGGGACGAGCATTCAGAGAGAAGATTCTCCGTTATCAAGCCAGAAACGAAGAACAAATCCCTCTCGTTTTGCTTAAAGGAAGAGCGCCTCGTAAGTTGAGAAAGGTAAAAGGTCGTACGGCGGAAATTGTTAAAGTCTGTCTTCTATCTGGAGGAGTTTATAGATAGAAGACTGCTTCTCGCATCATAAGGGAAGGGAGAGAGATGAACTTAATGCCGTGAGATGATTGATATCCATTACGAAAGTGTTCTCAAGGAATTCGACCCCGTTAATTGGCGAACGGGCTTAATCAATCAAAACGGGGACCCGTTATAAAGTGGAGGCTATCCAACTTCCGCTTCTTGGTGCAGGTGGCCATTCAGAACTGAGAGGACAGGGGATACAAGAAGGGTGCGTCTCGCGGCTCACAATGGGGGGACCCGAGCGGCTCGAGAGAATACAGAACCCCGCTCGGGGTCAGTGATATCTTCAGCGGGTATGCTAGAAGAAACCAAAATACGTCGCTGCAGTGAAAAAACGTGAAGTCATTTCAGGAAGAAAGAAAGATCGAGAGCAGTGAAAATCGTCGCTAGACGGGGAGGTTACGCCGGGTGGAGGATAGACGAATGACTAGAATGCTGGCATCACTTCCAAGAGAAAGAGCCACTTGCTCGGGACTTCGACAGAACGAAGCGGCAGAAAAAGAGAGAAGGGACCGCCATTATCAATAACAATCGATCGCTAACACCCAAAGCAAAGCCGCGCGGCATCGCCTCAATGATCTAAATAAAACGCCGTCCGCGAATGAGAGAAAATTCCGTCCTCGAAAGAGAGACCCTCGGGGGAATCGTAGTCGTGTAGACATAGGGAGATCCCGCGAAATATGACCTCAGAGGAAAAGGAGAAAGAGAGCTAAACGGCCGTAACGAGCTTTCCTTGTAACAATAGAGAAGAGAATCCGATGGCTCTAAACTTATCGAAAAAGGAGGAATATCGGACGGAGGGAGGAAATTCCCAATCTCGATGAACGCATAAAAAAATTTGAAAGGTGAGCTCTACTTTTTGAAACTATCGGGAAGAAACTCTTATGTAGAGTAAAAGACCGTCTTCCGAGGAGGGCCGGATTTAGGCAGATTAAGGTACAAGCGAGAGACTGAACGTCTGCTGCGCTTTTGGGGCACAGCAAAAAGAATCGTGACAGGAATCGGACTTCAAGGAAATGAAGAACCTACAGGGGAGAGATTGAGGCGTGTCTGGGAACCTTCCACTATCAACATTGATTTCAGAGAAGCCGTCAGGGATCACCACTTACGGTACTGAGATCAAAAACAACTTAGAGTAAATATTATCACTGGTGAAGCTCCTGCGGCTCGGTAGACAACCGTCAATGTCTTTGAGCAGGAGTGGAGAGAGGACGTACATAGTAGAGGTAGTGCCTCGAAGGGTAGCATTAAGCTTAAGCGATCTCAAGTAGTGGATGTCAAAAACGAGAGAGGACTTTAAGGTGAAGCGTTTGACTGGGTTCCTTCAACTCGCGTTCATAGCTTCATCTACAGTACCGCGCTACTTAAAGATGGGGGAACTGCGCTTTATGTAGGTCTCACACACGAGAAACAGATGGTGGTGGTGGGTGGGGGGGGGGGGGGGTTCTTCACCGATCCGTTCTTTGAGGCTGGAAGTCGAGAATGGGGCTGCGAATCACTTTTATGGGTAGGAGAGCGGGCGATGCCCTAAAAGCCAGTGTCTCCTTTTGGCCCACTTATCTGGGTCACCTAGAGGCTATAGAGGAAGAGGTGGCGCAAGGAGGAATAGAAGTACTCGCTATTTGTCGGATACCTCGCCGCGTATTCAGAAGGAAAATGAAGGACTCACATTTCTCTGAATAGGAATCTCCTGGCAAAGCGGAATCAGAGGGGAAGGGAGGAGCGCGCTGGGGGGAGAGACCCGTTCTATTGAGATTACTGCATGGAGGACGCCTTCTTCACTGCACCAGTTCGCAAAAACTAAGGAGCGGCGGGAAGAACCTTAACCGAGAGTTTTATGGATAAGGACTGGAGAAAAAACGTATGAGAGGGAATGATGGACCGCTAAAACGAGCGGCACCGGATATTTCAAAAAATATCTGTGCTTCAAATCATTCGAAGGACGTCTGTATGCGGTCCACATGACCGCCGTCAAGAGTTCTGAATCAGAAGCGCACGAGAAGGAGGGGAAAGGGCAAAAGACTCTACGCGCGTATGGATGGATCTCTCAGATCAATGGGTCTTAAGAAAGGGGGGTAACTGCGAACAAGCCTTCTGTGGAGCTATCTGTCCGGAGGAGAATGCACGCCAGCGAACGCAGAAAAGCGCGAGGGAGTTATCAGCGCAAGAAGGGGGCCGTCGATTCGATCAAAAGAAGGTAATGCACTTCGCCGGGGGCAGGCGAGGCATGTAGAGGCTACACTCCTAGAGAAGGGAAGACGACGGTCATGGGACGGAGACAGGCGAAGCTACGGATCTCAGGAGTCGACTCGCTCGGAAAGGAACCCTACAATGCACTCCTGGCGGAACGTTACTTGAGGGAACGTACCCTGATTCTGCACGTAGAGACACCGTTAAGCTCCACTCTACCGTCGGGAGTGGAGTTCACTTCAAACGGGACGAGTGAAATCCTTTCACTTAAGACCGTAGACTCTAGACGTTCGATGGTTGCTTCAGGTAAGAAGGGAGACTGGTACTAAATACTGAATATTTTATGTCCATGCTAGAGACGGTTCGTTCTGCTTCGTAGTCTAAGCCGGATGAGAGAAAGAGAAAGAGGGGCCCGACCGGCCGGGAACTATTCCTTTTAATGACTTTAATCATTGTCAGTCATCCATTGTAATGAACTTCGGCCGAAGGGAAGGCACGAGAACTGTACGCAACACCGCTGATCATTGAGTTCTGTACTGACGAGGAACTCGAAGGAGGGCCTTTACTGTGTCACGCGGGTAGAAGAGAGCAGTGCACCGTTATACCAATAACTGGGCCGCGGGACGTAGACATTTGAAGTCAAGAGAGAGGAGAAGGATTCACGCAAGAAACGCGCGAAAGCAATTTCTGCAGGGGGGGGAGGGTAACCGAAGAGATTAAAGCAGTCAGCTCCCAGTACGGAAATAAGGGAAGGACGAAGGAAGATCAGTAGGCGCGGTAGATAGAGGGTGGGAACAAAACGACTATTTGGGGGTACGGGAAGCAGATTTAAAGCGGAACTCTTTGAGAAAATTTGACGAGAGACGACTGAGGAGCTCGGTGGCTTTCTTACTAGAGGAAGTAGAAAGAGAATAGGAAGACTGAAGGAAGAGGTACTCCGTCTCAGTGAAATGGCAGCTGAGAAGAGGAAGGGGAAGCTCACGGTTCAGATGCGGGGTGTGTCTTCCTAAGGAAATCCATGATCATGCAAGGCTACCTCCTCAGTCATCGGCCGCTGCTTGGTATGATAGAGGACCGGTCTTCTCAGACTATTTTTAGGTCAGTCTTAAACCGATTAAGAACACTCGTACTCAATGGGTTTCGCGAGCGCTAGTAAAAGAGACGCTGTGATGGGACGCAGGTCTCTATAAGTAATCGAGGACCGGAATTTTGCTTGCCGTAACTTTCGGTTCATTCGGCGAAAAGGAGGGGGTACCAGGTCGTGATCTCCGGTTGCGGATATGGTCAGCGCTCAATGGGGTCTATAGATTTGTAGACCTAGAGGAAGACTAGGGGGGAAGAGGGTCAAGATCACAACAGGCATAAAGCGTTTTGATCTTCGGCAAGGACAGCTGCAGGGGGAAACAGGGCTTTAATCGGGTTAGGCTAAGAGCCCTACGTATCCAGCGCCTCCAACTTCAGTGCCTCGTTGAATCGTAAACTAAATGATGTCCAGAAAGGTCATCTCGAAGAGCGAGGTAACGATCTCGTTCGGTATAGATGGAAAAAGGGCTGAGTCCGGTTCACGTTCTCACAGGGAGAGGATTGGTCTAAAGAGCCCATAAGGGCCTTAAAGTGTCCTCAGTAACGTCGAGGGAAGTCAAAATGCAGTTTGCAATCAAGAAAGGTGTAAAGAAAGGTCCCCATAATTAATTGGGAAAAAATAACACCAGCAGGGGGGGAGGACTAGAAAAGTACGTTTGGGGATGTGGGGCCCTGGGGGGGAAAAAAACCGCACGGTGTAAGATGGGAAGGGGGGGAAGTTAGGCGGAAAGGAGCTTTTACCGGAATTAAACTCTCTGCGCGGGAAGCGGGAGAAGAAGTGGTGAAAGTCTTTGCGGGGAATGCATAAAGAAGCGCCATTGTTAAATTGCGCGGGATGAAGATCTTCGCGAGGGGTCATGGTGTCGCAACGAGCGGGGCGTGGGAGAGGAGGCTTACAAAAACATCAATCATCCTGGGGGAAAAACTTCAGGGGACTGAGGGGAAAGAGGAGCAAGAAGGCTGCAGGCCGAGAGTCAGTACAACAAGAGGGAAGGAGAGACGGGCACGGAAAAAATCGACCTTTGGGGAGCCGTAAACAATCGTCCCTCCCAACCTCAGAAAGAATGGTACCGCAGGAAGGAGGGGAGATTTACGCTCCTGCCGTGTAACCTCGTTTAGCTCTTGGACCAAAAAAGACGAGAGCGCCGGTCGTCAGCCAAAAGGGCACGGAAATCACTCCTATGCCGTTCTCAAGCCCGAGAGAGGAGGGGGGGGGGGGAAATCGCCACGTCTCGTCAGAAAAATCGGCGCCGTGATCCCAAAAGGAAAGAGAGAAGGAACATGAGAAGGCGCACATATCACCCATCGGAGCAGAGTGAAAACGCCGCGATTAAAAAGCATCAAGTTTCAGACAAACTGATACTGTTGGAGAGAGCACACAAAACGAAGAGGAGAGGAATTCAACAGATGGGATACCCTTTAAAGGAGTGGAGGGAGGGGGAAGAGATTGCCGGCGGCGAGGCTAACTCAAGGCGGTATGAAAAAAGGATGGACCCATGAAAAATTATACATTTGAGCCGGGTGGCCGTTGGTCCGAAGAGGGGCTCAAGGAGCTGTTTTTAGACCTCCTAGTATCAGCCGGAACGGCGGGCTATAGATCCGTGGACTCTTCCCCCTGCTAGAAGAATAATAGTAGAGGGTGCGGGTCACGAGAGACAACGCGACCCGGCCTGAAACTCTCATGGTCGCCGGAAACGGGCGGAGTCAAAACAGGGGAAAGGATAGGCGGCGCGAGGACTAGGAAGGTCCAGCCGTCGCAAACAGGACGAAATTGTGCAAAGGAGGGAAAAGCTGGTCGTAGAAAAAAAAAGCTCCGGAACGACTTGAGAGACGGAAGAGCTTCTCCTGAAGGGTCGGAAGGGAGAAGAGAAAGAACGCACCTTCTCAAAAGAGCTTAGACTCGACTATCAATACAAAGAAACCTCGCGCACTGAAGAGAGGCAGAAAACCTGAATAAGATCTATACCGGAAGAAACCTTCGCAGCAAATACTTCTGGCCTAAAGCCATGAAAACGGCGACAATAAATCAAAAGCGCCCGACTCTCAAATAAAGTGTAATGCCAAAACGGAAACGAGGTCCTGGCGCCGAGCAGTAATCAAATATTAACTGAAAAGCCAGATCAAGAGAAAACTAGTGAGGAGTACCGGCAGGTGTTGATTCTACAACAGGCATAACAGAACCGATGGTAACACGGGGGTTTTAAGAATGCATATTGGAACAACAATGCAACTAATCTATTCAATTAATAATCGGACGGGTTCGGAGCGGGGTACCAAAGTCGCGAACCGCACATAGCAGTTCGGGGGAGAAGCCCAGTAAAAAAAGACGTCTGACCTGGAAGAAAGGAAGCTGCGGTCTTAAGGAAACACGATGAAATGGGAATCGCGTGGGACATTAGAGTCTAAAAAAGGGAGCAGGGGAGAACTGATTCCGCTGGGGGGGAACCAAAGGCAAGACCGGTGGGAAAAAAAAACGAATCGAAGGCGTTTGTCCTCTAGGAGAAAATCGAAAAAAAAAAGAGAGGGTCTACTCCATCAGAGGGAAAGTTCGCCTAACCGGACAGAAGCCGAAAGCCACAAGTTAAGTTCCATCATCTAGTCACGGGACAGCGCGCAAGGGAGAAAAAGGTTCCTGATCGGAGGACCATGCGAGAAACATTAAAGAAAGGAAAAGAAAAGGGGACTCGATACGGAGTCTCGTTTGGGAGGCAAAATTAAGGGAATGCCGAAATTTTCTTAGAACGAATTTTGAAGAAGGCCGAAGATAAGAAAACCGACGAGGTCCGACCGCCGCCGAGCAATGCGATGGCTACTCCACTGGTTAGGAGGGGGGAGAACGAAGAAAAAGGATGCTCACCGTCCGGCGAGAACCTATTGAAGGAGAGGGGTAGGAGTAGTCAAGGACGGGGCTACTCGCTTCTTAAAAGGAAGAGGGGCTCTACCCGACAGGGGTGGAAAGATAGAAAGAAGATAACGCTCAGGGAAGAAGAAGGGCGCCAACAACAATTCTTTCTCGCAAGGAAGCTTCACGAGAGGAGGCAATACCGCCACGTCTATCTCACAGAGCGAAGTAGCTACTACAGAGCTAGTCCGGACGAGGCATAATCTCAACTACGGGGAGCATTTAAAAAAAGGCTGAGAAAAGAAAGAAAAAAGAGCATAAAGTCGGCGCTTCTGAAAAAGCTGCTCACAGAAGAGGAGACGCTGAATTCACAATTTCTTGACAGGCAAGTTTAATGTCTCGTCGGAAAATTGAAAAAATAAAAAAAGCGCGGGATAAGAAGATTCCGACGGGGGAATTGAGACAAGGAGGGCCGAAAAACCCAGACATGCTGGGGCCAAGATAGGACTTGAAGAAAATAATCACCTAGGAGGAAAGGAAGGAGGCCCCCACTAAGAAGATCCATTCGGCAGCAACATGCCGGTCTCTCATCAACAAAGAAAAGGCAAGAGATATCACGAGGCTATCACGGAGAAAGGGAAAGGCATAAATCTTACGGAAAACTTCGGTGAGTAGAGGCGATCTACTTCAGAAGAGTCAGAGGGAGGGGAGCGTAACCGGGAGTCCTCCAGCCACCGGGGGGAGATTGGCTAATTTCTCCCGTTTGGGCGAAGAATCGTCCGGAGTCTTAAAACCTACGTTGGAAGGAGTGATATTGCAGTCTGTCTGGCGTATCAATCGTGCTAGAGCTGGCAGAAGGAAGCTGGTGTCACAGCCTGTAACAGGTCTTATTTAGGTAGTGGGGTATCTCCATAAGCCCAATAAAATAAAGTGGCCCTTTTTGAAATAAAGTCGCTGGGATCTCTTGAAAAAGAGGAAGTCCATTCACATACCTTGAAGCTCTTTCAAATCAGGCGATCTACTAGGGGCATCGTCTGGCTGCAAGGGGTACAAACCAGTGGTGGGGGTAAACGGGAATAGCCGTCAGTCATCCAAACGCCCGCGCTCGTAGCGGTGACTTGGGTCGAGGGAGCATGTAGGACAAGCACTGGAGGAAGGTAAGATCTGGTATAGGGAGTTCAGTGTTACTACTGCAGCTCATACAATCGATAAAGAGAAGGAAACCTGCCCAAGGAATTAAAAAAGGGCAGTAGGTTTAGAGTGAGTATCGAGTAGATCCTTCGATGAGGGGGGGGAAGAGGAAGAAAGCAGTACCATCAAAATGGCCTAAGGTTAAATGTCATTCTGCACTCATACAGCTTCCTGTAGCGTCTAAACGCTTTGAAAAGTGCATGGTCTGAGGGGAACAACGACTATGATCAGCGAAAAGGGCGGGCTCTAGGATCCCTCCCGTCTCATAGGAAGCACGCAAATCGAAAGATCTCAGAGTGACGTACCAGGGGGAGGGGAGAGAAAGGCCCCCCGCGGGATAGAATCAAGAGGGATCTGAAGTCTTGTAGGAATAGGAAAGGTACCGCGAAATATTTACGAGTCCTGGAGATCTGGATCAAGGAGGAGACGTCTCTGTCCTGCTGAACCGTGTCCGGTAAAGAAGGTGCTACTAATAGATGGAAGTCTGCAGCTTTAAATCCCATGGGTGAAAGGTAATCGTCATGCAAAAAGATGGCCTCCTCAAAACGACAGGGGGAGCTGGCCAAGGATTCTTTCAGTCCCAGGGATGGTGTTTCTCCGAGTCTGCAAAATCGTACATCTTTCGGTGGTTGGGGGTTTCCTAGGGAAAGGGGGGGCACCGATTACTTGAATAGGACGGAATGAAACTAAACAACTTACACCAGGTTCCGCTGAAGTTGCCTCCACAGACGCTCTCCAGTAAGCCGGAATGCGAGAAAGGAAGAGAAGACCTGGAGGAGATGGACGCGGAGACTTCTACCTCCGACAATAAGTCACGCATCATGGCCTACTGAGAAATAGCAAAGGTGACTTAATATCTCACCAAAACCAACTGTGGCAACTCATAGAAGAAGAAAAATCACGTTGGCAATAACAGGATCGAGGCCACATGTGCTGGTATTCTGTGTCGTAATAGGACCAGGGGAAGGGGGGGAAGTAGGGGTTTAAAAGTTTCATCAATTAACTTCCGATAAAGAAAAAAGTAAGGTCTTCGTTGGGGATTTCCACTGCGAAATAAGATCAAGATTCTCGCGTGGGAGGTTTCAGGCCTGACGCTGGATTCATCTTTCATCGGTCATCTACCGAGATACTGAAAGGGGAGATAGAGATTATGGAACAAACGGCTAAGGACTTCAGAGATCCTGGAGAAGTCGCCGTGAGGGTGAGGTTCATCTCGGAGGGGGGGAAATAAGGGATGCATAATGTATAGCGCGCTTGGAGATGACATGGAGTCGGCGAGAAGGGACTTCGCTTTGAAGAGGTAGCCTGATTGTGTCACAATATGATTCCGCTATTGGAGACCTCATGGCGATAATGGGACGGCCTTCTCTCTCTAACAGAATGCGATAGAGCTTATGATAGGGGCAACGGAGTGGAAAGGACAGCGTAGGGACTTCAGTGCTCGACATGGATTAGGGGAGTCTGACTCGGCGTTGAGTCGGAGAAAGTGGTAGAACGACGCGAAGGCGCTACCACAAACTGAGTTCTCATCCGCCGTTCAACCAGCGACGAGTGTCGTCTCTGGCATCTAAGGTAAATAATACAAGAAAGATCAACATGTCTGTATTGAGGAGGTCCCAGGACATCGAAACAGGGATTCCCCGATAGTGTAATCTCACAATAAGTATGCAGAATGAAGAGAGATCGTGCTTTCTAGAAGGCGACAGCTTTATGGGTACAAACTTACCGCGTCACGGCTTGATTTCATCAGACGTAAGGAACTAGAGGGTTGGTTACCTTAGGGAGACGCGGGACTCCTCGCTACGGGAATTACCACGCCCAAAAACAGCAAGTCATTGGAAGAGAAGGTCCATCCGGGGAAAAAAAGATAACGACGACGCTGGATCTCACTGAACCTGTTCAGAAAAGGAAAGCTGCTAAGTCTCTAATAGGTTACGACTTTGGATCACTGAGGATTCATAAAGAGAGTCGACTACTGGGAGAAAGAGTCATGGATCTACGAGAGTCAAATAGAACTCGGAATAAGTGGATCTGTTCGACGCCAGAGGAGGAGAGATAGACGGAAAACCTAGAGGACGAGCTCTGCAGAGAAAACAGGGGTCCGAAAGTACGACGCGGACCTACGGAAAGAAGATATGCTCGTCAACTTCTCAGAAGATCTCGCGATACGTTGAAGAGCATAGCGAAAGGGTAATCTCGGGGGAGGCGCTCTAATGAGGGAGACGCGTCCACTAAGATAAATTGTGTCGCCGGATATTGGGAAAAGAGAAGGTAAATTGTTAATTTACTCTCTCGTAGGAAGCTATTCGGAAGAGATCACGCAAAGTTTGGAAAGAGAAGATCGACGGAGGGGGAAAAAAAGGAAAAAGGGTCTCGAAGCTTTCGAGCATTAAAAGGGGTCCGCATGGAGAAAAAACCGATCGGATGGTTCTTTCGCTATCGAAATCAGGAACTGGAATCGCGAACTAAGACTTATCGCTCACTGTGCCGACCTTTTCTCGAAAAATTCCACGGCCTGCAGAGGTGTCCATAAAATTTGAAGGACTAAGAATAATGCTCAGGACCTCTACCGAAATTCTGGGATCGGGGCTTGCGTAATCCTAAGCGTACATCGTAGGAAAGACCATTATAGAATCCGTCAATAAGGGAAGCAAGTCTCACTCGGGTATGACGTAGAGATCGATTGTTGGGGAGGGTTAAGCTCAGTAAAACGAGGGAGAGGGCTAGAAGACGGGTTGTACTAGCCGAAAGCCGAGAGTAGTGAAGAAGAGGGGGGAGGAGGGTGACTAGGACTGACTGCAGGAGGAAAGAACAGGGGGAGACGACTGATCCTCCGGAAAAACTTTCGTTTACCTACGCGGCCTCGACGGACCGGGTAGAAGGGGGGGTACAATCGGTTCGACTGAGGGATTCTAAGGAGAATAGGATAAAATGGAAATGAGGAGTCTGTTAACTCCAGCCAAGCATTGTTTCTAGAGTCGCCTGTAGGAAGTCGATCCGAAAGCCCAGCTGAGCTCTAAAGATAGAAGAAAGAGACAACGGATAATTATTTTATCTAGGTTCGCGTCTTACTGGTTGTTCATGTGGGAGAATTCTTGAAGGAACGGAAAGACTTGACCTAATCTTAGAAATCTTACCCGGGGGGGAAGGGCTTATTTAGAATTGTTCTGGGATGGGGAAGTTTCTTTCAACCTCGGCGCGCCACTGTATATAGCTGAAAAGAGAGAGTTATACACTCAAGGCAGAGCCGGGCTTACTGTGAGGGAAGGTCCAGTTGAAACACCCGGCTACCTTGACCTGGGAAAATCAAGTCAAAGCTGCCGAGAGCGGGGTCTTCAGACACTTCCACAAGATAAAGATTTGGCCCTCTCATTTAAATGCCAACGTGTCAATCGAACGTAGGCGGTGAGGCAGGGGGATCGATAGCATCACTTCTTTAGACCTAGACTGAGGGAAGGGAAGAGGCTTGAACCTGGTAGGAGTTGCTCCAGGGAGCTCATTAACGTCTTATCCTAAGTGAGGGGGCAACCGCCCGTTGTACGGACAGCCCAGAAAGAGAGAGTCTATCAGACTTGGGGAGGACAAATCACGCGCATAAAAAATTCTGTTTCGCAAAGGTAATCGAAATTGAGGAAGTTCATAAAATCCTTCTAGGAGGGAGGGTCCTTACTCTTTGAAAGGGTGAAGGAAACCTTGCTGTGAGGAGCGGTCACTGATTCAGGTTTATGATCGAAACACTGAGGAGGACATTTCGGCTCTACTATTCTTAGAACTGTTCGGAAGGAGGGACGGGGGGAGGGTTACCGACTCTAGAAAGCGGAGTTTTTTCGTGATGCTTGACTGGTCATCGTCGCAAGATTAGAAGAGAAAAGAGCGCCGGATCTAGAGGCTTCGGGGCCTATCAGAGCTCTCAGAGCAAGGGGAGGGGAAGGAGAGCACTTTACGAGCGCGACATCAGGTTACCATCCGGCTTGAATAAAGAAGATACTCAACGAAAGGAATAAAAAGGTGGAAAGGAAAAGCCAGAACTCTGTTTTTTTTGTTTAGAGCAGGGGAAAAAAGAACCTCATCTCGCGACGACGGCTCTCTAGAAGGCATCATATCGCCGGCAGGAGAAGAAGAAGGGGGACGGCCGCCAAGACTTGATTTGGAAAGCGAGAGAACAGAGAGGTCGAACATCGTGGGGCCCAGAAAAGAACGACAGAGGGAAAAGTACAGAGAACCGTAAGTCCATGTCTGCGCTCGTAAACTCTCCGTCCTCTCAATGAGAGGAATCAAAAAAAGGAACAGAAAGGGACATGATACGTTGAAAAAAGAACAGCAACGAGAAGGAGAAGAAGGAGATCAAAAAGGATCAAAGGGTTGGCTAACAAAGGGCATTTACGTGACGGATTTTCAGCAGGGAAAAGGGGAAACCGAATGCGCGCAGCGTCTACGAGCGCAGGTTATCGTACGAGTTGGACACAAAGAAGGGAATGTTCGTGTCAATGGAGCATGACTGCGATCAAACCCGATCGCCTGCTGTGAAGTCAGGAGGAAGCATTCTCTGACCTTAAGGAAGAGGAGCACCTGCTACGCGGAAAGCAAATTCTGATAGAAGTTGTCAGATGATACAAAGAAGGAAGGAAGGGGATGAATAATTCGTCCGATTATGGACGCTCTAAATGAGGACTATGTCATGAAAGAATGCTTCTGAGTCACCTTCTTTCGAGCTCGGACCCCGTCCCGCTCCTTCGTACGGGGAAGGTTGAAGGAGGGGAGACAGATGTCATTCTTCATGAAATAGAACGCTGTCAGTCCTCAAAAAAGTAGCCCGACGAGAATCAGAAGAAGCGAACAGAGAGCTAGGCTATTCCTACAAAACACTCCCGAGAAGATAAACTCGAAACCAAGCCCTAGCAGGAGCCGCGACTCTCTAGAGAAGGAAGAAATGTCAGTGGCCTGGGACCTCAAGACGGGGGAAAGACTCGGACCGCTAGATAAGCATATGGTCGACGGAAGAGACCATCGTTGATGGGGGAAAGCGCAAGTCCGCGAGTGTCTTACGTATACCATCATAGACACCAACATGCTATTGTTCCGGTACAAATTAAAAAGGAACCGGGGTCACGTGTGGAGGTAACAGTCAGGACAGTACGCAGGGGAAAAAGCTGCGGGCTAATACATTCCGGCTCTACAAAAGAGTTTTAAGAGTGACCCGGTCTGCTGTCTCTAAAGGCAGGCCGGCTCACGCCTTCTGTGATCAGGTCAACCCAGAAAATCAAAGTCGTCTAACGCTTTAATAGTATCTCTGAAACAATCGCGTGTGGACTAGGACTAAAAAAGAAAAGAAAAGCGTGAGCGACTGAAGGGGAAGGTGTGGACACCACCCTCCTTAAAGACCGAAAAAGACAGCTAACGAGGTTCTCTACTTGCACGAGATATGAAGAGGTCTAAAGGGCGCTACGGAGAAGGTTTGAGACGGAAAAGACTCACGCAAGACCACGGAGAAACTCCTTGGGACCGGGTCCTGATTGAAAGGAAGAGTAAGGACAAGGGCGGGATATAATATCTGCCTCGCGACAACAAACGCTACAACAAGAACTCTCTAGACACTGATAGAGAATCGAACAAGGAGTATACTGGTTGGGAGACCGAGATGAAGAGAGGCCGAGAAATGGATGGGCGAGACTTTCCAAGTTAAGGACCACGACTTCCGTCAGTCCTTCTTAGCCTCGCTGATAATGGGAATCTTTCACAGATGAGGGGGAACCTCCGAAGGAAGAAAGGTCATGCAGTCGACTATCTCTTGATGATCGGGGGAAGGACGAGTGTCAACTGGGGGGGTATAAGAAGTCTCGCTTTCTTCCATCTCTTCGAGAGATATAGGCCAGAAAGGAGAGATTGGTTATGAGAAGCAGCGAGTCACGCCCAGGCTTCCACTATAAGGGGTGACCTTACCAGTGAGGTTAAAAAGGTTCACCGGCACAACCTTCTAGGCAGATAGAACCGAGAGAAAGGAACTAAACATCTCTATACGGACCAACGTTGACTAAAGAGAATGGCTGGGAAGATAGAAGGAATTACTGAAGTGCTCAAGGAAAAGACACCCTATAAGAAGGGGGGACGGCCGCATCACTCTGGACGGCTCGATCATCGTCTTCTCTTTAACGGAAGCATGTGGAGGACTGTAACAAACCTCTCATGCTGGGACAGGTAAATAGAACAAATGCCAGCGAGAGACGTAAAGCGAAGTAAGAGTCTACCTAGGGGAGAAGAAATCCATACCATGACGTCGAAAAAATTCGTGAGAGCGGCTACTTAGTAAGGAAAACTCTCCGGTGAAATGAAACTTGGAAACAGTAAGACATTGTTCAAGCGTCGAAAGCGTCATGGAAAAAAAGAAGTGGAGATCATCAAGAACCTCGGCCACAAATCAAGATCACGCCTAAAGGGAAGAAAGGGAGTTTAACGAGAGCCTTATAATCCCTAACCAACTCGGAGGGAGCTGAGGGGGGAGGCTACAGCGGATTCATAGCTCAGAATGTACTCACTGAGGGGTAGTCAAGACAATCTAGAAATAAAGAAAAAGTAGGGGTCGTGGCAATCGCCGTTGGAATAAAGCGCCATTGACAAAAGTTAAAGAGAAGGAGAGTGCTGCGGAAAGTATTGCAAATTTACTTGGGAGGATTCCTATCGAGGAAAGGGAACTGTGACCTCGATCACCGGAAAACTGAACGTCGCGAGGTGAGTTAATGGAAGTATATATCTCCATCAAAGCAGGTCAGACAGTTTAAGTGAAAAGCAAGTGTCCCTTAATCAGCAGGTCCAAGGTTTAAAAAAGGGGGGGAGCCTAGCGGTAAACATCACAAACCAGGGCGTGGGCATGATTAAAGGCGAGGCAGACCAAAGGCGTGCGGAAGACGCTCTAAGAGAGAGAAAAGTTTCAGACAGGGGGGGTAACCTGCGTAGAGGAAAGCCGTCATACCGCCGAGATAGTAAGCTCTTTTTCGAAGAGAGGTAAGGCAAAAAAGGGGGATAATTGGAGTCGAAGGACCACGTTGACTTCGTCGTGTAGAATGAATCCGAAGAAGGTATAAGAGACGGGGTTTCTGCGTGGCTCATATGATTTGGGACACCGTGAGGAGGAAGAAAGAACGTTCACGCATTAATCTTCTATTTAACTTGGAAAGCAGCAGAGAAACACCATGGGCAGTGGAGTTCTTCGAAACTAAGAGACGCCTATAATAGGGGGGAAAAGAGCGCCTGTGCGATGATCCGGTCGATAGCCAATACTGACTGGGTATGGCTACCTGAGAGACAGCAGAAGGGGAAGATCCGATGGCAGTGAGATTCGCATGCTAGCCAACCGAGGGCACTCATTACCATCCTGGTGAGGCCGCTAAAGTCGGCTTTCTGACCGAGGGTCAGAAAGAAAGGGTTCTAGACGTAAGCGGCCAATCGGGAGTCCAGAGAAATCTTCTACAATCCTATTACGTGGAGGAGGACTTATACAAGGCGACTAGAATTGGAAGAGCCAGCAGTCATCAGCTAAAAGAAGGAAAGGAGGAAATTCGACGTGATAGCGCGATGAACGCCTCACTAGACGTACGTTACAAATTTCATGACAGTCAAGAGGAATTTTTGGGGCGCCCTAGAAATCAGAAAGCTTAGAAAGGGAAAGGGGAGTCAAGATAAGAGCGGAGGCCATTCCACTGGACCGGCATGCCTCCAAAGAAAAGAAGATAGGACTCGGAATAGAGGATGCAGACGGGGTTTCAATAAGAAGAAACTGGAGGGAAGAAAGAGACCGAAAAGGAGACAGGGGTCCTAGTGGGAGAGGCACTGAAGTAGAAGACGAACCGCGCCGGCATCTGATACTCCTCATCTGAGTCCAAAAATTTACTTGTCTCTCTCACCCACAACAAAAAGGACTGGGAGTGGGGGGGGAGATAAAGATGAGTCAGCAGTCGGCACAATTTCGTCTCTGCTTTTAGGAGGGGAGGACTCCGTCCAAGGAAAACTGTATTAAAAAACAGGAGGTCATCCGCATGAAAGGAGTCCGCATCTGCCTAAAGGAATGGCTGCCAAATTCGCCCCCGAAAATAGGAAGAGGCTCGTTGTAGGGGTCTGATGCCTGTTTACTGTTTCATCAGGGGGGGAGCAAGATCGGTCCGCTGAAGAATCACTAGAAACCGACGAGTAAATGGAAGGTATCTGTAGCACCGAAACTTAAAGGGAATTCTAGAATGGACCCGCTAATTCTTTAGGTCTTTCACGGCGGCATTAGAGAAGAAAGGGGCAGACTTGAGAAAGGCACCTATGGCGCCTGTCAACGGCCATCGCGTGGGAAAAGGAGAAGAGGGTAGCTTAACTCAACCCGTCGTAGATCTGAAGTACGAAGGCTCTTGATAGATATTCTACCTACTAGAGGAATAATATAGTTCAGCTATCCCTTCTTGACGTCGCGAATAGGGCGGAAGATGCCTCTCGGCTCCATCGGTCATGAGACGAGGGCGTTGGGGTTCTCCTACTGGGGGCCGCCTCTATGGGAGAGACTCATCTCTGGCTCGCTCCGGTTTCTTCAACTGGGAAACTGGGGAGGAGCATAGGGCGGTCTGTCCGTCTGGTCTAACAACAGACAGTTTGGGTTAGGTCTGTCAGTGAAAGTTGCCTCTAGAGGAAGGAGGGACCCGTCATTACTACAGATAAAAGAGCGTCAAATGAAATGCGAGATCCTTCATACTCGATAATAATTACAGAAGGTTAAGGAAGGAGGATGTCTTAACACTGAAAGAAAAAAAAAGTAAGCGGGAAGCAACCGAACTCATACTCGACGCGGGCTATTAAGGGAGTCGAGACTGTTCAAGAAAAAACTTTTTCCATAAGTTTGGAAAAGAACAAATCCTGGGTTCTGGAGGGGAGCAGAAAGCTACCTTCAACGCTTACAAGGTATCATAAGGAGTCCAGAGGAAGAAGGTTATCCAAGGGATGATCAATAGAAGGGTTTCACAAGGAAGGGCGCCGGGGAATGTCTAAACACTGGAGACGTGGTGTTGTTTTTTGTGGGGTTTTTTCGACTCTCAACGTTCATTTGTTCGTGGAGAAGGAAGAGAACGAATAGAGCAGAGAGCTCTCGGAAAGAAAAAGACAGACGACTTGAACGCTAAAAGCCGGGGGATCCCGGGCCTGATCTGGACTAGCACCCAAAGATGCGAAAAAGGAAGCTATTGGCGACGCATAAAAGGGAGGGAGTTCATCGCGCGGATGAGATCTAGTCGACGTCAGCGGACCGGCTATGCAGAAAATTCTGAGGAGGTATTTCAGGGCTATTTTCGTGGATCGCTCAAGAACTGCACAGTTTTGAATGACTGTCGGAAAAGGGGCTGAGGAATGATCAGTAAGATAGGGGGAATAGACCGGAATGTAACCGCAAAGAGGGTAAGGGCCTGGGGGCCACAGAGATGGAATTCTACCAGTTCCTTAAAAAAATGAAATCTAAGTTGCATGAAGAAGGAAGTCGCAGTGGATTTAGTAGGAGCGGGATCGATTGAGGGAAGGCGGCGCAAGGAGGTATCGTCGACGAGGGTTCCGAAACTTGGTTGACGGGAGTAACTGCACGTTGCAGAAAACAGGTAAGTTCAGGAGATATTGCGTTAAGTCCGACAGAAAAAGCAAAGTGAGCAGAGGTCTGTAAGAGCAGTAAGCGTAGATCGTCAGACACATTATAAAAATAAGGCCTTGAAGGGAGAAAGGAAGCCAGTAAGCCTTATCCTATTTTTAAAGGAGAACTAAGGAGGTTGGAGTTAAGAGAGAGCGGAAACGAGGGAGAGTAGAGAAGCCGGGGTGTGTTGCCGCGCATGATACGGGAATCAGCGCGTCGAACTCCATCGGTGAAAGAAGAGGAGAGGTATCGCAGAAAAAAAACGATACTTCAGCTCCTCCGAGAAGAAGGAGTCAGAACACTCGGCCTAACCCTTGACGTGTAGTGATTGGGGAGGGGTATCGGGAGAAAGGCGGGGAACATGATCAGCAAAGGTGAAGGAAGTGAGCACGGAAGTATGATGGGCGGTCTAGACGGCGCTTCTAAACAGAACGTCGGCCTTTAGGAGAGAGGGAAGGGAATTCAAGCACACCAAGTATCCTGGCTCTCAGACTTTCGTAGTCGGACAT
>Ga0179591_1335049_pt1 | contig 23668 bp, 29 predicted proteins | sample CZOMad2_1_08_16f_FD_182891 | JGI IMG/M metagenome (GOLD analysis project Ga0179591, IMG submission 182891) | Vadose zone soil fungal communities from Angelo Coast Range Reserve, California, USA - CZOMad2_1_08_16fungal (PacBio error correction) | ecosystem: Environmental > Terrestrial > Soil >...
CTGAAAACCATGGCTCAGCTATTTGAAAAAAAAAGGGATGACACTTTTAAACGAGCAGGCAATGAGCGCTTCAAAAAACGGTTGATGGGGGGGCAAATGGCGATCCGTACACGAGCGAGAGCGTTTTTGGGGGAATCCTGAGACAAAAGCGTCGTAGGGGGGGGGGAGTGGCTTTGGAGACGAAACCGATGAGAGCACGGAGACGGAAGGTGCGTCTCTGGGACGACATCGTTAGTAGGTCCAAAAAAGGAGGTGTCTGGTGCATCAAGAGACGATGCGACACTGTAAGGAAGAAGGATATCTCTTTGGACTGTTCTGTATAGAAGCAGTCGCGGAGGGAATTCTGCGATTCCGGACGGAAGTTGAGGCACTATGCGTGGGAGGCGGTTCTGTGGATCGGGGGAAAGCTTTAAGATTAAACTTTCCTTGGTTGAAAGTGGGGTGGATTGCTATAGGAAATGGGAGGGGGGAAAACCGGGGGGTGCAAGGGCTTGTCCAGCGGGAATGGCTGCCACACGGTCTCACTCAAGGTTTGTTGGCGAGTTGGGGAGAAAGAAAGGAGTACGTATTATCTTGTTGGGGGTTCGGACGATTAGTGTGCAAGCGGAATCGACGTCGGGGAGGGGGTTTAAATTGTGTGAACCGGAGAGAAGACCGGGTCAGGGGGGGGGTGACTAGTGTTTCAAGCGACCAGTAGGACGAATGTTGGACAAAGGGGAAGGAGGGGAGGATGGGGCGGTTGAGTGGGGTTGAGGGCTACTTGTTCGCGGGAGCGTCCCCGTCGCCTAAATTCCCGGCGTGGTGAAGACTTAAAGAGGAATATGCGATCTATTCCCAAGAAGGAACAGCCAGGGGGGTGGAAGAGCATCCGTACTTGGAAAGTATTAGGGAGGATTGATTGCCAGTGGTGTCTAATGGGAAAGGGGGGGGGGTGCAGAAGTGTCTTTTACGCTTTTCCTAAGGGGGGGGGCTTTGTCATGAGGGTCGAAAAGCGGGCCAGTCCTGCAGTGGGGGCGTTTCTTCTCTTCTAAGGTCGGTTTAGGCAGCTAAGCAGAGGAAGTGGAAGTTTCGCAGCGGATTCAATCAACATAAGGCTTGGGAGACCTCTTTGTTATTGCCGGGAAAGTGATTCATCAAAGTATCGGACGCTGTAATGACAGTCTTAAACGCTCGTCGCCAGTGGCAGGACAAAACAGCACGGGGGAGGTAGTGTCGTCGGCCGCAGCGCTGAGGAAATTGTACAGAAGTGGGAGGGGAGGGAGGAAACTGCGGTACAATGCGCTCCATCAGGCGCAATGACGAGGGACGACGATCCCAAGAACGTGTACACCGCTCGGGGGGAAAGGAAGCGGAGTGGAAAGTTCCTTGAAGGGAGAAGAAAAGTTGGGTCTTACTAGTTGGAAATTGGCTGATAAGAGGAAAAAAGAGAGAAATTCAGTTAAAAAAAGAGAGGAGGGGGAAACTGGCAGGGATAGGGGGGGGTATAAGAAGAGGGGTAAGGAGGCTTCCGAATTGGAAACGGCCGCCAAAGGGAAAGAACAGAGTCGAAGAAGTGGAGGGAAATTGGGGGGGGGGCTATTTAATAAAGCCGTTTATCTTCAAGGTCAAGAAGAGGGAAAGTGGGCGCTAATCAGACAATACCGGGGAGGGGCGGACATTTTTCATGGACCGGTTGTTGGGGAGAGGAACTAGAAAGGGGGGGTTGTGAGGGGGCCTATTCCGAGGCAAAGAGTTGGGAGGAGGAGGCTAGGTGTTGAAAAAAAAATGGAAGAGGAGGGGGATTGTTCAGCATTGTAGACAGGGGCTAAGCGACAGTCTCTGGCGAAAGCCTGTTATATAGAACCCAAACAAATTTGCATCGTCTCAACCAAAAGTAAAGTGGAAAGAGATATACATTGTGGAGGGGGATAATACATGTAAGACCGAGCAGAGGGTCGTACTCAGATCAGACTCTTTATACAAGGCTGAAAGGGCATTTCCTCCAAAATTCAAATGGGGTTGGAAGCTTCGGCGAAGAAAAAGTCTTTGAGGCGGCGGGTGGAACTCGCAAATAACGCAAACGTAGCGATTCATTAACGCACCAAGCGAAAACCAATGAAACAATAAGAGCCACCGGTGTGGAGCGGTAAAAGAAAGCCAAAAAATGAGGAATAGGACCCCGGGAGGGGGCTAACTAAAAACGCCAGAAGAGTCCATCTCCAAAATTTTCAAACAGGACGTCGACTCTCTCAGCAAAAGTACTAAAAGGGCAAGAACAGAATATGGGGGGACGCCGATCAAGGGATGACTAAACGTCCTCCTCTATACTCACGTTCAAAAAGAAGGTACGGAGTCACTACAGGAGTCGTCTATTCAATCTCCTCGAGACCCTCGAAGAAGAGGGGATCTAAGGATCCAGCTAAACTGTTCCTTGAAACCGAGGGGAAAGGAACAAAGGCGAATTCTGATTCACCAAAAAGGCGGGCGCAACGGCCGGCTCTTACTGATGAAAAGGAGGAATAAAGCAGGTGGATTGAGATACGCGGGTTACCCTCATTAGATCTCCGCATTGTGTCGGCAGTATCAAAGGTGACAAGATCAGCCGATCTCGGTGGGGAATTCAAAGACAACAGGGCCGAGTGTGAGATTCTCCGGGGCAAAACTCACAAAGGGGGGTCCCAATTGACTGAACCACCGCTGGCAGATGGATCGCTGCGCGGGGCCAATGAAAGGGGTCTCAAAAACTACAGACCGTCAAGGGAGAACGAAAAAAAAGAACCTTCATAGAAGTGGAAACCGGGAGGGGCGACGACCGACAGGGAATCTCGAACCGCGCAGAAGACCCCGTACACCAGAAATTCCCTAAGAAAAGGCAAGGAAGAAAAAAACTTGTAGGCGACCGTCAGAATATTCTCAGAAGACAGCCGAAAAATGAATTGGCCGAAGAAAGCACCAAAGAGAAGAGGTACTGTTTGGTTTGTGGGGGCAATACAGATCTATAATATTGCAAGTAATAATCAAGTCAACCCATTACATATCTGGATGCTACTCAAAAAGAGAAGGAGAGAAAGCGCATGCAGACCCAGCCGTCAGGATCTGTGGGAGAGATCAGGCACGTTCCGCCCGGGCGCTGAAAAAAGAAACCCAAAGATACAAGGAAGGCATCCTGAGGCAGGTGAAACAATACAACCCAGTCGTGCGATCCAGGGAAACGATACACCACAGACACCGCGTCGACACCAACGAGAATCCCATCGGGAGCCAACGAGCGAAAAAACTAGGAATTTCACTTTCCAGGGTGCAGGGGACATTCAACCAAAGGGGGAAAAGAATTTCACAGGTAAGCGACAGGCAAGAAATACGCCCCGCAACCTCCACATTCAAACCAATTGACTCCTTCTGTCTGATCCAAAAAGATAATCGCCATCCAGACCCCGAGCAGAAAGAAAAGCTTCAACAGGCAAGGGACGAATGAGAAAGCGCGACGCAAATCTGCTTTCTACAAAAAGGAGGGAACAAAACAAAAGATGGAACTTCGTTGGGATCCCGGAAAGGAATGGGCAAGGAGCAAAGGACGGAAAGATGACTATGCGGAACAAGCCGACATACTCCGAAAGAGGTGGTGGGGCCGCAAAAGACTCTACCCGAGACGCGGGAAAAAAGGGGCATTGGGCGCGGAGGACTGAAGAGCAAAAAAAGAACAAAGCTGAGGAAGAGTAGGGAACTCCTACCTGGGGCTGATAGGAAAATGTCGATAGAAAAGCAAAAAAAACCATCGAAGAACCTCTCGGAAGGAACTGCTCTTTTGACCTTTTTACTGGGTAGAATCGAGCAATACTAAAGTCATCAACTACTACTCAAAGAGTGCGAGTGGTTAATCGCAGAACTCCTATACCTCTCGGGGGGGAAAAAGATCCAAGGTCTAAAAGAATACCGGTCAACTTGCGTTCCAAAACGAACAACCCGGGAAAACACTACAGATCGGGGGCGAAGTATTGGCACCAATCTCACACTCTCTTGGCATGAAATTGAGAGAGGATGTCCTCAAACGAAAACCAAACCTTCAAGTTGCTCCATGCAAACTCTAAGCAAAGCTTATTTTTGAGATCACTCCGCTACAGTCAAGGGGATGTCGCACGAAGTACACATTCGATGACAATGAGAGGATCAGGCAGAGAGCAATAACGCGCTCATAGTAACAGGGGGGGTCGGAGAAGATAAAGCGTGTAGACACCGCCGCTGAAACTCGGGGAAAAAAAAAAAAGGCCTCAAAAAAAAAGCGCATCCTCACTTCGTCTTCCAACGCAGGTAGTACGGTTGACACCCGGTCATCAGAGGGGAAAAAGATAAGCCTCAAATAGAAGGACAAAACACACAAAAATCCATCAAGCGGACGTGCAGAAGGTCTCAAGCTGAACCACTGCCGGCTCCGTCCCCGCCACAATAAATAAGCTTAGAAGGGAAGAGACAAGAGTTCCTCTTCAGGCCGCGCTAATCAAGCGCGAAAACCGAACCATCTAAAACCGAAGAGAAAAAACGCAATTTACAGAACGCACTTGTAGTTTGACTACTCCGAAACCCAACCGGGACAAGGATCCGACTTCACTCTCAAAGCTAAAAGGGGGAAAAGAATGGAAAGAGGGGGACCAAAACCTGGAAGGAGGGTGTCAGAAAGGAACTCCCAGCACACTATGACTCCTCAATACAAAGCAAGGGGTTAATGAGACTCCGGAAACGAACGCTCAACGATGAAAATTGAAATTCACAAAAAGGAGAACCGCAAAAGCCTGGAGATGATTCATGACAGTCGTGCCAACCCCAAAAAGCGCAAACCTAATCTTAAAGCAAAGAGAAAAAGCCAGGGGGAGGGGGAGAGTCGAGACCACGATCTCTCTCAACAAAAAACAACTTAGGGTTAAGATTAGTGAGGGGGTGTAGGGCGGCTCCTCTGATTGCTTCTAAGAGGCAGGGTGACTGTTTTTGGGAGACTTTCTGATTCGAAAAGCGTGTTTGCGGGGGTAAAAACAGGGTCTGCCTGGAATGAGTCCCTCGTACTCTTTGGGGGGATGCGAGGACAACCGGCGGGGTTGCTTCTGGCAGTTGTGGGGCGGAATTCGGATCACCCAAGGCCAAAACGTCCGGTGGTTGCCGAGGAGTTTCAAGTCTTCGGATGGGTGGAACGCGTTGGGCTGGCTAGGGATGCGCGGGGGTTGACGGGAGGCAGTACTTCAAAGGGGAGGGTCGAGGGAGAGTCTTGTATCGGCTGACCGTTAAGATCGCGGGGAGGTTGGAGCTTAGCCGTGACTCATAATCGGAGCATGACGGGAGGAGGGACGGGGGGGCGCACAACCTTTTTCGCTTTTTTCTAGGAGCTGGAGGGGGAAGTAGTCTGACTTCAGGGGGGGCGGTCCGCTGGGGGCGGTGTTTTTTTTGAATTAATTGGAAGCTGAGCAATACGGTGGCTATCTTTATATCCTGAAGGGGTAACCAGCAAGAAACGGTCTGGGGGGGGCAAAGCCTACAATATCTATGATTAAGAAGTTTCTGGGGACAGGGTTTTAAAGGGAGGGCTCCCAAGGGTCTTTCTTAGTAAAAGAGAATTCGAATCGGGGAAATATAGGTTGGTCCTGATCTATTGAAGCAGGAGAAAGACATGTCCTCAGGGGAGATGGGTGTCCTTTTTGGCGTTAACGTAAAGCCTCCTACTTCGCTTGGAATCGTTTTATCTAAAAAAATCCGCGCAAACAAGCGAGTCCGCTGTGTAATGGCAACTGCGTGGGTGGGGGCAATACCATCTGAGAGAGATCGGGCATGAACCGAGGTGAATCTGTGTGCCTTTATTTTGAGGATCTTGTCCCGAACTCTGGGGGAGGGGGGGTACGGGAAAGGGTTCCTTAGCTGGGTGAGATAGGACTGGGAGGGGGGGGGGCGGATGGATTTTTTCCCCAACGGCTTTAGGAAGGGGATCTGAGCACAAATGGCAGCGGAGTTACTTTCTAGAAGGAAAATTTGGGGGGGTAAATGATGACACGGGAAACAAGAAAGAGACCGCACGGGAAGGCGCTAGGTGAAGTCAACTTTTTCTGGCGATCTATGGACCGAAGTAAAAAAGGAAATACGTGAGGGGGAAAGAAATATTACCCTGTCTATTGCGGGGGGGAGTTTGGCGGAGGAAATAAGCTCTCAAAGAGGTCGGAGAGGCATCTGGGGTTCGGCGTCAAAAGAAAGTCGTATGGCTCTGGGAAGGTTGTCAACACCACAGGGGGCCATACATCTCTATGATGCGCATGAAGGGGGAAGGACATGACTGAAAAGATATCGGGTGCTGGACGACGTTTGGTCGGCGAGTCAGAAGAGGGGGGAGATCTGAAAAAGGCTCATCGCTGCTTGCGGAGTTTAATTCTGAGGCGGGGATGTGAGGGTGCGAGGTCTGGAAGGGGGCCTGGCTCCGCAGGAGGGGTTGAATGTGGAGGTTAGGAAAAAAGTTTATTTTCAGTGGGCTGAGAGGACCGTGGAAACAATGTCTGTGGTTTACCTTTTTTGGGGTTGCTGCGAAAAGGGGAAATCAAGAGAAGCAGGTTTAGCTTTTTGAAGATCGACGTCGGGGCGCTGCGTCGTTTTGGTGGAGGACATGAGTTTGGATCGGGAAATCCATCTCTAAAAGTTTTGGAGGGGGGGGGAATAAAGGAGTCTAATAATTTATTATCTGTTTGACAGAGTGGGGGATTGTGTCATCGCATAATAAAAAAAGCAGGACGGGAAAAAGACTCTGAAAGGGAGATCAAAGAAGGGAGCCAACGTCTTGGCGGGGTTTGATGGAGGGAAAAAGGGACCAACTTTACTGCGCTTAGGGTAGGGACTTAGATACCGTGATCTGGTAACCGTGGCGTGGGAGATGGAAGTCTGAGCGCTATTCCAAATTCGGTCATTCACAAAAACATCCCCTGGGGGGGGGGGGACGTGAGAAAAGACCCATGAAGGTTAGGGGTATTCAGTAGAAAGGATTAGTTGCTCTGTTCAGTGGTCGGGGAGGGGTGGGGGGGACGAAGTGACGTTGGGGTATTGGGGGGGAAGGGGGAGGTTTAAGGTGAAAGGAGGAAGGGCGGGGTCTGGGACCCGGTTACAGCCTCAGTCATTATTGGGGACGTAAAAAGGTCTGAAGGGTAGGGGGGGGGAGCAGGAGCTTCTTCGTTACAGATTCCCTTGGGCCCAGTTGGTCACAGACTCAGAAAATGGTTCCAGATTGGTCCACGCCATTGGGGAATTTTTCGAATATCAACAACTGACTAGTGCCTCTCCGACTGGATCACGGGGTTCGTAACAGGCTGGATCTTTCCTTGTATAACGGACAAAGCCTGGAAAAGGGGGGAAGATTCCTGCGGGAAGAGAGAGAATCAAGGGGGGGAGGAAAATGAGAATCTACTAGAGGTACAAACGGAGATTCTGAGGGGTGTAAAATCCATCTAAGGGGGGGGGCAGGTGACCTGGATGAATGTTTAAGGACAGGTGAGTCGGAATCTTTGAAGGATTCGGCCAATCAAGGCGGAGGCTCTACATGGCTAATGACATGCCGGGCCAGCGAGATAAGCTTACCTTGAGTAAGCGTTGGTAAGGGAGGATCCTGTAGGCATAGTATAAAGAAGTGGTTCATAGCGTAAAAAGTCAGGGGAATGTGGTCCATGGATTAGTCAGGGGACTGAGAGGAAAGACCTTTTTTGGCCCTTAATTCTCGGTTTTCGTGTCTCAATGTCATTCTATACGGGGGATGAGGGGGAAAGGAAAAGAGTGAGAAGACTCAATCCTGTGAGGGGACGGATTGTTCAACGGGGGCGCTGACGGGGTGGGTAGTTGGGGAAAGACAGAGCGATCCTTACTGTTGTAGATAAAAGATTAACGGAACATGTTGACATTCTCTGAGGAGGACCTTGGGGTGAACCCACCGGGGGATTTTAGGGGGGGAGCTTTGGGTGTTAACATTGTTGGACGATCAAAAGCTCTTCTACAAGGAGGGGAGAATGCGAAGAAAATTTTTAGAAACAACCTAGCCTGCAATCCAGTCAAACAAACGTCAAGAGTATCATAGGACATCTGGGCGGGTCCTTAAGGAGAAAATCTAAGAGGAATCGCAGAATAGAAGATGGATCGAAATGCTTCCAAAGATAACCATACCAAAAACCTGGGGGGGGGGGTAAAAAAGGGAGATCTAAACAACACTTCTGGGGGGGGATGGAGGTCTCAAAAACAGGCACGACAACTTAAACGTGAGAGAAGTCGGGGATTCATAACAACCCCAATTGGGCGGCTAACAGAAGGAGACCACCTTCTGGATGGGAGAGGGAGACCACGCACTCATGAGATCGACCTTGAAAGGTCTCACTAAATAGCCTACGAGTACAGCCATTGGAAGGATTACGCTACGGGTCCTTAGCCGCGAACGGGGATCCTTAATCAATAAATGGGACGACCGGACAAATTCGTCACCTCAAAACCTATAGCCAACGAACTTTTCCAGAAGTTCCACTACCCGCTCTCTGGGCGGCCAAGGGATTCGAGGGAATCTAATGGAGCTGAAAAAGAAGATTGTTCTAGTCTTAAGGGGAACAGACCACGAAATTTTTCCTAAAATCAAAGAAATGAAGCTAGGTGCTCTGACACCTCTTCTTACCGGCAAGATCGTACAAGTGTCGTACTGACGGGGGTCTATACAATAGTCTGGTCCCACTTGCGTAACTAAACTGGGAACAAGCATTGTCCTCTGACGAACGGGAGTGGAATCAAACTGGTCACCATTTGACAAAACGTCAAACGAAGCAGGGGCCTCTTCGGGGGGGCAAGCCAAGGGGGGGAAGAAGACCTGAAGGGATTCTTTTCAAAACCAAATCAAAGCGAGACCCATCTGGTTCCCAAACCTTGAGGGAAGGGAAGGTGGGAAATGGAAAGGGGAATATGTCTATCGCAATCAATCCCCAGTAAAGGGGGGAAAAAACAAATGGAACATTGACGAGCGGAGCAGGGGAAATGGCATGAGACCTCTTCAAAAGAGACAATCGCAAGCTCCCTTATTCGAAAGAACCATAAAAAAACCAGGGATGGAATCATCCGATTCACGAATACTTCCACTGAGAACAAGGACGTGGAGCAAGACCAAACACCTGAAGGGGTGGGCTCAGGGAAAAATCTCACGACATTCTGCGAAGAAGCAGCTGAAAAAAGCTTGTCTCCTTTGCTTAAAAAGCAGTAACAACTGCGCGCATAACCAAGAACCACATCCTTACGCAAGATAAGTTGTCTACAAGAAAAAGCGTCCGCTCCCCTGCACCTTCAATCGGTACTAAGATGGCGCTCGATAACTACCCATTAGCCGCGTAGATTACCGATCACCAGCCCACAAATCACCCACAAAACACTCTAAAAGGAATCTACGGAGAATCAAATCCAAAAAGGATGGAAACTGGCGAAACCTTGTAGTCAGGAAAATTCCAAGGGGCACCACCCCAAGGGGGCCCCCGCCCGGTTAAAAAACAAAGTGCCATAGTCGCCAGAAAGGCCCCGGCAGCCGAAAACATTCAAAACCACGCAGGTCGATCTGGATCCCCATATAATACTCCCCTCAAACGCTCCTCATAGAAAGAGGTGGAAAAGAGAAAGGCAGGTAGCGAATTTCGAAAAGTCGAAGAGGAAAAAGACCATTCGGAATAAAATCGAGGGGCCTTCTTGATGAAAAAGTCCCGTATTCATAGCATCGTCTCTTGAAGCTTAACCAGCCAGATAAGTAAATAATCTTTACAGTCACTCGTCGATATTCAACCGGTTAGAGAGAACTCGTTGCCTAGACAATACTAATCCCACTACAAGCAATCACGACTGACGGGGTAGACTCCTCGGCGCAGTCTGAGATTCGGGAGGGGAAAAAAAGGCCCAAGAACCCTCAAACCTTCACTGGATCGAAACTTGGGCACATGTAAAATGGAGGAGGCATGCGCAGCCTCACTACCTCTACCCTTGAAAAAGTTGAGAAAGCTCACAGCTCCACTCCAGCAGGGGAAACAAAGAAACATCGAAACGAAATCTCACACAGGGAGCAAACCGGGGGGAACCTAACCTCAACCCGGGAAATGAGACGAAATAAAAAGATCACACCTCGATGATAAGAGAGCGATAGTCAGGGGAAGAAAAACCCGCCAGGATTTGATAACAAGTAAAAGAAAAAGCGAGGGGCTCTCCTCTCTGGGGCGGGAATTAGGGGATATAGCATAAAGAGTCTGTCGCGTCTGGAGAACTATAACCGGCGCGTCATTCATGGAGATTGACCTTCCTCAAGTCAAGCCACAGATAGGGGAAAGAAGGAACGTAGAAAAAGGTATACTCATGTGGATAAGAAGCCTCCCTTTCGAAAAAAAACGGGTCAAAACCCGTCACTCCCAGAGAAATCCCACTGGGAGCTCTGAAAACCAATCTCTTTATTAAAAGACAACCTCACGGGATCGAGCATACGGGTCTAAGCCAATAAGAAACAAACAAGACGAAAAGGACAATCATCTTCGAGAGCCGGTCAAGGCGACCCATGAACACATTAAATCGCCGACCCATGGGAGTGCGCCTGAAAATTCGCTCAGCTCGGGTAAGGAGTGCCTGCAGGCTCGGATAAAATAAATCAGTCCACACACGCCGATAGCTAGAGTCCGAAAAAGAAAAACACGAAGAGAAGGTTAAAAACTGAAACTTGGGGGGGGGGGGTGGGGGGAAGGAAGAACCTAAAAAGAGTCAAACAAAAAAACCCCCCCACGCTACCAAGAGGATCCACGAGAGAACAAACTATCGAATACGAGGGAGAACACCGGTTTCCAGGATAAAGAGATCAAAGACGACAATTGGCCGCAGGTTTTTAATCCCTCCATACTCAAGAAGCACTGTTCTATCATAAGAGCAACTTAAAAACTACGAAAAAGCATTATGGGAGGAAAAAACGAGAACCAACCATAAACCCACTCAACAATAGAAAAACCAGAAGAAAAAATCTTCTAGGGTATGCACGCATCAGCGCTAGATTATTCTGAAATATAGTGCGTTATACATATCTAAGGAGCTGGCTTATGGATTGCCTAGGGGTTTACGCTGGTTTTTTTGTGGGCTTTTTCTCGGCCCATCAATGGAAAAAGGGGTCTTGGGTAGTTCAGTGCTGACTTTAAACCTGAAAGCCGAACTGGGGGAGGATCGCCACGGGGGGGTGATTAGCTGCAAAGGAAACAATGGACGGAGGAGGAGTTGGGTCTTTCGGTGAACTGGACCTGCATCAACACCCCCCCGGACGGTGGTTCGCAGAGGCTTATCTAGATCGCATGGGGTGGGGGAGAGTTGAAATTTTCTGAAAAGGGAGGGTCTCTTTTGAGGGATGAACCTCTTGATTTATGAAAGGGGTAATACTTTTTTACGCTGGAAACTTTCGAGGAGCGGTTGGGGGGAGAGGAGTCATTATCAGTCTCGGAGTACTCATTACGTTGATGATGGAGACTTTACTTACGATTTGTAATCTGGGTTTCTTTCTAGCAGGTATTTTTTAATTACTGGGGAGAAACGTATTCTCTAGTATCTGTATTGTTGCGGTTGGTGGGGTGCAGGCTGATCGCGAGAAATTTTCTGAAAGCGGGTCTATAAGACCGACTACCCACCACGGCTCGGTGGTGCAACAAAATACGGAGGAAGTACGCAGGGGTTTAAGGTTGGGGGTGCAAGCTGCTCTAGGTGAGGACGGTCTTTATTAAAAGTTATCGATGCGCGAAAAAAGGGAGGTTATCGGGGTGGAGAAGAGGGGAGGGGGTGAAGGTCCCATATCTGACCTTGGGGAGAAGGGAAGACGGTAGTTAAAAAGGGAGAAGAATCGGAGACAGAAAACTAGAAAAGAGGATTATAGTCAAAAAGCAGGAGGGGGTTGAATGGAGCACCTTCTGGGGTCTTGGGGAGCAAGGGATCCTAGTCAATCCGTCGTTGAGCGGTTTGGGTGGAAAAGACATGGCTAAAAAAATCATTGAATAGGGGTCGGTCCTGGACAACTTTTGATCCTAAGGTTTAAAAAAAGATTTAGTTGGCGATGGGATCTGGAGGAGCACACGGGCACGGTGGGTAAGGTCGGCGGAAGGAGAGGAAACACACCTTGATTCACAGTGGAAAAAGGTCAAGGCAAGTGATCTCAGGTGATTTGTGGGGGTGTGGCAGGGAATCGACAGGACCCTTCTCAGACTCGCGGAGGGGAAAAGAAGATAAACTTCTGGAGTGTCGGGGGTTTTGGAGGAGGGAATTATAGCAACGTAATCTGACAGATAGCCGCGGCTGACGCAAGAGTGAGTTTTGGGGCGTGGGGGAATCATATGTAATCAAACCGCATATGAAACTTACGGACTGAAAGCTAAGTCAGACTTTGGACGAATTTTGTTTCGATCTATATGGGATCGAAAAGACATTCGCCGGGAGGAGTTATTCACTGAAACGGGGGAAGCTGGGGGCTGCGATTAGAGGACTGGTGGAGAAAGAAAAAAGCGGCAAGGGTTGAAATGTTAATTGGAAGTGGCAGAGGGATGCGTCGCGGTTGAACATTTAGTTTTACAATGTTTAGGGTTTTGCCCATGTGTGCGTAGTTTGGGGATTACTAACAAACTTTGGGGCAGAAGGGGGGCAGCGGTTGAAAAAAAGAATCGCTGAGATCACGAGGAGGGGAGTGGGTCGATGGGTGGTATCGGGAACATCTTCGGGCGTCCTAATGTGTTTGGTATTGTTTACAACTGCGGGAGGAGAGCCTTGGGGCGGGGGGGGGAATTAATTGGGTTAAGAGCCTTGGCAGGTCAACATTGGTATCCCACGGGGGAGCGTTCAAAGGCGGGGGGGGGGGTTTGGGGACGGAGGGCTGGAAAGGAGCTGGGGTCGCGTATCATACAATGTCTTTAAGGATATATGAAATTCTTAAGAGCAGTGGATCGTAGAGAATGTAGACCAAAAAAGTACAGAAGGGGGGTGAAAGTCCACAATTCCATGATGGGGGGAACTGCGTGGTTAATTATGATGGTCTGGAAAACTGGGTTTATGTAAGGTTTTTGTATTAGGTGGAAGGGGGAGCAGTGCTTATTTTAGATGAAAAGAGGAGATCAGGGAAACGTCTACTCCTTCTTTCAGGAAGGTATGGGGCGGTTTCGGGCCGGCGACGGGGAGGGTTGATCTGCGCTTCGGAGAACAGAGGGAATGCCAGGGGTTCTAAGGCCATCATCATATGGGATTTTGGAAGTGGAACTTTGTGTACCGAAAGGATCAGAAGAAGGATACAGGAAGGATCAGGTCCGAAAATTGAGGGAAACCCATAATCGGAAAAGGACTTAAATGGGGTATAAAAATTCTGCAAGCCGTGTCGGAAGCGTGATTACTCTGGTCCCATTGATACTAAAATCAGGGGGCTCACCTCGAGTGGGTATAAGTCTCATACGGATCTTGGCCGGGAGATCTGGGGGACGACTCGAGACTTTCTACTGGCGATTGGGAATAAAGACCCGTTTGAAGGGGATCTTAAGAGGGGGTCAATAAAAGAGAGAAAAAGCTCTTTATTCGTAGTGGAGTATATCTTAACGGTCCGGGAAAAGGAGCTATGAACTGAGGGCTGGGTTCTGATTGGCTTATTGAACTGTGAGTGGGGGTCGGCATCCCATAAAGTTGATCTGGCAAAGCTCCAGGAAAGGTCTGCTTCGCCTACTTCTTAATAAGGTAATAAGGGTTTAGGGAGCTTAGTCGGCGGTTGGGGGACGGAGTTCAATGGCGATACTGCCCATAGGCAGAAAAAACAAAGCAAAGCCGGGGAAGGAGTATTTTCTAGTTGGGGGGCGACGGAAGTGAGGAGTTAGCTCGCCCGGGAAGGTTGTCTGAGGGGAAGGAGTAACAGAGAAACGTTTTCGTGGATAAGCTTAGTTCCAAACAATTGAATTGAGTGGTATATGTGGAAACAAAAAGGGGCATTGTTGGGTCCATCGTCTATCTTCGACAGAGATGGAAATTCTATCGCAGGTGGAGACCAAGGGGAGAGAAAAAAAAAAAAGAATTGAAGAATGAATATTCAAGGCCTTTCGGGGGGAGAAATAAAAGTCTCATAAATCTGAAGACGGGGAAGGATTGGAGGAGAAAGCTTGAAGCACATCTCAAACCTACTTCACCGGGGCAAAACCGGGGGGTATTAATTCCAATAATCTAAAAAAAGAAAGTGCGCGAAGTCCTTCATTAAAAATCCCCAAAAGTCGTCAGACACCGACGAACACCGGAGTGATTGGGGGAGCAGTTCTTCAGGAAAAAGAGAATGCGGGAGCTAATTTAAGGTCGAAAAACTAAGAGAAAAAAAAAACACATTTCTTAGATTCTTCTACGGGGTCCTCATTCCAGGGAGAAAAGTGTACGTGTATAAATTAGGGACGAGACCGATTACATTATTACGAAGTCATCCTACAAAAGGGAAAAGTGCCTATTTCAAGGAGTAACTCAATAGATTTTCGTACATTAACTACGCATGTCTGCGCCGAAAAGAAAGAGGGCGTCTTAAAAAACGAGGGTCCGCTAAATCAACTGGTTCTTAAACATAAAGATACTGAGCGAGTATGCCACACCTGTCGCAAACGAACAAAAAAGAGCGTAAACGGGGGAGTAACGGGATCGATAAAGAGCATTTGAACCACTTGGAAAAGCACGAATTGGGGCCTCCCATCGGGAATGCGAGTTCTAACCAAAAGGGGAAAGGGAGAAAAAGGGCCAATTATTTTTCAAAAACAAGATATGGGCACGCAAGGGTGAGATGCAGGTAAAAATGGAAAAGCCAAACTGAGCCCATCTGGTGAAAAACATCATTGAGGAGAAAGACTAGGAAAAAAGTGAAGTCCTATTGATCCGCGCAGGAACATGCAACGGGATCGAGAAAAGGACAACATCACCAAGAAAGTTTCCCTAGGTAAAGGAACCGACGAATGAAGAGACATATATCTAATCCTTAAAATCGGCAAAAGTAACCCAGGAAAGAGACCCCCACTGTGGAGCGCCGAGAGAAGTCAATACTTGAAAAGCCTTGGGAAAAACTGTAAAAGTCCCAAAGGAGGGGAACGGGGGAATGAGAATCCTATCATAGATGAGAAAGCACAACCCGTTACAGCGCCGGGATCTACCTACCAATCCCGGAAGGGAGAAGGGAGGGGGGCCTCAACCCCACCCAAGAGGAATCTAGGTGAATAGGGGAATCTGGAAATAACTGGAGATGAAACAACGGAACATCTTTAAAAAAGAAGACTAAACGACGAGAAAAGGGGGGGATCAACCCTTATTAAAACAGGCTCGAGTCCGAGGTACAAGCCGCTACCGAAAAGAACAACAATCCGCGAAGGAAAGAGTATCGAGCTCAACCCCGCCAAACAGGAGTTCTTCTGCTTCACCGGGGGGAGGCAGTCAATTCCAACTTAACCAAACTTGAATCCGAAAGCGGACAGGGGCACATCCCATCCCCCCGCAACGACACCTACCCCATGCAGTCCGGAACCTGAGAAGGGCAAAATCAATGCTAGCATACCCCTAATCAAATGAAAGGAGGAACTCCTCGCAGAAACGCGTAAGGACGATATGCGGGGACATAGGGGGGAGCAAACAATTCTTCCAAAAAACAATGGCCGGTATCAGTGACCCGGTGTAATGAAAGAGAAAGATGGGTCTAAGCTATTCTACAAACTTCCTCCAGATAATCTCTTTGATTCAGATCATCGCAAAACCGGTCTCTGAGATCCTCGTGTTAAAAAACTTCAGGAAGGGGGACCAAAAATCGCGGGAAGGTGAGAGGGAAGGGAAAGTCCGCCCTCCGCGCTTTGCTAATTGAATGTAGGGAATAGAAAAGAAACCCAAGAGGAGACCGTCACGGGGCCGTGGATAAGAGACTTGCATGGAACACTTAGGGGTGCTGACATGAGGTCAAGACCCACTGAAACAGAGGTGCATTTGGGTTCTCCAGAAAGGAACCTAATCATCCTATCGTGAAAGAAATCGAGAATCTGAGAGGCATAGACTACCTTGCTAACAGAAAGAGAAATCAGCTTGCAAGGGAGGAAGACCCTCAACAAAAAAAAAAGAGGTGGAAAGAAGGAAGGCTTCCTTGGGGTTCTTATAAAAGAAAACCCACGGCAGGCCAAACAAGAAGAATCAAGGTGGAGGGCAATCTGAGGTCGGTTCTGTCGTCAGAAACGGCTCAATCGCCCAGGGTTCTATCTACTGATCTGAATACACTAGAGATAAAAAGGGGATTTCACTTTCGGGAAAGAGATACTCATTTTATCCAGGCTCTCCGAATGCAACCCGCCCAGAGCAATCATAACGGAGCGGCGAAACCGCACAGGGGTAAAAAGGGAAAAAGATAATAACAGCGTGAAAAGGGAGTGCGCATGCTCATCCGGGGCAAAAAAAACAACCACCATAAGAGATAGAGACGCCAAACGAATCCTTCCCCAGTTTACCACCTTCCAGCCTCAAGCACAAGGAACAGGGATGCCGCACTGAAACCTTCCTACCGACAGTCCGAAAAACAGCTCCGCAGAATTAGAACCGAAGCCGCTAACAAGAAACCTCATGCTAAAATCCCAGCGACAAAAGAACCAAATCATTGACCGACAGAATTGTTCAGACTCCGCCCACCAGACGATCCATCGCCAGCGGAAACAACCCAACAGACGCACGGATGAAAAATGAAAAGATAAAAAATTCTCCGTTGTGGGACGAAAGTAACCGACTTCCGCAGGAAAAGAAGGGGAATCAGCCTACAACTCTCTACACCTAGGAAGGGAGAGCAGGAAGGAACAAATGCCCACGAAAGCCTGCCGGAAGTATGCAGAACAGCCCACCCACCAACTGAACGGGGGATATCTACAAGAAAACAGCCGGGAGAATATTTACACCCGCGGCGCAACAACAACGGGAGGAAAGGGAGGATATTGGGGGGGGAAGCGAATAAAGATCCCTCTTCTTGAGGGGTTGCAAACCGAAGCTCGCGGGGTGGGTTGGTCGGCTGTTGTCTCTGGATCCTAGAAAAGGAGGTGCAGGGGCGGGGACAGGGGAGGGGGCCTTAATTCGACGAAAGTCTCTTTGACAGAGGGGTAAGGTAGGGAGACCTGCCAACAAGATCAATTTCTTCGTCTGAGGTGGGGATTGAGCGGGGAAAAAAAAAGAAGGGAATCAAGCCTGTGGTGGATGATAGTTCTAGGAGGGGGATTTGACAAAAATGAGGGGAGGGGGGGGAGGGGGCCGTAGGAACCTCCAAATTGCGGACGGGGATGGAAAGAGCTGTGGGGAGTCGGGACCTAGAAGGGGACGGGTGAAGGGGTTGCACGGGGAAGTGGAGTAGTTGTCATCAAGTACGGAAATGAATAGGCAAAACCGCTGTCTCACGCAATTTTAGAGGTTTCGTGACGGGCAGGGAAAGTGGGCTGGAGAATATTAAAAGAATAGAGAATCGGAGTGGCTTTTGTTTTTGGGGGGGTAAGGCCGGGGCGGCAATCGTTCGCCGAGTGAGAAAGAATGAGGTTCACGTAACTCCGCTGGGTTCAGAGCCAAACCTTAGTAGGCTCTGAGGGGGAGTGGGTTTGAAGGGAGTCTCTACGAGGGGCGGGGGTGTTCTGTATTCACAGTTCGGCTATACGAAACGGAGACTTTAAAGTGGTTATGATTAAATTTGAATCCGACCCATTCGGCGCCTGGTCTGAAGCCGGGTCTCTGAGACCAACGCTGTGAAAAGTCTAGGCGAAAAAAAACACTCTCGACATGAGAAGTAGAGATGGAGTTATCACCTCCTTGGTGGAGGGGTATAGGGCCATAAGTACTATTTGATAGGTGCTCTGGTGTTCGATTGGGAATCATCTTCTAAAATGCATCCATGGCCAAAGGGGAGAATGGGGAAAGAGGGGTATGGAGGCGGATATTTTGCAAAAGCGGGTGATCTTCGGAGGGTGTCTTAGTAACAATGCATCGGTATTCTTGCTGCAGGTCATGCGGAGAGTTACCTGGAGAAAAAAGGAGGAGAAAGTCAAGGGGACTTGCGTAGAAGTGTCTTGCTGCAGTGGATCTACATGAGTAAAGAATCGGGTCGGAAGAAGAAGAGTCACCTTAGGAGAGGGAAAGGGCGGGGGAGAGGAAATAGGGACTATTAGAACCAAAAAAACGCCCACTTTAGAGGGGAGAAACCTCTTTAGAAACTACAACATGGGATGTCTTTAGGTGTGATAAAAAGAGCGGAAGATACTATTCGCAAAGGGGGAAGGGACATTCCAGGACCGCCTTAAGTGACTTGAAGACAGGGGGAATGTCAAGGGATAGAGGGAGAGACTAGGGGATTTCTATTTATTCAAGGCCTCTTCTTTCTGAAGGGGGAGGAGGGAGGCTGATGGGGCATGTTTGGTTCCCAGGACGGCATTGTTGAATGGGGTGTTGGGGAGGGAGAAGGGTTGCGTTCGCCAGGTGTAAATAGTTGGAACGGGGCTTTGCCGGGGTGCGTTAATTGCTTACGGGAAAAAAAATGAGAAGAAGGAAACCTTTTTGCGGAGGGGGGAAGATGAATTCTAGTCTGATGGAAAACTTATGGATCGTTTGGACCAAGTTCTTTGGGGATAAATCGTTAGAGGGGGAAGATAGTCCTAATGGGTTTTGGTGGGGGGGGGGGTTCCTTCTTGAAAATCTCTGGAGTATTTTTTAAAATGACGGGGTTTCATCGAGGGGTCATTGGAAAGTACTTTGTCTAGACCCCTTACTTCCATACTGCGGGGTATTGGGGGGCATCTAAAAACTGCGCTTGGGAGGGAGGGGGAGAATAGTCAGCTCAGTCCCGCTTGGGGAATAAGGATTAGGAAGCGACTTCTCTAGGAAGTTGGGAGGAAAAAGTCAAGTGGGTGGGGGGGATGGGAAAAAACACAGTCCACAGGCCGGTGTAGCCAGGAGTAAGAGGAGGGTAGGATGATCGGCCATTTTTTTTTTCAACTGATTTTTGGGTGTAGTGGGGACTGCGAAAAGGGGGGAAAAACGTATGACGCGGGGGAAAAAGGCGAGCAGGGCGGTCGGCTAGCTGGAAAAGGCACTCGAAGGGAGGGAGGGGAGCCGGAGAAAAACAGTGTGTGTTGTATCAGGCAGGTGAATGCAAAAAATTGGAAAAGTTTTGGGGGCTCATAACAAGCATAAATTGGGGAACCCATGGAAAGCGCAAAAGTTGGGAGGGGGCAGGAACTGTCAGACTCACCTGGGGCTCGCCTGCGAGTAGACGGGGAAAAGGTGGAAAGGACCTAATCGGAACAGGCGGGAGTTATGGAAAAATTGTAAAAGAAAAAAACGCTTTAGGAGCTGAATCCTGCTGGGTGACAAGGAAAAAACCTCAATAAGGAGAAAATGAGATTGATACTAATAGGCAAAACGTGGGAGCTGGCGTTTCACTCGATTGTACCAGCCGGCTTTTTAAATGACCTTGAGATTTGGGAAAAGAACCGTGGAAGGGGGGGGGGGGCTTACGGGGGAAATCCTTCATCCAATAGTCTTCGAGGCGCAGAAAGGCGAGCGGAAATCCTTACGAGCGGAAGGTACTTGGGGTCCGGGATGCGGATAGGATGAAGTCGGGAATAATTTTCAGCGGCGTACAATGTCACAGCACGATCGAGAAGTGAAAAAGTCATGGCCTGCAGGCAGAAGTGAAGTTAAGGATGGAAGTTTGGGGTTCGAGGGAAGCGGAAGTGGCGGTTTCCGTGAGCCGGAACAAGGGATAGACTTATCTTGGGGGCAGAACGAGACCCAAGAAGAAAGTGGCTTCTTAAGGGGGGGCGATGACTTGACCTTTGAGTTATACTGGAGAAGAGGTATAGGTAAGTGGAGTAGGTGGACTATTAAAGGCCTCCTTCAAGACGTTTGGCTTACGGGAAATTGTGTCAACCAGTGAAGTTGAGGAGGGGGTATTTGTGGGGGGCATTGTCGGACGAGGCCAGGAAAGAGGGGCGACGAAATTCTCTCTTCTATCCATGGGTTATAGAAACAAGAAGAATGGGGACGAAACAACAACGGAATAGAGTAAAAAAGATGAGTCTGCGGGTCAACTATCAACATGTAGCAAGTCTATAAATTCGTCGGGGGGAAAGAGCGACGAGGGAGAGAACAAATGATCAACAAACTCCTCGAAAATGAAATGGGGGGTGACATAGAAATGTCACCAACGGTTTGAAGAGCTCACATCGGATCCGGGTACAACATTACAGGGGGGGGAGACGATCTAGAGGAAACACACTCTCCATCAGAGACAGCAGAAAGTGGCTGGTATTAAAGGAACGGCTGAGATCATGACTGGAAAGTCACTTTGAAAGGGCGAAAACCTGAGGAAGCAGAACCTCCCAAAGTTCATGAATCTACTGCAATAAAAAATCCAAAGTCAAAATGGGGGCTTCTGTACTACGTTTGGGAAGAAGAATGAAAAGGTTAGATACTTCAAAGACTCTGGGGACGGCAAGTTTCGGGGAGGGGGGAGATGAGCCGTCTGAATGATGTCCGGTCTCCTAGGGAAGAGGGAACTCGAATAAGATTGGGCTCGAAGCGAAAAGATTCAAGAGAAAAAGAAGAGAAACTTTGGGGGCCCGTAAACATAAGACAAGAATCATCTCTGCGTAGTCCAACCACTATCTCAACTTAAATGAGCTTCAAGTTCAGACGATCTACTATAGCCGGGCGCACTTTATGGGAATCTATCTGGGACATGGAAGGAAAGAACGAGCTATAGGGTCGAAAAAAGGGAGCAAAGTTGCCACGAGCCGTTTGCCTCTGGGAAAAGGTTGGAAACCAAAAGTAGTACTGCCTTCACTATTCAGTTTGAGAGGAAATGGAGGTCAAAAAGGATGGAAAATGGTTACCACGAATGTAGGCTTGATGAATCTCTCGGAAAACAAAAAAGGAAATGGAGAGGGAGCGAAGAAAATCATATCAAAGAACCGGATCGTCAAACGAACAGATTCATCGGGTCATTTCAAAGAGGAGGGCTGAACCTGCCTCTTAAAAGGACAATCCGGCAAAGAAAGGGGTCCTGCTGAATACAAAAAATAAAGGAAAAAAATGGGAGAAAAGCTCCTCTTCTAAGAAAAGTTCAAAGGACGACACAGGCGTGATTCATTCAAAAACCTGACTGAGTTTTGAAGAAAAGAAGTAAGAGGGAGGGGAGATGGGGAGAGGGAAAAAATTCATAAAGAGCTGGAGCATCTCAAAAAAAGAGCGAAGGACCTTACCTTGGGCCCAGCCCCACTCCGCTTCCTCTCACGATAGACAAGCATAAAACCGTGGAAACTTCCGCGAAAAAAAGGGAAAGAGTACCAAAATGACTCATTTCGACGCAAGCAGGTGACAATCCAAAAAAATGATTGCAAGTAAGTAGTTCCCCCCACGAGCCACAACACACGATAAGAAGGGCATCCCGATAAACTGAAAAAAAAACACGAGAAAAAACTTTGAGAGGTCTTCACAAGTGTTCAGGTCCGCAAGCCAAACATGGAAAAACATCCCTTGAACACAGGTCACCGCGACCGCCACAGACCACCCCTCAACCTCCATCAAACAATGAAACAGGAAGGGAGGGGGGGTGCAACTCCTCATCTCCGGCGAAAACCCCTCATAGAAAAACTCCTCAAAGAGCGAAAGGAGAGGGGAGGACGATTCTATGGGGAAAACGGAAAGACAAAGGGCAACGAGGGGCCTGTTCTTTCATTCATTCGTGACCTTCATTCTGGGACAATCCGTCTCGGGGGAGGCATGTAGACAAACAAAAAGAAGCACTACCGATATTCGTGCAGAGGAAGGCAAGGGAAGGAAGAGAGAAACGTGACTCCTTTCTACTGAAAGAAGCAAAAGACCGAGGTCCTTAAAAGGGGGCTCCGCGTATTATACTTTCCATTTGACTAAACAACGGGCCCCCAAGCGGTCCGGTCAGTTAAGGGAATCTCGACTTGGGAACATGAAAAGTACCATCGTGACGAGGGAGCAGGATCAAAAAACCTCCCTAGGCAACATTGTGCTCAAAGCCTGGGCCTATCCCTCTCCTTGGCAGACGCAAAATCCGCGGGAAACAGACCAAAAACCTGAATCATACAGTTTGCCGGACCCACTCCCGATGCAAGTCGCGAATACGGACTGAATGAACCAACAGCAACACCGCGAGGGGGAGGATATGCTATCCATATGGGTCTCAACTGGGGGAAAACGACAACACACGGAGGGCTCATTAAAAGTGAGAAGACCGGGGAGACCTCGCTTGATTCAACGCGAAAAAAGCAGGAAAAAGGGTCTGCGTCGGGGGGACACTCATTCTCCACGAAACAGGCGGCTATCTCATGGGATGTCCCAACCGCTCTTTGAATAGAAGAGGGGATGACATTTGAAGAAAAAAAGAGCAACAGTAAAACAGACCGGAAAAAAGGCCCGAAAATCTCATCCTCCTTATGGATCCAAAAAAAAGCTCGGTAGTACGGGGAAAAACAGTCAACTGTAACTCCTGCAACCGCCACTCAGAAGCGAAGCTCGAAGCAATAAAGCTCCATCCTTCCACCTAAACAGAAGAAAAGGGAAAAAGAAAGCAACAGGAGTTCTCAAGTCACAGAAGCAGCGAAGTCCTGGAAGGCCAAGATGACGAATGATAAACTCCAAGACAAAAGCCACGAAAACTTAGAGAAAAAGAGGCCTCCTTACACTACTCTCAAGTCAACCGAAAGGTGCTTTGCAGATCGAAGCACGCACACAAACAGAACATCCCACCCAAACCCCCCCCAACAAGAAAAAAAAACCACCACCCCCCCCCCCCCCAAAAAAAATCCCCTCTGAACCAAACATCGTCAGAAAACCCCAGCGATAGCAACTAAAAGAGAAGAACAAAGTGAAGAAAAGGGGGTGATAGGAGGGATGAAAGAAACACAACCTCCTGGGCGCGAATTTCAAACTCCAGGGTTTTGGGAAAATTCGAAAAGCAAAATGCTCAAGTCGATGGACTATCAATTTTCAAACTTCCGGCCCCCAAAAGTCCTTACTTATGAACAGATCCAAAAAAAACATGAAAAAACTCAGAGGCTACATCCGGGAGATATGTGATCTTATCCAGAGAAAAAAAAAAAAACGGGGTAGGAGAAAAAGAGAGAAAGAGGGGGATAACATAAGAAAGAAGGTATGCGTGACCGATCGAGGGTGGGGGAGAGTGTGTTCTCTTGGGAAAAGTCCATTTCCGCCATCATCTTGGGGGGGAGGGACTAGGGGTGGCAGTGTTAAGGCTAGCCATAGTGGGAAGAGTGTTATTACTGTGGGAGAGGCCAAACATCTTTAAATTGAAGGGAGGTTCTTCGTTGGCTGGAGAGGGGGCAGGCAGGAGAGAAACCACCGAAGTAAAAGTGTCTAACGTATTGTATGGGACGAAGGGGTTTGGTGACTTGACGCGTAGCTGGACCAGAGGGGAGGAACGGGGAGGTCTTTCAGGCAAAAATAAGGGAAATGGAGAGGAGGGCTGCTTACGAGGGAAAAAAACCACTCGGTTTCGTTTGCGAGGCTTACTTCGGGAGAAAGGGCTAATCTCGCAGGAAGAGGACAGGGAACGAAAACAGAAAGGGGGATCGTGGTTGCTGTTCTTAATGGAGGGGGGTTGGGAACTGTG
>Ga0179591_1200121_pt1 | contig 23657 bp, 36 predicted proteins | sample CZOMad2_1_08_16f_FD_182891 | JGI IMG/M metagenome (GOLD analysis project Ga0179591, IMG submission 182891) | Vadose zone soil fungal communities from Angelo Coast Range Reserve, California, USA - CZOMad2_1_08_16fungal (PacBio error correction) | ecosystem: Environmental > Terrestrial > Soil >...
AGAAGTCTTATGGGGAACCGATTTCCAGACTAAACATTCCCGGCAGCAGGGCAAAGTCAGGCTGGCTCAGAAAGTGCAGAAGGAAGAGGAGTAACGCAAGATTGGGGAAGTAACATCTGCGCAGAAGGACACAATTTCAGGGAAAGCCGCCGATGGGAAAGACACAAGTGAATAAACAAAGTTCAAGGAAGAGGGAAATCGGCTGAACGGTCAAACGGGCCTCAGTGGGACGAGGCTGTCGGAAGTTCGGGCCAAAAGACCAATTGGATAAGAGGACGTCGATGTCGTCACAGGACGCGCGCAAAAAAATGGCAAATAACGTGTCGGGACAAATGTGTTGACACGCGGCCAAGCGTCGAAAAATTAGTTATCCTAAAAGGAAATGTCAAAGAAAGTAAGATCAAGCCCTTCAACCACCAAATTGGGCGCAGAAGCGCAAGTCAACTTAAGAGAATGTGAAAACTAGAGTGCCGACAAGTGGGGGGTTCAGCTCATGGGAGCTCGGGTAGGGAAGAAAAAGGGAATCGTGGACTTGCTCTTGGCGAGGGTTGAGGGAAGATGACGAGAGGATGTCGTGCAACGTAACAACTCTCAAAAGAGTGACTCTAGCAAAGAGGCATGAATTCTCTTGGGGAGAGATTTCTTGGAAATTGAGGAGAGAGGCAAAAAGAAAGCCAAAAAAAATCACCTGGGAGCGGTAGCAATCCAGGGGGCTTGAAACACTCGAAGAGTCAGAGCAGGAACGAAATAGAGCGTCGCAGGGCATTTAACCGCCGCCTGAAAGAAACCGCAGCACGGAAAAAAATTAATAAGACGATTTCGAGGACGAAGGAGCGGGCAACGCGTCAGAGGAGAGAAAAAGAGCGTTTCAAGAGACAACCTGGATTGAGAGGAGCCCCTGATGCAAGAAAAGGAAGAGATTTGAAGGCTTCACACGCAATCGATTCGCCGCGCAAGGTGGGAAATGGGGGGGGTCGTCATGCCCCGCTGAGGAAAAAAAGACTAGGAAAGAACCAAGCCTAAATAGGGTTTGTCGTGCCACCGCTTCCATATACAGACAAGGCTATATTCCCTATATAGCCTGGCCAATCCGAGTAGAGATGGCACCATCCATTCGGTGGAGGGAAAAAACGCCGTCATCACCAAAGTCCATCAAGGAGGGTTACTTCGCAAAACCGGGCCCGCGTCAAAAGAAAGCCTTGGGGGGACGAGGAAATAAAAGAAAAGTGTGATTCAGGTTAATCGGAACGCTAGCGGGGGGAATAAGGGAAGTGAAGGGCCCACGGAGATCAAACTTTTCTGCCAATAACGAATTGGAGCCATCGGCGCGGGCTGCCTATATGGAAGAAAAAAATCAAAACAAGAATCCGGAGGATAAGTCGGAAAAACTAGGAGGTTCGCGTGTCGAACTGGAGCGAAAAGGACCAAAGTTCAAACAGGCACGCTAAGAAGCCAGCCAAAAAAAAGGCTCAGAAGGCAAATGTCATAAACGGGGAACTAGAAGGAGACAGGCTGAAAATTCAAGATAAGAAAAGTGCTAGAAAGGGAAACTTGAGGCTGAAACTGAGCAAAGAGAAGGGGAACGAGGGGGTCATCCCGTCGGATAAGCCGTCAGGGGAGTCCACGGAAAAGAGCAGTATACTGGTTTAAAGAAAGAAGGGGGGGGGAAATAGCGGGGAAATAAAAGAAGGACAGCCCGACTTTGCTTGGAGGAGGAGGACGTCCAGTAAGAATCGTGGAAGAAGGCGACCAAATGGGATTGAAAGGAGAGCGGGGGACATACCTTCATAAAGAGTAAGGAGCATGGAGCCAGCGGAGTGAGAATCACTCAGGCGATAAAGGAATGGGAAAAAAATGGATTTTCTCAGGTGACAAGAGAAAAGTGAGTTTGAAGAAAGGGGCTGGCCCAAGTGAGGGGCTAAGAAGATCATCCGAGAGGCAGCGGGGGGTAAAGAAACGGATATGAAATTGCATAGGAGAAAATAACGCTTAAGGAAAGAATCGGGTAACAGGGGGAGTCATCAATTTTGAAAGAAAAAAAAGAAAGGCAAAACCCACATAGTCTCAAACGCTCATATGTCATCGATCAAAGGCAAAATCCGAAAACAGTTGAATACTCGGAGAGAAAGGACTTTATGATGGCGTTCGACGAGAAGGCAAACGTTTGAAGTGGTACATCAGCGGATCTTCAAATGAATCAAGGAGAATTGACTGGGGCTTGAGGTCAAGAGAGATCAAAAAACGGGGGACATAAAGTGGGGGCAAAAAAAAAAACAAAAAAAATGGGGAGTTTGACAGAGACTCCCGCCAGAAAGGAGAGGCCACCTCAGGGAAAACGCGGCTCGAAAGAGGAGGGAAACACTAGTCGAGATCGCCTTGGAAAAATGGGGAAGAGATCGTAAAAAAAAATAGCACATCTGCAAAGCCTGAGACGTCGGAACAAAGACAATGAGGAAAAAAAAACAAGACGGAGAGATAGAAACAACACGTATATGAGGAAAAGAGAAGATAAGTGTGGGCGTAACTGGCGAATGATTAGTGACTGGACCTTGGAATAAATCTGCAGATTCTTAAAGGTGAGGAAGCTGCCATTTACCCAGAGAATCTCTGAAAACAGGGAAAAAAGGGGGTTAATAAGTACTAGAAAAGATTGTAGGGAGGAAAACTATGGAGTTATACAAGGGAAATTAAACGCCACGGTTGGGTCACTATTAAAGAGGTTGTGGCAATAGAGAAGAAATCATAGGAGCATGCAAAAGGAAGAAAAAAAAAGGAAAGCAAGAGACAAGCCGTCGGAATCGCAGACGACACCGAAACCGTACATCTAGAATAGTCTCAAAAGGGGTTTGGAGGACGGTAAGGCAGGGCATTGGGAGAGAACTATGGGTCTGAACAATGGGTGGTTAGTAGTTCGGGTGGGGAAAGGCCCAACCCCTTCTCCCAAGCTTGAGGAGGTCCAGATAGAAAATGCGGTTGTGAGGAGAAGGTCAATTACAGGAGGGGCTGGAAACTTCGCGAGGGGAAGGGTTAGGGATGATGCGTATTATGATTGAGCCAAGATACCGAACTCAAAGACGAAATAGGGGAGCGCGGGGAGGAAGGGGGGGACAGATCCGAAATGTTGGGGGCAAACGTTGGCAGAGAGATAATCCCGCGAGTACCGCCAACATATAAAGATAGGCAAGGGAGGCGCAAGCTCTCATAACAGGGAGGGAGTAAAGACATGTACAACGGACGGGAAGGAAAAGGAGGAATTCAGTTTATAAAAAAAAGAGTCGATGCACAAAAGGTTTGTAAGGCAAGGGGAGAAACTGACGAAACACAGGGACGGATAGAATCATAAACAAGGGGGTAGCCGTCGAAGTCTATCTAAAAGGCCTTGAAAGGGCTATGAATAGCGATGGAGGAGCTATAGTACGCGATGGTCGGCGGAGAGTGCATGTCTTGGGCAGTTGGGCAAAGACGGGAAGAAATTTTTTTGGGTGCGGGGATAGCGAGGGGGGCATTGCAGGTGTGTTCATTGAGCCGGGGAAGGGGGAGACGCTAAACTTAGAGGGTGGATCCTCATACAAAAGGATGCATGGAAAGGGTAGACAGAGGAGGCATATAGAAAAACCTTGGAGGGAACTTCGGGAAGGGGGGGGGAGAATCAAGGGAGACGGGTCATGAAGGGAAACAAGAATGCCTCATCGGTCAGGTCGGGAGAAGGATCTCAAATTTATGGAAATATCGGACCAAGTCTTGGAGGGAATCGGTCCATTAACAGTGGAAAAAGAATTATGGGAGAAAAAAGGCGTGGGGTGGAACACCAAAATTTCAGCAGAAAAGATTCTTTTCCGGATCAGAGGGCAAAATCTCGAAAGTCGGTAGAGGGAGTAGTAAAACACAGATGGGGAAGGGGTCATAGATAGAGAGTGCCATCAACGGGAAAGTAAGAACTATACATCCCTAGCGATCGTGTCGCAAGCAGTTCTGCTGCGCTACGAGGGAGAATTAATGCAAGAAAAAGGAAGCGGAGCCGGTTGGGGTCGAGGGCGGGGAAAGGAAGAGGAGCAGGATGGAACGAGAAATAACGCGCCGCCAGGAGAAAAGTCAGTACGTCTCATTCTGGGCTCAGCCTTCGAATCTTGCTGCGGTAGCCGCTGTGAAAGGGAGAGGGGGAAAAGGCCGCTCGAGAAACGCGTTGTCTAGAAAGGAGCCCTAAAGACGCACGTCGATAGCTAAAGCAAGGGGGAGAGCTGGCCCTGCGGGACTGTGAGGCGAAATCATCAAGAAGAGAAGAAAAAAACTGGAGGGGGAGACCAAAAAAAACCGTTGATAAGGATAAAAGGGGCTCTAAGCAGGGGAAACCATAAGAGAAGGGAAAGGGAGCAACACCAAAAAACCCGCAGAGTGAAAGAAAGAGATGACCAGAGTGGTATGAAGAGAGCCAGGGTTCCATCTAGAAAAACATATGGGAAGTCTCGGGGCAAAATGAGGAAGTCTCAAGGAATTGGGGGGTTGGGAGGCAAAGTTTTGTTGTTCAACTAGTACCTGTCTAAACGATTCTGCGTCTAATGAAGGTGAAGGAGAAGAAAAGTTCATCGGGTCTAGAGGGCCAGTGGTGACTGATGAGCATTTGGGGAAACTCGTTTAAACAAAAAAGCGACACGCTAGGGATGGACTGGGCTTAAAGAAATGAAGAGAGCTCATTTCTACAACGAGAAAAGGTCTCTAATGGGGGGTTTGGACAACTGTATGACAGGGGATATTCTCCCTTTTATAAGGGGGGGGGGCATTGACACAAAAAGGAGAAGCTATCTCAACTGGGGTTCAAGAAGAGGAGAGAAATGGAAAGACTTGAAAGAGATTAGAAGATCATGGAGACCTGTTTCATCTAGAATATTTGGCATTTGGGCCTTGACGGGAAAAAGGGGGATCCGAAATAATCCGAACCATTAAAGATCTCGAAAAAAAAAAAACGATGGAAAAGGGAGGGGAGGGGTTTCCAGAATTGAAAAAAGCCTTAGAATTTCAAAAAGTGTCAACTCAGGGGTAAAGAAAAGAGAAATCGGCGTAAGAGAGGGAAAGAGGGAAAATCTGAAAAAGTCCAGGTCTTGGGGAGGAAGAAATCTCCAGGCCGCTCAATAAAAAACATTAGAAATCAGCAGGACCGATCAAGAATCGTAGGGTCAAAAAAGGGAGTGAGCGCGTAAAAATTCTTTCTCGGAATGGAGGGGGGAAAGGCAATCGACATGACTCCATTGGGGAGGGGTCGGTACAACTCGGGCGAGCAAAAAAATGAGCGAAGGTGGAGTGCAAATGGTGGCACTGGAGGAAAAAAGAGACCGGCTTAGCTCAAACTTCATGAGAGGAAGAGCAGGAGGACTCACTAAACTATTCCACCAAAAAAGGTGGAGAAAAAGAGGGGAAATTAAGTGAAAGCACTAAAGCTAAAATTGTTTGGGGGGAGATTGGCCACATCGGAGCGGCCCAAAAGGATGGAAAGAGGGGAGGAGAGTGGCGGGGCCAAGAATATTTCATTAGGATGATGTCTGTCCGTACGCGAGCCAGCTCGTTCTATCATCATCCGAGAGGGGGAGGAGGTCAGTCAAGGGGAAACCTTCATGTGGAAAAAATGGAAGGAGGAAGGAAAGAAAAAAATGCGCACCTGGCGAGGAGGAAGAGAGGGGAGTTAGAAATGTAAATATCCGCAGTGGGAAAGAAAGGGAGGAAAAAGAGGCTTGACACCCTCTCCTGGCATCGGGTCTGTATACCTTCAAAAAAAAACGTCTGAAGGCGGATCGATTCGACGTGGAGCAGGTGGAAGAGGAGGAGGAAATTAAAGACGATCGAAAGAAGACACCTTGAGGAGGGAAATAAGAGAGAAAGAAAGCTGAACTTCATCCGCCTTCCCAGACCAAGAGAGGAGGAAGAAGGGAGTCTGGAGGTAAAGTCGTAAGGAAAAAAGTAACGACGATCCCCGTCCCAATGCTCAGAATGGGTTGGGAGGGTAAATCTTCCGAGACCGTGAAAAGAGGGGAGGAAAGGACTCGGCCAAGCCATGTAGCTGACTGGGCCAGAAAAATTCTTTTAATTGTGGAACCAACACCTGGCTCTCAAAGCAGAAGGAAGGGGGAAAGCCGGGCCAAAAAAATTAAAGAAACCCTTTGGCGAGGAACCATAAAAAAAAGGTCTGGCGGGAGATCATTAGATCAAAATTGCAGAGGTAGAGAGGAAAGGAGCCACGTAAAGAAATGGTGAGGAGGAAAGGAGAATTGTCAGCGCAGGGGCGGGGGGATAGCTCTATGGAAAAAAAGACCAAAGGCATCGGGAGGATGATCGGAATACACCTAGTTCTTTCAGGGGGGCGAACAGGAAGGCTCAATAAGGAAAACGCCAGAAGGAAAGAGAAAACTAGAAAGCCCAAACTAGGAGGAGACGCTACAAAGAAAGGGGGGAAACCGAGAAAGTCAAAGAGGAGGAAAAAAAAATGCTCGAAAGTCTTTCGAGAAAAAGGGAGGCAATTTTCGAGCTAGCTCGCAGAGAAAAGGAGAGGAAACCAAGGCGTGAGGGCTCATCCGCAATTGCAAAAAACTTAGAGAAGGAGAAGAAGGTGATTTATCAACCTGGGGGGGGGGGGGAATCGGGAAGAAGGCGTAACTAGGGAGAATTCCCGACTTGTCTGGGGCTGGCAGTTGAACACGAAGAGGGGGGAAACGGTTCGCCAGAAATACACATTAAAGGAAAGGAATACCTCTCGTAGATGAGAAGTGGGAGGTACTCATCGGGGATTGAGCTCTGCGGAAAAAGTGAAACAAAACCGTTACGGGGCTAATGAACCAGGAGAAAAGGGGGTCGTGTCAGAGGACGGGGAGGGTCCCAGGGCAGTTACAATCTACAGACATCTAAAAAAACTCGAGCGGAAGAACAAAGCGAGAAAGGAAAAAGGTAAAGGAGGGATCAAGCCCCCGGGAAAAAAGAGGAAAGAGGGGGGAGGAAAACAATGGGGAAATAAAAAAAGAAGAACTACCCCAACAAATTGAGAAAGTTACGAGAAAAAGGAGAAAGGAAAAGACTCAACTGGACATATTCTCTAATAATTCTTTAGTGAAGGAGAAGGAACCTCGTTTGGAAGTGGTCAAGAGATAGAATAGTACATCGACCTTCATTGAGGGGCCTAAAAAAAGGTCGCTAAAAAAAAGGGCGTTCTGGGAAGGAACAACTCCATAAATTGACCAGAAAGTTTCATACATCTGAGGCTAGAGGGCGGTTACCATCAATGGTGTTCAGATCGCAGGGGAAATGGGGGCAGGGAGGGAAGAGAAAAAAGGAACAGCATGCAGCATGGATCAACAGGGAGCCACGAGATCGGAAAATGAAAACTATTATATCAACGAAACAACAAAAAAGGGAGGAGGGATTAATTGGGAGCGGGTGACGAATTAATGAGGGCCTGAAAACGAGAGCATGGAGGGACGAGGGAAAATGCATGTAATCTAGGAAGGGAAAAAGCCGAGATCAAAAAAAAAAATTGTGACAGAAGCTGGAAGGGAGAAGAAGATTTCTGAAAAATGATTGTAAATAGGAACGTATGGTCGGGAGACTAACAAAAGCAGAAGCCCGGTTGGGTGGTGAGAGGAAAAAAGTTTTTGGTTATCTCGGAATAAGCCAATCAGCAGAGAAGGGGGAAAAAAGGGATTAAGACGCACATTAAAAAGGCCGGACGACAAGAACTACGAAAGCCGTTGGGCAGGGGACTCAAGGGGGTTGGGAGGGAGAAATTCATGAAATGGGGAGAGGAAAGATTCGCGATGGGTGGGGAGGGTGTCGGGGGGGTTCGGGGAAAAACTTTAAATGAATCCCAAGAGTTAAGAGCCAGGGTATTTCACCAAGGGGGGAGGGAGCTAGGGAAATGCAAAAAACGCGAAAGGCGTAAGGGGGGAGAGAGGGGCAAGATGCTTAAAAGTAGATGGTGAAAAGCAAACAGTTGAAATCCTCCCTACGCCCGATCAACTGCCGCTGCATGGTTATAAAGACCAAAACGGTTCAACAGGAAGGGAAATAGAAGAAAATGCTGAATAAATGAGGAAAAAGGAAATCCCGCTCTCTACTAGAGGCAGGGGGAGGGGAGGATCTGAGGCGAACATTAGAAAGGAGTGCGGGGCAAATGATATCCCAATCAGAAAATAATTATTGAATTCAGCACGTTGTTAAAAAAAGAACGTGATCTTGGAAAAAAAAAGGAAGGGGATTAACGACAGAAACAGACTATGAAAAATGGGCAGCGGAGGGGCGCCTAAAACATTGGTTACTCTAGGGGGTTGGAGACTACTGAAATTGGTTAAGAAACCTTTCCAGAACGATAGGAGGTTATACGAAAAGCGAATTCGAGGGGACGGAAGGGAGTGGAGTTGCGAGACAGTTTCTTTGCTGATAGGAGGGGGGAGGGAGGGGGGGGAAAGTGTGGCATTGGAGAAAAAGACCAAAAGTTGAACAAGAAAGGAATTAGTTTCAACGGGGGAACTACAAAACTCCAAACGGGTTGAGGGGTGGGGGGGATTGTGGAAATAATGACAGCAATCCCATCTCAAAGTGCTACACTATTCTCAGCAATTAAAAAAAAGAAAAGGGGGGCTAAGTTCACCTCCAACACAGCATAGGGGGGGAGCGTGACTAAGGAATCTCCACGAATTTCAAAGGAAAAATCGAAAAATGCTGGGGGGGGCTTGAAGCGGGAAAGGGGCCAGCTTGACCAGCAGAGGGGGGACTGATCGCGTGGGTGACATCCAGCCTTGCATTGGTAAAAAGGAGACAGAGGGTGGTCACGAGATCCGAGGGAAGCTAGCCGGGTTCGGGCGACGGAATAGAGTTTCCTAAAAAAAAACAAACCTCTGCGCGGTTCCAACGGTCCCGAAAAGGGGGGAGGAAGAGAAAAAAGAGAAAAGCCTCAAGGGATCTCGCGAATGTGTCTGGGGGGAGGGAAAATGGAGAGGGGGAATGCGAGGGCTATCCGAGACGTGGTGAAATATGGATTAGAAGGTTGGGGGAGCGGGAACACGCTCGATCGCAGTCATTTCGCTCTTCAAACAAGAAGAACGCGCAAAAAAGGCGAACTGCCAAGATCAGACGAGTTGAGTACCTGGAGACGCGATGAATACTGAAAGGGGAAAAAATTAAATCGAAAATTATTGATCTTCTTAAAAGAAATCTGAAAAACTAGGGAAGAATTCTCAACTCTAAAAGGTGAACCGTACAGAGGGACTGGAGGGAAATCAATTCAGAAGGGAAAATAGACTGCACAAGATGATCCCTTGATGATAAGGAAAAAAAGCTGGCGCGGGCGGGACGGGGCACACCAGAACTAGCCGATCTTTCCGGCAAAAATATGCAAGGGAAAAGAAAAATGCAACGGTGCCGAGAAGCCAGAGGGGGAACCGCAAAAAAAAATCTTTTCGGACCTAGGTGGAGAAAGGAGGGGAGGAACAATTGAATGGGGAATCTCCAAAAGGGGTTTGGGGGGGGGAAGAGGACGTCGAGGACACGTCGAAGAAAGGGGAGGGCAGGGAAAACGCTGGCGGGCGGTTGTCCGCGTAGTGGAAAAAGTGGGGGGGAAAGAAGAAGTGGAGCAGGGGTAACTAGATTGTAGGGGTGACTCAATCAGCTGTAAGAAAAGAGGGTTTCGAGGGAGGGGAGGCCCAACGAAGAGCAGCCTTTAAACCATAAGATGCCAAAAAACGGGTTCATCGAGAACTGGAAGGGAAACCTTGTTAATTTGGGATTGGGGAAAATAGCGAATAAAACAATAAAAGGGGGGGTGAAAGAATCGTCGAGAACTGGAAATCGGGAAAGGGGGTAATCAGGGGGGATAAGGGAGGCACTGTTCGAGTGAAAAGGGGTGAAAGGAAAAAAAAAAGAAGATTGAGGTGAATAAGAAATTAATATCTCTACTCTAACAACAACAAGCTTATTCATGAAGGGATGAAATTTCTGGGGGAGAGGAAAGACAAAAAATCCCGGATCAGGGGGAAAAGGGGGGGAAAAGGAGGGCAGAGTTAATTCCTGATCTCTTCATCATCTTTAAAGAGGCAAGATTCAGAAGGGAGGGACAAAGGACTGTGTTCGAATAGGACGCAAGGGAGGGAAACCACCTGTCAAGCAAAAAAAAACTAGCAAAAGGGAAATCGGCGAAAAAGGGTCCGGGGCGAGCGTTCTTAATCGAAAATTAGGGGGAAGGGGGGGGAGGGCCGAAAAAAAGAAAATTGGGAGCAAAGCTAAGGGGGAGGATGCGTACGCCACAAAAAGAGTAAAAGGAAGTCTGGGAAAATGGGTTAAAAGCTCTTGGAAAAAGAGCTCCAGCGTCTTGAGACGGAAATTCTAGGGAAAGATCAGGGACTCTAAGTAAAAAAAGGGGGGGGGCCGCGCACGGCAAATTCAATTGATCCTATAAAGGGGAATAGTCAGAAGGCGCGAGGGAAAGATTTAAGAGGAAGCAAAGACATGGAATCTAGGGGTACTGGTTTCTGAGAAATTGTCGCAGGGATGGCAACACTTAAAGCGGAGAAGAGAGGGGGGAATCATCACCGAAAGCGCCTGGGACGAGGATGAGTGAAGTGAGGCCCGACAGGCACTGAAGACAAGGAGGAGAACCTGGAGGGGGCAAACTGACGTGAGGGCGACTTTCGAAGAAGGCTCTCCTAACAGCCTGCATGACGAGCGCATTTCACAAGGACAGGAATCTCTAAAAGAAAAAGCAGGACGAGGCTATAGAACGAAGGGGAAGAAGGGGGAGAGTCCGTTGAGATCGAAGCGTGTCGCCAAAGCTGGAAGCGAAGGGGGGGGGGGGGGGGGAGGGGGGGGGGGGGACGTCAAGTTTTGTGGAGGTTTGTTGGCTGTGTGGGGCGCGGGAGGGTGTTGGGAGGGGGTGTTTTTTACGTGGATGGGGTGTGGAGGAGTGGGTAATGTTCGGGGGATGGGGTCCGAGGTGTGTTGAGCTGTGTGGGGGGGTGGGTGTTGTTTTGGGAGGGGCGAGGGGTGGGGGAGGGAGGGGGGAGTGGGGGGGCGGAGATGGGGGGGGGGGGGGGGGGGCGGGGGTCGCGCCGTCGAACAAAAGAAGCACAGCTAAAATAGGTATGTCCTCTTTACACTCGAAGAAAGACTTTCTTTCCTACATATCTCTCAGAACCCAAAAGAAGTGTGGGTTAGGTACATCTCTAAGAGACCTCACCCGACTCTAGAAAGAGGGAGAGGGGAGCCGTCTGCTAACAACAACCTTTAGAACCTAATCAGATTAAAACGCTGGGGAACAAAACTCAGTGCAAGAAAGGGGCGATGAATCAATCAGAGGGGAAGATAAGTAAAGAAAAGCTCTATGTGAGGGGGGGAAAGGCCAAGGGAGAAAAATGTGCTTCGCCAATAAGTTATCAATAGACTGATGGAGGAGGTTCACCGAGATTTCTCAAAAAGACAAGGTCACCAGTGAATACATAACCTATACGGGGGAGTAAGGGGAAGTCTGGACCAATCATGGAAATCGATATCCAAAAAAAAGGTCTGATCAACTCAAACTTATCCAGGGTTGAAATAGAAAGGAAAAAAGAATGGCACTCGGAAGAAAATAAATATCTCTAATCGTGCGGATCAATTCAAAGGTAACGCAGAAAAGAACGCGAAACTAACAATAAAGAAGTAAAAAAAGTCAGTCAGAGCCGGGGTCTTCCTGATGTAAGCAATCCAGGGAAAATAGGGGAAAAAGGAGGTCAGGGGGGAGAACGATGCGAAAAAGTCGGGTAGGAGCGAATCGCATGGAAACAAAAAAGAATTTTATCCTGTCGACAATCTATTACAATAGGAGGAAAGACGACCGGAAATAGTTCACGGGGTAATCGCGGAAATATCGTCAGAGACTAAAGGGGTACACACCGTTGAGAAGGAAGGGAAAGGGTTTAAGCTGGGCGAGGGCGGTTCAGGGGACAAAGGTATTGGATAAAATCTGAACAAAAACATCTGAAAAGAGGCGCGAGAAATATCGTATGGGGGGGGGGGAAAAATTCGATACCAAGGATAAGACGGACATCAGAAACGGACAGGGAATGAAAAAAAATGTTGGCATCCAAAACAAGAAGAAAAAAAAACCCACATCGGCTAGGGGCGCAGATAGACAAGGTCCTTAAGAAAAAATCCAACATTTGAAAGAGGAGCGAAGAGAATCAGATAGAAAAGAAAAAAAGGTCCGGGTACTGTGGTTACCGGTAGATAATCGTCAAGGCACTCAGTAGGGATGATTGGGGACCGCTAGCACTTTAAATACCAAAAAGGGGGTCTCATGGGAGGGTGTCTCAAAAGACATAGCATATTGACAGCAGGTGACAGAAAGCTGTGAGCGAATAGTTAAAAGCGCTGGGGGAGAGGGCGGGGCCTTGTAATAGTAAAGAGGGGGGGGGGAAAAGTCATCTCTCAAGGCCTGTCTGTCTCAAACAGAGGGGAAAAAGAGAATAGGGAAAAAACTTCAAGCGATCGTAGAAACAAAAAACTGAGGGAAGGATAAGTTTTACGACTGGTAGGGGGGGGGAAGAAAGGAGACAATCCTGACATGAGGCAGGGGGGGGAGAGATGGGGTAACAATTTTCTAAAAAAGATATTGGGGGGGGGGGTAAGGAAAGTCTCTCACTCAAGGATTGAAGGGAAAAAATTAAAGGGAATATTCATTGGGAGTAAAAAAAGGAAAGAAGCGCAGGGTCCGGAGGAGGGGGGGTGAATCGCAAGCCATAAAAATCCTTCAGAAAGGACCTGCATCAGGAGCGCATACCATTACCAAAAAAAAACAGGAGTCGCTGAGAAATCAAAATATTCGAGAAGAGGGAGAGGGGGAGGCTTAAGGCCGGCATTGGTTAGAGGGAGGGAAATAAGAAGAAACGAGTGGGGAGTCGTCGTTGGGTGGCGTTCCAAAAAGGGGTGGACGCCCAGAACGAGAGTTCACGAAAAAAATGGAGGGATTGATCGAATGGTCAAAGCAGCGGAACGCAGCCTAAAACGAGTTTCGGGAAGGGAGGCGAGAAATAATGTAGCAAAAGAACTTGGACCTGCTCAACTCTAAACTAAAAAGAAAAACCGAGGCATTGATGAGAGCAACGGAAGGGTGCAGTCGCAACTGCAATCCCGACTAGCAGGGAACTGCTATAGACTAGATGCAGTGTAGGCGTCCGATCGAAGGATCATGGGCAGAAGGATCAGATTCTTTTCCAGGGGGGGGGGGGTTGGTGGGGGGGGGGGTGGGGGGGGGTGTGGTGGGGGGGGGGGGGGGGGGGGGTTATTGAAAGAAAGTCAGCAGAAAGGAATGCGCAAACTGGTGATCAACAAGAGGGAGATCATAAAAAAAGGGGACGCAAATCGATTCTATAATGGCAATTACTTCTAGCCGACGAAGGGTAAACATGGTTTAAGTCTCTTGGAGAGGAGAGCGAAATTGTACAATGAACTGGCGCCGGGAATAATTAGCGGAGTCGCGATAGGCAAAGGGGCAGTCAAGATTCCTTGGGGCGGTTGCGAATGTTGGGGGTCGAAGATCAGGACAGGGAGGGTAATTGGAAGTGCCACGAAACTACACTCTAAAGAAATTAGGGGGAGGGGAAGAGAATCCTCACACATGTGGATTTGGAGACAGAAAACAAAAGGCTAAATTCACAGTTTGAGAAGCCAGTTGATCGGGGGAGGGGATACTTTTCACTACAGAAGCCAAACGTCAAGGAAGATACGGATCTCAAAGGTAGAGGAACGAGGAACAGGCTAAAATTTGAAGAGGCTCAGGGTGACAAGAAAGAAGAGGTGGAACGGAATTGTTGGTTAAACAAACAAAGGGAAGGGCCAGCGCAAAGAGTCGAAATAAGATTGAAATCAGAAAAGGGGGACTGTCCGCGGAATCGAGTGTCCGGAAAACACTGACTGAGAGGGGGACCGGATCGATCAACGCCAGCGGGAATGAAAGGGAAGGACAAACTCGAAGAAAACATCGATTGGGGGAGAGGTTGCCGGAACTTCGGTTTAAAAAAAATGAAGGCGAAACTGATGAAGGGGAATAGGGTTAGAGGGGAAAAAGCTTCGATCGCGGATTCGAAACTGCAACGAGCGTAAAGAAAGAGACGCCGCGAACAAGAGTGCTGGCAGAAAGGACGGCAGGGGCATGAGCGAGCGAATTCAGTCGCCTTCGGCGTAGGACTAGAAAGGACATAGAAAGAAGTAGGCTCACGCTCCCTAGAAGCGGGCTGAAGGAGACTGTCATCAGGCCTTCAATTCACAAGAAATGAGGAAATGGCCGCCGCTAAACTCCAGGGTCGGTCAGAAAGCGCTAGAAGGTTTTAAAAAAAACTCAATAAAAACCTACTCAGGAATCAAAAAAAATCGTCAGCGCAATAAGATGACACTGCGGGGAGGACCGAAGGGAAGTCAAGAGGGGTTGCGACTGATTCACCCAAAAGAGTTTTGCTTCCTCGATTTTCAAACCTGGGATTCAAGGCATGGGGACCGCTGGGCGCAAAATTGGTGGGGGAAGGAAGGGGGGGTAAGGATAGTTCAGAATTAAGGGGGTCCGGATCAGACTCTTCTACGCGGGGGGAAAAAGTGAAACGTGGAAAAAACGGATTGGCGGGGGATCGCGGAGGCGTTGGATACATCGCAAAGGCTGGAAGAAAATATGTGGGTTGGGGAAGAGAGGGCGTCCCGAACTTCCCCCAAATTTCGACACAAGACGAAGAAAGACCGTTGAGTCTATACCTGAGAGGGTGACGGAAAAATCAGGTTTAATCGGTGTGAACACGGGTGACGGCGAGAGAGGGGTAAAGAAAGAGTCGAGCAAAAATGGGGGAAATGATAAACGCAAATCAGACTGAGGAAGTGCATGACCAACGTGTGGGGGGGGCCTGAGGCACCGGGAAGTGTCGGGTGAAGGGAGGAACCAAAGAGAGCCGAAAAAACACAAGGAGGGAGGGGGGAAGGAAAGTATCGAATGGAGTTTCTTATTTTCCTACATTTAGGAAACGACCAGTCCCTCATGTCCAAAAAAAAGGAAGACTGGCTCGTGCGAAAGAAGAAGGAAAGAATATGTCAAGGGAACCAAAAGAACTAGTCGGAAAAAAGTGTCGTTTTTGCGAGATCGCAACCGGGGGGGTGCAAAGCACGATCACAGAGGGCGGCAAGAAAGGGGCCGGGAGTGCAAACCTAATTTAGGAGGCATATTAAGGGTCGGAGGATGGAGTTCGGAAAGACGATAAAACAAAAGGGGAAAAATGGCATCGAAGGTGGGAGGGAGGAGAAAAAGCATCGCAAACCACGAAATCAAGTTTGAGTTCCAAATGGGGACAAACGCGGCACACGCTACTGAAAATCAGGTTCTTAGACGAAGGGCAAAAGAAAGAGGAAGAATCAGGCCTGCATCAGCAAGGTTCCAACAAACAGGGCTCTCCCTCAATTCAGGGGAGCAAGAAGACCAATTTGAAAAGCGAGGACGAACAGCTTTTGTATCTATTTCCAACATGATGGGAGGGGAAGGGGGGCCGGAAAGTCGTGAGGAGGGGGGATCTTGCGCTTACGAGGTCGGATAGGATGAGAAGAAAAGCCGCAGACTCGGGATCAAATATAAAAGGTATCAAAATAAACATTTGTTCGGGGACTGATGGGAAAGCTCAAAAGCTGCACCCGATCACAGGGGAATCTTGAGAAGATAGGGACGGGAGAGGAGGTCGAAGATCAAACAGAGGGAGGCATGGAAAAAGAACTAAAATAAAGCCGAGAAAAACTCCGGCAGGAAAGAGAAAACTATTCTGAGAGAAAGGAGAGGGCGCGCGTGAAAGATCGAAGGGGGAGGGGGCCAAAAAAAAGACGCGATCCCGAAGCGATGCGCCGAGACTTAAGGAAAAAGGAAACAGCCAGGCTCTGCGCAAGGTCACTGGGGGAAATCCTGCCGAGGTCTGGGCACGAACTATCAGATCAAAAACAAGAAGGGGGTTTCACGAACGGAAGGGGTAAACAGAGATGAACGAGAAAATCAGATGATAGAGACCTGAAGGTGTCAACAAAAGGATCTCACCCGCCGGAGGGTTAACGAGGGTCCAAGGAAAGCTTAAAGCCATCGAAAGAACGCACTAAAGGGTCTGAGTTATAAAGGTAGATCGAACGGCTAAGGCACTCGGGAGGGAAAATAACAAAGAAAATCAACTTTTCTTCCGGTCACAATAAATCAGAATTGTTAGCACATCAGCAGGGCATCTGCGCCTCTCAGGTCCGAAAAAAACAAGCATCCGATTATGATCATGGGGCAAGAAGGAAGTCGTGGATTGGGAAATGGGAAAAGGGGACAAAAAGGAAAAAAAAGGAAAACCACAACACCTGGAAACACGAAAAAACGGAATGGCCGTTCCCACACAATCGGAGTAGAACGGAAGAATTAAGATCGCGATAACTGCTGAAGGAAAGTCGCTGCGCAAAATCAGGGAAAAAAGGGGGGGCAACCAGAGTCTCATCCTTACTCTTGAAAAAGGTCATCGCCGTGAGAGGGGGGAAGAACAAGGGGTGGGGGTGGAAGCGAAAAATGGGGGGGGGAGGAGAACGATGCGCTCCAACCTCGTGAGGGAGAAGAACAAAAGTGGGACCCATCGGTGAGATCCATCACAAAAAGATAGGAAAGAGAGGAAAAAAAATAAGGGGGCAGGAGGGGGCAGGACTACTAGAGGAGTGGCAGATCTCAACTGGCAGAAGCTGCAAAAGGTAACAAAGTTGAATGGATCGACAAAAAAAAAATCGACCAGGGGGGGGGGGCGTTTGGATGGAATGAGGGACTGCACAAGTATTGGAAGGAGACATGGAAACAATAGTAAAAGAAACTCGCGATAAAAAGTTAAAGCGCTATTAGGTGCCATTAGATGAAAACTCAGGGGGAGGAAGCGATCAGATCGTGAACAGGAAAGGACGCCAGGGGGGCACGAAAAACCGACAAAAAAACACCCACTAGGCAAATTACTAGCGAAAGCCGGCCTTCAAACCTCAAAGGGGGGAAGAATCTTCGCTAAACGTGGACTGTCTGGGTCCGGTCAGGAAGCACCAGGGTGGGGAAAGGGGTTCATAGAAATAATCGTCATGAGAATTAGAACGGCGGGATTAGAGGAAGGTCAACAAGTCAAGCCCAAAAAAAAGTGGGAGGGAAGAGGCATTCCGGGAGAAAGAAAGAACACTTCATAGTTCCCTCATTTGCAGAGTCTGGAGGGGACTCTAAGAGGGAGGGGGACCAATAGAGGGGGGGGTATCGACATGAACGATGAATCGAGCCAAATGCGAATCCAGAAAGTCCTGGAGAAAAAGGAAGGAAAAAAGAATCATTCTACTCCGGGCACTAAAGGAGAGATCAGAAACAACAACACCGGGAGGAGGAAAGGATATATCCGTATTTCAAGGAGGGGGAAGAAGGATGAGGGAAGAAGAGGCCGTGAGCAGATGCTGTGGTGGCTAACTCAGGGAGGAAGGACCCAGAATAGAGAAACCAAAAGTTTGCAATCCGAGAGGAGACTCCGATGTCTTAAAAACCCAGGGAAAGTGAAACAGGTATGGGAAAACGACAATGGGCCATGAAAAAGCCCCTTGTTGGGGGGGGGGTCGAGGTACCTTGTTGTGGAACCTCATCAGAAAAATCCCAGGCGATGCGGCCGTATCGGGGCAATGGAACTTCAAACAAAAATCCCAGAGATAAGGGAAAGAAGCCGGTTTTAATTGGTGGGGGGGAGGGCTTGGAAAATTTTCGGAGAAATCGCGCGAAGTAAGGGTTGGGGGGGGTGGGAGGTCGTTTTTGAAAGGAAGAAGACAGCCAAACTTTAAAAGGGGGGGTGCCCGCGAACGACCGGGGGGGCAGGGAAGGAAGCGCTTGAATGCCGCTGGTGGCGGGAGCGCATCAATTTTAGCAAAAAAGACCGGGAAAAATAGCACTATGAAAATCAGAGATCCAGGAAAGGTTCATAGAAAGAGGGGAATGAGAGAAATCCAACTAAAAGCAGGCCGGAGAAAGAAATTGCAAGATAAGAGATACAGGGAAAGAGGTACATGATAAAATGGGGAGTGCAACTGCGGTCGGTCATCAACAAAAGTATGGGCGCACTGTTGAGAAAACCAAGATTAGATGCAAAAAATGTTAACATTGAGAGAAGGGAGATGACGTGGCAGAAGAGCCCAGAGGGAAAAGGGGAAGATCGTGCCGCAAATTGTGCCTAACCAGAGACAACTGTCACAGGGGAAGGTGAGCTATGAGGATATGTCTGCCTTCGAAACGGCATTATCGGGTTTGAAGGGTGGAGAAAGAAAGGGGGGGTGAGGGGAGAGCTCTGTTCAGGCGGTGGAAATTGGCAGGGGAACAACAGAGGTATTGTTGAGGGAAGATCAAAGATTGGGGGAAGAGAAGCAGACGAAGATGCTAAGGAGAATATTGTTTAATGAAAAGGTGGGATCGAAGGAAAGGACAACTAAGGCTAGCGGCCCAAGAGGGGGGCGATAAAGAGCGCTCGAAGCCGAAAGGGCGTTAATCGCCCAAGATGCGGAAGCGGGGCCCTGGAGGAAAAGAAGGTGGGTGAAGGAAGCTGTGGTGACCAGCAAAAAAGGGCCAGCAGATACATCATTGAACTGGCATTCTCTGGGAATGTGGAGGGGGGGGGAGGTCAAGGTAGGGTCCAAACTCTTAAGTTTTGAAAGCGGGATCGACTCCAGCGGGCAAGGACTAACTAGCCAGCAACCCGCCTTGACTCAGCAATAAAGGACGAAAGGCGCAAGGGGCCGCGCGCAAGCTCAGGGGATGACTCTGAAGCAAAAGGGGAGAGAGAAAACTCTGAGAGGCTGAAAAACGACCTTCACGAGACTAAAGAACACGTCCGGAACGAGAAAAAGCGTTCGTCGAAGGGGCGGTCTGGCCGGTCTCCAAGAGAGGAAGGCGCGGGTCTATCAATGACAAGGAGGGGGGAGAGAGAGTCTTCCGACCGAAGCACGGTCGAAGAAGAAAAAAACGGGAGAAACTAGATTCAGTCTGCGCCTTCCAGTCAAGAAGAAAAAAAAGGGTAAACAGAGATAAAAGAGGAAGCACGAGGGAAAACGCGGGTAAGTTACAAAAAGTCCTCGGAAGAATTCCGGGGGAAACAAGAAAAGTCTCGGATTCAAAGAGGGGGGAAAAAGGAAGGAAGATGTGGCAGATCAAAAAAGGGGGCAAAAGTTTTCAAGCGTAAAATGGGAAGTAAAGGGCGCCCAAGGGGGTGCACGGGCGGCCTTCGAGGAAAGTCAGACTTACATAGAATAAACTCTGTGAAAAAACTACGGGAAGAGATGGGGGCAAGTGAACAGAAAAGGGACATTGGGGTTGCGGCAGTAAAGAGGAGAAAAGCGAAAACCGGAGAAAACGTGAAAGGGGGGGTTCTTGCAGGAAAAAAGAAAAAGTCTCAGCCAGGGAGAAAACCGGTAAACGCGCGCACCGGAAAGGGGGAAAGAAGGACTGGATGAGAGGGACTAAGGTGGACAACAGAATCGAAAAAGCTGAGAAAAAAACTCACGGGGGGGGGACAAGCGACGAGCAAGACTGGAGGGAAAAATGAGTACAAGGGGGAATAATGGCTTAGGCACTTAAAAAAGGAGGAGGAAGCCAGGGATTTGGGGGGGGGGGGGGGGAAGAATAGAAGGAATGTAAGGTCAGGAAATGAGTAAATCCTCAGTCAAGATCTATCTCACAATCACCAAAATAAAGAGAAAAGAAGAGGAAATTCAAACAAAAGACGAAAGGGGAAGGTAAAAACTGAAGAAAAAGAAGGAGACCGATCAGGGTAAAAATTTACAACCTATTGTCCCACAGCTGACAGACGCGCATTGAAAAAATCGGTTTGAGAGGAGGAGCCGGGCGCTTAACAACCATGGTAAAAACCTGGACATTTGCTTCACAAACCCGGTCCGTAGCGCGTCCTCCGTCCGAAAATGATTTCTAGGAAGAAGCTCGGGAATAACCAAGGGGAAAATCGCCTGTTGGCCAAAAGGGAGGAAGGGACTGCAAAAAGATACAATCCTTTTAAGGGGGCAAATGGGTGAAAAAGGTGAAAACGCTTCATAAAGAGGGGAGGCTCCGGACCTTATTCGCTAAGGAAGGAAGAAAAGGGACGGCCACGCACTTGGCGCGCAACGCGAAAGGAAGTAAGAGAAGGATCATAGGAGACCAAAGGGGGGGGGTTATCGATGGGCCACAGATGATCTCGGACGGCATAAAAACCGCGGAGAGATCTTGCGAGTTAAAATTGGGGGGTCTTAAAGGGCTGCGAAGGAGGTACAAACTTACAGAGGGGAAAACGAGGGAGAGAACACCCGAGCAAACGTCCGAGGACTAGGGGCTATTTAATTCCACAGGGAAGCTGCAACCCAGGAGACAGTGCGCGGAGCAATCAGCGACAATGGTCGTTAGAAGGAATCGCGCACGCGCCGATAACGATCGAGGGGGCAAAGAAAGGAAAGGACGGAATCACCGTCCGAATGCGGGAAAATTGCTCGTCAGACGTGGCGCAGGGAGAGCGTGCAGTCAGGAATAAAGCCTGGAAAAAGAAAAAACCAGGGCTTCCTCCGCGAATGAAAGAAAAAGCCCGGAATCTAAAGGAAAACAGAATCAATCGCGGCGGGGCGCAGGCGTGAGGGAGATTTGAAGTAAATGAAAGGAGGGCACGAATCCGGACCCAAGCAAGGGGGGGGGGGAAAAAGAAGATGCAAGACCTAACCCAAATGATAGTAGAGAGGGAAAGACCGATTGTAAAGAGCTGGACCTGACGGCACAAGAATGGCTCAAAAAACCGGAGGGGCAAGGGAAAACTGTCACGCGGCACCTAGGGCAATCGGGAAGAAGGGGGGAGAGAAAGGAAGAAAAAAACTCGTTGGAAGGACTATTTATCTCATTTGAGTGAGCCACGTCCAGAACGGGGGGAGCTCCATAAGAGGGAAATTGTAGCCATCAAATTCGGCCGCCGGGGAGAAGAAAAATGCATCCGTGAGGAGAAAGCAGAAACCGAAGATACAGAGTCCAGGAAGAGGGGAGACAAAATTCAACTCAAAACAAAAAAAACTTTTTGCCCCCGCGAGAGCCAAAAAAGTAAGTCGCGGCACGAAACGAGATGCCGTACCCGAGAGCAAATTCTACGCTAAAAATAATATCTATAGAGGGGCGGCGAAAAGTGTGCATTCAAGGGACTCGCGAAAAAAATAGAGTAAAAAATTGGTGGAAAACAAAAGAAGAGAAAACGTCTGGCTCATCATCCATTCCAATAAATCGAAAAGTTCTAGGGACTGAGGGTAAATCAATCCATGTTTGGGGTCATCGAAAGAAGTGCAAATAGGCACATTGAATACTTGCGGTCTGGAGAGAAGAAACGGGCAGTGCACACGCATGTTGAGCCGGGAGCCAATAAAGGAAAGGGGGGGTGTGGGGGGAGGAGAAGCAGGACCCAATTCATAGCTGAAAGGGCGTAAGATGCTGGGACAGATACTACTAACTAGACACCCAATGAAAATGTTATCTCCGAAGCTCCAAGGGTGGAAATCTTTCGGGGCGTGCGGAAATTCGACATCTAAGACAGGGGATGCAGAGAAACAAGAAAAGCAGGCTAGGGGAGGGAGAAGGATTCGAGTCAGAAATGAATTGGCTATCTGGGACCGAAGAGATTAGTACAGAACCGTGGTGCACGACAAAAAAAACCAAAAACAAATAGAGAGAGGAATGTCTGCCAAAAGACCGTACTAACAAGAAAAAAAATGGGAATCGAATACTCCTGGGTCGAAGGAGGGACTAGGGGGGTTTTGAGAAAAGTCGAGGAGGGCATGTCGACAAACACCTTAGGGAGGGAGCCATAGGAGTCAAAAAAACGGCGGAACAAAAAACAAACGGGGAGGAAGATTTCGTAGCACCTAAAGAAGGGCATATTTGAACAAAAGAACATCGGGAATACGGGACGCGTCGAAAAAAAATAGAGGGGGGTTAAAGACGGTCAACTGGTTGAAAAAGGAAAGATCGCAAATGCAAAGCCTGTCCCATTGAGGCCCAAGATAGTCAAAAGTCAAGAAATTGATAGAAGAAAAAAAACAACTAGGAAGGAGGGAGGGGTTTCCAGTACGAATGGGGAATTCAGGGGGTACCTTGGGGAGACATTAATGAGGCAGTCTGAACGAAAAAAAGGGCAATTCAAAAGCGATCTCAGAACCGAGGTGAAAGGACTCCAAAATGAGAAGTAACGGTTAAATTGAAGAGGAACATGAAAGACGCCTGGTTGGTGGGGGCGATGACCGTAAACGCGAGGTCACGAAAGGAAGAAAAAAGGAAAGATTAATGAGAGGCTCGAAGGAAAAAACTCAAACAAAACTAAAATAACGGAAATAAAAAGGTCAGGAGGAAGATTAGCACCTGGGTTTGGGGCTTGGGATCATAAGGGGGTGAGAGAAGAAAAGAGGACGCGAGCCGATGTGGGGGGACTGAAGGAGGGGGGGAAGGGAAAAAATGTCTGACAAGCGTTACGCGCAGGAGGGAAAGGGATAGCCAACGGGATTGAAATAATTTCAGTGAGGAGCTTGGACTAAAACAAGGCCGGGGCTGTTGAATGTGAGAGGCTTGATTTATAGGTAGCCAAGCACCGGGGCAAGAAAGAGAACATAAAGCCCTAAAGAAGAACGGTGTCAAACATTCCTGTTAAAGATGTCGATATCGGAAGACAGAAGGTAACGCACCAATCAGGGTAGGTAGGAAGGCTATCAGGTAAGCGAATGGAGAAACTAGGCTGGGGGGGAAAATCGAAGAAAACGAAGCGGAAGGGCAAAAACGTTGATCCCCGCAAGATGTCGTTCCAAAACAAGGGATGTGATTAACTCAGTGAGAACTGCGATGACGCGACTTATTAGGACAACGAAGAAGGGAACAATGGTGACTTTGGCTAATGGGACATACTGAAATGGTGAAATGCAAGAAAACAGAAAGAGCGGGGATATATTTCGAATTTAAAGTGTCGCACGGAAATGGGATTAACAGGAAAGGGGTGAGTGTTCGAGACCAGGTGTTGGTCTTGCTATAGTCATGGAGGGGGAACGTGGGGGGGAGTGAGACGACATTTTCGAACGAAAAATTAAGGGTTTCAGAACAATGTACCAGAGAGGCAAGCAAACTAGGAGAAAAGGAAGGAAGAGGGCGAACAGTTGAAAGAGACAGGGCTACGTGGTCCCCTACGAGCTAAACGCCTAAGCGGCTCTGGAAAGGAACTACCAGCGGAAAGGGCGAGTAACCCCCAGTCTTGAGGTGAACCCCGGGGCCGGAACACCGGGAGTTCTGAAGGTAAGGGAGGTGACCAGCCACGCTGGGAATTTCCAGAAACATCGGGGAGGGGAAGAAAAAAGGGGGCAGCAGCGCCGGGTGGAGGGTCTCGAGATGGTGCCTAAAACACCTCTGTAGCGAAGATCGTAGGGTGCCAAACGGGAAGGACGAGCTAAAGAAACAACGACGCCGGGGAAAAAAGGTGAGATGGCCGAAGGCGCAATAGCGCGAGACAGACCTCTCGTAGAAGGAAAAGAAAACGGTGGTCTCAAATCATGTAAGACTGGAAAAGGCGACGGAGAAAACGTCGACGCAGAGTCGGAGAAGGAGGGGAGGCGGG
>Ga0179591_1367416_pt1 | contig 23657 bp, 35 predicted proteins | sample CZOMad2_1_08_16f_FD_182891 | JGI IMG/M metagenome (GOLD analysis project Ga0179591, IMG submission 182891) | Vadose zone soil fungal communities from Angelo Coast Range Reserve, California, USA - CZOMad2_1_08_16fungal (PacBio error correction) | ecosystem: Environmental > Terrestrial > Soil >...
AAGAACCAATCAACTCAGGGAGTGCGTTAGAAGGTTAAGGGAAAGAAAGGAAGAATGGACAAAAAATTCCTTCTAGGAGAGGCTATCTTGGTGAATTAAGAGGTTCGAGTCAGAGGGAATGATATGGCAGGAGGGGCCGGGAGGTTACAAACATCAGAGTCGGGGATTAAAGGGGAAAAACGCCTTTTGTAAGTTCAAGAAAGGAACGACCCGCCCATAGAGTAACGCAAATAGCAAAAATCCGACCATGCTTAATTACCAAAAAAAGATTTCATAAAACCATAAGGAGATTCTAACTGGAAATAATGTAGGGGGGATTTCAGAAGGGGAGGTCGACTTATACAACTTATTCTGGGGATATTCCAAAGGGATTCTGAGGGGGAGCGGGAAGGAAGGGGAAAGACTTATGGACGTTTAAAGAGGCTTAAGGAGAGAGGGAAGAGAAATAATAAAGTTCACGAGTGCAAAGGGGGGGGGAAAATGTCAGACACAAAAGCTAACCGTAGGGGAAAACTTTAAGCATGGTGTTTCACGCCAGGGATGTAAGGGAACTCAAGTGGGATTCCGGGAAAATTTAAATCGAAAGAAGGGAAAGAACTCTAACAAGAATGCGGACTAATTCTCCATGAGAAGGGATGAGAGAAGTTGAAGAGGTTACAAAAAAAGGAGGGGAGGGCATCCGATTAAAGTTAAAGAACCCTCTGAGACGGGGAAGGGCCGAGGAAGGATTGGGGGGGTGGCAAAGGAGAGAAGGTACATGTACAGAGAAAAATCCTAAGAAGTCGCTAAAAAAGGATGACATAAGAGATTGGGGGTACACACAATTATCAACTGAAAAAGTTGAGGGACTACGAAGAAGATTGGCGAAAAGGACAAGCAAGAACGTTACAGTACGAAAAAACTCCATTGCTGTCTCAGGACTCTGCTAACAAAAGTCCCAGAGAGCCCCAACTAGGGGGGGGGTCTTGGGGGGTCCAGATAAGGCAAGAGAGGAGGATACACAACATTGAAAAAAAAAAAAGAGAAAAACTAACAAAGGAGCATGTGATTGCAGGGTGGGAGAAAAAAAAAGAAATGCCATCGAAGGTACTTAAGGAAAGATCAAAAATACTGTGGGGAAAATGAATCAAGAACTGAGAAGGGAAGGGGGGGGTATGACAGAAGGAGAGATAGACAAGAGAAAAAGAAAAGGGGGAACGACATTGGGGGGATGAAATGGGAAGGTAGGTGAAATAAAGTAAAGCGGAAAAAGAGAGGCAACCGAAAAGGGGGTGTGGAAGATATGCCCTTGGGAAGGAGTAGACTTATTGACTAAGAATCAAATAAGCCTAATGGAAGCAGGAACAAAGGTTTCAGCCCCAGGATACACCTGTTGGGAAAATCTAAATAGTGGGGGGGGGGGGGGAATTTTTATTTCAGAACGCGAATCAGGCAGGGAGCGACAGGGGGGAAAATCAAGCGCTGTGGGAAAGGGCGGAACGAAGGGGTCAAAAGGGGGATTGCAACCGCAAAAGAAAAGGGAAGCCGCATGCATTCTTAGTAGCATAGGGGAAGCGCTTAATCTAGCAGGTGAAAGGTGATGTGAGATAAAAATGCCCACAGTAAAAAGCAATCAGGGGAAAAAAAGGGGACTTACCTTGCTGGAATAAGGTATTTGAATTACGGGAGCGATCCAGCTAGGGGGGGCAACGGGAAAGAAGGGAGAAGGAGGGAAGGATATGTTTAGCGAAGGAAAGGAACAGGGTTGTTTCGGAAGGACTGAGTTAATCCTATGAGTATTAATTACCCTTAAGAAATCAAAGAAACCGGTAACACAGGAGCTTGCTAGGATCCTCTAAATTGTTGCACTTCTCAACCGAAAGTTGAAAAAGTCTGGATAATAAAAAAACGAAGCATCTGAGAAGGGGGAGAAGAAAAGATGTTACTCCGAAAAAAAAGAAATGTTGCTTCGATATTCGACATAGGTAGTCCAACTAGGCACAGCTGTTGAAAAAAGTAGGGTGGGAAGGGTATAATATCCCGGGGGGGGAATGGACAGCCATTCTGTTGATCTGATGGGGGCTGGTCTCTTGGTAAGGAAAGGGAAAACGAATCTCGATCAACAACAAAAGTACAATAGAGAGGACTTAAAGGAATAGCTTAAAAAGACATTCGAAAAGGAAAGGCTGGAGGGGGCCTAAGCAAAGTTTGCTGAGGACAAGGGAAGAAGCGCTGAACCTCGACGGTCAAAACTTGGAACTTTTAGGGGGGCCCTGAGCAGGATTATAGAAAAAAAAAAACTCCTGAGGGGTGAGAGAAAGTTGCTCGACAAGGAGAGGATGGTCATTCATTAATTGAAGTTCAGGCGGCAGGCTTAAGTCGTCATCATCAAGAACATGACAGCGGTGAGAGAGTGCCTGAAGGGAGTAGGAGACGGCATGTAAGGGCAAGGGAATACTCTAACCAAGACAATCCGGTACAGAAAAAACATCCTTTTCTGGAACAAATGGGACATAGAGAAGACCTGCTCCAAACAACTTGGGGCAACAGCAAGAATGGAAGGAGATTTCTCCAAAGAAAAAATGCCACAATTGGTCACTAGAGTTCACCCTTAGGAGAGGGGAATGTAGTTGGATAAAAAAAGTGAGTAAAATAAGGCGAGGTTATGATGACTCCGCAAGGAAATGTGTTTAAAGATGACAGGGGTCGGAGGGGTCAAGGGGGACTATCGACATGGAAGGGGGGCAAGAAAAAGGGGGACGAAAGTACAAAGAGATCTCAGAGTGGTGTCGGAAATTAATAATTGAAGGTAGCGTGATAAGAAAAGGGGCCAAAATCTGTGGTGAGAGAGGGGGAAAAGGTAAAAAAAAGGGTCACAGTGTATAAATTTAGGGAATGGTGGAATTCCATGAGAAGAGGGAAGGACTGACTGGTTGGGGAGGGAAATCAGATAATGGAATAACTAGAAAAAGAAAGAAGTGGAAGCAACTTAAATGACGCCCTTGGGGGCGGGGGTGCCTCAAAAAAAAGAGAAAATAGGGTGTAATTTACCAAGGTGGATCAATTAAAGGGAAAAATGTGGGGAACAGTGCAAATATATCTCTATAGGGAAGAAGGTCCCAAATTAACCTTCTGGATCTAGTTGGGCTGGACAAGAAATGGGGAAAGATTAAGTCTAAGTAAAGGGATGTTCGTATCCTCCCGGAACCGTTTCATAAATAGGAGCTTCTCTGAAATATTTTGAGTTTGTTGGGGGGGGGGGAGGAAAAATGGGGTGTATGCCCGAGAAGGGAATCGAGAGTAAAAAGGAGGGGTTGCTCTAAAAGTACATCGTACCTTGAAAGGAGGTGAAGGGAGGTCCACATGAGGGCGTGGGGATTGGCCTTGGAAAAGGGGCGTTAATGAGAGGAAAAGGAAAGCATGGGGGAGGGAAGCTTGGGAGTTTGTCAGTAAAAACCCATCGATTGGGTCAAAAATCGAGAAAAGGTGTTTCTAATCAAATTGAGGCGAGTAAATGGGTCGCCCAGAATCAGTTGACCAGAGTTAGGGTACATAAGAGCTTCTAGGGGGGGAGGCATCACTGGGGAATATAGGAGAAGCGGACGCCTACGCTGGGGGAACACCGACGATGCAAAGGCTATAAAAGGCAAAGGGCTGTCCTCAGAAAAGAAAAGCGGGTATAGTTTGAGAATTGCAGAGTTAAAAGGTGCCCGATGATGGGGGGCGACGTAAATCCGGGGGGAATCTGCTGACAGAAGGTGTGTAGAACGAAGAGGGAGTTGGGGAGAGGGAAAAGCAAGCATTTTCGTGAAAGTGGATAAAAAAAAAAGATGAAAAGCTGGGGAAAGGGATCATAAGTCGGGGGAAGATATACCATATCATATTTGGGAAGGAAGCAAAATGTCCCTCCGTAGGGGGATCTCGAATAGCATCCCCGACCTCAGGACTGTTGAAAGTGGGTCAGGGAGGGGAAGCGTGGTACCAGTGGGTGAAATGGCAATGGGAGGGGGGAGGCAACACTAGGGGAGGGAAGAAGATACGTCGACAATGGAGTGAGCAAAATTGATAGTTGAAAGAACGGACTCTTCGTTTGTGAGAGAAAAGAGTAGTCCAAATTCATGGGGGGCTCAATCGGACGATAACTGGAGGAAGAAAGATTATTACTATCGCCGAAGGAGGGAGATTGAGAAGGGATATGCTTAGGGGGACGAATGCAGCCCAAGGGGTTTTTCAATGCGGGGAGGGGGTAAAAAGAAACTGAGACCATAGTAGAATGCAAGTCGAAGCAAAAAAACAAATAGATTTGCAAGCTGCGGGACAAAGAGCAAGAAGCCATTTTTGGGGGATGCATGACGGTAACGGGGCCTAGGCTGGTCTCAATCACCCAAAGAACTCGGGGGGGGGGGAAATAGAACAGCCGTAAGAAGGAGAAGAGGCAAGAAGGGGAAAGGTTTCAGCAGGGGTGATGTGGCAGACTGCAGAGTTTTGGCCTGAAGCCATGGGAGTAAGAGTCACGCAAAACAGAGTGGGGCGGCAAAAGGGGAGGAGTGAATGACACAAACCTTGAACAAGGAACAAAAAAACTGGAAGGAGAGGATATGATGGCTTACGAATAGACGAAAAGCGTGGGGGGGGTGATGCACTCTGGTCTGTGCATATAGGGGGGTCATAGGGGAAGGGGAATTAAAAGCCTATGAACAAGAGTGGTTTGAGAAAAAGAGGAAGCATAATAAAGAATGAGGTGAAGACTTTTCTCACCAAAAGGACGCAATCTCCAATTGGGGGCTTCCGTGGGTGAAGGAGAAAAGGAGGGTAACAAAAGAACGCCATGGGTGGTCAATCTCAGCACAGTGTCAAGAAAAGTGAGGAGCAGAAGGGGCGTAGGAACTTTCAGAGAAGGCGGTTGTCAGATAGCACTCTATGGGGTGAAACAAGGGAAAAAGAGATGATAAATATCAAGGATAAACGCCCCAGAAGACGGGATGAGGGAAAGAAATGATTGTGGGACAAAATGAGAATTCTGAGGACTGCAAAATCCTCAAGAGTCCGGACAAGGAAAAAGGACTAACAGGGGGAATTAAAGGGGGTTTTACTTGAACCCAATTATCCACCTCCTCATTCCATGTTGGAGGAGGCATTAACGCTAGTGGGTCCAAGGAAGAAGAAGTTACTCCATGTGAATAAAGAATCACTTTCTTGTGTAGGAGCATCTCCATCAGAGGTCAACAACGTGGGGATTGGTTGAAGCTCAGAAAGCTGGAGGGAGAATGAGAGGAAGGGCAATAAAAAAGGGGATCAACCCCTTCACCAACAAATGAAGAGAGCTGCCATCTTATTAGGCGAAAGAGGAAGTCTCCAAGGCCATCACTTGGAACTTCTACTTAAGGAAAAAATTCATCAAAGGAAATCGGTCTGTTTGCAAAGAGATAGGGTTAATTTTGGAGCATCCTGGAGAGTCAAACAAGAAGACGGAGAGAGGGGGAAAACTACCGAAAGTTGGTACAGGCGTAATAAACTTTTTCACCTGGAAAAGATTGTGAAGATAGAGGACAAAGAAAAACCATCCTAGGGGGGGGCCGTTCCGAGGGATGGCCAAGGAAAAAACTAAAAATCAGCAGAGGAAATGCTAATGGGGAATCAGGAACGGGCCTATGGGTAAGCTAAATGAACAAATGGTGCGGTTCCTCTATCTTACAAAATATGGGCCATTTTAACAATTGGAAGCAAAAATGGTAATTGTCACCCGGCGGGGTCGTTAAAAATAAGAAGCTCTATTTGAAGGGGATCTGGCAAAGGGAGATCACTGAAAGAGCAAAAGAAGGACAAACGTCATCGCAAAAAAATTCTTGGCGGAGGGCAAAACAGGGAAAGAACGTTGGGGTACCCTTGGGGGGACAACGGGGGGGTGTTGTGTGGGGGTGTTTGGGGGTTGTGGTTGTTTGTTTGGTGTTTTGGGGTAAAAAAGTGTTGTAAAAAAAAAAAAACCTAACGTGGCTCAAGGAAAAAGGGAGGGATAATGACCACATTAAAACAGGACCTCGAAAAAAAAGGGGTTTACTTCTTACCTTAAAAAAGGGGGAGGAATGGGCAGAGTACGGCTAACAAGGCCTGGGGGGCCACCATTTGGAAATGAGAGACATAGTTCTCGAAGTTGAAACAAGGATGTTCTAAAGGGAGGGGAGCGTCGAAGAGGGTAGAAAAGGAAAAGAAAAAGGTCATAAGAAACCGCCACTGCAGAGAAGAGAAGGCGTAAAGAGCTCCTTTATCTGCCGCACAAGGGAGGGGAAAGGGTAGACTAAAAAACGGAATCTAATTGGACGAGGAACAAATATTGATCTACTGAAAAACAATCGAGGGATTATCGAGAAGAAAGGGGCTTCGCATGGGAACAACTTGCGGCCAGGGGCTACTTTGGACAATCTCGGTTGGGGTCAGCATAGGCAACAAGGTCAAGAAGTACCAGGAAAGACATGGGTCCATTCTAATTGGATGGCTCTTGTAGCAAGAGGGGAAGGTGAGAGGCTCAAAAAAAACGGGAGGAGGGAGGTAAAAGGTATCATCCCTGAGAGCCAGCCAAAAAACGTGGAAAAAACCATCATTTGGACCTGCACAGACAGGTGGCATCTCGGGGGAAATTGCAATAGAATTAAACAGAAAGCTTGAAACGGGAGAAATTGAATTCTCCCGGGGCAGGAGAATAAAATAGAGGATACTCGAAAACAAGAAGGGGGGGGTTTATTGAAACAAGATTGTGTAAATTAGATGCTCGGGGAGTATCACTTTCAAGTTCGGGGGGAGGAGGAGGGACTTAAGCTCTAAAGGCCATAGGAAGAGAGGTCGGTAGGATTATGTAAGGGGGGAATATGACAAATATCGACAAGAAAGAGAGAAAAAGCAGGTCTGGGGAAGAGAACTATCAGGGGAATCCATCTAATGACGGGTTGGCACCCAGCATTGGATACAGACTCTGATTACGCATCACGCTTTTCATCACATAAGGAAATTTCACAGTGGGAAAAAGTCCAACCCATGCATGGTAATGGGGGGGCAATTTTAGAAAGATCGGGGGAAAAAAGGGAAGATTAAGTCTTCGGGAAAAGCGGGAAACAAGAAAGAAAGGGTGGGAAGCAGAAGGGTGAATGGGCATCGACAGGGTTACAGCAGAGATAGAATAATGAACGTAGCCACGGGAGGCCGAAAGTTGTCAAAATAATGAGGGGATCAAAGAATTGGAAATTTCAATTTGGTTCCGATGCCCCACGGGACAAAAATGTTTCATTTATGCGGAAACTTTAGTGCACTGTGGGGGACACTGTTACTATGACTGAAGGTAGCAATCAGTCTACTAGGAGACGCAGAAAATTACGATGTTCAAAAAAGTTAATGAACCCGTGGGTGCTTTACAGAGATAGCAAGTTACCAAGGGGTAACAACGGTAGTTAAAAAGTGGAAAAAGGGAAACTAAGAGGAGAGGGGAGGACCTATAGGATGATCCAAAGGAAAGGAAATGGAGAGATTGAATTCAAAAGAGGGTTTAATTTTCATGAAGGCAGAAAGAAGTGGCTTTTTTATCCTCCTAAAGGGGCATCCAATGGAATCCTTACATATGTGGATTGGGTGGGAGTCAGGGGGGGGGGGGGTAAGGCCTCAAGCGTTAGAGAAAAACCACGATGGGGGGGCTCCTAGGCATTTTTTGAAGGATCAATCTTAATTTAACACAGGGAGTGGAGGGGGGGTATGTACATGAGTTTAACAGGCTGGCGGATGGAGACATAAGTGTGAATGGCGGGGGAGTACCATGGAATCATGGAGGGAAGTAAGTGATTTGGGGGTGTTTGAAGTAAGTGGAAGGGACCATCTTATTAATTGTTGAGGGGACATTGTCAGGGAGTCACATTCCGCGTAAGATATGTTCAAAAAATATGGAAGAGGGAAATACCAAAAAGGAGAGGGCGTACATCACGTTTGAGAGGGAAGAAAGAGATTTGAGAAAGGGCGTGTGTGGAAAAATCCTGAATCTAGGCCGTACATGTAAAATATCTGAAAGGTGGGAGAGAGACATGGAGGAGTGTTGAGGGGCAGAGATTTAGGGATGTATGAAAAGATAGAAATAATGGTTCAATCGGAGAACAAACAATACGTGCAGGGGTGTATAAGACGGGTTCAGATTTTGGGGGGTGAAAGACTAAGTTAGGTTTATTGCGGGGACAGCAGCAATGTAGGGTCCATAGCTTTCAAGAAAAGTCCAGGATGCATTTAAAAGGAAAAAGAATGCCCCAGAATATCAAAATACGTGTCACCGCTTGAAAAAGGTCAATCTCAAGAAAGGCCGACAGGTTAGAAAGGAGGGGGGAAGGGTTGGGGATCAGCCATTGTCGGAAGGTTTTGGATGCAGTGAGATGACGGGGCGTGTATACAATAGAGAAAAAAGTTCAGATAGCTAGTTCAGGCCACGCAAAACGGAGAGTTTGAAGAGGAGAAAGAAAAAGATGAAATAGGAAAGCATAACGTACGATAGAACACTGATGTAAGTCGGGAAATTTATATGATAATCTCAATATGGGGGGGGGGGGACCAGTCTATGCTTCGGGGTCCCGGAAAGGAGAAATAAAGAAAGTGGTTCATTGGAAAACGTAGAGGGGAAAAAGACTGAGCTTAAGGAAAAGATGAGGAGGAAAAGGAGAGAGGGAATTTTGAAATCTTGGCTCATCTAGGAAGGACTACAGAGCACGAAGAACATGAAACACTTTTTTGTCGAATCGAAAGTTCCTGTCCCGCTACTGAATCTCTGAAGGGGCCCGCGTCTGCTCTCACCTTTTGATAAATATAAAACTTCCCTCCTTTCTCTAAAATCGAGCTGGGGAAGGGGGTCTTGACAGAGGGAACAACTATTACAGGGTTTTGCGAGACCGATCGATAAGGGGGGGGGTACTTTCCATTGAACGAACTCATCGTCAACTACTCCCCCACAAATGCCTACAGGCTGAAATGGAAAAAAAAAAAAAACATTGAAACACACAAAAGGTCTCTTGAGATGGCACAGGCAGATTTCGGGGGGGGAGCGGAGAAGATCAAATCCAGCGTGGTATGACACTTACAAATATTATGGGCTATGGGGGATTAACTGGAATTTAATCTATGCAAAGATGGGAGGGGCTAGAGGGAAAGAGAAAAGAATAGGAAAGTATTGAGGTTGAGCTGTTTTCACTGATCACCAAAGCGAATGAGAGGTATACAACACTGACGCTGTCGGTTACCAAGGAGGGGAGGGGACACCCCATCTCCGGCAACGGTGAGACGTGCCCTTCGCAAAATATAAAGGATGCGACAGATAAGTCCTCCTTTAGAGGCAGACTAGGGGGAAAAAAAAAGCGTAAGGGAAAAAGACTCTTATTAAGAAGTCAAAGTGTTTAAAGCGCCCCTACATTCGAATATAATGTTAAAAAAATAAAGACAACAAAAAATAAAAAAAATAAAAAAAAAATAAAAAAAAAAACCCGACAGACGACTCATCATAAAAACAAAAACTAACAAATCTATAAAAAAAAAAACTGGAAGGTCGCCTCCTCAGCGGGGGGGGGGAGGAGGGGGAAAACAAAGAACGATGGAAGTGCAGGACACGCGGGTGTGTAACGACACACTGAAAGGGGGAGAAAATCCAGAGTCCATGGTGGACAACAAAGAACCGAGGGGGGGGGGGAAAAGCAAGACGTTAAAATAAGGGAGACCATACAAAAAGAAAACTCCATTTCTTGGGGGTCTCAAGACAGACCAACGCCAGGAAAGAAGCAAAAGGGGGCTTTTCCTCAGAAAGCTTTATGCAAATAGTCGAAGAAAATTGGATAACCCTTGCACAAACTTTTGAAAAAGAGACATAACCAGATTATTAGTGCTTGTAAAGGGGGGGGGGGGGCTCCATCCATCAGATAACAAGGATCAAAAATGAGATTTAGTGTGAATACTCAAGTTGACGCATCAGAAATGGGGAAGGTCATAAGCTCCGGCTGACCTCGAGGGGAGCGAGAGTGTTGCCACGGTTGCACCAGGTTAATTTGATGGAGAAGAAAAGAAGGGGGGATTGGGCCAAAGAGTGGGAATAGAAGGTACACAAAAGGGAAGGCTTAACCGTTAGTGGGAGGGTGAAGACTGTATTTCCAAGTATAATTGGGACTCGCAGGAGAGTCTATGGAAAGAACGAAGGAAAAAAGAATGTTGACACATCCCTAAATGACCGGGGGGGGGTTTCGGGGTCCGATCTTCAAAAAGTCAAGTTTAAAATTTGGGGCGAACGGAAAGAGGGAGTGTCATCGCAAACTAACAGATATTTGGGGAAGGGGCGACTAAGGCTGCAATCCAAGGGGGATCAAACTAGAAATCCAAACTGAAGAAGAACGGCATCGAAAAAGGATGGGGAGCAATCAAATAAAGGGGGCCTCGGCGTAGAGCTCATCGGGCGAGAATTTGATGGAAGGATAAAATTGGTAGGGGGAAGTCAGGTTGAAAAAATGGGTACTGCTGGCACGAAAGACTTCGAAGGTGAAAAGCGATCTTATCCAAAGGCTGGAAGCCCCAATTTGGGAAGTATGAAGACACATGATCCATGGGGGCCAGAGTTCTGAACACGGACTGATTTAGGGGGGAAGCGACTATTAGGGGAGGAACCTGACCGATAGAACCCCCAATTGAAAAAGCTTGTCATAGATCCAGATGAGCAGCCCGGCCCTTTCAAAGATGAGAAAATCCTTAAAACAAAACATATTTGTCTACGAAAAGGGGGGGGGGCATGAAGAAACAAAGAAAGGACGAGTATTCGCCTCTAATGATACAAAGGAGAGCACTTGCTAGAATTAGTACAATCAAAGGGCGAGTGTCAAAGGAGATTCAAGGAGCAAGGGGCTGTGATGCCGGAAAAAGCTGGGAAGGTAGAAGAAGTTTGGAGGACAGGTCACTAGTGAAGGAATCATCGAAAAAAAAAGGAGGCGAAATATAGATTAAAAAAAAGCTTCACAACCGACACCAAATCAAATGGACGAATACAAGGAAGGGCAAGCAAAAGAAAAAGTTGGCTCTAGAGAAAAATCCATTGCAGACATATGAAAAAGACCAGGTTGTCCCAAAAGTGGAAGTGAAAACTTGTGGGGGGTCCTTCGAGCAGAGATCGAATCACACTTTACTTGTGTTGAGTGGGGGACGGGGAAGCAATTAGAGGTGTTGAGTGGTGTAAGAAGTGCTCAGACGGGAAAGCGGAGGAATTCTTCGGAATAAGGACGAAAAGTCCGGGATCTATGAAAAGATCTTAAGGGAGGAAACCATGTTGAAGGGGGAAAGGTCATTCAGACAGGAAGGAACATTCCGTGTAGCAGACAGGCTTCTTGAGAACAATGAAGACCACTTTCTTCAAGTGGGGGGAGAGAGAGGGTACTCGGGCAAACAGGCGGGGGGAACAGGTCATAAGTACCACAGTTTGCAAGGAGGAGGACTGGGTATGTGTGGGTCACTTTAAAAGAGTTAAATAACCTTGCTGTGGCGCCACAGAAAGGGAGAAAGAGACGAAGGGACCTTTTCTGGGAGCACGAAAAAGGGGGGGGGGGTGAATGTGAGGTTGGTCGAGGGGAAAAGGGGGTAAGGGGCAGTCCATATGTCGAAATAAGAATTGTTTTGCCAGGACTGCACCTGTTATTTAACGTTAGAAAGAAAAGGGGGGGAAAATGGATGTGAAGGGAATGATAAAAAAAAAAGGGTTCATTTAACTTGAAAAAGCCCGTGGGCCTGATGGGTATGTCAAGCTAGGGACTCTGATGACTGTTGGAGGCAAAAAAGCTATCAGGAACCAGGAAAGTCAGTAAAACCCAAAATGGTAGGTTGAATCTATCTTCAAGATGTTTAAGGGGATGAGAACTGCTAAATCAATTAAGTGGAAAAAAGCGTAAGGGGAAAAATCCTGAGAGGGGATGGAGAGAGAAAGGGATTAAACCTTCTTGGATCGTGACTTGAGTCTTTGCAATGAGGTGGAATAATTGTCATTAAGCGAGTCAAGGGGGGCCTCCCAGAATTGCATAAAATGCAATAATAAAAAGGCAGCGACATGAGTTGTGGACAATGGTAGGCTCGAAGATGAAAGAAGAAAAGGACACAAGCAACCCGAGGTGTGAGAGGCTTCTATTTGGAGCGGAAAAGCAATGGGAGGTGAGGAGTCGGTACGGAAGTTGAAAGATGATTGTCCGGAACAGAGGATGTTAATGCTAGGTAAGGTACGAAACGAAATTGAGTGTGGATGGGGGGTGTCAGTCCCACAAATCGAGTGGGCGGAAGTCGATGTGTTTTCGAAGCCGCGTAAGAAGGCTGGGGTTAGAAAGAGGTAAGATCAGGGGGGAAAAAAAGAAGGGAGATTATCCCAAGCGTCTGCAATGGGGGTAAGGACACTCAAGGGGAATAAGTAAAGAAATATCGGTGACAGAAACGATTTTGTCAACATAAGGCTAGAAAAAAGTGGGGAGACTGAGCGGAAATGCACCTCGGGGATTAGATTTGGGAAACTGGGCGTTTACAGTGCCGGGGGACGCTTGCTTTCCTTCAAGAAAAATGAGAACAAAAGACAGCCAGTACAAAAATAGACGAGTTTCGATTTGGGGCAGGGAAACAAGCAGTGCTCAGTGAGTTGTATGCTTGAAAAAAAAAATGCGTGTGCCAGAGATGTAAAGCGAAGAATGAGACCAAGAGGGAGGTACGTGCAGCAAAACCAACTCCGTTTGAGCGAGTCAGAAGACAGAACTCCCAGCTGCCAGTTGACCTTATTTGAACTGGGGGTTGAAAAAGGAGGGGTGTGGGGGTGTGTCATTTCAGCACAGGTCGGTGGGGGGGATGCAACAAAGGCGTGACAGAGATGCAATGGAGGGGAGGCCAAAAAGGAGATGAGTTTAAGCCACAGCACCCGAAGGGGGGGTTGTGAAATATAAAGACAAAATGATTGGGCTCTTCATAGAAGCATCAACCGGGAAAGGGGTTGAAAAAGAATTGAGACAAGAGAGCATAGATACTATCCCGGCCTGGAGAGTGAGACAGGAGATAAATTCGGGGTACCAGGACCAGTACAACAAAGGGGTTTCAAGGAGGGAAGGGGAAAGTCGTGTAATCAGAGAGGGGGTAGACGGCCTGAAAATGGATAGCAAAAACACCGAGAGGGAGGGGAAAATTTGCAGCCTTTATAGATCAAAGTCTCATGCTACAAACGTTGTAACCAACACGTTTTAGCAGGAGGGGAAGGAAGCCAATCTAAAGAAGTCCTTAGAATCTTTATAAGACCAAGACGTAAATCGCCGATAAGTGAGAGCAAGATTTGGGTCAAGAGGTTATTTCTCATGTAAAAATAGGCAGGGTGGAGAGAAATCGTGGCCTGCCTCCCTTGTGAAATACCGAATCGACAACCATTTTGTCAGCCCAAAGGCAGGGAAATTGCTGAAATTGAAACTTGAAAAATTCCTAAACCTGAAGGAAGACTGTCAAAATGCAGATGTGGGGAGGGAAAGAGTTATGGCTGAAGCAGACACGAAACTTAGCGGTAAATCACGTAAAAGTATGGCGGAAAGGGAGGGGAATCAGGGAAGACTTGACTTTGTAGGGAGCATTCGTTGAGAGATGGCAAAGAAACATCACTTTAGACAACTGAGGGGAGCTGTTGGGTTTACACAAAGAGAACTCTTCTTTGCAAAGCGTTCTTTAAGTAAAATTATAACCAGGCTTTACGGTCAGACCAGGTAGACTCCTCAAGGAAAAAGATAGGGCGGTGGAAACAGAATATAAAAGAATGATTGCGAGCTGCAAACATCCAGGCTGGGAATAGGATGGTGACAAAAAAGACGTGAGGAACATCTCGTAGGACTCGCATATGTCAGAGCCCCTACAGGAGACCTTGGGGTCCCTATTCACGGTGTGTGGCAAAAATTGAGTACTTGCTGGACTACCATCCTAAAGAATCTTCGGGAAACAAATTAAGGATGTAAATTAGAAAACTCAATTGGTTTTGACCCACATAATCAAGCAGCAGAATAGGGCTGTCCATGTTTGGACGAACGGCAGCCTATTGGAGAAAAGACAAAAGACGTTAAAAGCAATTACGACCACCTCAAATGACTGAAAGTCGCAGGAGAGAAAACTTCAAAGCAACCAAATCGCTGTGTTAAAACAGGTATTCATCTTCATCCACCAAAAGGGAAAAGCACCTTCACCAAACTAACATCTTGTGCATTGGTTGTATGCAAAGGAGGAGGCGACCAGGAAGACAACTTTACAGGGAAATGCATATTAGGGATGGGAAATACTCAAGGGAACTATCCATAAGGGCGAATCGACAGACCACGCTGGGGTGCCAACAGGTGAAACCGACATTTTTCAATAAAGGGGGGGAGAGACATTGGTAAAAGGCAAAGATAGGAAAAAAACCGAGGGTCATTTAGGGGATAATTTAGTGCACTGGGTCCGGAGGGGAAAAGCTAAAAAAGATAAATTATGGGAAAGAACGAAGACCTTTCACTATGTTAAAGACTTGAAACCCTTGGGGGTTTCGGGGGCTAGAGGTGGGGGAAGTGGGGGGTAACCAATGGAGTTCTCGATAATATTGAAAAAGGGAGGAAGAACACTACGACGCGTGTGGTATCTGGGCTTCAATTCACCGGAATCAGACGCAGACAAATAATGCGACGTGCAAAGGCTTTGCGGAGCTCCAGAAATGGTCCATCAGGGAAGACTGATCCCTTGGCGCCAAAGTTAGTCTAAAATGTGACCAAAGAAAACAAGGCGAAGGGAAGGGGAACGGCGGGTTAAACCATGTAAAGGGGACTGCTTCAATAATAGGCGGAAGAAGAGATCCAAGGCTGGGAGGGTTTTCCACATTTGAGCAATGGAGAGGAAATGGTTTCTCCCTCGTGTCCAGAACATGATTCTGATAACAGGAGGGATGGGGAGCGCGACGAGGAGAAAGATGAAGTTTACAAAGACACCGTCAGGTTGAGGATCAAAGGTTATACCGATTCAGATTCTTGCAAGTCTGAAGGATACCAAAGTAACACTAATCAGATCTAAGTGGGGGGGGGGGTCTACGAAAGCATACAGCAAAAAAATCAAAAATTGTGACTGAGAGACGGTGAAAAACGGCTAAAAAGGACAAAACGGAAATTAAGTCACGACAAAGGAGGGGTTTCAGATAGATAGAGGATCGAAAGCCACACTTTTTAACCAGGAAGCCATTCTTGTTTCATGCGGTCGGTGGCTCTGGTTCATGTATGGATGAAAAAAACTGGAATCGAGCTCACAAAAAAGGAGTAGTCCCTTCAGGCAAAGAAGATGACAAAAAAACAATGAACCTTATATGAACCAATTTTTTCATTTTCCTCACAGCAGGCTAGAGGATCCGGGGGAGAGAAGATGGGAACGAAACGTGACGGAAGGACTCACTGCGAGAAGGGTGATGAGTATAATACTCACGAAGCACAACTGGAATTTTTATGGAAAAAAGAAATTGGGGAGGGCGAAAAATTACTAGAGGGGGTTTTGGGGGGGGAGGTATCAGGCAGACTTGCATTACTCTCAGAGATCTTCTTCATCAGTCACGAACAGGGGAATATAAGTCTTATGAGGAGAAGGGTGTAATGAGTTCGCATACTCGTCAAGCCAAGAATGATACAAACATCCGGGGTCTGGGCAAGTGGAGACGAACATCATTGAGCAGATAAAAGAGTAAAAGGTTGGCAACCCAGGGAAGCATAAGAGCTCGTACTAGGGTCCATTCGAAAAGGGCCAAGAATGGGTCCAAAAGTTTCACCGGGGGAATCCAGGATGCATTGGGTGTGGGAATTTTAGAAGATAACAGCCCATGTGGGGGGGACGTGTAGGTCGAGAGGTCTGGATGCAGCCGCAGAATTTGGGGTGCGGTTGAAGGAGCGTTGCACAGTTGGAATCCATAGAGAAGACACTTAGTTGAAAAGGTCGCGACCGAATCAAAGCGGTATTAGCGTTGAAAAAAATATTGTGAAAGCAAAACCAGGGTCAGTTAGGGGCGACAATTAAGTGGAATGTTCAAGAGGGAGGGACACTTAGGACTGAGTGACGATGAGGAATGTGTGGGGAATCATCGAAAGTTGAGTAGAAAAAAAAAAGGGGACAGGATTAGAACCTTGGTTTGGGAGGCCGAGACTGAAAAAAGATTGGCAAGAGTTTCTCACGCACGAAATGTGGGGAAATTTCGGTGGAAACCTTTGACAGCGAGGGATATTGGCCTGAGAACAAGGGAAAGATAAGGATGGGGGGCGTCAATTGAGCGTGCAACCAATAAGCACAATGGAAGATCAGTGAGGGAAAGAAAGGGGGGAGAGGGCCTGAGCCTCCCTTATCAAGGGGGGGGGGAAGAAAAAGGGGAAAGATCTGCATCGGAAAGAAAAGTTTAGGGGGGGGGGAAAGATAGGGGGGGGTTTTATTCCTCAAAAGAGTGGGGGGGAAAAGTAGTAACACAGAAAACCAGGGTGGGACGACGAAAAGTGTGCATCGACGGAGGGGACAAGGAGGTGAGGAAGTTCGTAGGGCTTCTGAGTGCCTTGTGAACAATAGCCTGTTCGTCCATGGAAGACTTTGAGGAGGTGAATTAATTGTGGGGGAAGTACCAACAGTGGCAAGAAGGTCATCGGGAGGGGTAATGGGGGGGGGATGTGCTTGATTCAAAGGGCGCAAAGTAAATTGCACAAGGAAGAGGCATAATCCCAATCTGAGCAGGGAGGTGGGTCGGACATAAGTTGTTGGAGGGAAGAGGGTCATCCTACTTCGTTGGGGGCAAAAGCACGAGGGGCAAAGGCAGAAGCATTCTACAAAGGAGGAAGAAATATGAAAGTCCGAGGAAAGAAGGTAGGGAGGTGGGAAAGTAGGCGCTTTATTTTACCAAGTACAAATTTCTTGAAAAAGATAAAGATTGGAGCAAAATAGAAAACAAAAAAGGCCCGGGGAGAGAGTGAGGGGGGTAGAAAAGTGGAAAAATGCACCAGTGTAAGGACATTATTATTGTCTATGCAATCTGAGAAAGAGGGGGGAAAGAGAAGTAAAAAAGTTCCAGTCCGGATGATCACCAGACAGAGAAAATATCATTTTGGGACGGGAGAACAGACTGTCACTCAGGCGGGGAAGCGAGAAGAATCCTCCCCACATGCATGGGAATTGGACATGAAAAACTTGGGGTAGTTAATGCGTGTTAAAGGTGGGGGAAAGGGGGGCTTCCGGGGGGATGCAACAGAGGTTTCGGGATATGACTCGACAAGGGGGAAAATGCTATTAGACGAGTTAAGAAAAATCAGAGATACCTAAAAGAGTTAAAATATTCAAAGGAAGCTCAGAGAGATACACTGTAACGGCTGTGGTCATAGGGAAGGAAGGAAATCGCCGGCCAAAGGGCAGGTAGAGTTAACAATGCTATTCCATTACGGGGTAAGAAAGACAGGGTGCAAGTTGTTTGTAAAAATAAATACTAAGTAGCAGACAACAACAACATACTTATTATGGAAAAGGAGGGTGGGGGGGCAGGCCCTCTTAATTAATCTCGCTTACCGAGCAGTCAAAAGGAAAATCAATTGAACCACTTTGGGTTAGCAAGAATTGACCCGAATGCATAGCATGGTCGCAAGTCTCCCAACTAAAAAAAAAAGTACTATTATATGCCTCTCAGGAGAAAGAACTTAAATCTATCGGATGATCATATGAAAAGATATTTTCAAGAGGGCAACACAACATGTTTGCACATGGGCTGAAGAGAGGCACTTTTGGAATGACCTCTCCACGAAGAATATCTTCACTAAAAACCCTTGGGGAGACCCAAAGGAAGAAATTGGTGGAAAACATTGAACAAACCGACCTAACCTGAAGTGCAATGGAGGTTGAAGAAGGAATGGCTGACGGTCAAGTATCTTGGGCTGGGGCACTGAATCTGGCATAGTCTAAGGGGGAAAGTAGAATTTAAGTCGATGGCACAAGAAGGGGGGGGGCGAAAGAGAAAGTGCACGTAAGGTGAGCTGTTTGGGCAAACTTTTAGAACAAAAACGAACGGATACAAGCAACTTTAAGTAGGGGCTGTCAGAGGGGGGTTCTAATGATCAAGGAGGTTTACGAGCCGAAACAGGGTGAATCTCCGGCACCGTCACACATGAAAATTGGAAACAAAGACTCAATATGCGCATCAAAGGAATCCCCGACATTTGATAAAGGACTTGAGAAGCGTATGGGGGAGACAGCTCTGAGAGAAAGATCATAGGGGGATCCCGACTCTCAAGACATTAAATCTTATTATTCCATGGAGTTTGTGGCCAAAAGGAAGCTAAGTGACTACAGCATCCGCAGGCCGGAAAATACGATTGGGAAGAAAGGGTAAGGAAAAAAGCTCACATCTAGGCTGCCAAGTTGGGCAAGAGAAGAAAAATTGTCTCCCAAGGACGACCGGAAGGGTCAAATCCAGTGCTTGTTCTCCCGCTTGGAATAAAAAAGAGAAGCAGATAAAAACTCTTGGGGGGATGGGGGGGGACGAGGGCTCATCTTCAGCAGGGGTTCAATACCAAAAAACTGTCCAACATCTTCATCAGATGGGGGGAGGTAGAAGAGAAGGTGCTTCCATGCCATGAAAGAAAAACTGAGGAAGGTATGACCATGGAAAGGGAAAGAGCTTGGCAACGAAGAAGGGGAGATCCGACATTTTTGATGAATGACTACGGGAATACAGACTCTGTTTTTTGCCAACCAGAAGGTTGGGAAAAGTTGATTAGCGTGAGAAGATGGGGAAATTGCCCTATGTTGAACCGAAACCAAGGGGGGCCAGTTGACTGAAACATTGGGGGCCCGATTGGGGAAATTAGCTATTACTCAAAACAGTCAGGCAAAGAATTGGAAGAATAGAAAGCACTAAATGGGGAAGAGTAAATGGCCCCTTGGGGGTGCGGGGCCTATCGGGATAAAGTTGGAAATTTTAAATTGGAGGACACAAGGGAAGTGAAAAATGTCGGAGAAGAACTACGCTCTAGGGGGGGGGGGAGTAGATCTGGCTGAAAGGGAAAGGGGAAGAGAACAACCGCAAAATCAAAACTTAGAAAGCCAGGGAAGGCAATATGCACAAAATTAGGAGGAGCATCACAGATGGACTAGAGGGAAGATCTATGGTCACAGACACGGGAAGAGAGGGGACCACATTAAAAAGGAAGCAGGGGAAGGGGGTGAATATGGGGGGGAAATCCGATGGGAAATAAATGGTCGTCGAAGGGGGAAAGGAAAATCAAAAACGAAAAGGGCTGGCTTTGCTGGTGGGCCCCGTGAAAAAGAAGGGAATACATATATGGGAAAATTGGCAGGAACCGATGGGGTCTTATAACGGGTTAGGGGGAGACGTATTCGAAGTGGACCGTAAACAGAAGCTACCGCCAAACGGCGGGTGCCCTATTACAGGGGAAGCTAAAAAAAGACTATTTCTTTCGTTGCGGAACCTCCTGAAACCACGAAGTCATGAATGAATTGAAAAAAGCTGGTGCAATACTCCAACAACCCAAGTCACTTTGAAGGAGACTAGAAGTATCCAAAATCGCAGGAACCAACGGGCGAGACTTAAAGTCACTACCGGTTGGTCGCGGGGGAGAGGGGAAGAAATGGGGGAAAAGAGTGGCATGGTTCATTCCAAGGAGAGTTTTCCTTTTAAGATGTAGGGGAAGCTATGGACGTGATGGACTCCTCCCCACAACGAGAGGAAGAGATTCCAGTGGGGTGCTTGAAATAAACAAGAGAAATCAAATCTACCAGGTCGAAAGATAAGAAGGGTCCGGAAAAGTGGGTCTCTTAGAGAGACAGGGAGAGCAGAAGGAAAAGACTTGTCAAAGTGAGGGAGGGAAGGAAGGGAATGGCCTGAGGGCCCGTGAGACAGGCTAGAAGCACACTTGACTGGGGTGTGAGGAAAAACCAAGTGTGAGGGAAATGTAGAAGGACTTCGTGGGTAAGAGGGAAGAGGGGATTCTGCGGAAGAGAAGTCTCGATCAGAGAGAAACATTTAAGAAGAGGGGTTGGCTTTATTAGAGGTCAAGTGCATCTTCAGGCCATAGTACACCCATAAAGACATCCTGTTCTGCCAAAAGGGAGACATTGGGTTGTCCACCCAGCGAAACGCAGTAAAAATGGTGGAAAAGGAGCGCGACTAGAAGTGCGCTCGAAGATAACATTTTTTCAAAATTGAGCCCAGGAGGAAAAGGGGGGAATTTTTGAATATAGAAAACTGGGGGCGTGTGACTCAACGGTAGAGGATTTACCATTCTGGGATGATAAGCAGAAATGGTGTGACAAAAATGAAAGGGATACAAGAAGTTGATCTTATCGAAAAGGGGAATGGCAAAGATATAGGATAAACTTCCCTTCGTGGTTTCAGGGCGACCGACATTTTTTCAAGGAATGGGTATAGAAAGTAAAAAGTAGATAGAGTACCCCGAACGGTCATTTGAAGGGCACGGAACCAGCACTGGGTCCTTAAATTACCATGGGGAACTATGACTGAAGGTTTGATAAAACAGCTTAATAGAAGGAAAGGGGAAAAAATTCAGAAACGGAAAAAACGTGGTTGGAAGGGTCCTCATCACAAAATGGGGGGCATTTGTGAAAAAGGTGTTATTGCAAAGCTAAATGGGTCATTGAAAAATGTCGGTGGAAACAGGGGGACACAAGAGGAATGGAGAGAGGACATGACCTAGGGAAGAGGACACCGTGAAACACAAATATAAAGGGTTGGATCATGGGACAGTAAAGTGGGGCAGGGGGAGCCTCCATGAAAAAGGGGAAATAATAAAATGGGATGCAGCTGAAGAGGTGGGGGGTTGGGAGAAGCAAGGGTGGTGTTATGCAGAGATCATAAAGGCTTTAGTTGAACCCGAAAAAGCTTATAAGAAGTCTGATTGATACAATGGGGAGAAATAAGGGAGGAATTGGGTACGTCGGGCTGGTCCAATAAGGCGTTAAGGTTTCCAACATTGAAGGGGAGGCTGGATTACGGGGTTTTGTAAGTCCAAATGTCAGGGTGTCCATAATGTTGTCACGAAGCCTCAGAGGAGGGGGGAGGAACCGGTAAGATCAGTTTTTGGGGGCCACAACAAATAGGACTCCCCAGTTCTAGGGTCGTCACTGTTTGAGAAGGAAGGAAAACTGTCCCCGCTGGGTCAAAAGAAAGGCTATAAGACTTCTACCCATGCCGGAAAGAGGAAAAGCATTCTTGGTAGAGTGGGAGTGAACTGAGAGTTACATTTGGAATGCGGGGGCTAAGTAAGACCTCATAATGGGCTAACAAACCAAGTGTTTCCTTGGTAGAAAGGAGAGGGTGGGGAGAAAAGTGGTAAAACAGCGCAACTAGTGCTAGTAACGTGATTGGTCGATTCATCGAAGAAGGAAGGGAACATTATAAAGGAAATAAGTCGAAAGCCCCCAGGGACCCCAGAAATAAGTGAGAAAAACGCATACGTTTCTCCTGTGAGAGCGGATAAGAGGAAGAACAAAGAAAGAGGAAGGGGGGCAGATTGGAAAGGAAAGGTGGGCGTGGGAAGGGTCAAGGGTTACCGCATTGTCGGCGTGGTAAAAGGTTGCGTGAAGGAACTTTCGGTTGAGGGACATGCCAAAAGGGGATTAGAAACAAAAAAGGACGAGTTTGTGAAAGAGAATAAAGAGAAAAAAGGGAACAAATAGGATCTTAAGGAAAATGGAAGGAATACTCAATATAGCCGAGAATAATAGAGCCAAAAGGGGGAAAACCAGGATTAACGCAGGTAAGACTGCTACAACAACGGGTTAAAAGGAGGGGGGGTGGAAGCATAGAAGTGAAGCAATATGAAGGAACTCAAAGTATAAACAAACAACTGAGATGAAAAGAGAAGGGGAAAGTAGGCTCATTCGCTGATGAAAAGAAAGAATTCAAGGAAGGGAACACTTGGGTGAAGCACGGGGAGGAAAATGTTACAACCGGAATACAGGTCAAAAAGGAACTAAAAGAGAGAGTATCTATGCATAGCTTGGAAGAAGGAAGACGTAAGGTCTCGAAGAGGAGAAAAGAGTGTCCTTTCTCTTGAAAAAATGGCAGGGTGGCTGAAAAGGAGAATTCACAGGGGCACCATTTTAACGACCCGCCGGAATCGTAAAAAGGGGGGAAAAGAAAATTGCGGAATAAAAAAATTAACAACGACTAAACTGAATTAGAGGGGGGACAGATGGAATGTCCGGGGAGTGAGGGAGAGGAAGGTCTTCAGCACCAAACTTATGCGTTATGACAAAAACAAGTCACTGGGCAGGGAGGGGGAAGGGACTGGATCGCACAGCATAGGAGGGGCATGAGCCAATAAAGAAAGGGCAAGGAGCAACGCGGTTGTTTCGCAAAAAACCGCGAACGACGTATAAAACTTGAAGTTCTCAGGGGGGTGAAAAGGCTTGACGGAGCCCGACCATTGTTTGACCGGCCACGGGAGGAAAAAAGTCTTACTCTAGAAAAAGGAAAGAGAAATTTCAATAATTGAACCACATTATGTATACCTCAAGGGTAACAAATCGTAAGGATTTGGGTGCATCAGGTGACTCTCATAAAAAGGGACGCACTCACGAAATGTTTTTGGGGGAGGGTCCCCTATTACAAATTAGTTGGGTGTGTCAAAAATCTTAAGGATTGAGAAAGGGGAAAAGCAGGAGGCTTGAGGAAAAAAAATGATAAGAAGCATGACACTCAGAGGGGTGGTCTTACACCAAAGAATCAATCTCGCCTCAAGGAGTGCCAGGGGGGGTGAAGACAGGCAGGATAGGGGGGGAAACATTAAAAGAAGAAGAAAGACTAACCGCCATTGTTGGAAAGGAGGAAATGCGACCAGAGCCAGACAGAGCAAAAGGGGGGGTGGCTGGGGGGTACAGAGAGGGGGCTACATACCAAAAAGGGAAGGAAGCAAATCACACAAGAGGTAAGAAAGAACCAAGGGTTTGCAAGAAAGGATAAGGAGGAGGAAAGGCAGAAAAAAAGGATACGGAATGTACCTGCAAAAGCAAGGGTGGGGGCAAAGACGCAAGTTGACGAGCATGGATTGGGATTCCTTGAGGGGAGAATATCTTAGTGTTGAAAAGTTTCCACCACATTTTTTCAAAGGTAATTGAAATTTAGATGATGGTAAAAAAGGAAAAAGAGGGGGGGGGAGAGTAAAAAGGGTTATTTAAGGCTGAACTTAGGGCCAGGGGTCCGAAGGTGTTTCCAATGAGGGAAGAATCGCGTCAATCATCTAATTGGTTCAGGAGCCAAGGGGGAAACGGGAAGCAAAAGGAAATGCCCCCGGTTGGAAAGTCAAGGTGGCAATGTTAAAAGTGAGGGAGACAAGGACTAAAGAAGTGAGTGAAAAGGAGAGTGAAAATCACGAATAGAGAGGGGGGGGTTCAGACTATCCTCTTCTGAGTCAAAGTTCTCAGCAACGACGAAAAAAAATGAAAACTTACTCCAGAAAAACAAAAAAGTTGGCGAGCAGCCCAGAAGGGAAAGCACGGAGAAGTAATCTCCAGTCTTACACAGCACAGTTGAGGAGAAAGGAACGAAAGTCCGAAGGGAAGGGGGGGAACGTAAGAAATTTTTTAGTAATTTATGACCTTCGGCAATAATTTTCGCTAAAGTGAAG
>Ga0179591_1311944_pt1 | contig 23642 bp, 33 predicted proteins | sample CZOMad2_1_08_16f_FD_182891 | JGI IMG/M metagenome (GOLD analysis project Ga0179591, IMG submission 182891) | Vadose zone soil fungal communities from Angelo Coast Range Reserve, California, USA - CZOMad2_1_08_16fungal (PacBio error correction) | ecosystem: Environmental > Terrestrial > Soil >...
TGCGCTAGTCTTTGACGAGGACTACGAGGGGAAAGGGGGGTCCATCTTAAAAAAAGGGGGGAGTTACAAAAGAAGAGTTTGAACTAAGTCCAGGGGAAGTTGTAACAACCAAAGGAGAAGACCAAAGGGGGAAGATCAACCCTATGCCGGAAAGTGGGTAAAATCAACAACAAACCTGCTGCTCCCCTTCGACTAGTCTTAACGCTAATATAAAAAATTGTCGTGGATTGTTACGTCAAAGAGGGAAAAGCGGTTTTGGGGTGATAAAGACCGAAAAAAGCCATATTGAGGGACTTGTCTCTGGAGGGTCGGACTGGGCTTTTGACCCTCCCGCAGAGAGAACGTTTGAAAATCGAAGGGATAATACTTGACCAGAAGGTAGCGCATCACCAAAGGTTGTAATGAGGCGGAAAAGCTCTATAAAGGAATCCGTCTCTAAGGGGACACGCGAATTTGTTTGTTCTGGCAGAAAAGAACAAAGACCGGGAGGGACCTCACGAGTAAAGGGACATCGCACACAGAGTCCAAAATACCGACCCAAGGCCAACAGAATCATAAACGGTTCCTGCATTTTTTGCATTAGAGTGAGTAATAAGGGAGGGGGAAAAAAAACTTTAACAACTAGATCAAAGAAAAAAAAATGCTGGAGAAAAATGAAAAGGTAACATTCTGGCAAAAATGATGTTCAGGAAAACATCACCTTGGGGTCAAGGGTAAAGGAAAACCATATACACGAAAAGGTCAATGGGGGTTGGTTGGGGATCTGGGCTGGATTAACCACGGGGGGAAAAAAAAAAACGGGCTATGACCAAGGGGGGGGAGAAAACTCTAGCAGGAGGCCTATCAAAAAAGTCGCCGGCAAAAACGTGGAGGCCCAAAGAAAAAAGGACGCGGGAAAAGATCTCCAAAAAGCAAGCCGACAGCGTACATGGCAGAACGCCCCAAAAAAGAAACACTTTGCCCGAAGGAATGACGTTAAAGACATCACCTTCCGAGGAAATTAAGAACCATGAACGGGCAAGGAAAACCAGCCGATACTTAATATTCAAAAGGGGAAAAAAGGGACTCAAAAAAAAACTTACTCAAAGAAAGAAAGGGCTCGGGAAAAAAAGGAAACCAAAAAAGGCGCAAGTAAAGGCCCGATCGGCTTGGAATACAAAAGGAAAAATCAAAAAACTCCCTAAAACGACTCCAGAAAATGCGTCAGGGGAACGTTCAGTCAGAGGAGGTGAATAGGAAACAAAAATCAGGACAATAGAAGAGCGAGAATTTCAAAGAACCGAAGCAGGGCCCGTCGCAGGTCTACAAGGTAAAAAGAACAGCAGGAAGTTGCATAAGTAAAGAGAGGGGTAACACAACCGACGTAGCCAAAAGTCAAGAGGCCGCGGTTTTAGCTGGGAAAAAAAAGAAACGGACGTTCCGGAACAACGAGGAATAGAATCTGCAAAAGCTGCCGACCTGAGAGTGTCCAGTAAAGGGGGGAAACGGGGAAAACGGGAAGACGAAATCCATAAAAAAGCCAGGAAACCGAACCCACAACTGGTCTGAGCAGAACAATCGCTTCACTTGTCCTAAAACAAAAGAGAAAATGGCCCACAAGGGGGAACGACAGATGTCGGGAAAAAAAACAGGTGAAGGTTGATGGGAGCTTTAAAACAAGTCTTTGCCGTTCCGACAGTCTTTTTCATTGGGCAATTCAGGAAAACCGGGGTAAAATCCGGGGGGGAGCTGGTTTCATGGGGGTGGACAAAAGCTACAGGTACTTACTATGAGAGATGAAAAATGGGGGGGAGCAAAGTCTTGAAAAAAAAGGTCAGAAAAACGTATGGGGCGGCACAGGAGTCAGTAATCTCCAAACCTGATTGGGTGGAGAGGTGTGGCGGGGAATAATGCGGCAAACCGTAATAGGGAAAATCGAGAAATGTGAACAGTTTAAAGGGACCGACTGCGAACTGGAAAATCACACAAAAAGGGCTGTGGGGGATCTTGAAGAATTACAACGTGGCTTTAAAAATCAGGAGAAGCAATAAAGGATCCTTGAATGTACGCAAAAACCACATGGGGTTTACAAACGAAAAAGAAAAAATAACCCAAAAAACCACCAGTTGGGGAGGGGAGCGTTCCACTGGAGCGACGTAGCAAGTAGGACAATTTTAACCTAAAATCAATTGCCCATTGGTTGTGGGCCATACACACAGCAATAGGTTTAAAGGGGTAAAGGGGGAGGGGAGGAAGTTTTCAACCTAGCCAAAGTATTGTGGAATGGGAAGGGTGGGATGCAAAGACTAGTTTAAAGGGGAATGAAATACAGGTTAAGGCAGCGCCCAACCCAAGGGTTTGAAAGCACGGAGAAAAGAAAGTACATGGGGGTCCCGAAAATACGAGGGAAAACAAACTAAAAAGAGGTAAATGCCTCAGGAAACGTTCCAAAAAGCCAAACCGAACTGGAGAGGGAAAAAAATGGGAACAAGCACCTCCACTAGAAAAAAAATGCGTAGAGGGGAGAAAGAGGGGGAGATCAGCGCTTCATCGAATAAGCCTCTGTTAGAGCTGGACCCTAAGCGGGTGTACTGGGGGAGAAAAATCTGAAAAAAGGAAGCTAGACACAGTTTCTTCGGGGGGGGAGGAAAAAAAGAGTTTCCAGCAAACCATCAAACATGCACAAAAAAGCATTAGGAAAAAAGAGGTTCCAGAAAGGGGGGGTCATATAAACAAACCCACGGGACGTAGAAGAGGCCAGCCGAGTCCTCGAACTCGGTGTGGCCGACATAAAGCGAGGGTCGGATGAAAAGTAAAAAAAAATTGCCACGCGAGTAAGGGGAACATCGAAATAAACCCGCAGGGGGGAAGTGTTAAAAAGAAAGTCGGGGACATCAATCATCACGTACAGAGAAACAGAGAAAATAACAAAAATCAACCAAGAAAGTTAAGGGAAGGGTTGGCCCCCTCCAAAACACAATCGAAGGGGAATTGGGGGGAAGAATTGGAGCTAAACACTAATCGGACCAGTAATGTTTTTTTTCAGGGGAGAATGTTGAGAAAAACCAAACACGTATTATGGGTAGGGACTTAAAGGAAAAACGAAGAACCCCGAAACCAAAAAAACGGCCCGGGGAAATCAAGGTAAAACAACAAGGTTGACGTACGAAACAACAATTTCTGGTTGGGGGAGGCAAACCAGTTACGAAAACAAAGGGAAGGGTGGGGGAAAGAAGGGGATATTTTGGGCCCGGGGGGAACTTAGGATATGGTGAGGCCCTCAAAATTGATCACGAAAGGTCTTTATTCAAAAGGGACAAAAATTCACGGCATTCGCCTGGCGGGAGTCACAAAATCCTAAGAGCGTGGATAAAAAACGAGGCGGAGATCGCTGAGGGAACAGGCGGGGGGATAGTTAGAGTGACCCAGCGATGAACATGATGCAAGAAAGGGGGGGGGGGAGAGTCTGACTGGAAGAAAACCTACTGATGGCGGCGGGTAAGAGGGGGTGATTCCCGCAACCGGACAGAGGTCGTGGAGGGGGGCGACCTTGGATTGCAGGGAGAAAAATAGAGCCTTCGAAGAGGGGAATAGAAAAGAACTTGAACTCTCACCCTGAGAGAAGAAGGAGGGGGTGCCTTTTGCACTCCAGGGTGGTGGACGTGCAAACTGTGGAAGAAAAAAATAAATAAAAACGTCAGGGTGACAGAACGCAAGGGGGAGGGGGAAAGTAGCGAGGGTGATGCGCCGGGCCAAACGGGGACGTAAAAAAAAGGGGAAACTTATTGAGGGTTAAAGGCCAGAGCGAAAAAATTTTAAAAAATCAAATTGAAAGTGACATTCGGGTGGTGTGAAACATGAGGCTAGGCAAGGTCCCACGGGGGAGAAACGGGGGGGGAATGTGGGGGCAGAGGGATTCTAAGTCACCGGAAAAAACTTAGAAAAGGTGGCACAAGGGGCGGCTCCAGGAATGACCCACAGAGGGGGAAGGGGGGGAGTCGCCAGGCATGGCTAAACCGCTACAGGGGAAGACAACAACAAGGGACGAATTATGAACATCGCAAAATAATTCGTCACCGGGGGAGGCTTTGGGGGAATGGACGCAAGCTTCAAACAATCTTGGGGGGTTGGTAATTGCAGGAGGGGGGCAAAGAGAAAAAAGGGAAACTGGGTGCCACATTCTGAAATCTACGAGGCCTTACAGGTGGCGCAACACAGGAGAACAAAAAGAACTGGAGCAGATTAATAAGAAGGGGGGAGCAAATCAGAGGGGAAAGAGGGGGGAAAAAGGCCTTCCAAAGCCGTCAGAACGTTATATGGGGCACAAGAAAAGATGAAAACCGGGAAGAGGCTGACCAAAAACACTGCCAATAATAAAAAGGGGGGGGGGACGGCAACGGCCAATTCAGAAAGAACCGAGAAACCCCCTGGTCGTGAAGAAAAACGAACCAAGCGAAAGAGAGTTGCTGTGGGGCAACACTATGGGGGTGGGATGGTCATGAGAAAAAGAGCATTCCGGGGGATCCAGGTGTTGGAAGTGCTGCCTCACTTGTTTTAAAAGGGGGGTGGAATTTTGTCGCAGCCAGGGCGCAAAACCTTGAAAAAACAAAAAACGGGAAGGGGGGGGGGGATTTTTTTCAAAAGGGAGTCCATTTTTGTTGTCAGAGAACTCAAGGGGTCGCGTAAGGAGTGGAGGTGGAGGTTCCCCGCCGTAAAAGGGGAGCAGGGGGGGGTGGAGGGGAGGAAAAGGCCTACAAAGGGCAAGGGAAAGTATTCTACTGCACGGCAAAGCGAAACATGGGGGAGGGGGAAAAAAGGACCAGCAGTCTCGGAAAACGTCAAGGGAACAAGGAAGAACCTGAAGGTTTTCAGTTTGGACTAGTGGACGTTTCCCCGCGAAAAACAAAAGCTGGGGACCGAACAGAATTGTGGGGCCGGGGGGGGGGGGGGGCGGGGGGAAAGGGGGTTTGGGTTTGGCCCAAAAACAGCTGGGATGGGCAAGCCTACTCAGGGGAACCAGAGAGGAGGAAGTCTTAGGATCAACTTCTGGTGCCCAAAAGGTCACAAAAAAGTCTCGGTTTACAGAAACGTTGAGCTTATCGGTGGGAGGGAGGGAAGAAGGGAGGCCGCTTGTGGGTTCTTGCGAATTGGAAATACGTCTGGGGGGGGCCTAAAGGTGGGTATGAGAACGTTTTCGTTCGCGGTTCTTTCCACGGGTCCAATGGGGGAGAGGAAGCGGAGTGTGAGGGGTGGAAAACTCCCAGAGGGGGTCCAGGGGGGTGGCTGATATCGCTGAAGTTTGGAAAAGAAAAACGTGCTCACCGTAGGGGGGCAATGACAGGGGAAGGGGGGCAGGCCAGAAACAAAGGTGGCCAATATGGGAATCAGCGGGGGATGTGTAAATTGGGGTTCCGAAAAGTAGAATGAGTAGGGCCGGAACGCAGTAGCGCATTGGGGGGAAAAGGGGGGGAGGACGGATAAAATCAAAAAGATTTGGGGGGATTGAACGGAGGACACACGACATAAATCACGCCGAAATGTAAAAAGGGCGCGAAAAGTTGGGAAAGGAAAAGGGGGATAATACGCCAGTCCCGAATAGGTTTTATTGGCAGGTCACCCACAGGTTAAGCGTTGGTCAGGACCTTAGTATTGGTTCCCTGAACGAAAAGCGGATGAAGGGGGAAAGAGGGAAAAAATCCCCTTCAGAATCTCGACAGGGTTTTATGCTGCTATGAATACATCGGTTTATGACTGACAAAGGGTAAACCGGTAAACCAAGATGAACCCACAACTCAAACCTGAGTCCTGGTAGGGGGGGGGAAAGGAAATCTAACCACTCCCGGCGGGGAAAAATCAAAAAAATAATTCTAAAAAAGAAAAGGGGGCGATAAAAAACAGACTCCCATCAGGACAAACAAGAAAATACATGCAGAAAGGAAACCTCTAAGTTCCGAAGGTTCAGCAGGGGAGACATGGCATGACAGCCTTCCACATAGGGGAAAAGTAGGGGAAAAGGGATGGAGGGGAAAGGTGAAATACCTCGAATTCTGAGACCTATTCATTTTAAAAGTTCAGATGGACAAGGGATGGATCATCGGTCAAAAAGAACAAAACGCATTTTGCTCCAGCCAACCAACAATTAGGGGGAGAAAGGTGGGTAGATATCAGTGGAAAGAAAGTTCCCTTTAACTAAAGCCTTTTGGACATGTCCTCATGATAGGAACCCACGGGCAGATGACAGATATGAAAAAGACCAATCGACCATGTTAAAGAAAAACAAGAAAAAGGGGGAGGAACCCTTTTGACTAACAAAAAGGGGCCACTCTCGTCGGGCCCTAAAGCAGTAAAAAATAAAAAAAAAATGAGGGGGGGCGGTTAAGGCAAACCAGCAAAACACTCAATATCTGAAAACCTAAATATCGGCTAGGACTCGGCGATCGGGAGTCTGGCAATCGGGGGGGAGAAAGGGAAGTGCATGTGCCCGCCGGCAAACAAGGGATCTACGAAAAAACAAACAACAAAATAATATCTCACAGGGGCAGCGGTACCCACTGAACCTATTACAGGGAGGGGGAGGGGTGAAAACTAATGGGGGAAACAGAACGAAGCATTCTCTGGGAATACGGAACGATAATTGATGGTTCAAAGCTTTGGGAGGGCAGTGTTGGCGTCGTCAACGATCTGGCGTCCGTTTCAAGGTCCTGGAAGAAAGAAAAACCTTTGACTCTTTTGGGAAGGCCACGGACGAGGGGCCAAAGTTGGGGGGGAGAAGCCAAATAAAAGGAAAACTGGGAGATGAAGGAATCCAAAGAAGCTGACAAAACTCTCCTTTTATGCGCGGGGGGGACAGGGTGAGAGGGGTTTGAAAAAAAAGAAACCCCGGGCGGAAACGCTAGGAGCTCTCCGCAAGGTGGAGCAACTAAGAATTTGTGGTTGGGGGGGGGGCCGCGAAAGAGAAATAGGGGAGGTTCGAATGGAAAATATCCCCGGGAAAAAGAGTATTCTACAAGGTAATGGTTTCTTGCCGCCATGAGAGGATCCGAACTGGGGGCCAACTAGAAAAAGGCAAAATACCAAAAAACCTATGCCGGACACAAAAGGGGGTGTCGGGAAAACAAAAACCTTTCCTGCAAACGGCGACTTCCCCGACGGAATACGGAGCACAGTGGCGTGATTGGGGACGCAACACGGAAAAGAGCAGTTTTTGAGCGAAAAAAAAAAATCCTCTATTGCCAAACTTTTGAGGTACGCCAACGGACCCCAGAAATAGGAGGGGAAAGTGAAAAGGGAACGAGCGTGGGGGAGTTTATCAAGGGTGGAACGCAGCCAGACGGGCACAACAGGGAGAAAGAATGGGGAAACTAACCAAAACTCCCTGCAGGGAATCCGTTCGTTGGAACTGCCAAGCCATTACCGAGCAAGAGCTGGTTGGAGGGGAAAAAAAAAAAAAAAAAAGAACGAACTGCACAGAAGCCCCTTCTTACTGGGGGGTAGACAAAAGAAACAGGTAAAAAAAAACAACCGCTCATAATCATCACCATTACTACGCCGTTAAAAAAGGAGGGTAAAGGAAAAAAACTACTTGGTGCACATTAAAAACCCGAACAAATAATTCCGTTACAGGTCCTTTTTTAACATTCCCTGAAATAACTGGGAGGGGTCATGCATAAGATCGAAGGGAATTAACAATAAAAAAAAGAAAAAAAAACCCATCTCTAACGGTGGGGAAAAACCGGGGTTGTTACTAACGGGGCATGTTCGTACCAAGTAAGACAGGACGGAAATGCACATTAAGAAACGCAGATATGCAAAAGAACGCCACTCAAAGAACCCAGGGGCCCTCCAGAACCGAGAAAAAAGGAACCAACGCAACGAGAATTGAAAAATAACTTTCCGAAAACTCGGCCAAGGGAGGCCACACAGCACAACGGCGAAGGAAAGGAACATCTACGATCCTTACCCAAACTAAGATCAACAATGGCTGGCAACAGAGAAAGAACATGACGAGCGGAACCCTCAAGAGGAAACCGACGGGGAAGGCCCTGAATCATTGCCAAATACCAGAAACGAAAAACCACCAACTCCCCAGAACGGAAAATAAAAAAGTCAGGAGGCTTGGCTTTTCGAGGAAACGGAAAATAAAAAAGGAACGCAAGTAAAAATGGAAAAAAGGTTTTGAAAACGTCATTACTCGACGAAAATGGCAAACAGACGCTGGCCACATGGGGGGGAAACCGGGCACCAGAAAGAAAAAATGCGAAGAAATGTAAAGAGGGGGGAACGCCAAGGGACTACAGCACACTCAAAAGCAGTTAAGGCCGGTAAAAAAAGAAAAAAAAAACAATCTTCAGCCGGCAACTATGAAAGAAGGAGCAAAAAAAAAGGGAAACCAATTAAAACCAGTCAAATAGACACTTTTTAAAAGGGCCGGCGATAAAAAAACAGAATACCGCAACAACACCAGAGGGGAGAAACCCGCCACCAGTAGAGAGAAAGGCTTATCCGACCAAAAAAAAACATCTCTTTGTGGCCAAAAACAAACTAAACTCAGCTTTGCGGGGGGACAGGGTGAGGTTACTTCTCAAAACCATTGGGGGAAGGGGGAAGGGAAACCAACCGTTTATTATATGGGTGCATTTTGCTTAAGGAGACCAAAAAGGGGGAAAGCGGGGGGTACTTGGGGTAACAAAATCGAAAGGCAAAGGGGAAGGCATCACTATGTGGAAAAGCTGGGGACAAAGGGGGGTTTCTTTGGAGAACGCCCCCGGATAATGAGGCAAAACGAACTTTGGGGACTGTGCCTAGAAACGTAAAGCCTCGGGGAAAGAGGAAAAAAGACGGGGGGGGGAAAAAGGGGGCCGGGGCTGTCTCTCATGAATCACCAACAAGCCGGCGGGGAAAAGCTGAAAAAGGAAAAGTTCAAAAAAGGAAATTAAGGCGAACCCCCTCAAAGGGGGGGGCCAAGGTCCGACAAAGTTAAAAAGGGGGGGCCCCCTCGCTAAATAAAGAAAAAAGATCAGCAAAAAGGGGGTAGTCAACATCGGAAAAGGGGTGAAAACGGGGGGGAAAAAAGAGTTACATGGGGGACCGAGTGAGAACAGAATAAAAACATGTTTGTGATAAAAAAAAAAAAAACACCAAGGCCGGGGTAACGTTAAGAGGGGAATCCTAATTAAGGTTTCGGACCACAAAGTCTAAATGGGGTAAGGGGGGGGAAAAAAAGGGAAGGGAAAGACCTTCCATACAGGGAAAGTAGTGCCAGCCACCAAATTGTGGAAACCAAGCCAACGGCTAGATCAGAACTAGAAAAGCCCAGCCGGAGCAAAGAAAAAAAAAAAAATCGTAAATCGGGGGCCCAGGGAAAAGGGTCACCTACAACGAGAGGGGAAACGTGTGAAAAACCCTCCCCGCGGATCCTTATCCGCGAAAAGGGGGAGAAAAGGGGGATAAAAAAAAGTCGACTCTCCAAGCCAGAAACCCGTTTTTTCAGGAGGACCCGAACCACAAATCGGGCCGGGGGGCAAAGCCAAAGAAATCGTGGAACAGACAGCCGGGAAACAAAGAAGGTGCAGGGGGATAGGGGGGAAACAACGCCAAAAAAAAGGGGAAATCCATTTGAGAATAGGTCGTGGTCCATAACTACAGGAGCGGGTGAATCTATAAATAATCGGAACCACATGAAGAGGAAACTCCGATGCGGGGTGCGCACCCACCTCGTCATGCCTCACGCAAAAAAGTCCCAGCTTCACAGCGACAACCTTGGTGAAACGGCAAAAAGAAAAAGGGGTTAAAAGACGTAAAACTGTGGAAAAAGGACTATCACAAAAAAGCCGGGGAAACGGAAAACGAGAAGGACAAATAGAAAACAAACAGAAAAATGGAACAATTAAACAACAAGGGAGGGAACCAATTGGTGTGTCAAGGGGGGAGAAAGAAAAATAAAAAGAAAGAAATTGGGGGGGCGAGCAAAAACAAAAAAACAAAAAAGAGAGGAGGGAAAAAGATGCAACAACACATCTTTGGCCCTGGATATCCACAATGATTAACCCCTAACCAAGGGGGGGCGATTTGGGTTGGGAAGGGGGGGAGTACTACCAGGGGGGGGTTATGTTTGTCGGGGCATGGCGACGGTGGGGGGACCTGCGGAGGAAAGGGATGGAAAAACAAACGGTACAAGGGCGGCAGTATTATGGACATTGGAATAGGCCGCGCCTGAAATTAAAAAAAAGAAAAGACGAGAAAATCACAAAAAAAGATCGCGTTCGGCGGGGAGGAAACAAACAGGTTTAAGAGGAGGAAGAAAACAACTTCCCGAACCCTAGGAAACAGCCTGCAGCATGAAATCAATAACCGACTTATGGCGGAGGCTGGACTAAGGGGGCTTCCGACCCCCCCAACACGGGGGGGGGACCGAGGTTGAGCTTTCTCCTGACTGCAAGTAAATAATGAGGAGAGCAAGTGAATAGCAAACCAGGGGATAGCCAAAAAAAGAGGAGAAGAGTCACTTTTCACAAGGGGGAAGCACGAGTTTTTTGTGAAGTGACCCTGCCCATCAAAGATACGGGAGGGTCATTGGGGGGTTTAGAGGCGTGAAAAAGTAAGATTCAAAAAAGAAAGAGGTCGCCCATGGAAAAGCTTGCTGACGAGGAAAATGTATTGAAAGGGTTGGGGAAAATAGAGAAAAACCATTGGGCAAGCAAAGAAAGTTGGTCAGAGTAAGAGGAATCCAAACCTCCAAACGGAGGGGGGCCTGGTGGGATGAAACACACAGGGCAAGGGACGGGGGGGAAAAATCACGGGAAACCGGAGGAACCTGGACGCGCGGGAAAACAGGAAAAGGAAGAAAGTAAGATTTGGGGGGGGTGATGGGACGGGCTAACCCTCATAAGAAAAAATCAAAGAACCAGAAAAAAGGGGACATAAGGCCCTACAAGGGAGGGCCTTTTATGACGAAAAATTTGGGGGGAAAGCAGAAGAAATCCCCGGACGGGGGGTTCCATCCATGCGACGAAAAGTCCGAGGGCTGGTTACGTGCAGCAGTGGAAACTAACAAACAGGGAAGAAAAGGGGAAAAAACCAATACAGTCTGAAAAAAAAAAAGGGAAGAAAAAGGAAGCGATGCAGTGAAGAGGGGATAAAAATAAAAAAAGACCAGGAAAGAGGCTGCCAAAAAGCAAAATTCACATAAAGGGTGAGGAAAAAAAAATGAAATAAAAAAAAACCAGACCATACCCAGCTGAGAAAGGTTTTGCAATAGAGGGTGGTTGGGTAGGAATGGGGGGTCAGGATAAGCCGGGGGGGCGGAGAGTAAGGGGGAGGGGGGGGGAGCAGAGGGGTGGTTGGGGTTTTTGGACAGAAAAAGTTCGATAAACCTGTTTTTCACCCAGTATAGGGCTGGTGGTACATCCGAAACCGGGTTGGGTGTGGCGCAATTAGAGAGTTGGTCGGGAAGCTGGCTTGAGGTTTTCCCCCGCCTAGAGCATAGTCAATGAAAAAGAAAAACCGATTATTCTGCTGAACAGGAGAAAAACTTTATGCCGGGGGGGCCAGCAAGTGGGACCGTCTCTACGGCCTGGAAAAAAACAAGTCTTCGCAGGGACGTTAGGGAGGGGCGCAGGGGAAAAGAAAAAAACGAGAAAAGCAAGGAAAAAAACGTACCGGAAAGTGAAGGGCAAGGGTGCGGGGAAGGTGTTTGGAACAAATGGGGGGAAAAAACCTAAGAAAAGAATCTCTTCGTGAGAGGAAACCAAACCCCCAAAAAAAAATTGAGCGTCAGCTTTGAATTACGCTGGGGGTTACACGGAATAAAAAAAGTTGCAATTGGGGAAAAAGGAGGTCCGGAGAGGGGATCTCAATTATGGGCTGGGGGGAACTGACGAAAAGAAAAAAACGTGAAACGTTCAACGAACAGTTCATTTTCAAATGGTCCGGAGGGACGAAGGGGACGTCGTGGTGGTGTCATAAAAAAACTATTTGGCGGGGATATGCAAACTAGGAAAAAACGTGGTTTTCCGGGAAAGGAGACGTCGGGGTGAGAAAAGGTTGAAGGAAAAACAAAAAGGAAAAGAAATAAAAGAAGGAGTGTTTGCAGGGAGTAAAAGGATTTTTCAGTCTAAAGGACAGCCGGCCATTGTGGGGAAAAAAAGGGGGGAACTGAACGGGATCCGGTCAGGGTAATATGGGAAAAGTCAAACGAAAAAAAGGGAAAACTGTCACGAAGAATGGAAAAGGAGCGCGGGTGATGAGGGAAACTATACGAAGAGGTTGGTTTGCCTGTCCTAACACATTTAATCGATGGGGGGGGCGGGGGAGGAAAGGGGAGTAAAGTGGAGTTGCCCGAAAAGAGCGAGGCGGGGTATGAAAAGAAGGAATCAACCAGAGTAGAGTGTGGATGCTGCTCAAGGAAAAGAAACGTTTGAGCGCGAAAGTCGAAAACGATACAGGAAGAAGTTCCCCGGGGAGGCGGTTAAAAGGGTCAAGGCAGTGAAAAACCGCTTGAAGAAAGAGACTTTTTCGAAGAAAACTCAAGCTCAAGCGGCCCAAAACGACAAGGCCGATATTCGCGAGACGATTCGCACGGGTGTGGAGAGAAAGTCACATAGCTTAGGAGAAAAAGGGGGGGAAAGGGATAGCATCCTTTCAAAGAGGAACTAATTGAAAAGAGGAAAAAGATTCAGGTTTAAAAATGGACGAGGGGAAAAAGTGAGAAGAACTGCCAGCGCCTTAAAAAGAAAAAACACCTTGCGATAAAAGGGGGGGGGGGGAATATACCAAAGCGGCCCGGGCCCCTGGGGCCGGAAGAACAGGGAAGCCTTGGGGTACGGTCCTGCAAAGGGGAAGGGAAAGTTCGTCAGAAAGACCAAAAAACAATAAAAAGAGGGAGACAAAGGAGGTGGAATAAAAAAATGAAATGGAAAACCAACCACGGAACAAAAAAGAGACGGAAAACTAAAAGGAACAAAAGAATAAAAAGGAGGAAAAAGATCACGTGAAATCCCCCGCCATCACAAATAATCTCCATCCGCAAGGAAGGGAAAGGAGTAACCGACTTCAGAGAAATTACTGGGGCCAATAGTGCGCGTAAGGAAAAAGTGGGTTTGAGACGAAGGAAAAGATTCTCCTTCAAAAAGAAGGAGAAAAAAAGAGATATAAACCAAGGAGGACGCAAAAAAAGCCTAGAAAGGCAGAAAATTGCCCAGAAAGAACGACCTTTCGAGGTAATAAGAAAAGAGGGAGTCATCGAACTTCTCTGGGGGAAAGGGCAAGCGGTCAAAACTTCACTCAGAAAAGGGGGAAATAAATGAGGAAAAAAAAAAAACGGGGACGTCTTTTACGATAGCCACGGAGAAAGAGTGAAGAAACGGAGGGGTAACTTATAAAAAGGTGAGGTCAAAAATCTCGGAAATTGTAGAGGAATATTCACCGCAAACGAAGCTGCCAATTATAAAAAGAATTGAAGGACAAAGAAAATGGGGTGCGGGGAACACGGTTGAAAAAAGGAAAAACACGCTCTTCAGTCGACCTCAAGAACCATGGGGGGGAAGAAAACAAGAATTTGGGGGGGGACGGCACTCTCCTGTTTGGGGAACGGAGGAAATAAGGATCTAGGGGAAAAAAAAGGGGGGAAAACACTCTGAACGCAGGATGAAAAAACCAGTTAAGAAATGAACGCCATTAGAAATGGACAGAAAAAAACAAACAGGAAAATGCCGACCAAAAAATAAGCGTTAACAGTTTCCGCAAAAAGGCCAACCCTCGAAAAAACAGCGCTCGGTCGAAACAAATATCAGAAAGACGGTTGTCGTGGGATTGGGAATAAAACGCCGTGGGGAAAAAAAAAAAATGACGCGTGTGAGAGAAACGCGAAAAAATCCAAGACTGAGTTTGCAACTGGGTGGCGACTGAAGGGGGGACCAAGAGAATAAGGGAGGTGTTGATTAAATGGCGTTATAAGGGAAAAAGAACAACTTACCAAAAGTGGGCCGCCTCAAAAAAAAACTCGCGAAATGGACGGGTACTCACCCGAAAAAAAGAAAACCAAGGGCCTCTTAGCAGGCAGCCGAGTTTTAGGAAAATGGACAAAGACATCCGGCGAAAAAAAAAGAAAAAAAAAAAAACCTCCCAGATTAACTGGGGGGGAAAAAACGGCACTCCAAAAGAGGAGACCTTCCAGGATCTACAAAAAATCCACCTTCAGAAGGTAACACTTCCGTGAAAGGGAAGGAAGTGGTGTCAAGAGGGAAGAAAGTGCGAACAACTCGGACGAAAGGGGTTTACAAAGGAAACGGTACAAAGTGACTAAAAGTGGAATAATCACATCTAGAGGGGGGGGGGAAACACCTCTCCGCTAGAATCAAAAAAATTGATTGCAAAAGGGGAACAAAAGGGGGTATAACCATCCTTGGGTTAAGACAAAAAAAGGAAAATGCAACAAAAAAACTCCCAAAAGAGGGCCTGGATCCCGCCCAAAATCAACGTGAAAAAAAAGGAAAACCTGGGGGCCAAGGGCCCGACATTTGAATATACCCGAAGAGGAAAGGGAAACGGCATAACGCAGGCCATTACGTGAAGGCAAAAAAACAGAAAAGGGATCAAAGGGGAGGTCAAGAACATCGAGCTCCAAAAAGGGGGAAATCGCCCAAACAAAATAACAAAAGAGTAAAAGAGAAATAAAGGACCGCAGCACGAAATGGACTGAAGTCCACAAAGCAAACTAATGTCTCCTAGAGGAGGGAACGGTAGGCATGCAATAAGAAGCTGGAATCAAAACAAAAAAAACTCCCGGAAGAAAGAGCTCCAATCCAGATGGACGGTAATCAAAAGTTTCATGTGTCCAGAAGGAAACGGCCCAAAAGCAGGCAAAGAAATACAGAAGAAGAGGGGTTACATTCATTACGAGGGAAATGAAAGGGGGGAACCATTGGGTCGAACGCTGCATAACGAAGGGAAGATGGTGAGAGACGCATGGGAAGACTCTCCTCAACTCGCCTGGGAGGGGGAAAAAAGAAAAAATCAAAAAAAACTCCCCCGACACGGAGGGTATCAAAAAAGACACAAACGGAAAAAAGAAAAGCTAAATTAAATGAATATAATTTGAAAAAAAACAAGCGACGAAAGGAAAAAAACAAGAACGTAAAGAAGAAACCAGGAAGAAAAAAAAAATCCAAAAGATCGAGCAGACCTCGGTTGCAAACCTGCTGCTAAAAACAGTATTTGGGGGAAAAAAAAAACAAATTTTCCCCCTCGAAAAAGGAGGAAAATAGGGGACAGGGGTGGATGTGTTGTAAAGGGAAAGGAGGGGAATTTTTAAAGGGGGAAAACAGGCACGGGTGACAGTGGGGCTTCAGGTAGGACTACCTTCTCAGGGGAAGGGGGGGAAGGGGGTGAGAAACAGTCGAGAGAAGAAAAAAAGAAAGGTCCTGGGGGAGAAACTTCACACCTGTAGGGGAAAGAGTATATGAAGTTAAGAAAAAAGGTGGATTTGTAGCTTTTGAACGCAGGTGCAAACTTCAAAAAGAAATTCCTGAAAGCGGGGCAACCCGTGTTAAACAGTGGAAAGGGGGGAACTAAATTGCGATGCAAACCGAAAGGGGGGGACGGACGCCACAAAAAGAAAGAAAAATTGACAAAAGGGGGAAATTTTATCTCCCTGGCCCGCCTCAAGAGGGAAGGGATTGTCCGCAATTGGAGGGTGAGTACCCCAGCGAAACCAACAAAAAGCAAGACCATTTTGGAAGTCTCGGGAGGAGGAGTTAAAAAAGGGGGGTCACAGGGTTTGTAAAAAAAATACCTTGAGAACAAACATAATGGGGACAAAGGTTTGCACAGGCAAAGTACTCCTTGGGTAGGCCCAAAGGGGAGGCCCGATGAGGGGGGGGAGAAACAAACAAAAGAGAAGGCTTGGGGGGGGGGGGGGGGGGGAATTGGGGATCTAGGGACTTTTATTTGTAAAAAGGAAGGTGAGAAGTGGAAAGACGTCCGACACTGTTGTAACAAAAAGACGCAACTATCAAAGAGGAAAAGGAGGGTGTTCCGCAAAAGCGTCAAACCAGACCAAAAAGAAAAAAAGATAAGCTGGGCAGGGAAAGTCAAAAAACCCAAAAAAGAAGTGTCACAGTGCAAGCCACCGCGATCCCGGAAGGGCAATGGGGAATGAGCAAACCAAAAAAGGGATGGTGTCGCCGGTAGAAAAGATGGTCCCAGCCAACGCCAAACAAAAGTAGGTGGGACGGGAAAAATGTCCATAAGACCAGAGGACAATCACTGACAGAGGGTCAGGGAAAGAACAAAAAAATGCTGCCTCAGTTGGAATCCTGGTCCAGGAAAAAAAAAAAACTCAGAAGAGATCAACGCGGGCCGTAGTAACCAAAGATAACCTCTGCTTAGTGTGTTCCATATGCAGGACGGAGGGGAGACTAAAAAAAAATCCAGATATCGTGAAAAAAGGGAAAAAAGAGAAAGGAAGGCCCAGTGTAGTGTATAAATTTGGAAAACTGGGGAAGAAACAGACAATCAGAAAATATCAAATCTAATTAACAAAAAAAAGGAGAAAGAGAAAAAATGTCACAAAACGGTGGAAATACAGAACATCGACTGCAAAAAAAAAAGGGGGAGTTTCCTTTATGGTGAGCCAAAGGAAAAAAAAAATGGAAGACGGTGGTGTATCAAAACAAAAAGTCTTGAGGAAAAGGATGATAGAGAAAACAAAAATGGCTGGGAGAGGGGGAAAAAAGATCCAACATTTAGACAGAAAAAGGGTCAGTCAAAAGTATGGGTTGGAGGGGCACAAACGGGCCTGTGGGGACAATTTTCGGGTAGAGGGTGGAAGGAAAAAAAAGTTGGGACCGGATTATTGGATTGGGGGAACGAAAGGAAACAAGAAGGGCTTAAGTGAGGATACATGCACATGAAAAACGCTCTCTGGGGAAGGAAACATGAACGACGGGGTAGAAACCCCAAAACCGAGGTCGCGGGCTTCTGGAGATTCAAGCGCCGTGGATACAGTTGAAAACCAGCTAGGAAAAAACTTATTCAAGACGTTTGGAGGAGGGTTACAAAAAAAAAGGAAACCGAGGAAACTGAGGGGACGGCGGTCGGAAACAAAGGGGTGGGAAGTTACACAGATTTGGCGCTGCTGAAGAGGGGGGAGAAAAAAAAGCTCTCGGAGGAAAAGTGAAAAAGGGTCCAACGAAGATCCCAGGGGAACGAAAAGACTCAGGGCGGGTGAATTTGGGACAAAGGGTGGGGGGGTTGCCGCTCCAGGGTAAAAAATCAGAACGTTAAGGGGGACAAGAAGGAATGGGGATTAGTCGGGGTGGGTAGAAAGAACGGGCCAAGGGCGGGGAAACTAAACTGAAAAACTGTAAGTGAGGGGGTTTAATTGGAAAAAGACAAACTTTTTAACCGCGGCGAAAAAGGAGGGTTTGGTAGAAACGGTGAGGGACTCCTCTTAACCTACAATAAAGTTTCCCTTTGGAAAAGCAATGGAAAGGGGGAAGGGGTATAAAGAAAAGAGAAAAGACTGCTCCACAAGGAAAGAGCAAAATCTTATTTGAGTGGGGGATAGAGGGGGGGAATAAAAAAAACGGGGACATCAAGGCAACGAGAAAAGTACCAAGGGATAAAAAAAACAAGTTGATGGCAAAAAAATTTGGGATAAAAACTACAGCGGGGGGGAGGAGTCAAAATAGAAAGCCCCGAAAGGTGGCAAATTCGCGGCAGGAAAAAAAAGGGGGACGGGACTTCGGCAATCCTGAAAATGCCATGAAGCAGAGGAGAAGAAAACTACGTCTGAAAAGAAGGAGACATATGGACCCTGAAAAGAAGGTTGGAAAAAACCGCTTCCCACGGCGACGGCGGAGACAAAAAAGGAGAACAAAGGACACAGGGGGGAACGGAAGCCAGGAAAAAAAGTAGAACCACCGTGTCCCCAAACCGCATCTTAGGGGGGGAAAAAAGCAAAATCTTGGGGACTAAAAACACGTCTTATAGAAGATTTATGGAAAAAAAGGTTCAGGGGTGGAGGGTGCTGACCTTGTGGGCAGGCGGGAAGGGACTCTAAAAAAAAGGGGAAAGTTCACCAAAGGAGAGGGGGACCTGGGGAAGAAAAATGGAGCCATTTTGTGGGGGGGATCAGAAAATCAGGGGGGACAGAAAAAGAAAGATGTGCTGGAGGGGCCAACGCCTAACCAACACGGGTGTAAGGGAAAGTGCAAAGCGTGACAGCAAAAGGTCGAGTATAGTTAACGTCCAGCCAGAGGGGTTGCGACAGGGAAAAAAAGTGAGACTCCTCTTACTGGCAAGGAAAAAGCATTGGGAGGGGACTCGTTATAGTACTGCTTGTTCAGGTGGGTGGAATCGAAACAGAAGCGCAGAAACATCTCGCGGGTGGGAGGGACAAAAAACTTGGGGGGTTGGGAAAAATCGGGGGACAAGCCTGGGATTGGGAAAAAACCGTCAGCATTAATCTAGGTGAAGGAAAAGGGAATATTTCATCCTTCCGTAGGGAATAAAGTTCCGGTCAAAGAAAAACTGAACTTTTGTCTTAAAGGAAAAAGGTGAAGGACGAGTAAGTGAGCCTTCTTATCAGGTGCAAGGGGGGGGCAATGAACAGTGAGGTCAAAAAAAGAACGCCAAAGGTCTTTCACTGACTGGGAAAGGCAAAGGGGAAAGATTGAAAAAGTGGAGGGGGACGAAAAAAATGGCAGCGAGTTTGCGAATGGAAATCTTCTCTTTGTGGAAAAGGGGCAATGGGAAAAAAAAGGGGGGAGGCACAAGGATGGGGGGAATCCCGCAGAGAACAACAAAAGGCAAAATCTTTGAAAGAGAACGGGGAGAATGTTTTCATGGGTAAAAAAACTCCCACTTACGAGAAAGTGAAGGAAGGAAAACAAGATTGGGAGAGGCAAAAGGTTAAAGGACTGTAAACGAGAAGGGCCGAATTGTACGGGGAAAAGTTTAAAAAAAAGACGAACCGTATGAATTCAGTAAAAAAAAATAAAGGGCGCGGGGAGAGGGAGCTAAAAACCAAGGAAGGCACGGGGGGGGGGACGAAAAGGTTTCTCCACAGGAACGGGAATGAACAGTTCTGTGTCCTGACTGCAAACCAAACGAAAAGCGGCTGTCGGAGGGCAAGAAAAAAAAAAAAACCGGCAATTCTGGGAGGGGGGAAAGGTGAAGATTGGTAATCCAGATTGTATGCACTCTGAAAAGTAGAAAAATGACTGAGGGAACGCAAAAGGGATTCCTTATCCTCAAAGGGAGGTCAAACCATTCAGAAAAACCCGAGTTTTCAGAGGGCGGGAGCGTTGGTCGCTCCCAGATCGAGAAAATCCCAAATAAAAAGAAAAAAGGGAAAGAGTCCTCGGGCAAAAAAAAAAGACGAAACAGGTTTGGCCGACAGGGAGGAGAAAAAGGGCAGGAGGGGGCGGGAAGAGTTTTTCGAGCAGACGGTGAAGCCTATATGGGGCGGGAACTGGAAGGGAAAAGGAGTTGACCAGGGTATATGCAATTCAAATAACTAGCAAGGGAGGACCGCAAAACACCCAAAAAAATCAATCAAACTGGTGAAGAGATCTACCCTGGAGAGGGGACGAACGGGAAAGCCAAAGCTACAAAAACCTGAAAAAAAGTACTCATGCTAGGGTGAAAACTGGGGAAAAAAAAAATTCGCTATGGCATAAAGGGGGGAAAAACCAAAAGATGAAACGAAACACAGGGGCGTCCGTGGACTGACCGGCTGGCACGCAGGAGCGTCGAACCCGAAACGGAAGAAAGGGAAAATCGACTTGGAAAAAAGCCACAAGACACAGGTTCCCAGCGAAGAGAGGAACCATTTATCTAAATTAAGGTCCGGCCAGATCTGACAGAACGTCCTGAAATCCAATGGAATAGGGAAGGGGGGGGAAACAAGAGATCTGAAGAAAAAAAACAACAAACGTATTATTATGGAAAAAGAAAAAGGAGAAGAGAAATGGGGTATCAATAAGCCCTATAACCCTCTGAAAGAAAAAAGGTGAAAGAATCAATCCCTGGCTATTTCCCGGACAGAAGGAGGGGAGCTAGGGGGCAAAAAAAGGTGGATGCGGCAAGGACACAAAAATAATTGGAACCGAACGTATTCAAAAAAAGGGAAAGGTGGGGGAGAAGAAAAACTCAACGGTGAAAGGGGATTTAAAAAAAAAAAGAAAGGCTCGCACAGTGCTGGTCTCCTCACAATGGTTAGGGAAAGAAATAAAGGGAGGAAAACAGAAGAAAAAAAAAAAAAAGGAAAAAAACTTTCTTACCCTGGAAAGGGGTGGGTAGTGGGAGGGGGAGGGCAAAGGCCCTCGGCCCACGATAACTAGACCAAGCTCAACAAAAATTTTTGAGAAAAGGGGGGTGGGGTTTAAAAGAGCAGTCCGCTCGGGGGGGGGGGGAAATTGGGACAAAATAGGACTATACCAGTGGTCAACACGAAAAAGGCAGGGACCGTTTTTCAAAAAAAACGAAAGGGGGAGTTGAAAAACAGCTTGGGACCTCGAACCATTCCTCCCCATCCAAGGGAGAAAAGGTGGGGCTTCAAAGCAACAAATTTACCTGCGACCCTGGACGAAAGACACACGGGGAAAACAGCTGGGATTGACAAAAAAAGGGCCATCGCTTGTGGAGAGAAGAGGAAAATATCTGCTGCAGAAAATGGTTGTGGGGGGAGGACTCTTTTGGGGAAAGAACAAAGGACTTTTTAGCCAGCATGGGAGGGAAACAAGCAATAAAACCTATCTAGAAACTATGTAGAAGAAAAAAAAGCAATTCAGAAGGAGGGGGAAGGGACAGTCACCTTCTATATGTGTAAATTCCAACTTACAACTCCTCATTCACTCCCACACCGCCGCGAAAAAGGTTTTATTTTGGGGGGGGTTTTGGAGGGGAGCAAAGACCAAGACGAGTCACACGTTACAAAAACGATTGAACCAGGGTTGCATCGTACAACACGAGTCAGACCCTCAAGTCAGTATGCCAGAAGACACCGGGGCATTAGACACCAGTCGTGGAGAAGTACTTGTCGACGTTTGCAAAGAATGGTACACAAGAAGAGGAGTCTACCGTTCAGGTTCACTGGTTAAACAAAAAAAGGGGAGCTGTTTCAAAGCAGAAGAACTACTGGGGGGATTGGAACAATGGAAACTCTCCCAAAACGATCAAATGGAGGCCCTGGGTGGGTTGGTTGCTCTGGGGGGAGAAAATGGGATCAAAGACGAAGGGAAAAAAAAGGGAAACTCTCTAAAAAAAAAAAAAAAAAAAACTAAAACATGAAGGTCATTAGACCCCACTGTCGCGCCACACGCAACTGGGAACCAAAAACGCCTGAATGACAAAAAGCAGTGAAAGCGAGAAAAGCATAATGGGAAAAAGGGGGGATACGGTGGTTAAGGAAAAAACGGGCCTTAAGAATTCCAGGTCAGCCAGGGGGGAAAGAGCAACGACTAAGATCAACGAATGCGGAACCCTGGTGAAGATGACGCCAATAACTAAAAAAAAACCCCGCACATCCTACCTATCAGTAGGGCCACGTAAAAAAAAGGCTGTTTAAGAAAAAGCTATCAAAAAAAGAGCCCCCAATCGCATTCACGAGGGTAGGGAGGCCGGGTTTTAATGTCGGAAACGGCCAAGTGCAAAAATAAAAAGGACAAAAGCGTCAGGGGCAATGGAAGGTAAACGGCCAGACGCTTGGGCCAAGGGAACCATGTGTCACCAATAAGGGAAAACGAACGACGTGCAGGAGGTGTCGAGGGGTGGAAAGCCGGGGGACCCTAAAACGTAAAGAGGGGTATGCAAACTCAATAAAGAAAGGGAAAGGGGACTCCCTCCAGGGATCGAAAACAAAACGGGGACCAGTACATTAAGGACCAGGGGTTTGAAATAAAGGGGGGGTGAAGACGAATACATAAACAGAAAACATTGGCCAAAAAACTACTTAGCAACCAAAAGGAGAGGACAAACCTCGCTTATGACGAAAACCTATCAAAAAGGAAACAAATGCCACACCTTTTGTCAACCCTCCCATTGGATTAAAAATCAGGTGGGGACTGTCTTTCGGTTGGGTTAAGGGAACTTTGTCGGCCGTGACCATGTCTGATTTGCTTTTCTTTGGGGGGGGGCATCCCTCTCCGAAAAGGGGGGTGTCGGGAAGAAAAAAAAACAAGTCAGTGTGAAGCATCGGGGTCCAGAGTAACGGTCAATTTAGTGGGGATGGGCAGACTGTTGGGCTACAAGGAAAGAGCTCATACGGGGGCTTGGGGTGGGGGGGGAAGCGGTTGGGCCCCTTTAAAGACCCATAGGGAAAATCTAAGAAAGGGGGGGGGGAAAACGAAAGTCAGGGGGACGTGCCCCCAGAGAGGAGGGACAAAAAACCTGTCAGGAGAAAGTCACCATAAGAAAGAGAAGGGGGGAAAGAGGGCAGAATCAAAATCTGAACATTAAGTCCGAAGTTAACACTCTTCCCCAACCCCACGCCAAAGGGAAGGAAAGGTTTGTTGGCCGTCACACGTGAAGACAAACCAGTCCGAAAGGAACTTACAAAGGGGGAACGTCAATCAATTGCCAAAGTTTTTATGTGGGGGGTACAAAGAAACAGCCGACCAAGGGCAAGAGGGGAGTCATTTTCGAAACCACAAACATCAGAGGGGGGGGGAAAAAAAATGGTGAAAAAGGGGGGAGTCTACCTAGGGTGGAACTTTACCTTCAACAGTTGAGAAACGCCTCAACGGCTTTCGAGGACAACCACATGACAGTCCGCAAAGAGAGGGGGGCGAAACGACAGAGAAAACCAACAGTGAAATAATTTAAAACAAGTTGAAAGTCACAACACCTTAAAATCTTGGAGGGGGACAGAACGTGCCGTCTAGCTGAAAAAGGGAGGCGGGAACAATAATTGGGAACGACTCAAAAGGACGTTGAAAGGAAACGAAAAAGACGAACTCGTAAACGGGAAAATTCAGAACCAGCCAAGGAAAAAAGTTATTCTGTGGTTCTGGGGGAAAACAGACAAAAAGGAACCAGGGACTGCATCTTTGCATCGACTCAAAGACTCACGATGGGGGGGGAAGGAGAAAAAAAAAATACAGCTAGACAAGAGAGTTTGGAAAAAAGAAAAAAAGAAGCCTGAGAAAAGTGGACCGACCCCCAAGGGACGCATGAGAACGGCGGATAGGCCCGACATTAGATGAAACCGTTGAGCGGCCCATCAATCAACGGTAAAGAAACGGACCACATTGCCAAGCCAGGGTAGGAAGGTTAAAACCACCATCCAACAAAAAGACGACGGGGCCCTTTGGGGTTTAGGGGGTAAGAAAAATGGGGGAAACATACAGGGCATCAGGTGGTAAAAATCAATCAAAAAAAACCCTGACGGAGGAAAAAGGAGGAATACTACGACACAAAAAAACACACGGGAAGATAGACCCACATTATGACCTACACGGCAGTCGATTGGGTGGGGGGGGGGTTTGGAAAACGAAACGGCACCTGTGCACATTGGGTGTAGGTTGAGTGCGCGTTTACCGGAGATGAATGCCCGTAAAAGGAGTAAAAAAGCGGCAATTATTCGGAAAAGTTCCAAAGGGAATCGCAAGGACGGCGTCCAGCCAGAGAAGGGCCTTAGATGCACAACAAAAAAAGGGTAG
>Ga0179591_1203811_pt1 | contig 23625 bp, 31 predicted proteins | sample CZOMad2_1_08_16f_FD_182891 | JGI IMG/M metagenome (GOLD analysis project Ga0179591, IMG submission 182891) | Vadose zone soil fungal communities from Angelo Coast Range Reserve, California, USA - CZOMad2_1_08_16fungal (PacBio error correction) | ecosystem: Environmental > Terrestrial > Soil >...
AGGGTGGCAATAGTTCGTGCCAAAAAGGAGAGGCCAAGGGCAAAAAGGGGGGGGAAAACTCGCCGGGGTTAAAGGTAAGTGTAAAAACGTCATGGGGGGCGAGGGGGGCTATCATGCGTGGAAGGACCTAAAAGGGGGGAAATGGGGATGTTGCATTAGATGTAGGGGTCGCCAGGAAAAGGAGGAAGACAAAGGAGGAGGGTTCAATGAGCACGGAGGAAAAGGTTATGGGAGAAGCAAGGGGGGAGAAAAAAAACGGGAAAAATCTTTCCTAGACGTGTCGAAAAATAAAGGGGTGGAGTCAGTGGGTTGCAGTTTCAATCATTTGTTTCCACTTTCAAAAGAAAACTCAAAAACGAAGAGTTGAAAAAAGAGAAAAAGGGGAAAGTCCCAGCGGGTTGTTGACAAGCAAGCCATCAGAGACAGGCCATACCATGTCCCAGCCAATGAAGCAAAAAGTAAAAACGTTTTTAAGGATTTGGGATTTAATTCCAGCCGATCCCTGAAGACTAACTTAAAAGGGAATGAGGCAAGAGTTTAATTCACAGAACCGGGAAGTTACAAGGGTTCAAGACCTCCCTATCCTAAGGATTTCGGGGAAGGGCATGTGGTGACTAAAACGATTACCGGAACGACCTTGGGTTGCGCTTGGTCCGAAGTAAGAGAAAACCCATGTCGCCACAAAGGCAAATAACCCCGCCAAAGTCAAGCAGAGAGTTCGCGAGCACGAACTTCTCGACACTGGACCAGGTCGCATCCGGAGGAAGATGGAGAAAAAAAAGCACTATTCGATTGACTCTGGCCAAGGGAAGGGAAGGAAATAACAGGCGTGTGGGGTTTGGGAGACTCACGGTGAGGGCTTCGGCAGAAAAATCGAGATAAGAGTGCTTTGCGGAAAAACAAGAAAAATGCAGAAGTTTCTCCGAACTACGAACGCCAGGGACTAAGTTAATTTTAACATATAAAACGTTGAGAAAATGTTACGACTCATATGTCCGCTCCCAGTAATCGGGAAAAGAGGAAGGAGCTTGGCCGCAGAGCGAGAAGTGGGGATCAGAAGGTAAAGAACGAGGAAAGAAGTGGGGCGTAAAGGGAAGAAGTGCGAGGTGAAACAGATAGCCGCGCACTCCTGAGAGACTAAAAAAAGGGGGTGCCGAATCATAATAAGATGGTTTGGCAGGATGGTCACCTGGCTTCAAAAAAAAGTGATTTGGGAGGAAAAATGGCTTGAAGGGAAAGTACTCAAAACGCCCATCGGGCGAAAGGACCGTCAGGATCCTTACTTGTGAGGGTAGAAAAGAAATAAGCCGCAAGCGGAATAAATAAAAGGAACAAAAGGCAAGGTCCCAGCGCGGGGAACCGGCAAAAGACGTCAATCTTAGGCGCAAGGAAATGGGAGGGCTGACTGGATGGAAGGAGACCTCAAGTAACTCTAGGAAGCAGGTAAGAAACTCCTGGAAGTTCATTCCAACAAAACAAGGAGCTTGTAACCACTTCTTCACATCAGAAAAAGAAGTGCCTCATTGTACAGCAAACACCAGGGCCCTTGATGCAAAAGATGGGGCCTAGTAGCACCACAAAAGAGCCTTGGGGGGATACGGACCACTTGGCTTGAAAAAAAGTAAAGGGGGAAAAAGCGCCAGGGGTTGCAAAGGAAGGCACCCAACGAGGGTTTTTAGGGAATCCCCAAAGTCTGACAGAAAAAGAAAATGTCACCGCGAGGAGAAGGAAGGACGGAATGGGGGGAAAAGGGGGCCTTCTATCGGCGATAAAAAAATTGGCGACTATAAGGCGTCCGAAAAAAAAAAGTTAATATCTAACCTGTCAAAGATCTCGGGCTAACTGACTACTCTGTCAGGAAGGAAAAATAAATCCTCTGAAGAGAAACTTTTTGTACTTGTAGAGGGGGGAAGAGGGGAAGGTCCTGCGGTCCGCGTCGAAGAAGATGAGTAGCGTTTCCAGTCGGCAGGAGACAGCAGCTGTCAAAAAGACAACGTCCATTAGAGCTCCCAAAAATGGAAAAAAAAACAGGTTTTACGCACGGAGCCTCTAAGGTGAACGGGGAAAGGTCAGCAAGAGAGAGGGAGAGGGGAGGAATAGAAACTTTCCGAGCCACCCGAATCCATAACGGCAAGATCTTGGGAGAAGAAAAAAAAAAGGACCAAGGTAGAAGAACGTAGCTTCCGCCTCCAAAAACAAAAAGCGCGTTAAGAGATAGGGGTGAGTGAAGGAAGAAGAAACGACCTGACACCCTCGAGAAAGCAGAAGGCCAAGACCTTGGGTACCTCATAACAAGCACTCCTAAAAAGGTGCGAATGGTGGAGGGGGGGGGTGTGCAGCATATCCACTGATTGACTCCAATACGAAACAAAAGGGGGCACGTATTCTATAAGAATTTGACCAGAAAAGGGAGGGGGCCAATCAATCTATGTGGGGCAAGTGAAGATCATCCTGGGGGAGCTGACTGGCTCTCAATTATATACGCACAGAAGAAAGCAGGAAAGAGCGTAAAGGGAGTCAGAAAGGAAAGGTAAAGTGATCCCAAGAAAAGGGGGCACCCGTTTTCCGATGCAGAAACTGCAGGAGAATTTTAGGGGGGAAGCCAAACACAATGGGGGGCAACGCATCGTCATGGTCTAGGGAAAATACCCAAAATCTAAAAAAAAAAGAACCGGTGACGAGGATCTGAAACAGAAAAGACCGGATTGGGTACACCAACACCTGGGGGGACAAAACAAAAATTCCATCTTGAGTGAGAACTAGGCAATCCTCCCAAAAGATCAGCATGAGGTAATGACAAAGAAACTCAAAACAAGCGCCAGGTCTTGAAGTGTAAAGGCGGTTAAAGGCACCCCTCGGGAAAAGGCAAAGGGGGGACAGACTGCTGGACTCAAGGAGCAAGCAGAGGGGGTATTCGGGAAGGAGAAGACGCTGGGGTACTATACATTTAACGAGCCAACTAGAGGACTAATCCGCCCTGACTGTATAGTTGTAGGTTATACAAAAAAGAAATACTCCTGATCTAGTGAGAGTGGAAGGTATCGGGTCTTTCCAAAAGCACATCAAAAATGACTTAACAGGCAGAGAAAGAAGAAAGAAGAAAACTGGCCAGAATCTGAAGGGACGCCTAACCATTTGCGTGGGAGGGAATCAAGACGGAGGGGTACACGGGTAGACTTTCAACTAGACATAGGGTAATTTTTTAAAAGGATGGTTGGGTCAATCTAGATTGCAGGTGGTCAAAGGGGAATGATTTGCCAAAGGGTTGAAAAACCAAAATTAGATTTACGGGATAAGAAAAAGGATAAGTTTGCTGTGGGGCCAATTGAGAGGGGTGTAAAGAGAAAAAGTTCTATGGCAAGGGGAGGGGTAAGAAGGGGCGAAGGAAATTGCAGAAACTAGGCTCCTTCTCGCGCAGAAGGATAATTGTTTCGTATTAAAAACCAACAAAAGGTGAAGGGGAAGTTTTTCAATCTTTTGGAAAGCAATGAATTGGACTCTCGACCTGAGGTTAAAGAGGAAAAGTAGTTGGGAATCCTTACTGGGAAGGAAAAAAGGGATTACCAGCCTAAACCACTGAGTAGTCGCCGCTTAGAAAAAGGTGAAAAGAAATGCACTACCTCCGCATTCTCGTGCCAGCATTCAACGGGAGACAAGGCGTCAGGCGGTAAGATAGGGAGAAATAAAAGAGGGAAAGCCTTTATCTGAAAAGCATAAAAAGGAAAAAGAGCTAACCGTGGGGGTTTCCGCAAAGAAGAAAATGCAGAGAAAGGGGAAAAAAGGAAGGAAACTTGAACGTCTGGCCGCGTTAGAAAGTCGTGAAGAAGAGAAAAGTAACAAAATTGACCATCTCGGAATTCCAAGAATAAAGAAACGGAAAATAAACTCGCCAAAGATCGGCTGCCAGCAAAGGTGGGGAGAGAAAAGAAAGAACAAAAAGACAACTGCAGGAGAGGGAAAAAAGAGATAGTATGCCCGGCGAGCACAACGAGGGTAGAAGACGCTTGAAAGGAACTAGCTTTTAGAACGGTTGACGTTTCTTGTCTGGAAAGGCCTGAGGCTTGAAGTGTTTCCGGAAGGCGTGGGAAAAAAACAGAAGTGATCCACAACCGTCCCGCGGGTAAACAAGGAAGACTTGGAACCGGATCGAAAGGGGAAGATTGGTGCCACCACTGTGGTCAGGAGGGAAGACGAGAACGGGGGAGCGAAATCAAGGGGGATAAGGGATGTCACTCTATCAAAGGAGTAACCTTTGAAGGACACGGGTTTCTGACGAAGAGATTTCGAGAATCTAAAGGCTTGCAAGCGACTAAAGCACCTGGGACGATTGTAGGAGCATCCAGACACCAATTAAGGACCGTCCTAAGTATTAACTGAGACGGGGGAAGAATCGGACCAACGTGAAGATAACGCCGGAAAAAAAAGAGGACAATCGTCGAGGCTTAGAGACTAAGACTGAAATCTGCAAGGAAAAAGAAGGGGTTGCGATTAAACTCAATTAAAAAAATCCTGTTTGAGGAGGTAAAAAAAAATCAATAAAACTAAAGAATGAGCATTGGGCAATAAACACAAACGCTACTTGGGTCGTGACCCAAAAGGGGAACCCACCCGAAAAAGGTAATCGACTCGAAAAAGGGGCGGTCAAAAAGGTATCCATCCGGACGAGAAAAACTTGCAACAATAAGGAATCCCTACCGGGAAAGGAGGAGACTGAAATGGGAGCTGGGGTTCGCAGGAAACGCAGGAGACGTGATGAAGTTACCCGGGTAGCGAGGTACCGAGAAATTCCCAGAGTCCTAGACAAGGGGGACCAGTCGGGGAGAGACTTGCCATACCACGAAAGCTACCAAGCCACCTGGGAGGATGGTAGAGACTTGGAAGCGGTGCGAAAAAAAGGAGAGACCCCGCTTTTCAGGGAGAGAAAAAAGCTTGAGAGAAGCGTTAGAGACCCTCCTTAGGGAAAAAAAAGGGGGGGGGCGCGGGGACGTGTCCAACGGGGCCGCGGAACAATCTCAATCAACTGGCGAATTCATAATGGTTCAAGGAGAAGGAGGGGGTGTCGTGCCGCGGCGTAGGGCAAAAGGGAAGGGCGGCCAGATAGTGCTACCACGTCAGAAGGATAACTGGAGATGCCGGGGGCCATGCAGAGACGCTGGGGTATAATTTGGAAAGGAACTGAAAAGATTAATTTTCTTTGCTGAAACTAAAGGGAGGCGGTGTGGCTTCGGAATGAAAAGGGAAGTTAAAGTGCCTGGGATCGGAAAGTAAAGGGATACCTGTAATTTTTCAACGCAGCAGGCAGGAGGGACCCTGCTCTTCCCTCGGGAGGGGGGAGGAGAGGCTGAGGGAGGAAAGGAAGCCACGCGCTCTGAAGAAATCGGATTTATTTGCCGAGGTCCGGATGGGAGTCAATGTTCTGATCGAATACTGTGAACTTTTTTCAGAGGGGGAAAAGGAGCTGTACCGGCTGAAACTCTCAACATTCGCACCTTGTGGGGGAGGATCGGGGAAAGAAATGGAAACCTGCGTTGGTCAAGGTAAAGAGCGCCAGATCGGTCTCCGGGGGGAGGAAAGGGTCTTCAGAAAACCCTAAAGCGAGGAAAAGGGCATTGCTTTTGAGACTCGGGCTCTACTTTAAACAACTTCTGGAAGCGAATGGGACACAGCTCGGCACGCTTCGGTACTGGAGGGGGAGAAACCCGAGCTTGAGATTCGAAAGAGAGGTGGCTGCTGCCTTTAGAGCAGGGAAAGGCGAGAGGGCTGAATTGGTCTAACAAACAGTGACCATTGTGGATTGTTAACGTTGGAATTTCAGAACGTTTTCTTCCGTTCTGAGACGACCTCAGATGAAAAGAAAAATTTCAGCAGTGGACGGCGAAAGAGGGGGAAAAACTGAATCTCTTGCGAGGGACCGCCAGAGAAGGACGAGTCACAGCTACACAATTCCGACGAAAGGTACTGCTGGTAGTTCCCTAAGCAATGATGCGGCACTATGGTCTAAATTCGCCAGATCAGGGGGGAAGAGAAAACGTACATTCTTCTGGTGGGAAGAGAGCCGGTAGATACTGCAACAGATCAGCTGATCAGAACGAAGCGAAAGGAAGTCAGCCAGTCCGATCGAAAGTTACGGAATCGTAAGGGCTATGAGACGCGCTAAAAGCGGAGGGGGAGCACTAAGACCAGCTTGCTCTGGCATAGAATAAGAGGAGGGGAACGAGGCGGTCGAAGCTCTGGGAAAGGAAAAAGCGTAGATTGGCGGTGCATCGCGGCCACATTCTTGCGTACTAAAGAAGAGGTTGGGCGTAGGTACGGAAATGGAAAGTTGCTTCTGTAAAACGTCCCAAATCAGGGAGAGTGGGGTTGGGGGTAGCATTCACTTTCATGAGGTAAAATTAAAGAGAGAAAATGAGGAAAGGGGAGGCTAATAGCGACAAGATAGGAACAGAAAGGAGGGACATACTCTGCGGGGGGGCAAGAGGTCGTGGGGGAACGCGTTTAAGTCGTTAAGTAGATATCAATATTTCGATTAGCGTCGTAAGTTCTAAAAAAGGGAAAACAGACTTCATTACTGGGAAACAAGGTAGAGAAAACGTCCCTTCAAGAAGTATCAAGTCTGGGAGGGCAGGAGACTCCCAAAATCGATGAGGGGCGAAACCTTTAATAAGAAACAAAGGGGAGGGAAGCTTTATCTATTGTCCCGAAATCTCTTCTCAAGTGAAAAAAAAGGGTTTACGATTGAATATAGCAGGCTCAATAAGCTGCCTCGAGGAAATAAACAATGCGAAGATCTTGAACGACAGCTCGGAATGGGAGAAAGAGGAGAGAAAACTCTGCGGAGACCGGTTGACCTTCGAACGGACATTTCGGTCAGTTTCTTGAAGAGGGTAGGCCGAAACGTGGGTTGGAGGGACAAAGAAAGAAGGGTTCTAACGCTTCTTAAGTAGGGGAAAACCCGCATCGAAACATGGGGATATAACAAAACAAAAAAGTGGGATGTAAGTCCTATAAGGGGGGGGGGAATCAAGAGAAGCGTTCGGCTGAGTATTCCAAAAGAAAATAGAAACTGCTGGGCAAGGAATCGTACATGGAGGAGTCGAGAAACATAATGTTCTTTGTTGAAAAACGTTCAAAATGTAGATCTACACGGACTTCCAAAGTCAAAAGGGGGAAAAATAAGCTGCAGGTTCCATCTGAGAAAAAAAAGAAAAAACGAAAACATAAAAAGAGGAATACATTGCAAATATTAATGGAGCTGGAAAAAAAAGAGAAGAAAAAGGATGCCTCCGAAATCGGGGAAAGGGGGAGGACATGTCGCGTCCTGATTCTTAAAGGGGCAGGCCAAAACAATCCACAAAACGGGAACGAATGTTGAATAACTAAGAAAGGGGAACGGGGCGATGGGCCTGTAGATGGGTCTCTAAGGGTCCTGGGATGGGACAAACAACTCAAGTGGGAGGGGATTAAAGTGCAGGTCCGATAAGAAGAAAACTAGGAGGAAACGCCTCGACAACTTTCTTTTCGCCAGAGTACTCAGGGGAAAAAAAAGGAGTTGAGCATGAGTCAGTAGAAAGAGTAGGATCATCTAGCATCTCCGGGTGAGAATTGAGGGAGGGAGAAAAAAATCGAAGGGAACAATCCCAACTCCCATAGTTTAAAGGGGAGGAAGTCACGCCTTGATCGCCAGCCAGGAAAGTAGAAGGCAATGGAAAGAAAAGGAGAACTAGGGGGGACCTGGTTGTCAAAGCAGTTGGCCGAACGCATAAGGATGTCAAAGAAAAAAAAAAAAAAGAGGGAGAAGAACACTAGCAGAAGGGGGGGGGGAAAGGAAGGGAGTGCGTTCGGGACCAAACTAGGGGGAGTTCCAAAAAAAAGAGTGGAAAAAGAAAGATGGGGTTCAACCTTGGGTAAAAACTTTAAAAAAAACGGCGGAGATCGGGAGATAAGGAGTTATGTAACCTCCCACTGGGAAAGAGGGAGAGTTGTCCCGGCTGGAAACGGAAACGAAGAAGTAAAATCAGGAGGGGGAAGTCAGCTGAGCGACGGCTGCGTTCTAAGCTCTGAGCAAAGAACCAAGTTCACGGGGCAAAGATACGATGGCACCTGAAAAGGTGGAGGTTCCTTGGTCGCCGGCAGGGGGTCTTCTCGACAGAACAAGACGGTCAGCCAGATCCCCTTTCTCAGTGGAGGGCAAGAACTGACCCTCGAAGGACCATGAATAAGCAGAGGCGAAAGGAAACTGCGAAGGAGCAAAAATGCTTTGAAAGTTGGTTTCGGGGGTAATAGGAAGGTCCCATAAAGATCCAAGTCTCGAAAAGGGAGAAATCTCGTTTATTTACCTTTATTAGAGGGGGAAATCTCAAGGTCATAGCAAGGGACTCGCTGTATGTCCCCGTGGGGACGGGAAAGACGACGATGGAAAGGAAGAGATAAGAAAATGGGGGGGAGGGGACCTTAATGTGCGAGCTAAACTCCAATAAAAAAAATTGAACACCACCGGTAGAAAACAATGCAGGAGACAAGGAGATGAAGGACGCACAATGAAGGAAAAGCCCATGGTTTCCAGGCCTTTACAACCGGCAGGTCTGCCGAAAAACGAAAAAAGATTCGATGACTCTGGGCAAACTGGTCTGCGAAGGAGACGAACAGAGAGGGTGGTGTTTTTCTACTCGGTGTAGAGGGGAGTCTGTCGTCCTTCTTAAAAACGAACAAAATTAAAAGGGGGTGAGGGGGGGGAGAAAAACCCCGTGCGTAATAAATTCTTCGAGGTACCGAACTCGAAGAAAATACCGCGAAGGGAAATAACCTTGAAACCGCAGGGGGAAGAAAGGAACCTCTTTACGCACCATGAACTCGCTGCAGGGAATAGACTGGACTTCTCCAGACAAAAAGAATGACCAGTTAACTCTAATAAAAGTGCAGGAAAGAAGAGATGGCTGTCCAGGAGGATACACGAACTCAAGCCTTTTATGGGAGGAAAACTACCGGAGGTTTGTGCCGAAGAGTAAGATCGAGTGGGTGGGGGGGGGGAGCTTGACACAAACCGGCTTCAAGACAGAAGTTTCTACCGAGGGAAGGTGACGGCGTCCCGCGAACCTTATGGAAAATTCACTGAATTCGTTGGTAAGCAGGGGGTGGAGCATGCGTACGCTACGACGCAGCTGAGAAGGAAGAAGGCAACAACCTCAACTTACACAAAAAAAAACACAAAACCAAAAAGGGGGGTGCTAACATAGGGAAGGGTCATATCTGGAAGGGAATGTAGAGGAAGCTACGTCATCGCAAAGAGAAAAGGTTAATAAATCTGAAAGTTCATGCCAAAAAACATGAAAGCTTAGTCTTGAAAACACAGCAGTGAAAGAAAGGCAATACTGCAATCCGACATTTACCGAAGAAAAGGGAACCGGAAAGCAAGAAAATGGGGCCTCTTAGGCACCTCAGAGCATTTTTAGTAAAAAAGAAACGAGCGAGGAAAGGGTTCGTGCCAAGAAAAATAGAGACAAAAAAACTCACTGGACTTTTCTGAACAGCACAAAAAAAGAATGTGTAACGCGGTTCATTAATGGCAGCCAGAGAGACCGCTTACAAATAAAGCACAGCGGCTTGCTTCTTAAACGAATTGGAGAAGTTTGCCTTCGTATCGGGCTGAAAGCGTGGCATCTAATCCCTTCTGCTGGAAGGCAGCCACGAGTCTCCTTGAGAAAGGTCCAGAGTCGTCAGAATAGAAATGGAAAAAAAAAAGAGGAGATCTGCGAAGGGGCACATCTTACAGGAAAATCCAGCTCCTAGGAGGGGGCTGTTGATCACTAATCGGCCCGAAGGGAGGGAACGCGAGAGAAGATGGGACATCGGGAAATGAAATTTCAATGGGGACAGAGAGGGTACTTAAGGACGACATGCCAACGGAGCCACATCCCAAGAAAAAAAACAAAGGGCAGGTTTGGTCGCCCTTAAGCAAGCCCGTAGCATTGAAAGGACGGAGAATCGCGGCCTTGTAGGGGGGGGAGCGAAAGGTCGAAAAACCCTAGACCGAAAGCAAGAGGGAGAAATGAGGAGGACTCAAGAGAGAAGACGAGATCACCCGAGCCCAAGCAAAAGGCAAGGGGGGGGAAGACGCATTGAAACAGTTTTTGGAGTGGAAAGATCCTAAACCAAACGGAAAAAGGAGCATCAACACATCCAATCCTTTGTGAAGACTTGGAAAAAACAGATGAGGGAGAACAATTTTTCGAATTGTTAGATTGGTTGCTCAGAGGGAAAAAAGGCTCAAACGGGTCAATCGAATCACCATTTGTTCCAGTAGATAGAAAGAATTGACGCCATCGCGGAAACGTCCAACATCAAAAAGAAATGCAAGTCGCATCGACCCGTGGAGATAACAAGCTCACGAGAAAGGGAAAACAGCGCGGGAAGAGCAGTCCAGAATCAAGGGATGAGAAGTTAAATCAGGCCAGTTCGCAACGAGAATAAACAGAAGTACCCGGACACCGGCGTAACCGGAAAGAGAACCAGCATCCCCGAGGGACGGAGTGTTCCCATCGCCAATGCACATAAAAAAGGCAGACGTTGAGCATTACCATATAGATACCAGGAAGAGCTCTCAAAAAGAGAAGAAGAACCTTCCTTTTACAATAATCCTTGGCATCTGAGTTGAGAAGAAGATCGGCAATCATCACATTAATTGTTAAAGAGGCACGTCAAGGCGCAAACCTGATCTTTTTGAGTCGAAGGGGGAAAGGGGCCCCCGCTCCAAGAAAACGGGGGGAAAACAGGCCGAGGACGGCTAAGTAGTCATATACAGGTCGTTTTGCGGGGGAAAGCCGGCGCTGTGTCTATAAAAGTAAAGAGACTAGAGGGAGAAAACGCCTCAACAGTTGACGGGGTGATATGGTTGAGGATCCAGACGGAAACGCCGTGGGGTCCGAAAGAGGATCTGGAAGTTCGCGAGGCTGAAGACATTGGAAACAGTCGTCAACAGGAAGTCACATTCGAAGGAAAGCACAGTCACGAAAAAATCGGAAAGAGAGAACGCGCCGTAAAAAGGGCGGGGAAATCGGTCAACGAGAAGGGAAGTATTTCACAAAAAATTATGAGTGGGACGGGCGGATTTGTGTCAAGCTGGAGCTGATTTGGCAGGTCTCGGGGACGGAATTAAGAGGTCGGGGGGAACTACAAAAGAGATTTGCCGGGGCGAAAGGCCCGATGGGCTGGTTGCCAATTCTATTTGGGGGGGGAAATAAATGGGTTGTCATTTTGGGGGTGGGACGGGGAGCCTTAATTGACTAGGAAATGGAGCCGTCGGCTCGCAAAAGGGGGGGTCTTAGGCTAACACCTGCGGAAGAAAAAATTCCGATTTTTATTCTTGTTTTCCCCGAGAACCAATGGGAGGGGGAGAGGGACTGATTGTAATCATCCAAGGTAAAGAAGTATACCAATAAGAAATGTAGTGGGGTCGTAGTTCATAAAGTGGGTTATGGGGCGACTCCATTATCACGGAAGGGAAAAGGCCGACAATGCGTCCTTATCTCTTTATCATATCAAGGAAGGTATCTGAATCCAAGGTGATCCGTCGCACCGAAAAACGGGTGGACAGCACTTTCAAAAAAAAGAAAGGCCAAGAAGCGCAAAGTGAAAGAAAGGGGCGTGAGAATAGGCAACCAAGGACTAAGTACAAAACTGTGCCAGCTCCTAAAAAAGAAAGGAACGTAAGTCGAGCTAAAAGCCTAAAAGATCTTCTTCAAGAAAGGGGGGGGAAGAGGGGACGTCAGGCTCAAATCGCACAACACCACAGAGGAGGTTAAGAAAGGACAGAGAAAGAAAAAAAAAAGGGAGGCCGCCGAATCGGGGGGAGGGCACGAGCTTTTCATACAAAAGAGGGGGAGGAACGGAGAGTTAACAGTTTGTACGGAGCAATATGGGCAGACCTGACTCAAAACGACAGGACAGATGTCCAGCGCCGTTAGTTGGAAAATAGAGAATTTTACCGATTGCGAGCAAAAGGAAACGCCGTTTGACTGACGAGGAGAAAGATCAATCTCGCTCTGGCCAGGATACTCGATCCACTGCGCGTTTCGTCCCCCGTCCTGACAGATCAGGGGGGTACAGAATCACCTAACTGGACGGCAGGCGACTAACAGGGGAAGAAAGGGGGAACACGTCAGTCAACATTAAATAGAAAAGACCTTCTAGATTGAAAATCAGGGGTAAAAAAAGTACGGGGACGAACAGATACACCCTAGATACGCAGTTTGTTCAAGACTAAACAAGATAGTTGGGTGCTCGCGACGGTAGAAGCCCGTCGCGCGTCAAATTAAGTCCGTACCTGTTTTGACGCATTACTCAATGGGGGAAACTCCTTTTGCTATTGAGACACAAAAATCGACTTGGCAACAAGAACAAAGTCTCCGTTTGCTGAAGGTCCCTCCTCATCGCTGTTTGAGGAGTTTACAAAAACTACTGAAGTGGTAGACAACTCTCACATAAATTTAGAGGAAGGGTCCCCAATACGATAACAGGTTACCAATCACTTTTCGTGTGGCCCGACACTGTCACCTATCTTCTTACGGGAAAAAAAAGGGAAGGCGCGCGCCGGCCGGAAATAGGTGGGTTCTGCTGAGCTTCATCCTGTCAGAGGGGGATGTAAGGTGCGGAACCGCCCTAGACGAAAGCAGGAGAAACCTCATAGGAACCGTCGTTCCTGAAGACAGAAAATTCAACCGCGAACCACGGCAACCTTGAGCTGCTCGCTTTGCAAAAGATCGGTCAATGTCTCGACCCGCTTGGGAACGCGCTAGAAAAAAGGGATATGACTAAGGTAGCAGCCCGCCGAAGGTGAAAGGGATGCGGGGGTACTTGTGCAAAGGTACGCGTCAGAAGACAAAGGCGGGGAGGCCCTCATGTTTCCCGGAATCATGAGGGGGTGCGTGCCGCGCTACGAAACAGCAGAGGGTCAAAAAAAGGGAAGGGGCTACCACAGGAAGGTCCCTTCTGCAGGGAGCGACCGGCAAGTCCTTATAGAGAGGGTCGGGGAAAGGAAAGACAGAAGAGTTTTCCGGTCTGGGAAACAAGGAGGTCATCAGGGTTCTATTCCTCGTGCGCAGTGGGGTCATGACCGGAGGGGATCGCCTTTACCTTCTCACTTTCATGTTGAAAAAGCGGCTACTGCTGTCCCTTCTCTGCCAGAGGAGGTGAGTCTATTCTGGAAAAAGAGGGGTTGTAGGAAAGCTAGGCCCCCTTCAAGAGTAATCAGGGGAGTGGTGTTTTCCGAAAGGTAAGAGGAGGGGGGGGAGATTTGTCTGTCTTAAAAGGTCGAAAACTAAAAAAAAGGGGGTGAGCTTGGCAACTTTTAGAACAAGCCGGGGGGGGATCTGTGACTGCAACATACGAGGGAGACCATTGGGGAGTAGATCTGTGTGGGCCCGCAGGAGGAGGGGAGGGACTGTACAAGTTCTGAAGCGCAAAAAACGAAGTCGAGGAAGTAAATAAACGCCTAGCGTGAACCGGCAGTGAGGGGGGCTCGGGGGACGCTCGTGCTTCTACTTGCGCCCCAAAGAAAGAAGGTAAGGATATAAGCTTCTGTAATGCGGGGTTTATCTTAACGCGTCTATGATCCAAACAACCCGGAACGAGAGGAAAGGGAAAAGTCACTCTACGCTTTCTACTTGGAGACACAGGAAGGGGAGGTGACTAGTGTCCTGGGCACCGGGCTACTTGGGACCAAGCAAGGAAATAGGCGATGCCAGCATCGGACCCCCTGAACAGCTACTTACGAACGGGACGCCAGGCCACGGTCGAGCTACAACAGAAAAAAGGGAAGAGGCTAATTCTGCTGTCTAAAACGTACACGCACAGGATTAGTCAAAGGGTGCGGCAAGGAAGGACGGATCTTACCGGCGATTCTTACATCGGGCGAGAGGAGAAAGGAGCATCAACAGATCAGCACTGAGCGAGAAAAATGTCTACAAAGGCACGATGAAGAAAGGAATGACTCTTTGTAGAAAGTTACGGGACAAACTTCAGAATTACTGCCAACGATAGCAGGCTTGTTGCTTTCACGAAATAGCGGATTCTATTCCAGGACTGGGGGGGGGGCTGGCGAAAGAAATTTTCGATCTAGGGGGGAAAAAAACTCTTTGCTCTTTCCCGTAAGAGGAACAATGTCTTTCTGTGGCGAAGAGCTGAATGGGACAGGCGTTGCCATTAGTTACGGGGGGGGGGAAAGACGGTTCCCGCTACTATCAGAAGGGTGTTAAAGAAACGTGCAATTATTTTATTACCAGAAAAAGGGGTGACGTTCAGCGAAGCTAGAATCCGCGGACGCCATCCCGTCGGTAGGAAACGCTTTGAATTTTTGGAATCTTCAGGGAATGAAAGGGTGCGTGTAATTATAGTAGGGCCTCTTGAGACTGACGCATTCATAGAACGTAAACATATCAGGGACGGCACCGCCGTTCGATTTAAAGGGAAAGGGAACATAGGAAAGGAGGGAGGGTGCAGAAGTTGGCACTAACCTGCCAAACACTAGGGATAGGGGCGGCATCCGGTATCCAACCCGAACGGCGGGCTAGGTAGAAAGCAACGGGGGAAACAAAGCATGCTTCTACTGGTACGCAAAATGGAAGGGAAGTGGAGGCTAAGGATTGCTCAAAGAAACGAGAGCGGCGAATCCATCGCCCTAGCTTAATGCGAGAAAAAGGGAGGAGAAGAAAAGGGCAGAGGGATTATAGAAACCGGGGGTTGGATGGCCCCTCTAAGCGAAAAGTGCAACTTTCGAGGCGAAGGGTAAGGAAAGGCATCCGGGGTTTGTAAAAGGAAAAAACAGCGCCCCGGTACTCTCGTAGTTTCTGTGAAGCACGGGAAAAAGAGGAACAACAACCCGCGAGGGGGGGGCGGTAATTAAGCAAAAAGGGGGGATAGTCATCGCATCGGCGGGGGCTTAGGCCGCCATCGCCTAGAGTACCGGGAATGAGGAAGGATCTTAATAAGGTTTGCGTCACGGACAACGAAGTCATGGGGGGGATAAACGGAGATGAGTTCTCGTCAAATTGAAATGCCAAAGCAAAGTGCTCGCTGCGTTCATCGGACGTCGCCCATTCAAACGCAACTAAAAAAAGGAACGAGTAGTCTGATCTTTGCCACCCAACGAATCAAGTGATCCTACGAAAATAAGGAGAAGAACGTGTCACGGGTCTGCAAAACTTGAAAGTGAGGAATGAAACCCCCAAGAATCACCACTGTGAAAGAAGTGGGGGAAACTCGCCGTGCTTGCCAGTAGCCTGTATAATGGTAATAGAGAGGGCACTTTGATTGGCAACCCAGAAATCACTGAGGGGCAAAGGGGGGATATCTTGCCCGTGCATTGGACTAGCCGTAATAACCAATGGGGAAGAAAGGGAACGGAACCCTCTCCGAACACAAAAGTAGCAAAGAGTATAGGAAAGACGCTGCGTTCGAAAGAGTCTTTCAAAGGAACGCGATCAAGAAATAACGCTGCGCCGGATTTTCAGTCAATTATACACGGGAAGAAAACATAGAAGGGGTAACAAGATCCCAACGACAGAGTGAACAGTGGGAGAATTCAACGAGAGACGAAAAGAGTCTAATTCGCCTTGTTTCTACAGGAATGGTAACCATGAAAAAAAAGGCGGAAAAAAGAGAAATGTGGCAGAAAGTTGTGGCCGAACTCAATTACGAATTCGGGGAAAAAAAGAAAAAAAAAACCAAAACAAACTGGAGGAGGGGGTAAAAGAGAAATACAATGAGAGGTAGGCCAAAACGGCTTGAGAACAGGGCACAACACCGGGGGAGTGGAACCGTCCAGTCAATGGGATGAAGTAAAAAAGAAATTTTCCCTATCTGGGCTTCAAAGCGGTGAAAGGAAAGATGTAAAGATTAAGCTTTGGAGGGTGTCAATTAGTGGGCGCCACGAGGGAAAGACCTAATCCATATTCATTCAATCGTTCGAGAGATTCGTTCAGAAAAAAAGGGGAGAAAAAAACCGCCGGTGCGTTCGAGACTCTGTCGAAACGTAGAGCGGGGTTAAGTGGACAGGGGAGTACAAGGGGTTAGTCGGAATTACCTGAAAGTCAAGAACCTAAAAGAAAAAGGGCAAGAGTTGCCATCCCGTCCCTCTAAAAAGGACAGGGGAAGGCAGAGACAGTTCCACTAACTTCGGGTATCAAAAGGGTTGTTAAAACCTTAATTCTGTTTCCCGGTATGGGAAAATATCCAGGAATAAACGGAAAGGGGGAAAAATGCGCAAGATTTTCTATGCATAAAGGAAAAGTGCAATCGCATACGAGCAAATGTGACGACATATTGGCCTTGGAATGTATAGGACCTAGGCCCTGCAGAGAAAACATTTTTTTCTAGAGGGGGGTTTCAGATCGTAACTGCCCATGGAAAGGAATCAAAAAACCATGAATGAGAGAGTAGCTCAGACAACGCCCGACCCCTTCAAGAGATCCCCTGAACGCCAATGGGAAAAATATCGGCTGTTCTTCATCCGCCTCAAAAAGGGAAATCGGAAAATAGGTCCATGGTCGCCGGAAGGACCCCAAGAGCGTGGAACGCGTTGGAACGAAGTGCGGGGATGGACGGTCTTCTTCACGACTAAGGGAGAAAATGGTGCGGAATTGGGGCGGCCACCACGTGCTTGGAAAGAAAGGGGTCTTCTGGCACGAACTCGAACGCAGGGGAAAGAGGCGAAGGGGGTCAAGACCTTTCATCCTACTCTTGTCGAAAACAAGGTATTAATGACGCACCAGGCCTCTCGGAAACAGTGCTAAGGAAATGGACTAAGCCGCAGAGGCTAAAGTAGAATCAAAGAAACAGAAAAAAAAAGGTTGGGCGGGAAATGGTTAGAATAGCGGTTATAAAAAGCGCCCGAAGGGTTCTGGGGGCCGGCTACCTGTAAGAAAAGGCGATTGGTGGGAAGGGGCTGGCCAAAACACTACCGGGAACCAATCGGGGGTTTACTTCTGTCAAAAAGGAATGCCGTCCGGTAACTTAAATCGGTGTAGGGGAAAAGCATCTAAAACTCTAAATCCTCATGACTAAGACAAGAAAGAACGCGAACACGGGGCAAAAACTGCCCTCTGAGGGCACACTAAGGATTGGATTCCTCTCGTCGGAAAAAAAAAGAGAAGTCACATAAATTCGGGCTGACGGGACCTAGAAAGTGCGGAGCAACAAGATAAGGCGTAATGGGGAAATTAATCGGCAAGATACTGCAATCCGAATGTAACAAGAAGGGAAAACCTTTAAGCAAGCGAATTGTCCATAGGCAAACGCAAAAGAGGGAGCGTTTTTCGTGCACATCGACGAGCGAGGGAAAAACCTTTTCTTTTTCGTTCCAGCCCACAGAAACGAAGAGGAGAAAGGAAAAACGCAGAGGAGGAGGTCCAGCACCCAGCACGGGATTTGTGTAGCCTGGGACGTACTCCTAAGCAAAAGGAAGGAATCCTAAACAAGGCTGAGAGTACTCCATCGGCGAGGGTCGCCAGGGTGCGTCGATCAATGAAGCAGGGAAATGCTCGTAGACAAAACGCTTAAGCCGTCACCAGCCAAAAGGAAGGGGAAGACGGGAAACCGGGACAACAGATCGGCAGAAGGGACGAAAAAGAAAAAGAAAAATCCGGGTCGAATTGGCAAAAACTTCAAGAAACAAACCAGCCTCGACGTGGGGGATAAAGCATACCAGTTCACTGGTGAGTTCCATATACGGCCGATGCAGAAAGAAATGAGTGCAGGCTGCCATATGGGGATCGGGTAGGAAGAAAGAAAGGAAAAGCAACAAGTCTACACAGCAATGAAAAACAAAAAGGAAATGTTGGATACCAGGAAGCCAGCAGGATCATTGGTACAACTGATCTGTCCCGATTCAAAAAAAAAAATTACGGTGTGCGAATAAAAAGAGGAGGGTCCTACAACCCCTAAGTACGTAAGTCCAAGGGGAATAAAAGAGATGATAAGCAACGAGAAAAAAGTAAAAGGAAGCTCGAAAGAACTCCACAGCAAACGGGAAGTGAGCAAAGATGGCCATTTTTTTATTGAACAAGCAAAAGCCGGGGAAGACCCCCGAGTAAACACTGCAAAGAACTTTGGACACCGGAAAAAAAAGAAAAGTCACTCACCAAGGTCGAGGAATATTGGGCATTAAGAAGTGTCCGGCTTCTCCACCACGGAATCAGTCATCCACCAGTGAAGATCTTCGTAGAATCAGCCAGACCAAGTTGACAAGATCAGAAAAGGAAGGCAAACACCAATCCTAGGTTAATTCATCGCACAATTTTCATCTGGGGAACGAAAAAGAACGCAACAATAAGAGGAAAAAGGGCCAGCAGCGGTCGGCTGCGTAACAGTCAATGAACGGTAAAGGGGGTCTATCCAAACTCTAATGAAGAAAACAGGCGTACCAAATGAGGAGCAAACATCCTCCGAAGAAAACAAAAGCAAGGAAATCGTAAGTAGTTTTGCCCATTGACCAGAAGATAGAGCCGAACGGCATCCACCCCAAGCAAAGAAACCGTCCTTGGGGTCCACTGCCGGAAATGGGGAAAACTACTCGGAAACAAGAATGGAGGGCACCATGGTAACGTCAAGAAGCTTATGTGGGTATCGCGCCGGGTCAAAAAGAGACAATAAAACTGACAGGCCCGCGAACGCAAGTAGTAGAAGGAGTTTTCGGATAGACCCCTCTCCAGAACGGGAGAAGAAACAGTTGAAAACCGATGACACGCTGCAATATCTGAAACGGCATACCGTGGTAAGAAGGGAGTGCCAAAAACTTAAAAGGAAGGGGTTCAAGCAGTATTCATTAAAAAAGATGGGGAAGTAGAGGAAGGGACCGAACATGGTCAAAAGTCATCCCTTAGTCAACGAGGGGGAAAAACCCCAGAGTCCATATTAGCGGCAAATATTAAGAGGTAAAGGGTGCGAGAGTAAGGGGGGGGGTCCATCGAAAGTTGTAAAAGGGTTTAGCGGATTTTGCAAGCGTCGCTTTGGACGGTGGAGGGGGAAGGGCGGTAAAAACGTCATTAGGGCCAAAAGAAAAAATGCAGGGCTAGCCCACAGGAAATTTGGGTTGCTGGTGGCACCCACGATATTGGGGGGTGTCCAACAAAAATGAGGTTGTCATTTAGTAAGGGTAACAGGTGAGGAGGAAGGGAACGCACGAAGGTTCTTCTCCGGACGAAAGGGAAAGAAAGGTGGGGAGGAGGAAAGAACGGCGTTCTGAGAGAGGAAGGGGGTTTAAAGAGTATGGCCGGGAACTGGTTGCCTTCGCGGACCCGAGGGGTAAGCCTTTTACTTATTGTGTACAAAAAAGGGGCGGAGGAAGATGTACCAATCCTGAAGAACGGTAGTCCGCAAGCTTGCCAGAAATGTGGGGGATCTCCTCCATGAGAGGTGACAACCCGGACAAAAAGGCGAACTGGGAGCGGGCTTGATCAACATAGCGAGAAATTAAAATCTGAAATGATCGTCGGAATCAGAAGCGAACCGTTGTTGGGGGAAAAAGAAAAGAAGAGGAGTTCCAACAGGCGCTTGAAACGACTGTCTTTGGGGGAAACTTAGGGAAACTACTTTCTAAAGTACAAAGGTCCATCTAATTCAAGGAAAAGAAAAAACACCAAACATCGAAAAGGAGGCTCAAGTCGTCTGCCTAACACTGGGGGGGGAAAAAAGGACCTTACACAGCGCTCTCACAACAACGAAGATAACCCGGTAAAAAAAAAACGGGGGAGACGAGCTTGAGGACCGATCTTTTCAAACGACAGGCGTCAGTAGAGTGCTTAGGCCATTTTGTACGGAGCAGGTGGCACACTTTCTCCGCAAAGCGGGAAGAACTCTGGGAACCTTCGCGCTTTCGACGTGGCCAAAAGGGGTCGAAAAGGGAGACTATCACGTTGCTGGAAAAATCACTGCGGGCGAGAAGGAAAAACGACACAGCTGCGCCTTGTCAGGCCAAAAGGTCGGGGGAAAAGCAGTAGTCGAAATCCTCAAAAAAAAAGAAGAAGGGGGCTGGCAAGATGCACGACTCCGTGGAATTAGTGGGACCGTCAGTCCGCAACCATGAACGGTGAAAAAAATGACTACGGATGAAAAGCGTGTCGGAGGAAGTAAAGGGCATAAAATAGTAAACACGGAGAGAAGACGCAAGGGGGGGTTTCCAAAAAAATCTCGGCTGAGCAGCGAACTGAAAAGGCCCGACGGCCGACGGAAAAGAACGAAAAGGGGGTACCATTAAAAATTCCACCGAGGGGTTTCTATTTACAAAAAAACAAGGGATGTGGGGAACAGCATCACAATTCAAAAGGGGGGGAGAGGAAATGAAAACTCATAAGTGGGTCTGTGTACCAAAAAAGGGTAATGTTAAAGCAAGAACAAACTGAAAGGAATCGCTCGGTGAAAAAACGACTCTGAAAAAAAGTTAAAAAGGGTCTAGTTACGAACGAAGGCCGGAAGATGAAAATCAAGGGAAAGCGCTTCATCTCTAGAGGGGGAAGAGGGTTGTTCTGCCTGATCGTCCGCATGGAAAAGATGAATGTGAAGTTTCTTACTCACCAACTTCCAACGTCATCTCATGCAAAGAAAAAGAAAGTTCTATGCGTCACCCTTCAAAAATACAACGGCACAGGTGCGGCAAAAAGCCTCTTGCAGCTTTGGATCCGTTACCTTCCTCACACACGCGTGAAAGGAAGCTATCCGGGGAAAACTCCTGTATCGGACGAAGGGAGAAGTCCCGCCTGCCAATTGTCGGCTCATTTTAAAAAAACGGAAGCGGACAAATCATCCTTATGCTGGCGGCCTCATTGGGCACTTCCTCATGAGAGGTTCTGTGCCAACGGAGGGAGTCACCCCGCTTGACACTGCCTGGCGAAAATGAGATCTTGGGAGCGCAGCAGGACCGGAGAGCGCGGTCACAGTGGGTCGACTGGAGAAAAAAAATGACGGGAGCTGCGACACGGGGGGACACTTTTTTCAAGAAGCATGAGACTATCACTTGTCGGTGGTCAGGTGGGGGGAGGAATTGACCGGAGCACTTGTGTCTCCCGCATCCGAAAAGGAGGGGGACACTGGCTTCCCTGCGGATAAAGTAATACGAGAAGTACGGACGATGACTCCACGGCTCGAGTAAAGAAACAATCTAGTTGAATTTTGCCGGGGGAAGTGGAAGAGTATGCGTCACCTTTTCCAAAAAAAAATGGAGGAATAGGAAACTTGACACAGGGTGATCTCTGAAGGCAAAATCCTTGGAGTCTGCAGGGAAAAAGAAAAAAAATCGCAAACTTGGGGGTGGAGTCATAGTAGTGTTCCCTAGGAGGGAAAGATGGAATGGAGTCTGGCGACCAGCTAGGTAAAAAAAATCGGCGTAGTGGATTTCAAGAAAACCAAAAAGAGAGAAAAACGGGTGTCTTGTTTCGGGGAGAAGGTTTAAAATTGATCTACCTTCTTATGATAGTACATTTAGACCTCTACGGCCTAGGAGTTTAAAGGGTTGTGATCTGCCATCAGATGGGTTAAGCCACTCAACCAGGCCCGAGCTTTCCTGGAAGAGCAGGGGGGAAAAAAAAAAGGGGAGAACTGTCTGGAGTGCGAACAACATTGCCATGTAGGTAGGGGGAAAGGGGCTAAGTGTCTTTAAGGTATTTAGTCGCCTGAGGGAAACTGAAAAAAATTTCACAAAACAAGCTTACCCTCTCCAGAAGTCGACGAAGGACCTCCATGCAATGCTATCAGCGACACACTTAATGAGGGCTCAGGAGGAAAGGGCAGGGGGGAGAATGGGCCCGGAAAAGTTAAAGCTGGACAGGCCCGTCTGCCGATCTTTACCGTGAGCGGAACAAGAAGGTCTTGAACGGGAGACATGAAAATCAAGACGGATAGAAAAACGTGCCAAAATTGAGACCCCAAGGAGGCACCGAATCCGAATTGGCGAATTTACGGGACAGTCGACTGGGAAGACTGGCACATCGCGGAACATTGAGGTGCGGGAAGCACGAACAAGCGGCTCTTGCGACGGGTTCCTTGCGGGGGAAGGCTGGTCGAGCTACGGGGTTCAGAAACAGGAGGAATTGCGGTGCAATAATAGGGGGAAAACAAAAAAAAATTTAGATGGACTCAATTGCACAGGGGAAGGGAGGCGGAGTTCCAGATTTGCTGCTGGGGGGAAAAGGGAAAAGGAACAGTGTGGGGATCAGTGTTGTTTAATCAAGGCACGGAGGGGACGAGAAAAGATCGAACGGTCTGGGGATGAAATCTCCAGAGACGCCATCCCTGCTGGCGCCTACTCTTGGGAAGGGAAGGGAGTCGCTCTTTAAGAGGGTGGAAAGGATTTCTAAGCTTGAGGAGTAGAGGTCTCCTTCGAAAACTGAAAAATGACATGGCATTGCACCGCAGGGAAGTGCAAACTCCTTCAACTTCACTACGAAAAAAAATCAGGGAGAAAACGTGGGAAAGACCCAGGCAAATCGATGAATGCAGGTAACCATCCCGGGAGAAAAAGCGGAGCTGTTCTCCTGGGCCGCGGAGAGGAGAAATGTCCGGACAAACGTTTTCATCGTTAAGGCTAAAAAAGAAAGTCGCTAAAAGAGACACAGTCGGTCAGTGCTGACTGCTCGCGGAGTTAGCGAAAAGACGTCGGGATACCAGACGGAGGAGACCGTTGAAAGATGGAAAACTTGAGAAGAGGACGCTTTCTAGTTCGTGCCAGAAGGGTACTGCCCGGACGGGTTGGACGAAAAGCACGCACCTGCGACTCTCGTATTTCGTGAAGAAAGAAATAATTAAGCCCAGCTAGCCGTAGAACACCACCCAGGCTGGGGGATGAAGGCGATAACCTTGGCCTAGGAATTAGATTCTGAGGAGGAGGAAGCAGAGCAAGATTCGTACCATTTTGTGTGGGGGGGGGGGGGGGGTGGCCAGGAACTGGGCCCATGTCGGACCTTATTTTTCGTCAGGGCTCTCAAATAAAAAAATTGGAGGTGGGTCAAACAGGCAAAACATTGTAGTTACCGATCCAAGGACCAGCGCAAAAAAAGTGGATAAGGGGATTGGCCATCGGAGTCAAAGAAAAAAAAATAAGTCCAATGGTAAAAATGAGATTAGAGTGTAAAAACAAGAAAAGGGTGCCTACGAAAATGACGGGAAAAAAAAAGAAGGTACTTTTTCGCACTAACTGGAGCTGGAATTTTAAACAAAAGAAGAACCAACGGGAGAACGTTTATATCGAAGTCGTGCAAAGGAACTGGCCTGTGAGCACTGATCCTCGGGGCGCACGTGTAATGGGCACCCCGAAAGTCTCGGGCGGGCTTGACAGTCATTTCAACTAGAACCCTTATCACCGAAAAGGAACAACGCCAACACCTTAGTGACGCCTCGTCTCTTACCGGGGGAACCGCGAGGAAAAAAGTCTGTCTTCGACGAGCCACCAAAGAGAAAAGAAGTAGTGTCTTGAACATTGAGGGGAGGGAGAACCTCAAGGGATCCTATAATCCTAGTGGCCCAGTGGAGAATGAAAAAACGGGGAAGAGGAAAAAAAAGAAAAAATTGGGTGTTCTACGTACCAGGTAAAATAACATTCTGGTGACTGGAAGAAGAATGGAAGACGAGGCTCAGGCTTGAAAA
>Ga0179591_1265613_pt1 | contig 23622 bp, 39 predicted proteins | sample CZOMad2_1_08_16f_FD_182891 | JGI IMG/M metagenome (GOLD analysis project Ga0179591, IMG submission 182891) | Vadose zone soil fungal communities from Angelo Coast Range Reserve, California, USA - CZOMad2_1_08_16fungal (PacBio error correction) | ecosystem: Environmental > Terrestrial > Soil >...
AAAAGCCTCTTGGGAAAAAGGAGGCAAACATAGAAAAAGTCATCCTGAAGAAAAGAGAGTACACCGGTAGAGGAAGGCCAAAAAGCTTTCTAGGGGGGAGAATATGGAAAAAAGGTGAGAAATCAGGATTGGTTAAACAGGTTGGATGGGGATCAGACTGGAGAAGAGGGGGAAGGCCGGATTAGAGACTTATTCAGGAAGAGGGAAGGAAAACAGAATCACTGTGGGGGACATATGAAAATGGTCCCCGATTTACATAAAAAACGCGACTTTGAAATGGAGAGAAACCGGGAAAGAGGCGTTTAAACGGAGACTATGGAAGTTTTTAAAAAGTTATTCTTTTTTTTAGCGTTTAGAAAAAAGGCTTAGTTAGGCAGGTGAATTTGCACACGGGGTTAAAATTATGGGGCGAGGGGGTCATTTATTCCGCGCGAGGAGGAAGCCCGAAAGGGAGGACCATGCAGGAGAGCGTACATGGTTCCCGTTTCGATTACTGCCTTCGGGTTCAATCAAATTTTTGGTAGACAGACACTAATCGAAGGGGGTGGGTTTGGGGGGGACTGGGACCAATCAATGATGGACCATTTTAATCCAGCGTCTGGCAATGTTCTATTCGGTAATGGACACGCATGTCGAAAGGCCGAGTGGGGCCTATATGGAAAAAGGGCTCGGGGAACTGCGACTAGACGTATCAGACGGATAACCATCTCAAAATTTATACGACCTTTCCCTGTTTCAGTTAAACCCAGGGAGCTGCAACGCAAGAACGAAGGCGCCGATGGCGGTGTGCCCCCATCCAAGGGCCTCAGCGGCGAGATACAGCGGGCCAGCGCGCCTGCAAATACACAGACAAGGACCCAAGAGAGCTGCGGCACCTAGGAGATCATCGAGCCAAAACGCTTAAACGGCGTGTTTGGCAAGGCAAGAAAGGCCAGGACACCGCGGGTAGACAATCGTGATCAGTTGAACTCGGCTTCGGCCAAGAATTTTGCAAAACCCTGACGGACTGGAAAAAAAGACAAACAAGGGAGAAGGTTGAAAAGAGTCCCTCGCCAATTCTGGATGAGAGGATTCTGCGCGCTTGAAACCCACGATCTAGGGGGAATATCGTCTGGTGCAGGCGGGGAAAAGCGCTAAGAAGGGTCAAAAGGCAGATGAAAAGGAAAAGGAAAAATGAACTACTCGAAGAAAGGGGTCCTATCAAAGGGGGCGTCGCCTTGCTTCATGTGAGTGTCGTGGCGACTTTGGGAAGGGATGTCAAAGGAGCTGGTATCGAAGAGAATTAAAAACTTGGAAGCGTGTGAGAAATGGCCGTGGAACTAAAAGACGAGTCCTCGTCGACAGTGTCTGCTTCAAAGAAGTGGGGTCAGGGGGGGCGCCTTGGGTCTTACAATCAGGAGGGGAATCTTCAAAGGGGGTTAAAGGAAAGAAGAAAAACGTATATCCCGAGTGCCCACCCAGATTTTGTGCAGCAAACGGGGTGCAGGGAGGTATAGTACAAAAAAAGGGGAAGAAATTTCAAATTCGTGCAAGGAAGAAAAGACTCCCGTTCAACAAGAAGGGAAAAACATAAAATACTTAAAAGTAGAGAAATGCTGACGTTCTGAGGGAAATCAAGCTCAAACGAGGCTCCACCAGGGTCAATGTACTGGAAGATGGGAAAAACCCCGATTCCACCCCTTGTAAAGAGTTTGGGGTAAAAGGGTAGGTGGTTAGTAGAGATAAATCAGTCGACAGCGAACACGATGAACTCACTAGAAGGACGTAATAAAAAGATAGCATTGGGAGGGAATGACAGTCCGTCACAAGAAAGCCCACAGGAAGGGGGAAAGATTTCCACTGATGAAAGTCAGAGAGAAGTAAGGTTTTGGAACATGGTAACTTTCTATCAGAGGTCAGAGGAAAGGCACAATTGAGAAAATGAAAAGAAAACGAGATACAGTGGGAAGGGAAATGAGGAAAGGAAATTTTCTCGGACCGAATAGGGCTTAAAACTCTATTTGGGGAAGCTGGAAATGGAGATCTTCTCAAAATCATTTAGGGAGGGGGAAAGGTTATGAGAAAAGGGTTCCTGATAACGCCACGACTAACAGGCGGCAGGATCTTGTAAGAGGAAGAGAGGAGCGAAAGAAAAAGAGGAAAGAAGAAAAGCATATCTTGGGGGGGGAAAGTAAAAAAGGAGTTAGGAAACTGAGAAAAAGAGGAGAAGAACGGAGACAACAAGGGGAAAACGACCCCACGGAAAACTCAAATTTAAGAAAGCAAAGGGATGGCCGATAGTTTTAATATCAAGACTCAGGGAAAGAGCGGGTGATTATACCTAAAAATGTAGGGAGGAAAGAAAGAGAAGGAAGTTGGGGGAAAACTTGGCGAAAAGGATCTTACGCTGCACCTCCGTCCTCGAAGTCGAGGCCCAGCCACCACACTTTATGAGGGGCTTTTCTGAGATTAGGTTAAGGAAGGAGGAAAAAATAAGGTTAAAAGGGGAAGGAACGGCCAAGAGAAAGGAAAGGGAATGTGAGATCTTTTAAGCTTATTGAAAATCAGGAGACGGACTGAAGTTCTCCTCTTTAAGGAAGGAGAGATCTTTCTCTCACAAAGGGAGGGAAGGGGGGGTTGGCTGAAGAAAGGGGAAAGGGTGGAAAACTGGTTTACTCGTCGATGCTGGTCCATTTAAGATTTAGGTTGTGCTAGGGCTTCGTATGTCCCAGGCTGTGCGATGGGGGGGGTCAAACTCGAGAAGGGAAGAGGGAGGTGGAAGAACTGAAAGAGAAAGTTCAATGAGTTTATAGAGTCTCTTGTATAACGGAATCAGAATCTCAACAGGTCATAGTAGGAGTAGAATTGTGTAAAGGGGGTAATTGAAAGGAGAGGGGGTCATGGGGAAGAAAGTGTCAGAAGAGAAGACGGGGAGGTTGTGGGCGGGGCTGTAGACTAAATTATTGTTGAGAGGCTACAATCTGTAGCAGGATGGAGGGGTGTCAAAGAAATGGTTGTAATACGTCCGCCAGAACAACCGAAGGGTTCTATTGGTCTCTAATCATATAGGACAAGGTTATTGCGAGAAAAAAAAGAAGTTAAAGGGGAGGGGAAGTTGGGAAAAGAGGGCTCCATGCGTGTTGCCTCGATCAGAGATGAAACAGGTGACCTCTCTCCCAATACCAGGTTATTGTCAAAAGAAAAAACAAGGAGAAAGAAGGAAAACAAGGTTCACAAGAAGGCGACCAACTGACACGCTTGATCCTCTAAACTTGGGGTGAGATGATCTGTGGGGGACGCTCAAATTACAGGCACGAGTCTCGCTTTGGGTAAAGGAGTTCGAAAGGACTGTACTCGGAACAAGAACAAAAGCTATTAGCTGATCATCAAAACGACAAAGGCACGCTGTTCTCCTTAATAGATACGTCCCCGGGGAGAAAGAAGAGGATTATTAAGATGGGAGAAACATTGCCGATCCATAACGCATCGCTTACAGAACAGGGACTCTCAGATATCCATGAGAAGCATATTGCCGTGATGGGGAAGGTGATTGTGATTGTTGGGCGCACAGCGATCTGTCAAAAGGCTAGGGAAGGAGTAGCCGTTTCGCCGCTCATCATAAAGCTGAGCCCGGGAGACTACCAATATGGAACGGCTCCATGCCGCAGGAATCTGGATCTCAAGATTGGAGAGAGCTCGATTGAAGAAATTGTAGCGTTGGCACTCGGAGGAATTGTTAGTAATCAAAACCATCCTTAGAAAAATAACCGCGACGTACGAATTCGGAAATAATATCGCTGCAAGTACCAAGACATTCCACAAGATGTAAAGTGTGCACGTCAGATTTCTTGGCTTCTTCAGTTCATGAGCGTCGGACGAGGTCGGGTGTTTAGCCTCTTACACTCCTCCTCTCTATCGCGGATACTTACGAAAACAGAAAGGGGTCAGGGTTACTTATGGAAACACGGAATCTTTCCTCTTGAGGGACATGAGTGCATATTCGGGGGGCCCTTTCTCCCCCAAGCTAGCCCGATGGACTGGTAATCTTTGCAGTGGAACCCGAGATCTCTCCCCGACCTGAAGACTAGGATAAACGCAGTTGACAAGTGGGGTGTGCGCCGTTTTCCAGTGCCGACGTTTTGCGTGTGCTTGCGCATGGGCCATCACCGGGGATGGGGAGCTAGGAACAGCATTAACTTTAACAAGCTCTGAAAGAAGGCAACGCCTGTGAAGTCCAAAGACGAGTCCTCCCCACGTTCAGGATCTTCCATTTTACCAATGGGAAAGTTCAAAACGAAAAAGGGGAAACCTAGAAGCGCGGCGTTTACTCTGGCGAAAAGAACATTTCTGATTCAACCTGTCTGTACGATTTTAGCCAGAGGCAACAGAAGATCTGATGACAGCAAAAAACAAGAACCATTGCTCGAAATAAGTTTTCGAACTCGTTCGCTCAGGGACTCTCACCCGCGGCCGTCAAATGAATATAAGAGGAAGGGCATGAAACTATTTACCTTTGTGATTAGCCGAATGGTCAGCAGAACCGCATAAACTCTTAATCGTCTTTTCAGTGAGTCATCAAGCCCGAAGGCCCGGAAGGTGACCCACCACCTCGCCACACGGGGACATCTAAACGAATACTAACAGAGGAAGAATTAATGAGATGGAGGGAAAAAGGAAAGATACGAAAAAGATTGATGTCCTCTGGTCAGAAAACACACTCAAGCACAACCCCAACACCCCAAACGACCCCCCCCCCCGTCCTGGTGATCTCAATCTCTATTAAGGGAGATCCGTCTAGTCTATAATGATGAAGCTTTAACCGGATCTTGGGCATCCCATTTCCGGGATAGACTGTGCAGTCAGTTCACCGTTGTGCAAGGCGTTCTGAAAATATCCGAATCCCAGCTCAACAATCCCAACTAAGAAGGAGGGCGGTGAGAAGAAAAAGACGCCATAGAGGCCGGCGGAGTAAGATCCTTAGCCAGCGCATAAATGGAGCGGGTTTATAACTCCCTTTTAGTTCGACCAGCCCCACGGAGGCCTCGCTCAGGGTCGGAAGAGCCCAGCCCTTGCGAGTTTGCCGTGTGACGTTGGGGCGGGGACATCGTTGATGGGGCGCGTGCTTCCGATAGCTTTACTTAACGGATGTTAGGACAACATCTGCGGTGGAAGGAAGAATGGGAAGGTAGCGAAGGGAGAGCAGATTTACAAAAAGAGGTAGCGCATGACAAGAGTTGGATAATCAATCCCTCGACCTGCAATGGCGCGAGCTCAGCAAGCGCGAGAACTGAATGGTTTCGTAAGAAAATACCTAGCCGTGGCGTCGTACGAAGGGTTAGGTCCAGATCCACAGATCGCCTGTCCTGAATGCCGGAGCTCTACGTGCTTCAGGGCCCAGAAGGGCCTGAATCTTTCCGAGAAAAATGCATGCTATGAAGAGAGTTCAGTCGGAGGGGCGCGGAGCCGGATATAAGTATGCGTCTGAATCCCCTCCGGAACTTGGCACGGATTCCATTTGACCTCACGAGGCTGAGGGTTTGGGGGGGAAGATGAATACAGGAAAAGGGGGAGAATCTCTTTCTTGGGGTTTTGAGATGCAGATGGTAAAAGTGCGGAGGACAATTGTGTTCGTGACCAGTAAATTGTATGCGCAGCGTGGGTATGTGACGTCTGAATGTCTTTAAAGAAAAATATTCACAAGCGCTTTGCAACTAATGCAAGAAGTGCTATCGGTTGCACCACGGGTTTTGTCGTGTACGAATGACTGTCTAAGGATGTTTCAAGAAGGATGACGATGGGACCCTGCTGCGTGGTCGCCGGGCGAATCCATTCCAGGGCTGAAGACCGCGATACTGCTGTTGGGGTGATAGGCGAACAAGAAGTTCAAAAGGGAGGAAACTATCTCACCCGTTCTGGGGGACAGAGAAAGAAAAACAAACGGCATTTGGGAGAGGGAAACACTCCTTCGGCAAGTGGCCTCACTGGGCTGCGGCGAATCTCCTTCTCCGGTGATGACAATAGGGCTAGGGTTCCCTCATTCTAAGAAAGAGACTAAAAGGGGGTGGGGTAAAAGAGGGGAGTGGCGCAGAGCCTAGGAGCTCGGATGTTACATCGATGCATTCGGCCAATTGGCGTACGTTTGAGTAGAGTGTGGAGGCTCAAGGAGATGTGTTTTCAACACCGGTTCCGCGGTTCTGGCCGGAGGCCGTGGGAACAGATCAAGAGTACGCGTGGCGGCCGCTGGCCTTAAACAGAGCATGAAAATATGTCGGGCCGGGGAGGGAAAGAGGAAGAGAGAGGGAGGGGAAAGGTCTATCTCTTATGTGGTCTTTTCTATCGCTATGATTGGAAGAAGCGCTGGCCACCTCTGTCTCGCAAGTGAGCAAGGGTTAAAACCGAGAGGGAGCAATGAGGATGGAGGTGCAACAGGACTCTAAAAAAGGTGACATTGGACATTTCAGTGAAATTGGGGAGGTGTGGTTTATCAGATCACCTTATCCCGCCTCAGTACAATGAGCCAAGGAAATGCTGGTAGCATAATCGTCAACTGCATTTAAAATAGTGAAGTTCCATAATGAGGGGGGGTTGGAAAAGGAGAAGGGTTGAACTAGGAAAAAAGGAGCAACAAAAAAATTCGCTTGAAGGATGGCGCGAATAAACACCAGAGTTCCTAAAGACTTGGGGCAGTACTCGTACCGGGAAACAATATCAGCGCGGTAACTTCAGGTGAGGGGGGGACGGTCGGAGAGGAAAAAACAGAAATAGCAAACTCCTTTAACAGGGGTGTGCAACTTTCAAAGGAGAAGTAATCCTTTCTTAAATACAACCACGCGCTGGGAAATAAAGGCCTATCCGTAAAAAGGAAAAGGAGAGAAGAGTCTCGGAAGGGGAGGTGAAAAGGAAAGAGAGAAGAAAGGACGGAGGTCCATTTCCTTAAGTCACTCGAGATCCGTTACCTGCGTCTCAGCCGCCGACTATTCATCACTACTCCTGAACAGTAAAAGCAGTATGGTTAAATTAGAAGGATGAGGACCCCTCGCCAGGGACTGTCCAGGCGAGGAAAAAAGTGGGCTATGGAGGACGTGCATGGTTTATAATTGTGGGCCGGCCTGTTTTGCATCACGTACGTACGGAGGGGGAACAGGAAAGGGAGTGGGCCACGAATAGGAGAGAAGGAAGAAGGGGAAAGGGTCTATATGGTGAGGAAAAAGGGGTGCGGTCGGAACTTAGAAGAGAGGCGGGATAGCTGATCCCAAGCCCCGTTTCTGGTAGCAGCCTTCACCTTCGACGATATTCGAGTCGGGGTGGAAGAAAGGGTCCGAATCACAAAAGGGGAGAAGATCCAAAGAGGGGAGGAGAGATTTGATTGGGAAAAAAAAGTTTCTCGGCGAGAGTCGCCAACTAATCCACAGTGACGGCATTGCTGGCCACTAAAGCAAGAATTCATCAACGGCGATTGAGAAACAAAAAAGAAAGGCTCTCTCAAAAAAAGGGGGGAAGAAAATGAAAGAAGGGGGATCCACGGGACTGGGAGGAGGACGAAAATAATATGGAGATGCGAGAAAGTTGTGCAGCCCGTCAACTGTGAACTATCCTTGGCGAAAGGGGCCCAGGAGTGAAAAAAAAGGGGAAGAGAGAAAATGACGGGGCGGAGCTAACCAACAGCGTGTGGGATTTGTGTATCTCCCCGGCGTGAGGAGCCTTTCTCAGGGAAGGGATGGAAAAAGACAAACAGGGAGGGGATAAATCTAGACCCGACTCCCTGTAGATAAATGTTCTGTCGGCACAAGATCGCACCTACTTGCGGACAGAGCAGACCGCTGGTTTCCAAAAACATAGGGAATTATTCCAATTCAAAGAGGGGGTGTGACAAAAGGAAGAGAAGTTTCCAAAAAATTGGAAAAAGGCAGCAGGGAAAGAAGTAATGGCACATCAAGTAGCGTGAAAGGAGGCTGGCGTACGAAGCCTGAGTTTCAATCGAGGGGCTTGGAAAAGTTTTTGAGGGAAAAAAATTTCTTATAAGAGGGGGGGAATAACGGCGGGAGAAGGATTTTTCGCTCCCGAACATCTGGCCAGATGGGGAAACAAGTTGGAGGGGAAACAGGAAAGGGAAAGGAGAAAGGGGAGTTGAGGGAGGGAGGAGAAAGGGAAGGTCCTGGAATAGAGGAAGAAGTAGTTGGGAAATTTTCAGAAATGCGTTTCGGGGCTTAAGGTTAGTGGAGTTGTTTTACCAAAGGAGTGGAGTGGGTTATAAAAGATAGAGGGGAAAAGAAGCAACTGAGTTAAAGGAAGGGAAAGTGGGGTTCCAAGTGAAAGTATACTTACGGGAAAAGGCATCCAAGTCTTCTCCCCTTGGTCTGATGGTGGGGGGGGGTAGAATCTTACTTAGCAAAATGGTGAGAACAGTCTTGGACAATGGAGAGGGAGTGAAAGAGCAAAGAAGAAAGTTGCTCCGTGCAGAAGGTGATACATTTAAGGTTCCGTGCTCATTGATTACTGGGCGACAGCAGTGACAATGGTATAGGGGGGGGAAAAGGGGGGGAAGGGGGGGGGGGACAACGGTAAAGTTGGGGGGCGGTAAATGGTTTATATCCTGCACATAAGATAGAGGATGAGAAAGTGGGGGTGGTGGACAAAAGAAGAATCAGGGCGAGGACGAGGGGGGATAGGACCTTAGTCAAGAAAATACTCTAGCCACGGGAAAAAGAAATGGGAGGATCGTCACGCTCTCGAGTCCGATCATCTAAAAGCAACGCACAGGAGAAGGCTTTCCAATTAAAAGAAGCGGCAGAAAAAGAGGAAAACTAGGGAAAGAGGGGTTCAAAGAGGCAATCAGGCAAGAAAAGGGAAGACAGAATTGTTGGCAACAAACAGACGCGAAAAATCCGAAAGGGGGGAACTCAAAATCGCAAAAGGAAAGGGAGCGTGGAAAGGAGAGCCAATTACATCGGGGTTAGGATTCCAAACGCAAAAACACGAAATTCGAGCTCCGGGGAACTCGCATGCAGGGATCGCTAATTGAGGATGGGGGAAAAAACGGGGGAGGAAAAAAAAAGAAAAGGGGATCGATGGACAGGTTAGGCCCCTTCTAATAGGGTCAAGCATTGTGGAGGGGGGGAGAAAGGGGGGGGATGGAAGAAACGGGGGGAAGAGCGCAGTGAAGAGGGGGTAAAACTCCTGACTAAAACAGTCTCGCCCGTGTTCAGGCTTCAAGACTGGGGATGGAGAGGGAAAAAAATAACATTTCCAGAGGAGGGGAAAGAAAGAACGTCCACGGTCATAGGGAAACCACGAAGGGAAAAAGGTATGCCAACCAGTCACTGCGGGTAGAGAGGAGCGTGCGGGGAAGATGGGTCAAGAAGGACCGGGTAACGCAATTTGAACAAAGGAAAAACTCCAGCTTACTCAAAGAAAGCTGGCAATAAAGGAAAAAAATTGCGCAGAAATTGCTGAAGAAAAAGAAAAGGGAGGGAAAAGAAGAGGGGACTCAAAGGGAGGGGAGATAAAATTGATAAAAACATCAGGTTGGCAAACCTTCAATTCCAACTCGTGTGAATGGGTAAGTGAAGGAAGGGGGAAGGGAAAGGGAAGGGAAAAAGGAGGAGACTAGGAAGAAGGTGAGCCTACAAGACTCTGTAGAGATCACTAATCGTGTCTATAGGAATTGGAGAAAATGGTAGGAGAAAAGGCTGTGACATACAGGGAAACATGCACTTCGAAGTTTAAGGGGTAAAATGAGGGTCATGAGAGAGAGGGGGCGCAACTTGGAACAAGGTCTTCCTGAAAACATAAAAAGGGGGGAAAAAGCAAGTAAATTTTAAGAATCTAGAAAGGAAAACCGTGAAACCTCGCTACGCATCGGGGGTCGCGGAGTGGAAGGGAGACAGAAAAACATTTGAGGGAAGGTGTCAGTGGAGTTAAAAATGGGGGAGATGGCATCTCTATAAAGAGGAATGCCTGTTAAATCTTGGCAGGGAGAGTTCTACAGAACAAAAGGTTGGGACTGGAGAAAAATCAGAGATGGGGGAAAGGACAACAACATTTTTAAGGAATAGTTAGAAAATGGACAAAGACTGGCCCACAAACGGAAAGACTCACAAGAAAGAAGAAGAAACTGGATGGGATAAGAGGGAGAACAAGGAGTGAGGCGAAGGGGAGATGAAAAGACTTGTATTAGAAATAGATTTAAGATTCATTATAAAGGAACTTTCCTACAAGGGAGGAATGGCAACGGAAGAGGGTTCATTGATGGGGGAGGTATCCTCCCCTCAAACATACTTGTTAGAGGAGGTCGGGAGTAGGGGGGCATCGGGGGCATAGGGGAGGAAAGAGAGAGGAAATGGTCCAAAGGGAGGCGGACCCGATAAAACGAAAAGGGGAGGTGAAGTTAAGGTATCTTAACGTAAGGGGAGCTAATCGAAGGGAAGGGAGGAAGAGTTAAAGAGTAATAGAGAAGAGGGGAGGACGAAAAACAAAGGAAATTTAGGGGGGGTGAGGAATACTGAAGAAATTATTTGGGGCGCTGAAGGGGGTTCATAAATTCAAGAAAGGTGAGGTGCTCTTCTGAGAGATTCAACGGTGAAGAATTGGGGGGGTGGGAGAGAAGACTGGAATGTCAGGGGGTGCTTTGTAAAACTCACACTTAAAGGACGATTGCATGCGGTGATGGTAGGGTGAGGGCTTAAAATGGTAAGGAAGAGGAAAACAAAGGCCGAGGGGATGAACGGCTGGGAAGGGGGGGAAAGCTTCATATTTTTAAGGACGGAAGGAAAGGGGAACCCCGTTAGAAAAAATAAAGGAAAAAAAAAAGGATACTGAAGGGGTGGTTGTGATGGGGGGAGGGATATAAATATTGCTTCAGGGGTGGAATGCAGAGGAGGGGTCAATAGGAAAAAAAAAGAAAATAGAGAAAGGAAGAATCATAGGGGGGGGAGTCTAGGACCTGTCTACCTCAGGGAGGAAAGGGGGGGGGACGAGAAAGGGGGGGATTTTGCGCTTGAATACTTGTAGTGAAGAAGGGGTCCTAAGGAGAGAGTTGAGGGGGGAAAGGAGGTAAGAGGATAACCAAAAAGGGGGAAAACTTCAAAAAACATCAGAACAGAAAAAAAAAAGGTTGGGGAAAAAGAAGAGAGGGGAAAACCCCCAAAAGGAGCGTATCCTCTTCTGCAGGGTAGCGGGAAGAGGGAGAAACGAGGGTGGTAAAAAAAGAATGAAGGAAATCGGGCGACGCGGGGTGAAGTGAATTTCCCTAATCTGGAAGAGAAAACCGGAATAGAAAGAAAGGGAAGAAAGTAGGAAGGAACAAAAAAGGACACGGGGAATAGGTAGGAGAGTCAACCCCTGTTAAAATTTAAGATGAGAAAGAAAAAAACCTTTTCAAATGAAGAATAAAGCAAAGGAACGAAATCAGGAAGGGAAAGGCACTAGACATGTCAAAGTCAATATGTCCGGGTTTGTGGGGGGTGGATTTAATGTGAGAGGGGGAGTCAGATCGGAGAGTCACGGGGGGGAGAAGGGCAAGAAGAAGGTCAGCGAGAAAACAGCGGATGGAGAAAACATTCTACGGGGTTAAAATGGACCCTTGAAAAGAAATCCGGGAGAACAACAAAACGGGGAGGACTAGAGGGGGAAAGTCGGATTGGATAAGGGAACACAGAGGGATGAATTTTTTCTTCTCCATGAGGTGAGTCGCAGGAGATGAGAGGTAAAAGGGCTACTACTAAAGAGGAGGGGATCGAGGAAAATGAACAAAAATCAGGCCACACGACAATAAAGATTGCTTCTCACGGGGCGATCGTGGGAAAAAAATGTCTGGGACGTTCGTGCAGAAAATAGAATGTTTGTGGGGGGAGAGTAACGCAGAAGAGGGGAGGGGAACGTTGCAAACTGATCCTTAAGAGAACATCTTTCTGGTAGACGTGAAAGGGGCTTCGTCATTAGAGAGGTAAAGGGATTTGGAAGGAAGGGGGGGAACCTAATTCGGGAACTCCTTCGACAAAAGAGGAGAACCTAGAAATTTATCAGGGGCGTCTTACCACCTATAAGCAGAGGGAGAGAACTAAAAGGAACTCCACGGGTTTTTGGGTGGGGGTGAAATTGGTGTAAGTCAGGAAGGGGGGAATCAGGTGGTTAGGGCGGTAGTGGGCAAAGGGAGGCATTTGGGAAAAGAAAACCTTTTCTTTTTAGCGGTGACAAATCAGTAAAAGGTGAAGCCTATGATAAGGAGTAAGAAAGAAAGGAAGTAAAGGGGGAGTCGGAAATACAAAAAAAGTAAAAAATTGTGCTCTTACACCTAAAAAAAGTTAGAGAGGTTTAGGAAACCTGGAGAAAAGAAAAGGGAATAAAGGGAGGGGGGATGTGAGCATGAGGAAGGAAAAATTCGTTGATTCAAAGGAGCAATTCTGACGAGGGAGCACACATAAACACATAAGAGGAAAGCCAAAAAAAACAAAAATTGGAGAATCGGGGTTCAACAGACTGAACTGTCTCACAGCTACAAAAGAGGGCTGACTGGACAATCTGAAAAGAAAATGAAAAAGATAAGGAAGGAACAAGAATTGGGGGGAATGGAGGGAAGCTAGCAGTCTTTGATGGGTTAAAAGAGATAAAGAAAGCACAATGAGATGAGGGTCCTGGGGAATTAAGAAAGCCCCTAAGGAAAGGAAAGATGAGGTGCAAAAAAAGCACCAGAGAAAAGGGGAGGGGGTACGGAGAATACTAGCAAAAAAAAATTCAAAGAAGGAAGGAGAAGAAGAAATGGGGGATTTTCTAAACAGAGGAGAAAAAAAAAAAAAATTCCAGTTGGGAGAAAAGGGGGAGGGATCTAGTAGAGAAGAGAGGACAGGGGGTAGCTTCATAAAAGTCGGGTTCACTCTAGGGCCCTTAATTCCGGGTGATCAAGGGGGGTGAAAAAGGGACTTTCTTAGAGAAGCAAGATCCAATAAAGAAGGGAAAAGGACCCACCATATCAAAGTGAAATTGTTTATAATACCTATAGAATTAAGGATCTTAATATAAAAAAAGAAAGAAGAGGGGGTGACTTAGAAACAGTGGGTCTCAAAAAAAGAGCAAGGGAGAAGAGGAGATGAGGCTTAAACGATAACCATACCTGTGAGGAAGAGGTATATTGGGGGAGATGGCTTTTGGGTCAAGGAAATATGAATGTATAGTTAAGGAAAGCAAGTGGCTGTGAAATGGGTATGGGGAAAGGATAGTGCTGGGTATAGAAAAGTTATTTCTCTCAGAAAGCAAGATTGAACGCAAAATCCTACGGAGGATGAATGGAAAAGATCTATAAAGGGGGGATAGAATCAAAAAAGACATTCGGAAGTTCGAATATAGTCACAATCTAAATCAAGCTTGGGAAAATAGATGGATCAACGTGGCAGGGGAAAAAGAAGAAAAACCTGAGCCTGGGAGGGGAGGAATACGGGGTGGGAAGGGAAGGAGTTTAAAAGAAGAGAGAAAGTCCCCCTTAAAAGGACTTCGCGAAAAAGGATTAGGTAGCGGAAGAGGTTGGGCGGAGCTTAAAAAATCGCAACTGAAGGGCGGAAGACGAATATGGGGTACGGGAAAAGAGTTCCAATCGGCTAAAGAATATAAAGGATGACGAGAATTTAGGGAAAAAAAAAACTCCTGGACAGGAACGACTGAAAGGGACTAAACACGAGGTCAATTGGGGAAGAAAGGTTGGGTTTTGAAAGGGAAGCAGGGCAAACATTTGGGAGAAGGAGCTGCGTCTGTTATGTGAAGGAAAGGGGGACAAAGCGAGACAACATTGGGTGGATATTGACAGTGGGGTTCTCTGGGGGAAAAGGAGGAAAGGGGGGGGCTTCATAGGGTTACTGGGGAGTTCCCTAGGGGGACACGCCTTGCAGTACGGCAGGGGAAACGAGAAAACGAAGGTGCGACAAGAGAGGGGGGGGGAAGAGAGGAAAGGGGGACTCGTATGGGGGCAGCGTTAAGATTTAAAATGGGACAATTCTTATGTCGAAAAAAAGCATTCCAGGAGGAGAGAAGAAAGGGGAGATCCATAGTGGGGGAAAGGGCCCATAGGGGGTAAGAGAGAACTGAGGGCGAACTCCAGAGTATTGAAGCATACATTCGAACATAAACGAAAAGGCCTAAAGGGGAGATGAAACCTCCTGCAGAGATGCGTCCTCACGAAGGGAGAAAAAGCAAGCAAAGGATAAGTGGATAGACGAGGATAGGAAGATAGTTTGGACCGGCATGACTCAGAAGAGGGAGACTAAGGATGGGGGGGAAAAGAGATGTATGATGGAAGAAAATAACATCCTCTAGGTACTCCCAGAATTTTCTCACGAGGGTCTTTCAACGTTTCAATGAGAGTTGTAAATGCGAAAGCAGGACGTTTGGGTAAAAAGAGAGATTCGAAAGAACGGGGAGGGTTTGATAAGAAAGAAACTCTGGGGGGAGATCAGGTCCTTATCAGAGAAAAAGATCAGGAGAAGGAAGTTGGTTAGAGGGAGATAAAAATCGAAGGGGATGAATCGTAGAGGGGTAATCCTGGTAGAGAGATATTTTGGGGAAGACATTTTAATCAAGGCATTGTCCAACCGGGGGGGAAACGAAGAGGTATTCGGATGGGGGGGGTTGAAAAACGGAAGGAGAAGGATAATTGGGAAGGGGGGTTCAGATAGTCAACTGAACAAAGGAAGAGAAAAAAGGGTTGTAAGTGTGGTTTGTAGCCCAAGAAGAAGTCGAGTCTCAAGAGAAAAGAAGGAGGTGGGAATGCTCGTTCCGAGGAGAATTGAGAAAAATGAAAGCATCTATACATGGCAAGGAAGCTTAGCTACCTTGTCCATAAGGAAAAGGGGAAAAGAGGAAAAAAAAACCCTTCTGAGGGGGAGGGCGAACATGTCAAAAAGATTCCGAGAAGACGAGTTCAGGATAGTAAAGGAAACAGCTAAGAAAAGATGAGAGGTTAGGGGTTTAAAGGTAGGAAAAGGGGAAGGGGACATCCACACGAATAAAAGGTGAAACAAGTTTGGCACTTAAAGAACGAGAAACTTAAGGGAGGGGAGTGCATTAAAAAAAAAGAGAGGAGGAATAAACTAGAATAAGGCACGCCTACAAGAAGGTGAGAAGAAAATTCGGGTAAGGAAAAGAAGGAGGCAATAAGGAGGGGCCAGGGAGGAGTTATCTCGGAAACAGGTAAAGCTCATAAGGGAAGGACCATATAGAAAAACACTAGCTTCCGAAAGGAGGGGGAATGTAAAGTGATGATTCAAAAAAAGAAAGCAGGGACAGGGAAAGAGGGGGGGCGGCCAGGGGGAGAGGAAGGGATGGGAGTTGGGGATAATTGTTGAAAGCAGGGTGTAGAATCGGGAGGTGGCAAAAAAAGGTCGAGAAAAAAAAAAAAAAAAAAAAAAAAAACATGAGGCCGGCGAAAAGAAAAAGAGAAGTTGAACACGGAGAAGGTCCAGAGTCGGGTTCGAAGAGGGAAAACCGGTTATTTGGAAAAAAACTTACGACCAGGAGGAGGGAAAGGGAGGGAAGAAAGGGGAGGGAAGGAAAAGAAGGAAAAAGGGGAAAAAAAACCGAGGGGAAGGGGAGTCGGGGGGGAAAACGGGGTCATTTATAAGAGAAACCATCAAAAAAAGGGATATCCTCAAAGAAGGGGGAGGGCAAAAGGGAATGGGCACCCCTTGGGTAGAAGAGAGACGAGGGGGAGGAAAAGGGGGAAGAATGGAAGCCTACCAGAGGATCTCATCCTCAGTCCAAGAAAAGAAAGGGGAACCAGATTATTCGATCAAAAAAAAGAGGGGGAGGAGAGTGTGTGAGGAGTATTTACGCGAAGAGAAGAATGATACGTAGAGAGACACTGACAAAGAGTTGAATACATGAGAGTGTGGCGAGGGGGGGGCCGGGAAATTCTTTCCCATAAAAATGAGACCCGTCAAGGAAGTGAAGAGAGAGAGGTTGGGATTCATAAACGTCAGTGAGAAGCCAGATAGGAATGAAAGGGAGCTGCAAAAGAAAAGTTGCTTTAAGTCTCACTGAAAGAGAAGGGTGAACGAATTTCCATAGACAAGGGAGATCACAGAACGGACTGAGCGATTGGGAGGTGAAAAGAGAAAAAGGATTAAAAGCTGGGAAAAAAGGGGGGGTGGCAAAAAAAAAGGGGGGGTGCCAAAAAATGAGGGGTCAAACAATTATCAAAATAAAGCAAGGGGGGGGTAATACAGGAGAAAAGATGGAGGGGTCGAATCCTAAGTAAAAGCGGACTTTAAAAACTTGGGGGTTTTAAGATCATACTTAGGGAAAGGGTTCCTTCCAGAACGACTCGAGAAATCGAAAAAAGAGATTCGGAAGAAAGTTAATGGAATGATTTACAGGGGAGCCGCTTTCAAGAGCTACAAAGGGAGGGAGGTTACGGAAGACAAAGGTGAAGCAGCGTGATAGGTTGGGGAAGGGGACAAGAACGCTTATACGTTTGAGAAAGGTTTAAGTGGTGCCACTTGGGTGGGAAAAAGGGGGAAGCTGGAGGGTGGTTTGGGTGGAATAAACGAGGAGGGACATCAATGAACCAAGGTAGAGGGTTTGCCATTAGAAATGGAAAAAGATGACGACGAAAATAACTTTTGTTAGGGAGGAAAACATCCTCAGCGGGGGGGGGGGGGGGGGGGGGAAAAATCAGAGGGAATTGGAAAAAAGAATAACGCTATTGCAATGATAATGAATAGGGAACGAAAATGATGAAATGTCGCAAAACAGAAGGTATTCAAGGGGGGGAGCCTGGGGCTCATGGGAGGGGAGCACTACGAAAGAAATGGAAACTGCGACAAAGTGGCTACCTGTAAAACGGGGGGGTACCAGGTGGATAATCAAAAACGTCACGAGTCATCATAGAAAAAGTCTCCTCTTTCAAGGGGGGGGAACAAACATTCCAAGTAAAGAGGAACAGATACAAGACGGGAAACTGCATGAGTAAAGGGCAGGAGATAGACAACGTTCAAAACATAATATATAATCACCTCGTTATGAATCAGCTCAAATCTAAAAGTTCAAATCCCAGGAGGGGGAGGGGGGGGGGGGGAAAAAAATCAGGCCAGGAAGCAACGACTGGGACCACATCTGGAGAAAAGAAAAGAGTAACCCAAGAAACTTTAGACTCAAGGTGGCAACATCTACGGAAAATGATACAAAAATAGCCGGGACGGCTCTTAAATCAAATCGAAGGAAGTTGGAACAGGGAGGAATGGCATGAAGAAAAGAAAGCGTTAAAAAACGAGTCGAAGACCTTGAGGAGCATGCCTGGGCAAAATATACTAAAGAATGACGAAGGCGTGAAACGAGAAGGAATTGATAAAATTCCAAGGAGAAGGGAATCCTCGCGAAGAGGGGTCAAAACCGCTAAGAAATTCTTCGGGCAGTTGGAAAGTGGGGGAGGGCTGTAAATAGCAGGCGCGAGAATTGAAGGACGAGTAAAAAGCCGAAAAGACATTCGCAGTCGCCCGGTCTGATCACGAAGAATGTGTCGGAGTGGTATTCTGAATGAGCATTTTCCACGAGGACACAGGGAAATCTGGAAACCATGTCATAGTACAATAGAAAAAAAGAGAAGGGTTCTAAAACTATAGGGAAGGGGTCTGGGGGCAGAGGGGGAAACTTCCATGGGGAGGTTCCTTGTGAGGAAAGGAAAAAGTAGACTAACGTTCCACCCTAACAAGATAAAGAGAAATAAATAAGAAGAAAGAGGAAGAAAAGTCGGACCGAAGAAATTACATCACCTCTCAATCTCTGCGAACGAGAGCCGGGAGGGGTATTACAACCGTCCACTCAGACTCGGTGAGGAAATGAGTGGGTGCAAAGGTACTGAGGATGAAAAGAAACATGAATAATTAGATCCAGGTAGCCGACAAATTCTCTCAAGAGCGGGCGGAATAGGAATAGAAGTGGGGGAAAGAGTCGGTCACGTAATACATACAGCAGTACCAAAAGAGCAAGGAAAAAAAGACGGGGATTTCAGTGACAGGAAATCTACGACTAAAAAGGAAGAAAGACTTAGGAGAAAAAATGTGGCCCATAGAGAATAACGCGTCCGGAGAAGCATAGGAGGGGGAGCGCGTGAGAGAGCGTAAACTTAGTTGGAGTATGGGGGGGAGGGGGGAGCCATAGGTGTATCGAAGTCATGCGAAATTGATGGGAAAGAAAGGCGGGGCGCAGGAAAAAAGGAAAATTATTTTATTGTCCAAACTATGAGTTGGGCATTACAAAGGGCGGGGGAAAGGACGAAGAAGTAAGAGAATTCCAAGAACCCAACCCAAGAAAAAAATCACAGGAGAAAAATGAATCAAAGAAAAAACTTTCGGAAGAGTGGGGTAATGAATAAAATAGAGAGAAACAGTGCTATGAGGGGTATTAGACCATAGAGCAGAACGGGGATCTTGGGCTCCAGGAGAAGGAATTTCCGAGGAAGAGTGGGTGTACGATTGTGAAATAGCCAAAAACGGGAGTGTTTGGCTAGTGAATGTTCGGAAGAAAAGAGGCTATAGCAATTGGGACTTTCACTTACCTGACATTATTAAACGGGGGGGGGTTAAGGGGGGTAAATGGAAAAGTCAGTAGGCGCTTCGGACGAGAAATGAATATTTCCGGTCGGAACTGGCGGTTTGGTAAGGGTAGACTCACAAAAAGGTTGTGTGTGAGGGCAAGGAAAAGGTAGGGGTGCCGTTCTATTGCCGGGGGAGGAAATCGAGAAATTAGGGGGGATAGTTCGACGTAAGTGGGTCCACAGGGGAAGAGGGGGGGTTTTGCACAAGATTCCTAAGGAAGGGGGAGGGTATTACTCACGTAAAGCGATGCAGAGGTTGGGGAGGTATTGTTTGGAAATTCGGGAAGAGATTCTCAACGTGGGCAATAGGTGGTACGGAAAATGAAAGATGCATGGGTTAAATCTTTGGTGAAGGTGGAAAAAAAAAAAGGCTAAAGGCAAGAAAACGATCAAAAAGGTGGCTGGCTGGAAGCGAAGAGTGATGGGGAGGAAGGGCATACATATCATCAAATTTCTGGGGGAAGCCAGGGGACAGGGGGGCCAGAGGTCGAGGAAAGAGGAAGTCCGAAGGCTTATAACAAGAAAAAAGGAAAGGTCTCGAGAATCAGAGGGGGGGGACAAAGATGTGAATTGGTTACTCTCAACGGTTAAACTGGGTGGGGAGGAGAAGCAAGGTTGGGTGAATGCCCCCCGATACGAAGGTGACTGAGGGAGACGGGGGGGCTCACAAAAAAAGTTTTTCCACTTCACCGCAAGCCCCAGAGTAGAAAGGACCAAATGGGGAATTAGCAAACCAAATGGGGGAAAAAAATTCGTTAGAAGCGGAGTAGATTGGAGGATGGAGAAGAGGCGGTTGTCCTCATAGGAAAGAGGGCATAGGGGATTTTTAGGGTCACGAATCGGGAAGAAGGGTCAGATCAATAACAGGAAAGGCCGATCCTCAATAAGGAGAAAAAAGAAGAGGGGGAAAGGAGTTAAGGTATGTAGATTCCCCTGGGGGGAAAAGAGTGTGTAGTGAAGAGGCTAACAAAATTGTGAGAAAGAGACCAGATCCATAACGGAAGAATCAAAGAACAGTCTGATCAAAATAGGGACCGGGGGTGGATGTTCATTGAGATATGACTTGAGAAGACATAAAACCTGCCTTAAAAACTGGTTTGTCTCCTCTCAGGAGCTCGTAGGGAAGGGAAAGAAAAAATGTATACGAAAACGTCAGACAGTGAAAAGGCAAGACCGGAGAAAATCTCTCTCAAAAAAAAAAGATTGAGTAAAAATATAATACTGGACTTCTGCATTGGGGAGAGGGGGGGAAAAAACTCAGTCTTTAATGGTGCATCGATGGGCATCAAAACTGATTATTAAAAGCAGTCCAAGACTGACTTTAAAAGGAATTTACGGAAAAAGATAGAGGATGCAAAGGACCATGCCAGCAACATAAAAGAGATTGGATCTTCGGAACGTTATTATGGGAAGGAATGTCTGGGGGATCTTGTCCGGGGTCAGGGAGGAAGGTGGTTTAGACCTTCATCGCGAGGCGGAGGAAACACAGGGAGATACGGAACAGCAGTACAGGGGGAGGTTATACGGGGTTTCGGGAAAGGAGAGAAGAGGGGAAGTTGCGGATATTTTGGGGGAAAGATGCTTGCTCCTTGGGATCCAAAAGGAGTCCCTATGTCGGGTATCGGGGGGGAAAAACGAGAGCTCATAGAACTAGAAAGAGAGCACAGCAGGGTTGGGGGGGGCGGAGAAGTGGGGTGCCCATTGTGGGGGGAGTTGGTCTTAGGGAAAAGGGGGAGATGTGATCACCGGGGGAGAACCAAAATGTCAAATCTCATAAGGCCACGAGGGAGATGCCTACCTTCTGCGAATCAAAAAAAAGGGAAAAGGGGGGGCCAACTTTTAAGGCGAGTTCGAGACATGTACAAGAATGGGGTGGGCGAAAAAGAATTAGGGTGAAAACATTGAAGGGAATTCAAACACGCCCTGATGACGAGGGTAAAACCCTCAACAAGGAAGAGAAGGAAAGGGACCCAAAAATTGCTCGAAAGCGGTGGACGACGAAAGGGAAATCGAAAATAGCGGCAAGGCAACAAAAATATGAACGATTGGGAACAGAAGGATAATCAGGAAAAAGAGGGAAAGGGGGGGGGTCGAAGCATTTTACGTATACAATACCATCCATGATCGCTTCACGTTATTCATACAGATAGGAAGATGGCGGACAAACCCCTCAAAGAAGGTTTACGGGAAATCAAAACAGTCGGAGTGGAGGGGAACAGCCGGAGAAAAAATCGAATTTACGTTTCATACAAACACACGAATTAAAGGGGGAGAGAAAAGGGGAAGCAGGATGGGGGGGGAAATATGGAAAACCTAGGCGTACAATAAGGATCTGGCAAAAGTTCAAAAAAATTAACCAGTTACGGTTTTTGAAGGGAGGGGGAAACGGTTGGGGGGAGTTGGGTTTCACGGTATTAGAGCAAGCCTAACCAGAACACTCAGAATCGGAATTGTGTCTTGGGAAAGGAAATCGAAAAGAAGGAAAGAAAAGGTAAGATAACGGGACATGGAGGCGGGGTATAACACGGTAGTCTCAAGAAAGAGGACACGGGAGAAGCGAGCTGGAGGAGGTGACATAGCTGCCACCAGTGGTCGGGGGGGGAGATTCGGGGTGGTGAGGGCCGTTGGGTGGGGGACCTATGGGCGAGAGGAACGAGAGCAGTGTCTGGGATGGTAGTGACCTATTCTGGAAAGGTAATACGGATGTTTGAAAAGGGACCGGGCAACAAAAGGGACCAAAGGAGAAAGGAAGGGACATGCTCATACCATATGATACAACCCACTACCTAAGGGAGAGGAATATCCAGCTAGAAAAAGGACATAAGGGGTGGGGAAGCGCGGTATCATACGGGATGTGAGATAAGGGGGGGAGGAAAAGGCATTTCGTCGTTCAAGGGGGTGCGATCACATCAATCGAGGAACCTGAAAGGCCGGGGATCTCGAAGTTCTGAGGGGGAAATAGGAGAACCATGAAGGGGTGGGGGGGGAGGGAACAGAGTCGAATCGCTCAAAGCTCTTCCGACGAGTCAAAAAAACGGGAACCTTCAACCGAGAAATATTTAAGAAGGAGACGGAAGTTCAACCTAAGATTCAAGTTCCTCAAACGAGTAGGGAAAGGGGGGAAAGGTATAACGTGAGCTTAGGGAAACATGGCGGTTTTGAAGGTGAAGGGGAAGAAGGGAGGAGAAACATTGTGTAGGGGAATATTTGGTGGAGAGATTATTTGTAATTGGGGGAATGCCTTCTCGGGAAAGGGGGGAGGAAAGAATGGACAAGACGATGCTATCTCCGCCGTGGATACCGCGGGTGGGGCACTTCATTTAAAGGAGAATGTCGAAATTTTAAGCGGAGGGTACTAGTGGACAAGCGGAGGGGGAACGAAAAAGGAAAAGACCAGGAGAAGAAGAACGTTCGAGACTGTCGACGAACAGCGGTCAAGTCGGAGAAGAAAGCGAGGGGAAAAGAAATGCAGGACACTAACTACTAGAAAGTGGGGATACGGTGGAAAAACGTCGAGGGGGAAGGCAGGACTGTCGAGGGAGGGCCTTTCGGAAGCACTCGCGAGGTGCTATGTTTCACCTCCGGTCGACTCTGAAAGAGAGACTGCGGTTTTTGAAGGAATCAGATTGTCATTGGAGAGGAAAAAGATCGACTTCACAGGCATTGCTGGATTGGGCGGGCAGGGCAAGGAGATCGGGGGTGAGAAGCTATCGATTTTTGAAAAAAGCAGACATGTTATTTCCTAAGAGGAGAGGGTAAACGGGAAGAGAGCCAGCGAATTTGCGGCCAGAGCCTGGGACAGAACAGGAAGAATACTGGGTCTTTAATTTTCAAGGAGAGTCTAAATACTCTCTCTTTGAATCTAGAGAATGGGGGGGTACTAGAGATATTTTGGGACGAGGCACCGGTATATATAAGCTAGGGGGGTAGTCACTTTTACGGGGGGGGGGTCACAGGTCATCTTCTCCGGAGAAATGAAGGAATAGTAATCAACCTCAGGACAGGGAAAGGTCATGGGTGGGTTATCCTAAAGAGGCTGGGTGAAAAGATAAAAAGAGGACAGTTTCTGCATACAGAGACCTAAAAACGCCAATATTTCAGAGGGGAGTCCCAATTCAGGGGATAAACAGTCAGACGAGGTTCAGAATGGACAGAGGGGGGCAAAATTGAGGTTTTAAAAAAATCATCACAAAAAGGAGGTTCAAAAGGGTGGGGAAAGTACGACTTACCTGAATGAAAGAGCTCACTTTAAGAGGGGGGAGGGTGCAGGGTTAAAAGCGAAAAAACCAGCTTAACTAAAACAAAGGACCAGGCCGTCAGAACAGGAAGGACTTTTCTGAAGAGGAAACCAACAGCAGAAAGGAGAGAAGAATAACTTCCTATTCGGATTCACGGGGGGCCGCATACCTTGGGGGGAAAAAACAGGAAAAGGGAGTGGGTTTAGGTAAAGCGAAATGAAATAACTGGTGAGTGCCTGAATCGAGACAGTCGAGAGAATCCTGACGACCATGGAAAAGGACGAAAAAAACACAGGCAAGGTAAATGAAAGAGATTACAATCGAAGAATGGCCTAAGCTGGACTTTTTATGGCGTATGTTCAAGGGAAAAGCCTTGTTGTATATTGGGGGGACTCCTGGGGGGGTAAGAAAAAGAGAAGGAAGGTTGAAAAAGATGAAGCTCCTAAGAAGATGGATGGGAAGAAAGAGAAAGGTCCATAAAAGGAAGGAGAGGGACTTTTCAGAGGGAGTAAAGACCTGTTGAGGAGACTCCGCGGACCATGACGGGATGGAAAGAAGAAAGGAAAACAAGTTCTGTCGCAGACAACCTTCACCTTTTTTCAAGAAAAAGAGGTCAGTATTCTTGGGGCCTCAGAACGGCGAATACCCCAGAAAAAGAGGGGAAAATCAGCCCCTTCCTTTTTCTAAATGAGAAAAGGGGAAGAAGCAACGGTGACGTCCAGGAAAAAAGAAGTGCACAGTGAAAGGGGAGGTTCCATCCACACTCGGATATTCTCACCTCTGAAAGAAAGAAGAGAAGGTACTTCCCGAAAACATCAGTAGTAAGAG
>Ga0179591_1184396_pt1 | contig 23619 bp, 29 predicted proteins | sample CZOMad2_1_08_16f_FD_182891 | JGI IMG/M metagenome (GOLD analysis project Ga0179591, IMG submission 182891) | Vadose zone soil fungal communities from Angelo Coast Range Reserve, California, USA - CZOMad2_1_08_16fungal (PacBio error correction) | ecosystem: Environmental > Terrestrial > Soil >...
GGGGGGTCTTATTTCCTCCGTGTCAAAAGCGGTAAGAAGGACGGGAAATTGAAGAAATTGAAACGTGAGAAGGCGCGAAATCTCGGGAAGAGCGTTCTACTGCCCAAAAAGGAAAGGTATCTGGCAAGCGTCACTGCAGGAGTAGTTTGCAGATAGAAACCAAAAAGAATCTGCTTGGAAAAGGAAGTCGGAGGAAGCTCAGAGAAAGCCCGATCGACCGATTGGAAAAGCCAACGGAGGAAAGGTGCGTCAGATAAACAAAGAAAAACCGAGACCCCTTCCTCTGAATCGGCCGAAACAACCGCGCGCAGCAGAAAAGGGCTCCCGAAATCCGAATTGGCGGCGCAGATCGTAAGAAGCCCTCAAGGCGGGGGGAAGCGAATAAAATTTGTAATATCCGGTCGACTTGAAATTCAGGGGGCGGAAAAAAGATAACACACGAAAATAGGAAAAAGGTGCGATTTTCCCAAAGTCTCAGCCCATGGCATTGAAGCCGGGTTAAAACAAAATGAAAACAAAAAAGGATCTTCGACAACAGAAGTACTGTCCGCGGCGGAAAGAGGCTATAGCGGCAAAAACACTATCCATGACAATAAAGAAAAAACCCACTCGAAAAAGATCAGACGGCGGCTAAATGCTCAGGGGAAGGGGGGTCAGCCCATCATACAAACTGTCTCAGCAGCAAAAGGGCCTGCGAAAAAGAAAAAAGAAGGGAAAGCTTTCCAGCGCAGGGGGAAATGTTCCTAACAAACGGTAAGAAAGCCAACGAGCAGGAAAAAAGAAGAAACGAAGAGGCGGGGGGGGGACAACCTAAAAAAAAGGGCGTCAGATCTAGAAAAGAGACTTTCCTGAATAAAGAATTCCCTAGAAATCCCAGGAAAAAACAAGGCGGTGCTAGAAAACAACACCCAAAAAAATTAACGAAGATATCATCAAAATCCGGAATTCAGGAGGAAGGGGATCAACTACGCGCCCGTCTCCAAAAAGGGAAGCAGGATTGAGTTAGGGACTCTTTAAAAAGCAAGGATGACAGAGGTGACGCAGCATATAAATAAGAACATAGAAAAAACTTCATAAAAGCGGGGGAGGAACTTCGCCTGGGACAACTGACCCGAAGGAAGCCCGGGATAAGAGTGTAAGATCACAAGAAAGGGAGTTCATATCAGGGGAGACCGCGAATCTCCTGGAAGAAAAAAAAGCATCGACTGACTCATGAGATGACCCCAAACGAAACGAAAGAAGGTTGAGACAGAAAACCGCTGATGTAGTAGGAAGGGGGGGGGAAAATACCAATTTGCGAAGGTTTCAAAAAAAGGCAAAATATAGGCACATTCTCATCCGGAGGAAAAATTCAGCGAATAAAGGGGAGACAACTAACGCAAGAAACGTGTGACTATCTATCCAAGACAGGATGTGAACATCAATCTGGTAGAAAGGGCAAGGAAGCCGCTCGACGGAAGGGAGGATAATACTCGATGGGAAGGTTTTCCTTCCTGGTGAATCCCCCGCGCGGAAGGGACAAGAAAAACTGTCGAAAAAAATGACTTAGTTCACCTCTAAAGGGCATAAAAAATCTTCCGATCCGACTGGGAAACTCAACAAAAAAAAGTTCGTCAAGATCCAAAGAGGGAACGACTGACCGCTGGCGCGTTACCTTGGACCACTGCGCAAGAGATCGCGCCCTAAAACAGGAGCTAATCTCCGTAAGCCAAAAGTCAAAATTGGTCCATAGAAAAAAAAAAGGGAAAAGGATCATAAAGGGCAAGCAACATCACTAAGGAAAAAAACAAAAATGGGGTGAAACTAAGGACAAAAAAATCATAACAAGGAGGTGTTAGGAGCAAAGACCCGCGCAATAAGAGAAAAATAGTGGACATCGTCGTGAAAAACTGTCTTGGCCGCAAAGCAAAGGAGGGTGACTTTTTCCTGGACAATGAGAAAATCTGCGAAGTCCAGCCGCTAACACTAGTAGAAGTCTAAGGCGGCCTCGAAGAAAAGAGAACCAGTTCTCTATTGAACGACGCAACAGTAATCGATCTAGAGAAGGAGGAAAATTGTTCCTCCGATGGACTCTCCGGAACCACAGGGTGTTAAGCATTAGAAGAATAGAATAAACCAAAAGATTACGAGGAAACCAATTCATACTCCGGAAAAAGCAGGTGAGAAGAAAACATTTACGATTTGATGGGGAGCTCACCAGGACGTGGGAAAAATGGGGGAGATGTCCATCGGGTCCAGAAGCGCACAATTAGAAGACTTGGACCCCCATGTTCAAAAGCCGCGGGGAGAGAGGCAAAGGCCTAAGGACTCCCTAGAGGAAACAGAACCTGATGCTATAGTCAAAATACAAAACCATTCCCAGATCTGGATGTGGGCAATCAAGCAGCACAGAGGTCCGGGTGGGGAAAAGGGAGAAAAAGTCAATACTTACTTGACGTAGAGAAACGGGGGGGGTGGGTAGAGAAATCTTTAAAGGTAGCTCACAGCTACAAAAAGACAATGACGCCAGCGCCCCACGTCATACACAGACAGAAGAAGGGCCACCTGTGCGAAAAGCATGTGGAAACCAAGGAAAATGAATAAAGCGAATGCGGGGGGAAGGGGAACAGGGTCCGCGGGGACACATCCCTAAACGAAAAGGAAACCACGCCCGGGACACAGAGACACAAAAAGGTCAGGTGCGAAAATGAGGGAACGAAGAGGATGGGGTGAAACCAACAAGGAGGAAAAAACTAATGGAATCACGACGATCAAAACAAGATCGGGTCAAAATAAAACTAGCATATCTCGATCAGCCAATAGGGCAATAGGAACAACGAGAAAAAAGGGAGAATAAACTCCAACGCGTATCCCATCACCCCAAAATGAAAACGAAATTGATACCCTCTGTTGCGCAAGAAAAGTCAAAAAATTAAGAAAGACATGGAAAAGGGGGGAAGGAACTGCCAGCTATGTGAAAGGGATGTACCAAAACAGACCGAAGCACCAGCGCGAAGGAAATAACCTCAACCCGGTTTAAATGAAGGAATGTTACTTAGGCCGAGCCGGTTGGTGAGAAGAAGAGGTAGCCGGGAAAAAGAAGAAGGATGTCGGCGTCAGCTCTTAACATAAAGGAAGAGAAGATTCCTTGGGAAAATCTACTTAGGGGGGGGTGTAATCTCAGAAAATCACAGGTTGGGGGTATCAAGGGGAAGAAAACTCAGGGGCCATCACTGGCTTCGAGGGAAAAAAACCACCCTCCAGTTGAAGATCAGGGAAGAAATTCATTGGCTGCCGAAAAAAAAATAGCCCCAAGAAAACGCAAGAAGGAGAAGAAAGGCCGCCTCACCGCGAGCAATAGGGAGTCAGTAAAAAGAATTTAAATAGGTAAAGCGGAATGACGGAGATCACTGGCGGGACAGAGGGATGCCCCCTTCCAGCGACGAAACAAATCCGCGATACACATAAGTCCTTCACAGCCCCAACCTCGGCTTACTAATAAGAAGAACATTAAAAATAGGGAAGGCGTAAGCTACACCGTCATGGTGGGCAGGAATGAAAAAAGGCAGCAGGGGTGCTACCACGAAAAAAAACAGACAAAGGAAAGGCAGTAAAGGTTACAGCATCGGGAGAAGGGGACTGTCCTGTATTTCGGAGAGAGGTGGGTTTGTCTTGGAAAATACAAGACAGGTAAGGAGGGGGAAGGCAAGAGAATCAAATTCGAATACAATGAAAAATCTTCCGGGCTCGAGGAATATCCAGAATCCGAGTACCGATTAAAGGAGGGGAGGGAATTCTACACCAATCGGAAAGGGCGTTAATAACCCAAGGTAGGCGGCTGGGGGAAAGAGGTACATCTATGAGGGTTGTAACGTTTGTGATGAATTGACTTTATCCGCACGACAGAAGTAGCCGTGCCCGAATAAGAGTGGCGGGGGGGGTATGTTCTGAAAAGCGGGTGTCACGAAGATCAGGGGAGAAAAAGAACTCTGAAAAACAAAGGAAGTAGAGGCAAATATATAGGATCATTGCTAACTCATAAGTGAAAACCAAGAGATCCAAACAGCCATCCACCATCGGAAGGTAAAAAGGCACGGAGAATTTACTTGCCTGGAGGGAGAAAGCCTCTCCAGAAAACAACAGAAAAGGGATACTATGACCCGATCTTCCAAGGGAGGGGCGTTCTGGTGGGGGAGGAACACAGTCCGAGGGTTCGGTAATCTTACAGTAACGTGATAGTCCCAGGGGGAACGGAGGGTGCAGAAACTAAGCAAGGGCCGCGTCCGAAGTGAGGAAAAAATATATTAAACAAAAACCTGAAACACAAGAGGAGAAGAGGGGAACCTAAAAACACTTCGTAAGCCAGAGGCAACCCGGCAAAAGTGCTTAAGCTGGAGCTCCAGGCTCATGGGGGAGAAGAGTAAGTTTCGGGAAAAAAAGAAATTCCGCCGGGTCGTCAAAATTACGGGGTGGAGAGCTGAACTCCTTCCGAGAGGGGAAACTTCACAGGCGCGCCTGATTAGAGGAAAAAAGGTGTGTCTGGAGGCAGAGAGGGGAAGAAAAAAAGATGTCACGGGAGAGAATGGGGATGCGAAATCGCGTAGGGGCGAGCAAAAGCGTTCAATTTCTAAGGGCAGACGAACTGAGCAGTTAATCTTTAAAACCGGGCGTCCGGGGCTTGGAAGGAAGGGGGTCTGTGAAAGAGGTGAGACGCCATATCGAGGGACGATCAACGAAGGTACGGGGGGGCGATGAGGAAGCGACGCCATGGGCAAAGGAAAGGGGGTAGATCCTGAAAGAAGGGGAAGGAAAGTCTGATTAGAAGGGAGGGAGGAAAAGCCGGCGCATCAGGAGACGGAGATGACGCAGGCCATGCAAAGATGTCTAGGGGGGGGAAGGTGGCACTATCATCTCCCTAAAACGATTCGTGCCACGAAGTAAAAGAAAAGAAAAAGAAAAAGGTGGGAAACTAGATCGGCGGATGCGGAATCAGCGGTAACAGTTACCATAGTTTACGTGAGATCGGGTAAAATTTCCTGACGGTGAAGGCATGGCGGAGGGAGGAAAAAGCGGTGCATTGGACGGTGGTTTGGGGTGATGGGACCTCGCTTACGGTAGGAAGAAAAAGAGGTGTAGAAGGGGGGCAACAAGGAGAACCTTGGACGAGAGAGGGGGGCTCTTGGACCCGACAGGGGGTTGGTTATCGGAAGAGTTGCATCATTTTACTTTTGGAGACAGGGAGAAAAACACCACGGCGAGGAAAAACTCATTGGGTGGATCCATTAAAAGTTTTGGGTGAAGCGTTGGTCAAGGGGCGGGTTTCAAAGGGTATGGGGTGTCCGGCGACTGGGCAAACGGCGGAGTAGGGATTTCTTCACAGGCTCCCTTGGGTGCCAATAAAAGGTTGGGCCCGATGTGGGGGGGAAAAAAAGGTCATGTCGGATGTGGCGCGGGAGGAAGTCTTAAGGGATTGGCTACAGGAAAAAAAAAAACGATATGACCGGAGGAAAACCACACAGAAGTAAGGAATTCGCTATGACTTGACCGGAACAAGAAAACTTAAGGTTAAGATTGGAAACAGAAGCGAGAAAGGTGTTGGTGTGGTGGGGTTGGCAGATAGAATCGTGATGTGGGGACGACCGACGGGAGAAGTGTCAAGCTGGGCGGAGGGAACGGCCATGAGATTTGTAATAAAATACGTACAAGGGCGAATCTCATAGGGGGGAAAAGAGCCTTTCAGGTTGACACATTTGAAAGGAAGGGCGCTCCTCCAATTAAAGAAAGGCTCTAAGGGGGACTAAATAATTGAGGGGGAGGGGGAAGATTGTTTGCATCAAGGGATCTACTTACGGGACAGTCAAAAAATCTTACGTTGCATTTCGGCTTCGGCCAGTGAGAAAATTGGAGACTAATAGGTCGATCCAAGGAAGGAAAGGGAGATCAAAGAACACGGGATGACCGGGCCTAGAAGCGACTTAGGAGCGTCTTGTAAAAAAAAACAAGGTGAAGGTAAGGGGAGTGATCAAGGTAAAACGTAGCTAAAGGTTGGGTCGAAACGAAGGGTAAAAAGGAAGAGTCGGTCCTGTCGAAGCGGCGCCATCATTGCACCAATAAGGGCGGTAATGAGTTCTTATGGTCGGCGGACAACCTCATTTGTCAGCGGGGGAGAAATCTGGTAAAAATAATGGATGACAGCCTGAAAAAAAAAGCGGTGCAGTTGCAGATGGACAAATGGGACGGATTGACGTCGACGCTCTCCTGTTGAAGGAAAGGATCTGCAGAAGGTGTGGAGCAAAAGGTAAAGGCGAGAGGAAAGCTCTCGGTATCTGGACGAGTCACGGCTTCACGGGACACCCGGGCCGAGGAATCCGGAGACTGGTGAAGGTCTCTCGCGGGGAGCACCTTTGGAGAAAAGCTGGGGGAAGACCGCTCGTGGTCTTATTGGTTCCAGGGAAGAGGAACGGCAACTCCCTCGCCTGGAGAACTTCGTGTGCGAGAAAAGTCTTCAAACGAAGATAGTGGCCAGCGGCGCGATAGAGGAGAGAGATAAAAAGGTTAAAGGAGTTTCGAAAAGCTTCTATCTGAGTTAGAGAAATGGACGGACAGGTGCCCGCCGATGGGAGGGAACAAATAGGCCAGGGGCTAACCGCGGAACCAAGGGAAGAAATCACTGACCTGTTGGTAGTAGAGTCGCAACGTCGTTTCGATCGGATGCGCAGAAGGAGGGGGAGGCCGGAGATTCGCTAGAGTAACGGAAGGTCCGGGGGATCATATTGGGAATAGTAAAGCAGGAGCCCCATTCATGCTGAATGCGTAGAAAAAGTGACACCGGGCCTGACGCATGGGAAAGTGCGATGTCAGAGATGATCTGCGGAGCACAGAAAAAGCAGGTTACTAAGCGCCCCTCTACCAGAAAGCTGCTGCGCGGTGAGCCAGGAAGAGGGAGAGGGCAGACGCATTATTCATTTGACTAAAAAGAGACTCTGGGTGTGTGAACTTGGGGTGGGTGGGGGGGTGCGGGCGCATCTTACATATTGCGGGATGTCTGCTTGACTTGCTGGCGATCGGAAAAAGGAAAAAGGGGGCGCAAGAAGGAAATACGGGGGTGGGGGGACGGTGACTCAGTCGTAGAGTCGAAGGGGCATCGTTTTTTGGTTGTTGAGCTCTGTGGAAAAGCTTTCCGGCGCTGTGAGGTTTACGCATCGAATTATTGCGGCGTGAGGACAGATCGGAAGAGGATTTATGGGCAATGGAGAGAGGGTGAGCCAAGAGCGAGAGGCCTAGAGGCTTGATTGCTGGTTGGAATTGGACGATGGTGTGTGGAGAGATCTCTCTTGAGAAAGGGAAAGTACGGGGGCCTTGGTTCGAAAAGAAGGGGAAGGGGGACATAACGCGTTCACGAACAAGTTCGGACGGACGTTGAGAAAAAGGGAGGCACCGGCGATTCCCTGTGGGGTCGTGGGGAAGGGAACACTCTCGAGCACGGTGGTAAAGGGGATTAGCCGTGTCCAGCCTAGGCAATCGCTAGCGAAGGAAGACACATGATTTCGTATTTGCGCGGCGTCAAGGAAAGGAATACTGAAGGGAGATAGAGCGGGGGGGGAGGGAAGGGGTATTGAGAGACTACTCGGGAAGAGGGTTCTGATCATCGAAGAATCGTAAAAAAGAAAATAGGTTGGCCAAAAACGGCAGATCGGGCGTCGAAAAAAGGAGAAATTTTACGCAAAAAATTGGATTGCAAACGCAAGGAAGGGGGGGAGGGGTGGATCGCAATATTCGCTGAAGAAGGGTCTCGGGACAGATCTACAGTCGTGCAAGAACGCGAGGGCCGATGAAGACGAAGCCAAAAGAATTCAAGCCGATGACACGGTCCAGGCGATGATCAAGAAGCAGGAAAAAAAAAAGATAAGAACCCTCAGGATCAGAAAAAAAAAAAAAGGAGGGGAGGAAAAGTGAGAGAGAGGGGAGGGTTACCGGGGCGGCAATAGCACGGAAAAATTGTCTCGTCGGAAGGGGGAACGTGAACGGATCAGCAGAAAATCGCAGAATCTACAAGAACGGCATGTAGATCGGCCGCGAAAGAAAAAAAGCAGAGCTCCACCACCAAAAAAGAAGATCATCTGAGGAGGAAAAAAGTCTTCGTACATGAGGCAGCGGACGCCTCCGATCGCCGATTGTACGGCCACCCAAGGGAGTTCAGGGAACAGAAGAAAAGGGGCGCGTCGGCGCTAGAAAAACGAAGACGGCCTCCAACGAATCAAGAGGAAAGGAAAAGCCTGCGTGAGCCCTCAAATCCTCAAAGGGGTCGGAAGGAACCGAAGGAAGGGAAAAAAAGCGAATACAAAATTGGGGGAAGCAACGTGTGAGAGAGGGTAGGCTTCGCGCCAAGATACCACAGGCATAGGGGGGGGGGGACGAAAAAGTGCGAGGAGAACCACGTCGACGGAAAAAAAAACAAGGGGGTTTCCTCGTTAACGAAACGGGACAAATGAACCCAGCAAAGGTGGAGCAAAACCCGTATCGGTGTAAAGGGACGGGTCTCCTCAACACCAAAACCGTAAAGCACTAAAACCCACGTAGCTCGAAGACGATCTCGCGGACCAAGCGGCCGGGGAAGAAAAATAATCCGCTTCTGCCGCGAAGGAGCGCGCAACGCCACCATCACTCTTGAGAATTTACAGACGACGAAAAAGATGAGAAAAGCGAGCAAAAAGAGCTCAAACGCGAAAGGCGAGACAATCAATCAAACCGTATCGGCGACTTCAGGCCAAGAGGGCAAGCAGCAATCCGCGAAATCCCGCCCAGCCCAAGGAGAAAAAACCAAAAAAACAAGAACTCAAAGAAATTCGATCAGAAAAGGAAGAGACCGGCGAAGACGCCCGTGCTCAAGCGAATCAGAATTGACCCTTGAGGGGAGTGCGATCATCAACATCTGCCGATGGTGACTACAGGGGGAAAGAGCAGCACGACCATCGTACCGGAAAAAAGCGAAAGAGTAAAAAGCAGGGGTTGAAACAAGCACAACGCATAATCAGGCATGGGCTCATCGGGATAGAATCCTTATCCATAGTAAAATTAAGTCCCTCTTAAAGGACAATCCACACGTCCAGTAGGGGGGAGGGAGAAACGCCATCGAACCCTTTTTCTCACCGCGCCGAACAACAGGCGGTAGTATCACTTGGAATCGGGAAGCCATTCACGAAGGGGTCAAAGCTGCACCATCGGAGGGCTTAACTGAATCCTGTGCGAAGATGGCAGAGAAGCGCGTCAAAAAAGCAAGAAAGGTGTCAGCGATCAAGGAGCGCCTAAAGCAACTTTGGAGCACTGCCGAAGGCAAAGCTCGAAAAAAAGGCAGGGAGAAAAACGAAATCGCGGATTGCCGGGGAGACAGAAAAAAGAAAAACGAAGCGGCGGTAAAGACCGCAGGTAAAGAAAACTTTCGGTCACGCTAACGATTCAAAAAATCTCAAGAATCGCCGACTTATCTGGAGGCAGAAAAACAGATCCCCGAGACGCCTTCAAAGAGCGCGAGGCTCCACTTCGCCGAAAAAGAGAGAAACGAACAGAGCGCGGCGTACCCCAGAACCTACGAGAAGGTAAATCAAAAAACAAGTCAGGATGATCTAAGGCATGTGGGGAGGGAAAAAAGACCGCCTTCAAAAACAGAGGAGTTACCACGTCCCCAAGCAATATTAAAAAAACTACCCGGCCGGATGGAACTATGGAAAAGCCGCCGCAGCCACAAAAAGAAGCATACTACTGCAGGAAAAAAAGCGTGAAAGCGGCGGTCCGAACGCGGAATTTGCCGCACCTGACTCCAGGCCTCTATTAAAAAGACGAACGCGCCCGCGCTGCGGGAGAGAGCGCATCACGAAGATACGGAAATAAAAAAAAGACTCGCAGAAGAAAGACGTCCAGTGGAGGGCCTCCATAGGGGAAACGACGGGGAAAGAAAGCCCCCTCAGCAATTGGTAATCGAACGAAACCCTCCGATTCCAACATCCATGGAGAGCAAAAAGAGGAGAACCATTCTCCGCTTGGAGGAAAGGATAGACGAACCGGACGTGGTCGTGGAAATTTACAGCCGAAACGCCAAAGTCGCCCTTGGAAAACAAACTTTGAACAACCAAGAGGCAAAAAAGAGGAACCCGCGGCACGGAGAAAGATCACCACATGCGATCTGAAACTACCCACAAAGAGGCATCGCTTCGGTTCAAAATAAGGCGCAGAAATCAGAAGGAGGACCCGGGTAGAAACGTCCATAAAATACACAAACAAGGGAAAAAACCAAATTCTGTTTGGGGTTGGGGGTTCTATAGGGGATTTAGGAGCGGAGTTGAGACAACATCCGGAGAGACCACCCGTAATCAACAGACAGAATGAGGGCACACCAAGGCGGGCACCCGGCACAGGGGAGGGGCAGGGAGCAAATGTAATAAATCGAAGTCCGCCTTGGAGGGAAAAAGGGCAACAAGACATAAAAGACAAGGGGTTCCGGGAACCCGCCACCGTCAAAGGGGAAAAACACTGGAGGGCGCACACTTCGACAGAAGGGGGGAAAAACCCACTCGAAAGCATCAAAGACGATCACAAATAAGCGAGGCAGCCAGCGGAAAAATAGTTTAAAAAAACTGCAGAGCGAGCACTCCGCCGACCAGCGTAGAACAGAAAAAGACCATGACCAGTCAATGAGCCAAGGGAAAGCCCGCCGGCCCAGTCAGCGAGCGCAAAAAAACCCACCGAACGACACACATGAAAAATTCTATGTTTCCCTGGGAAAGCGATGACGAACGCATACGCCGCACTCAGAGGGAAAACTCCCCTTTGGAAAGGGAACAGTTTACTGCGTGGCCCCCGAATAGTATAGATAACTTCCGGGAGACCCTAATAATAAAGGAATGAGGCGTCAAGGATCGTCCATGAGGCCCGACGAGAGGAAAGGAAAAAAATCGTATTGTGAAAAAGGAGCGATTCACGGTGGAAAGCAAAAAGAAAGAGACATCAAATTGCGTCGCTTCAGCGGCCAACTCAGTGATCCGTCCTCTGATTCAATGGAGGCAAGAAAATGGTGAAAAAAAAGAAGGCAGCACAGCCGCTTCAAAGCAACAGTTTAAGGAAGAAGTGCGTCTGGGGGATAAAGGTTTAAAGATGTGACTTGGACGCAAGGAATCAAGAAGGAGTCAGCGCAGGTCCCCCTTGGGCCGGAGGAGGGTGCCCAGCAATCCGGATAATCACGAAAATTCGGAAACAAACCAAACTCGGCTTCGAATACGGCAGCAGAGAGGACATGGGAGAACGGATCGAGAGGCGTTAATCTAGACAAACAAAAAAGAAAGGGGAATCCGGAAAGGAAGAAGAGCCCGATTCGCGAGCAAACAACGAGAAAGAACCAAAGGCCAGTATCTGACAGAAGGGACGAATCGGATTGCCGTGCAAATCCGAGTGTCTGAAGAAGTGTGGGGCGGGCCAGAGAAATAATTTTTGAATGAGGGGAAGGGCAATATAAAGTAAGAACGAAGAGGACTCGGGGCAGTGGGACGGGCAGAGAAAACTCACTAAGCCCGGAGAGGAAGAAAAGAATGGGAATTCCGTACCAAAAAGATTGGCTGGTGAAAGAAACACCAAGGAATCGGAAAGGACAGTGGGGAGATCGTGTCGCGATTAATGTAAAAACGTTGGGGATGAAGGAGGTCCGAAATCCGTCAAGAAAGGGAAACAATCCCCGAAAGTCCAGATGGGGAGGCTGGATGGGCGAAAAAAATTTGTGGGAAAAACTACTAGCTTTTCTAGCCATCTCTCTCAAAAAAAAAAAGAGATAGAGTTCGGCTGGAGGGAAACGCTCAAATAGTGAAAAAAGGGGGGACGGTTCACGCAAAGCCACCATCGGAACTTTCGGGCCGGGAGGAGAAAGGGAAGGACGCAGGGGAGTAATCAAGAAGCGCCTCACAAAGGGGGAAAAAAGTTCATACGACCAATCATCAAAAAGCGACCGTTCGGATGTCCGGGTGTTCGTAACCACCGATGGGGGGGAGGGGTACGTCCGTCACGTGGAGAAAAAGGAAAAGACGCGGATTTGAAGGCCGCGCACCGGCCGGGAGGTAGAAATAAGGAAATGATATGAGAAGGGGGGGCCGGAACCAGAAAATGAACCCACGGAATTGAAAAAGTACCCCCAAACACTTCTGGAAACAGAGAAAGAAACAAGCAACTCGGAAAGAAGGGAGAAAGAACTTGGTCGCGTTGTTAGGGAAAAAAGCAAAACATCGGCGCCGAGGCCGCCTTTCGGGGTCGACACTTATAGGCGTAACGCTCGCGAGAGACATGACTTCCGCTTGACGTCTGAAGGGAGGGGTGAAGTCTGAGGAGGGGCAACGGTGCTGGGAACGTCGCTTGGCAAGGGGGCAGCAGGAGAGCGGAATGGGAGGAAAGGAAAAAGATTTTCATGGCTAGCGCCAGACCAAACTGAGAGGGGGGAGGCGGCCGGGCTTGTGCAGGGAAAGAGGGGGAAATTCCCCATGTCTGGAACACTGCCAAGATCGGAACGATCGACGAGGGAAAGGGGGGACGCTACGTAAACGACGAACGCAATGTGAGCCTGTGGGGAGGATCCAGCCCTCTTTAGGGGGAAAGGGGGGAAGATTCTCAAGAGGAGGGGATCTTGGCCTCGCATCATCTACGAATACGAAAGCCATATCGTTAGGAGCCGGAAGTTCAAGAGAATCAGGCAACAAACTATTCGGTTGCCACGAAAGACATGAACTCACGGGTAAACCTGGGGAGGGGAAAGTGTATCGCTGAGAGGAAATAAGAAAGTAACAGGGAACAGATAGTGGGTAAGGGCGATCGAAGGACTGACTGAGTCCGAGAGACGGAAAGGCTGGTCGCAACAAGCAGGGAGACTGGTGGGTGATGGTACGCGGTCGGCGGGAAGAAGGTTAGAGTATTTGCAAGGGGGACTCCTTCTTAGAAAAATCGCGCGTTTTACCCTAAAGGTGATCGTCGTTGCATCCGGAACTTGGGGGGGGGGGAGAAGGGAGGATGATGAACAAAAAAGCACGCAGGATCGTCGAATGGGGGGGGAGCCATTACCGTGTTGTGAACGTCCGTGGCGGTTGGAAAAGCAGAGGATGTGGGGAAGCGGTCACTGTCAGGCAACGCGTACGTCGTCTTCCATCCCATGTTTTCCAATGCCGGGGAATGGGGAAAAAAAAGGTCTGTCTTCTTTACAGGGAAAACGGGCGGTTCTGGCATGGGGCAGGGAAACCCGCAGCATAAAGTTTACCTAAGGAGAACCCCACAAAATGGTTCGAAATAATTCGCTAGGGGACCGTCTACCGGGAAAGGGGGAAGGAAATGGAGAGGAGACCCCCCAGGATCTGTAAACAGAAAAATGAGTGTGGAGTTGGACAGGAAAAATGGAGGGTGAAACGACGGGCCTTGGAGGGAGAACGGAGAAGCTGTTTCCCGCTAATGCGGTTTGGGCAAAGGGTCTGGTCCAGTGCGAGGGGGGGGACGAGGGGTGGGGAAAGAAAGGGCCAGGGGAACAAAAGGGGGGAAAGGAGTCTGCGGCCAGCTCGTGCAAGAAAAGCTAGAACGGGTATAGAAAGAGGTTAGGAGATAACTGATTTTGTAATCGGGTGGAGCTATATGCTCGACGCTTTCAAAAAGGGAGGGAGGGGGGCTCTTTCGGCGACTAAGGGAGTAAGAACTTGGCTCATTGTTCTAAGCTTCGAGATGACTGTGGGGAAAAAAAACTCAAGGGGAAAAGAGATAGGCCGAGCGCAGCAAAGCTGGAATTCGAGCCTGCATGTGGAAGTAAAACGTCCGCATGGGGGAACAGCGCCTTGAAACAAGGGTCAAAAGTACTCGTTTTATTCAGGGAGCCTCGGGGAGGCGGCATCGCAACAATGGCGTAATTAAAATACAATGGCTTTGGGGAGCGGCGTTAACACCTATGGGGAAAAGGGGGTTACGGAATAGGGCGGGGCCCGCATATGATACAGAATAAAACGTTGAAATCTGGTACCAATTGTCTAGCGGATTGGTTCAATCGGAGCAAAGGGGGAAGTCCTGTTTCGGTCTCGAGTGACTCGGCAAATGGACACATGTACCCTCGAGACTGGCAGCGTCCAGAGATGTAAGATCACAATCAATTCACCTTCGATGATAAAGAGAAGGGGAGTCTCACGCAGGGAAGAAGAATTTGTTTCAGGGAAATGCGGCTTGAAAATATGAGGGGCGTGGCGTGGTCAAGGCCACGGCACTAAAAAGAAAAAAGGAACGGCGTGTTATAGAGGAGATAAAGGACTCAAGTTCACTTGTGCCAGCTGCGCCTCCGTTAGTCGCGCGAAAACAAAGTGATACGGGGGGTGCCGGGGTCTCTTAGAAGCTGCCTTGACGAAATTAAGAATGTCCCGCAGATGTGCCAGGTGGAAGGAAATTCGGCGTTGATTACCGAGGAACCAAGGAATAAAGGAGAAGCAGGACGCGGGTGCGCAAACTCGTTTCACAGGGCGAGAGCAGCAAGAAGGGAGACGGTTGGCGCGGGATTCTGCAGAGGGAGGAAAAATATTGATATCAATGCGAATCACGCTGAACAAAGAAGGAGATATGTGGCGACGAAGTGACAAAGGCAGAGACTGAATCTGGGCAAGGGGGTGATGTTAAACGGGGAAGAGCGGATGCTTCAACATCGCAAAAAAGTGGGAGGGGGGACGCGCTAAACGAAAAAAGGATCCTGTCGCTTTAAGCCTGTGCGAGAAAGAAAAAAGCTTACTCAAGTTGAGAATCGAAGGAGTAATGCATTTTTTCGGGGGGGGTGCAAACAGCAAGAGGGAGTCGGGCGGGGGACTGCTGTCGAGGAAACGAACCAGAACTCGCCGAAACGGTTTGGAGGGGGGGGGAAAGGAGAGAGTGCGGCGTCGGAATGGCGGTGTGTGCGGGAAAATTTTGTTAGGGCATCGTCCGGATCTGGGTGGAGGCATCGATTGTATGGCGGTCGTTGCGCGAGAGAGGAAGGGAAGGGGTCGACTTGCCAAAAGGGGAGCGCATCGTCGGCGAATTAAAAGGGGGGGAGTGATGGGGGCGGCGGTGGGGTTGAGAGCTAGCGCTAGCTCGAAAGTGGGGAACAGAGAAGGCGAGAATCAGTGTGATGGTTTTCCATGTGAAGGGGGAATAGGAAAGAAAAAAAGGAAAGCGACTTGTTGAAAGACGTAGAGGAAAAGTGTATCGTGGGCATAGGGAAAAACGCATTTCCGCCGACACGGGATGAGGAAAGTTGTATTCGCCCGTGACAAAAAAGGATTAGCGCGAACGAAGACTACACAAGAGGTCCGGATTGTGACGCGCAGTCCGCAGGCTTTCTGTCGGGCTAGGAAAAAGGGGTGGAAATGCCGGTCTGAAAAACGCGACGACCGCCTGCCGGGGAAAACGATAGCCAAGCCGGTGTCGGCCCAAGACGGCACGATCGGGGGTCGGCGTAACGCTGCCAGAAGTTTGAAAGCAGAAATGGATTTCAGCCAGCGATGAAAACGGGATTGTGGGAGCATAGGCAAAATGAAGGAAGAAGAGGGGAAGTGCGGCCAAATCTACATGACAGGGGGATGAGAGAAAAGTGTCACGCAGGACTTCGCGGCAGGCGAACCGCGGGAAAGAGGCCACAACGGAGAAAGAGGAGCCACGAAGGAAATAGAACAGCGCATCTCCAAAAAAAAAACACGGAGGGAAAAGGGGAGAGAGATGCGCTGGGGAACTTATTTCCGATGCGATCGCCGGGACCAGTGTCAAGTCGGGGGAAAAGGGAAAAGAGGAACGCGAAACGGCGCGAAAGAGGAGGGAGAACTGCACACGTTCAAGGCTGGCCGACAAGCCTTCAGCGTCACGATGGGGAAAGAAAAAAAAAACAAACCACCGTGCTCATCTGCGGCTGAGGAAGGAGGAGGAGAAAAACATCCGATCTCCAACCGGAAGCCTGAAAGGACACCTGCTTGGCGATCGGAGGAACCGGCGAGGGGGCGGCTAGAAAGAAAATCCTACGAAATAACCAGAAGGCAAAACGCGCTCCATCGAACTCAGAAGACTGCGTGACGCCGGAAAACAAGAAAAGAGAGGAGCGTCGTTCGCTCCGGACAAAAGACCTCGGGGCACGGCGAAAAAGAAAGAGGGGGAAGTCGAGAGGTAAATGAAAACGGGCAGCCCAACACCGCCACACAGGGTCATCGCCGCGGGTCAGCGGAAAATGGCGCGACATTAAAAGAAAGGTACGCAAAGGGGAAAAAGAACTGATGAGGTTAACTAACAACCTGAAGTCTTCACAAGAAGACAAAAGAGGCCAGCGCTCACACCGGAAAAGAAAAAAAGGAAATAAACCCAACGGTCGCCTCAAAAAGGCGGCGCCCCGTCAAAGGTTGGGAAGAAAAAACCCGCCCAAGCAGCACGACACTAAAACCATCAGAGAAACGGGTCAAATCGCCGGCACGATTGCGAAAAAAGAAAAAGGGGGGGAAAAAATCACCCAACGACAGGCCCGAAAGAAAAAGGAGAAGGACACGAAAAAAAAACCGTGTGAAGCAAGAAGATGCGCAACTCTCTGGCCCGAATAGAAGACAGTACTCGAATACCGCCCATAACAAGAGAGGAGGAAAAAAAACAAAGAGACAAGCCTCTTCGCTAAGGCCACTGGCCGATAATTCGGAAAGGGCGACGCTCCCAGCTACGATCGAAGTGAGGGACTTGCGGAGGGGAAAAAAATCAGCAACGGGGGATTCCGTGATTTTTACGCAGCAATGGGGAGAAGCAAAAAGAGAAAAAACCGGCCGAACAGAGCCCTTCATCTAAAACGTTTCTTCGCGCAAAGAACCGCCTGAGGGGAGAAAAGAGTTAATCCAAAAAGCAGGCGGCATATTACCCGGAGCCCGTCGAGATCGCGCCACACGACCACGGGGAGAGGGAAAACATCATCCCATCGAAAAAAAAAAACGTGCGCACTCGATGAAAAACCATGAGAGGGGGAGGGGAAAGCCAGGTGAGGGTAGCGGTATCACATGCCGAAGGTGGAGACAAAATGCAAATCTAGGCAGGTAAGAGAGAAGGGGGGTGCTAAATTCAATCAATAATCCGGAGGGCGGCACCTCCGATCACTTTGTGGAGAGGAGGAAAAAAGGAGAAGACTTATCACCAAGCAAGCAAAAAAAAAAAAAGGAAACTCTCGAACACAAAAAAGAAAGCCCAGCAAAAAATGCTGTATTTAGGGAAAAGGAAAAACGTCGCCCCGAAGCGGCGTGCACGGCCCAGCCTTTCTAAAAATTCGGACACGCAGCCGGACCGTCACAGCTTCCGCTCATAGCGGGAAAGGAAGAATCCAGATAACCTCAAACCTGCCAAGAGCGTGTTAACGGTTGCTTAAAACGAGAAGAGGAGAACAGGAGAGCGCGCCTACCCAGCCGAGAAAATTTGTAAAGAGCAGCCGAGGGAAGGATGATCCATAAGGCAGGGGAGCAAAAAGCAATAAGGGAAAACGCTGAAGCGAGGTTCACGCCGATCCCCAAAGCCAGAATGATTACGACAGGAGTAACGGACGCCGCCGCAGCCAAGCGCCAGAGAAGAAAGTCATGGGGAAAAGGAAAATGCCAACGATCCCTAGCGGAAGTCAAGGAAAAAATTCAACAGCCAGCGCCGTCGAATTACCAAACGCGCCGGGCGCTCAATTCACACGCGCTCATCCCGTTCGCGATTGGGGGAGGCGAGAAAAAAATCGAATCTGGATCGAACAGAGGAAAAAAAAGGGACCAGTTCGACATGGGCCGCGCCGAAGAAAAAAAAGGGGGGTCAGAAACCATATATATCACACACCTAAAAGCCACGTCAAAAAAAGAGATTGCGATAACCAGAGAAGGGGAGGAATAGCGCGGCGGAGAAAAAAAAAATTGCAATGTTAATAAACGAAAGGGGAGATGGGGGGCGCGAAGCGCCCCAAGAACATTTACCAGCCAACTCCAACCGAAGAATGCGGGAAGCGGGGGAACAGAGGCCACTTCTAAAGCGCGCGTCAACCAGAGAGATCTCAAATCCCACACAGGAAAGCAGCTTCTTGTTTCAAGACGAAGAATACAGAAGTTCCGGGTTACCGGAGAAACGGAAAGGGAGGTTGAAGGATTACCAAGCAAGTCGTGGGGGGGTGGTTAGATAAAAGCGGAAGGGAAAGTACCAGCAAATCGCAGAATTCCGCCAGAGAAAAAGGGACTACGACCAGGACCGAAGAAAAAAAGGCACCACCGAAGTGAAACCTGGAGAAACAGAATAAAATCTGCGCCGTGAAGAACAGTGCCGAGGAAAAAAAAAGCCTAACTCCGAAACAAACGGCAACGCTCACACACACCGGGAGGAGAGAAGAATCAGCGCGTGGTTTGTTTCAGCCGCGAGGCGAAAAAAACGTAAGTGAGGCAACCCGAATAAAAAATCGGGTAAACGAGGGAAAATGCAAAGCCGGAGGAAAAGCGGGAAAAGAACTGCTACAAAACGAGAAGAAAAATCAGAAGCCGGGACCGTCTTATTCCAAAAGAAACACACCATGGACCGCAATGAGAAAAAGAGGGGAGAATAAGCCGGGCAAACCAAGGGATGACAAACGCAAGGGCAACCGATCGCACCAAATATAGTTCCTGTTAAAACACCGCGGAGTTACAATAAACGCACTACTCGAGAGAAGAGTTTACAGTGAAGTCCCCAGGGGGTTAATTGGGCGTCCACGAAACTTTTTTGAGGGAAGTTGGGGAACTTCCGGCCCTAAGAAGGCTGGCGTGTAAAAAGAGGGAGGGGAAAAAAAGGAAGATTGACCATTCAAAGTGTGGGAATAATCTTCCGACCTTACCGGGGGAATGAAAAGAGGGAAGAAGGGAAACCAGGAGCATCACAGGGTCGCGCTTCAAGCACTGACCAACCTCCGTTAGATCTTCTCTATTCATTGCGGGGAAAAAGAAAGGAGGGGGTGAACAGCCCTCGAGTGGAAAAAAAAGAGGCCGCAAAACGCTGGAACGGGGGAGGTGAAGAGAAAATAGAATTTAAAGGTGTGCCGTCGAAACAGTCCAGCGATCCTTTCTCAGCGAGGAGCAATTGGCCAAGGTAAGCACGCCAGCTAGAATCACAATAAGGAAAAATCAAAAAAAACGAAGCGAATACCGGAAAGAATCATGATCCCGATGCGCACGGCGGGGAGAACACAAAGTCATGGTTGATTTCAGAAAGGCGCTATAGTCGCAGAGCTGACGGAAAAACTCAGCCAACGCGACCGCAGCGAATGCGAAGGAAAAGCAGAATTGACCCAGAAAAAAAAGATATGTTGGGCGTTGCGTAGAAAAAGGGTTGAAGGTGTTGCGCGGACACGGCAAATAAAATCAGAAAAGAAAGGGATTACCGGGCCGGGGGGAAGGGAAAGAAAGATCCGCGAGGAAAAAAAAATTACGCTTAACGACACCAAGAGAGGGGGGAAACCCCGGAATCGAAAGTCGATGGAAATTAGCCAGGGTACATCGTATTAAGGGTAAGGGGGATGGCGCGGAAAAATCGAATCCGGCACTAGGAAAGTCGCCGTGAGAAGAGTCCGGTGGAGGCTGTATGTTCGAAAAATGGTTTTTCAAAGGAGACGTGACGGACCAGCCAATCGATCTACAAACAAAGGAGGAAGTAGAGAGAGGCAGCAGGAAAACGCTTTCAGATGAGAACCGTCGCCCAGAAAGAAGAAAAAGCGGACTTTCTGGCCCGGCGACTGTCATACATTCTTATCCCGAAAATCGAAATCAACAAAGGGAAAAGGAAGAAGATGACCAGGTGCCCTCGGACCGTGAAATGCAAGGGGGGAATACAGCCAGTCGAGTGTTTCGGCCTCGGTCAGAACTTGCTCGTTAGAAACGAGGAGTTTGAGCTGGCAAGAGGAGCCGGACTGTCAGCAGGGGGGAAAACGGGAGGGATAATTTGCCGGGAACAGGAAGTGAAAACAAGTTTAGACAGGCCCGAAAAAAAGAGTCACCGAAGAAAAACCAGATGCGGAAAGAGACGAGAAGCGCGGGGGTCGCGTTTGGTAGTAAGGGCGCGGTCAATCAACACAGCATAGGCTCAGCCTTTCGGGAAAAAAACGTTGGAGACAGGCCAAGGGGAGGAGCAGGGGATAAAGGCTTCGGGCGCTTGACTAGGCGTAAAGCAGATGTGTTGGGAGGAGCAGTGTCGTGATATCCGCTTGAGGGGAGGTCCCCGGGAAAAGCAAATGGGCATGCGATGAACGCAATTAGAGAGGGGGAAAGGAAAGAGATCTTCAATTCTAAGCTGCCAATAGCAAGTGACGGTCAAAGCGGTGACCGTCGGCCGGGGCTAAACGGAAAAGGGAGGGAAAAAATTTGCGTTTCCAGAAAAAAAGGGAATCCATGAACTCGAGGAACATCAGGGGAAGGGGGGAGGGGAAGCTGCTTTAACGACTCAAGTGAGGCTCGCGTTTCTATCCTCACTTGAAGTCAACCGGTGGGGGGGTCATTATCACAATAGATTGAAGGAATAAGAGGAGGAGGAAAGACGAAGGAAAAAAAAAAAAAAATTCTGGGACCGGACGTTCAATATAAAGAAACAAAAGCGTGGCCAGAAGTAACCCTTCGCAGTAACCGGAGTTCGGAAGAGGGAGGTCGTTTCGTAAATCTACAGGGAAAGAAAATGATTTTTAAGGGTGCGACGGACTGTCCTGAACGGAGAACATCGAGCGACTGGCGGCGGGCTCAACTGCGGGTATCAGGGGAAGACAGTTTGTGGGGAGGATGACGCGGTAGGCGGAGTGCTCTCGCTCGTGGTATCATTAGTTGGCAAAGTTCGAGGATTGGAAAGCGTTGGGTAACAAAAATAGACAAAAACCCGACAGGGGTGGACAGGGTCGTGGTCATAAGGAGGTGTTCGCAAAAACACGCCGCCGGGGGAGTCTAATTGTGAGAAATTAAAGGGTTGTTGTCGTTTGACGGGAGGGGTTCAAGCGAGGGGATAGGGGGTGGCAAAACTGGCAGTACCCACGGGGGATATTCGATTTCGTCCATGCAAGTTTTGAAAGAAGGGGTGTGCCATAAGGGTTGCCCGCTTCTATTAAGGGAAAGGGGGGGGCTCTGTGCGGAATCTGAACATGGAGGATTGTAAATCCCGCTCAAGGAGTGAGAGAAACCACAACACGAAATGTGCGGGAATTCTAAGGAAATCTCAATTGGACGTGACGACGGAAAGGAGGGGGAAAACTGTCTGAGACGAAAGAAGTCTGGAAAAACTAAAGGAAGGGGGTTGCAATCGGGGGGGAAAAACGTCTGGTGACACGTCTCGTGAAGGAAAAAAGTTCAAAGCGGGTGCTCTCGGGGAAACCCTTCCAATTATTGCGGGGGATTTTCTCAAAGTGTTTCTGTCAAATTCTCATGGGGGCAAGGACGGCTAACCCTCGGCCTTCCCGGGGGAAAACATTGAAAAAAGCCCGGTCACTCGCCAGAAGGAAGAAAAGCGCAATGGTATCAAGGCGATTTAGGAATGAACTTGGGGGGGAAAGTGTTGGGGAAGCTAGTGTGATAAAGTAGGGAAATTCTACGCGGTCAAAAGAAGCGGGGGCTCTGGGAGGAGAGGCACGAGGAGGAAGGAAAGAAAGGGGGGTCGATCCATCTACGAGAGTAAAAAAAAAGTCGCGCACGGGATAGAGAAAGAGGAAAAGGCGCGGAGCGGCTGGAATACCTGAGTATCTGGGAAAACGTCGAAAGCAGGGGGGGGGAGTCTCGGCAGAGGCAACAATAAAACAGGACGTTCTGTAAAAAGGGAGCTTGCTGCGGCGGCGCCAGAGGGAAGAGGAGAATTAAGTGCTGGCTTGGGGGATATGCCGGGACACCTAGAGTTCAGGGTTTTACGGAGTGCTGTTTCGCAAAAGAATAAAGGGGGGAAGAATCCTGAAAACTGGCGTTGCTAGAAAAATGGCGAGGTACTGTCGAGAGACCTTTTGGCGGAGGAGATCTGAGTACTTTGATCACCTTAAACCGCGAGATGGAGAGGCTTGTGACTCCGCGCACGGAAAAAATAAAGCGAACCGGAGAATGGTTAGGGCGCGAGTACGACGAGTTTAAGAACGAGGCGGCACAAAACGGGAGCGTTTTCTAAGGGGGCAACAAGCACATAAAACACCCGCGGTCGAGCTAAACTTCTTGTAAGTCGGCGAGTAATTCAGTTGCACTCACAGATTTCTGTGGTGCCTGAAGAGGTCGCGCGAACAAGGGGGTAGGGGAGTGTTGCAGGAAGACAGTGGGCGAAGCAATTTCGCAACGGGAGAGGAAGAAGGATGTGCAGTGTGAGCAATTCTAAAAGGGGATTGACGCAAAAGAAGTACTAAATCCAGGGGGAGGGAAGTGGCGCACGGCGTTTCGAGCGGACGCAGCGCGATAGGGAGAGGGGCGGCAAGAGATAGAGGGCGCTTATACAGGGAGATGAAGATTGCGATTCAAAACCATGCAGCGAGCGGTGCGCGAATGGGAAGAAGCGGGAGAAGCTCTGTTGGCCTTTGCACATGTAAGTGAGTCTCTGCGGGACAAAATCTGGCAGACGTGTTGCTAAAACGCTCGCCAGCGGTACGTCAGAAAAATAGCAGTTCGCGGTGGAGTGCGCGGCGAGAGGGGCCTGCATAGAGAGGGGACTTATCGTGGGAGGTTTTGCTGGGTGGGGGGGGGGAGGAGAAAAGGGCCTGGGAGGATTTCGCGGACTGACTTGCGAAGTAGGCCAAGAGACGGGCGCATCGCAAAGATAAGTGGGGGGAAAGTTTGCGCGGAGGGAGACGGCATGGCAAGAGGGGGGTGCAAAAAAAGGGGGGGGTGTTCAGAATCGTGCAGGAGCGGAAACGGGGGGCGACTTTGGGGAGGGAGGGTTGCAGCCGAGAGAACCGGATGATGTTTAAGGAAGGGGGAAAGGCGCTCGGTCGCCAGACAAGGGTACTGAGGAATTACGGGGGGAGTTTGCTGGTGACGGAAGGGGGGAAGGAGGGACTGCCTCTGCTTAAAAGGGGGAGACAGACGCGGTGTTCTAAAAGGAAGTCAGGGAGGGGTGTTCACAGTGGCGAAAGGGGAGGGCAAGGACATGAAAAGTGGGAATCTCCACTGGCGGGCGGGCAAGGAGAGGGGTTTGTCGCGACTAAGGAAAAAAAACAAGTCACCACTTGGTATTCGCAGGGGAAAAGAGGGCAGCGCTACGACGCCGGCTACACGGGGAGGGTTGATGCGTCAGACACAGCCTTTGGCTGAGGAGTGGGAGCGGTTGTGGGGGGAAGGGCCGTTATGTCCAAAGGGGGGGGAGACGCCTACAAGATCCGCCTTTCTGAGAAGCGAATGATGGGCCAAGCAAGTGTGGGCCCTGACAAGGCTAAATCTTAGGGGATCTCGGCAAAATGCCGCTAATGGATTGAAGACCGCAGATTGGAATTTCAGGTTGTGGATCATCGGCAACATAAGGAAGGACAAGGAAGTGCGCGGCCATAGACTACATGAAACGGCGGGCCGAGCAGGGAAGGATGAACTGTTTCGCGCTGCTCAACGACTTGGGTCCCAAATAAAAAAAGGGGGGACCCGGCGAGTATCGGAAAGACGACGTAATAAGAAAAGC
>Ga0179591_1310114_pt1 | contig 23594 bp, 20 predicted proteins | sample CZOMad2_1_08_16f_FD_182891 | JGI IMG/M metagenome (GOLD analysis project Ga0179591, IMG submission 182891) | Vadose zone soil fungal communities from Angelo Coast Range Reserve, California, USA - CZOMad2_1_08_16fungal (PacBio error correction) | ecosystem: Environmental > Terrestrial > Soil >...
CGGGGGGGGTAAGCAAAACGAGAGGACGCAGGAAGACTCTCCTCACTCGAAGACCTCCCTGGCCTTCGCCCCCACGAAGCTGAAAGAGGGAGTAGGGAAAGATAAGCGGCGAACCAGGGTGAGTAGAGTAACGATCCTCTGGAAGGTTCTCCTGCCCTACTTTGAAACAACTTGGGGAACCATTTCGTAGGGTGGGTGAGGTGGGTCGATGGGAGGGTAGAGGCAGGGGAGAGGGGTCGAACCAAGAAGCTCAGTTGAAGTAGCGGACTGCCGGTTCCGCTATTCAAAAATCTGAACCAGAGTCTTCCTATCCTCCTCGCGCTGGACACGTGGCCTCGTACCGTGAGAGGAAAAGGGGAGGGGATAAAATAGCCCGAGTAGACGGGCCGCGGAATCACCCTCAAAGGCCGAATGCGATCTAGAACTAACTTTTTAATCTCTTTGAGGGGACCTATTTCTCACGAAATCCGCGATGTCCGAGAAGGAGAAGGGGGGGGAGAAGTAGGGAGGCGCCTCGGCCGCCGCCGGGACGCGGGGTGATCGCTGTTCTACTCACCAAAAGTGAGTGCTCTTCGGCAAAACCCTCCTGCGGAGTGCGATCGCCGAATGGGCTACCTGAGAGCAATAGAGGGAAGGGAAAAGAAGAGAGGCGACCAGATAAGAAATGTCGCTCTCATCACTGGACTTACCTCCAGTGACTACCGCATCATACAAACCTCGCAGACTCAAATTACCGGAAAAGGGGGGGGAGAAACAAAAGTCATTCAGATGCAGGACGGACCGCGCCAGTGCGCAATTCCTCGGCCGGGTATTAAAGTCCGTGACTCTTAGGAGCAGGTAAAGACTATTTTGCGCGGAGCAACAGATTGAACAAAAAGAGGCCGTCCGGGGGGGGAGACGAGGGAGGATAGATTTTCCTTCAAGGTCTTGCTACTCTTCCATTTAGGGTGTGTTGAAACATGAGAAAAGAAGAGTTGAAAGTGAAAAGGGGGAGAGGGGGGAACGGGGAAGAAATTGTATTCAGGCAGCGTTACATGCACATGGCTTGGTCGTTCCCCTTTTTCGCGTATCGGGTTATCTCCCGTGAGAAAGGGAGCACCAAGGGGCAAGGAGAGAGCGAAAAAAGGGACAAGTGATTACCGGTTACCGTCTACGGACGACGCAGAAACGTGTTAACTGGTCCAAGGGGACCCTAACTCCTTCGTACCGAAGGGGGTAAACCCGAGGAACGAATAAGGACCGAGAGATACTGAAACCCTTGTAAAAACGTTCTGTCTCCACGTCTTTCCCAAATACTGGCCTTCCGCGGGAACAGTTAAATTGGAACGGAAACAGGAAACTGGAAAGTCTAACTGTTCTCTTTAGAAACCCTTTCTTTCAGAAACTGGCTTTCCCTCTAGAGTTCCAAAAAGTCCTGGCCCGGGCCGGCTTTGGCCTCAGGGGAAAGAAGACTGCGATCCACAAGTACCACCTTCATCCCTTCATTCCCTTGCACCCTTTTGACCTGTTCATCTCTCACCTCACCAAATCCCATGCTGGCCAGCAAGGAGAAAAGCAGAAAAGGTGAGTACATATGCAAAGAAGGAAATACGGCCAATGTGTCATCCTTCGAACGTTGCAGTTTCCAAACCTTGGCGGCTGTCATGGCCCACAGGAAGACCGGGCCAGGCGCAAGGTCGTCCCGCCAAGACCACTTCCCTGTGGACCCGTCTGATTAGTAGCCCAATGGCCGTCCCGTAGGGCCTTGGAAAGAAGATAGAAGGTTACCGTCGGAAGGTCCATTTACCATGAACTTATCCGCTCACTTTCTCTTGACCAGGGTGCATCAACACATTCCCGACCTGACTGAGAAGGATAATGGCAGGGGTGGAACCCGTAGACGATATCCTGCCGTATCCTTTTCAATCCCTCAGCTGAGTCTAAGAGAGCTACCCTCCGAACCTTCGCTTTCCATTCGTGAAAAAACGCAAGATAGAGGAAGAGTCACCGTTTGAACTTTCCCATCCACCCTCTAAAGAAGGCCTTCAGGCCATTTCCAAGTGCAGGTGGCTTTATACACTCAAGGTCCCAACTCACCCGGACCTAAAGTGCAACTTAAGAGAGGGGTGGGACGCAGGGAAGGGCGGGACCACGCCGATCCTTGCATGGGAATTATGGTTCCCGGCGGCTGCCAGTGTGCAACGAAGTTATAATTAAGCTACCTGCCCCGGCCTAAACGAGCAAAAGGTTCGAACCACAAGTACCACGGCCCGGAGGCTCCCGTTCGCCGCCCCTGGCGCGCCGCCCCTCCCTGGCTCCGAAGGGATAACCAACCTGCTGCCAGCGTTCAAAGGCAAACAGGCAAGACCCAGGGGTAAGTAGTTGGACTCACAGAACCGGGGAAGCGTGGAAAAGGTGTGGAGCCAAGAACCTCAGAAGAAGCCGTTGTACCATGGGCCCACAAATAGGCACGGGCCAGTCTTTCTACCAGGAAAGGGATGCACCCGCCCGTCTCCTCCAGGAATTCTGTTACTCCGGTGCCCTCTACCTGCGCAAAAAAAAAAGGGCTCCCCGGCGGCAAGCATAAGGGAAAGGAAAGGGGGTGCTATCCCATGGTCCTAGGGGTTTTCAAGGAGGGAAAAACTACCAAAAAGGGCCCCAGCCCCTAGCGGGGACAGGCTTACGGCGCGAGGGGAGGATATAAAGGAAAAGACTGGGCGTCTAGTGTGCAACTTCGGCAGAATAAAGCGTGCGTAAGGCAGGATGAATTCCCCTGCATGACTCGCAGTCCGTACCAAGCTGAAACTTGTCTCATTTCCTGGGCTATTGGCGCAGCAAAGCGGGGGAGGAGATGAAACGAAGGGTGTAGACCTGAAGAGAAGGCTCTCACCGAGCCAACAACAACATAATATATGGAGCGAAGAGGATCCTTCCCCTCCTGGGAGGATAGCAACTTCTTTCTTAGACCAGGCGACTCAGGGGGACCGTTAACCTGCCCTCAGCTTGAATGATCTGCATGCCGGTTGAACGTCAATACTGGTTACTGGAAGGCTTATTGTCCTTGAAACACTCCTACCAGATGGTCTTTGGCAGGGGGGTACGCGCCGAGGGATCCACCGCCTGGTAATCCCGCGTGATTTGGAAGGGGACAGGTCTTGATCTCCCTTTCACTCAGGCCTAACATTTTCCCCCCTTGGTTAAAGTCTTCTGGAACGACGTATCTTGAGGTCCGTTCCCCAAAATTTATGCCTTTGTGTTTACCCTTAAAGCCGGAAAAGGGAAGGGAACCGACTTTGGTAGAGCCTTTTAGCCCGAACGGGCAAGTGCAAGCAAGTGGTAGGATTGATGTTGTACATGGGGACTCTGCCGTTGTCTGTGAAAGCGTCTTCCGTACCAGCAAATGACCGGAAAAGGGGGACTGGTAATGATCTTCCAGTTTGGAATGGACCTGCTTGAGGACTGATGGCAAGAAAGGGGTGGTCGGTTACGAACCTAGGAGAGGCACCATTCTTATCAGTTTTTACGGTCTAACTTGGATTCCTCCTGTAAGGGGGGGATTTATGGTATGAGACTTTGTAACACTGGGCAGGGGCACAGGGGGATCGAGAAGTAGCCGGGGGGGGTCTACGAAAGAGGTAATAGAGGAGGGAAGACCCTTCCTCAACGGTCTAGCCTTTCCCCCTTCCAGATGACCAGAAACAAAAGGCCAGGAAGTTAGTTTAAAAGAAGTTAGAAAAGTAGGAGTGGTAAAGACAGAACCTTAACCACTGGGAGCCTTTACCTATATTACTGTATTAACCTTGGGGGGCTGGACGTAGAAAGGGAGGATCTTGTAGAAGGTCATGCCGAAGTTCCGTCGATTTCTAGATGGGAAGCTTTCGGTCAATCCCTTAGAAAAAAATTTAAGAGGAGCTTACAATTCGTAGAGGGGTAAGGCACCAGTCGGATAGGTTCAGAGAAATAAAAAGTGGAGGGGCCGGCAATGGGGCGGTGGAGTTCAAAAAAGGGGGAAGCCCGGTCGTTAAGATCCTGAAGGGGAGAACTTGTGGACTCTCTTTTCCCTTGTGCCGGTAGGAGAGACTCAGGCAGGAACAAGCAAGGGAGTAAATGGACCGGACCTTGAGCGCGACCTGTAAACCGTCCCTCGGGTAGTTTAACGAGGGTACGGGAACGAGAAACAAGCGGTCAGAAAGGCTGCACTTAATTTGTTCCATGCCCCGGCGACGTTTGGGACAACTGCAAGTCTTGGCGAAGCTGACCATGGAAGGAGGTAAAGATGTTTAAGGGGGTACGATTGTCCTCCACTTTTCTTCAGCCCTGGAGGGAATGTGTTTTGAAGCACGCATCCAAGGCCCTCAAAATGGAAGGGAAGGAGGGGGTTCCTTTCTTCCAATGGGGACCTGGGGTGTTCACAATGATTGGATTATTAACTTCCAAGCCCTTTCCCGAATGGAGAAGAAGAATTTAGAAGGGGCCCGTATTCGGACGCAGGTCAGAGTTCCGGGGAGAAAAGAAATGGAAAGTGGAAAACTCTAAACGTCGCCTTCCATTTTTCTTCGCGTCCCTTTTCAGAATGTTAAAGTCAAAAGACCCGGCACCTGACGGCTGCCGTTCTGGAGGGAGCGGGTGAGGCTAATTCTTGTTTTCTGGTGTTCCTCGTTGAATCTCCCTTTGGAGGGTCTAGTGACAAGTTAGAGGACAACAGGCGGGCTCTAACGTCCGGCTCAAAGAGAACAGGCGTGCAATGAGGGGGAAAGTTAATGCCCTTTTAGGTCATACACTTCACCTCTGTTCTTGCCCCTTTTAATATCACCTATTAAAAAGAAAGAGAACAGACAGGCCGGCCCCCCATCCGTGATGGTAGAAGGTGAAAGTAATCCTAGAAGGTAACGCTCTGGACGTTTCACTCTCGTGGAGTTTATTAAATAAAAGCCCAACAGTTAGGTAACGATCGTAGCAAAGGAACGCGAGGGCCAGACCCCTCTCAAGGGATCTCTATCTACGTCCAAGGGGGGCCGGTCCCGAAAGAATCGAGACCATGAAAGTATAATCCGATAACCGTGTAGAGTGGGAAGCAGGAGTACTCGAGGGTAAAGCCTCCCCTTTCGAGGTTAAAGTCAACTCAGTGGGCCCGCCTGTAGAACCCTACTGGGCGCCATTCTTGTTTTAAATTCTCTGGTATTATAGACAGGGAGGGAAGTCAGAAAAAGAATATTCTAATTTTATCTGACGACCTCGGCCGGGGACCAGGAGAGCCATGGCTCAGGTCTACCGGAGCCGATCAGGGTGCCGCCGAAGGGCTTGGGGGTCACTTTCTCCCTCTTCCTTTGCATCATACCCCCAAGTGGCTTGTTTATTATACAAAGTACGGGCCGGCGCGGAGATGAAGAGGCCCGGAAGAGGGAGAGGCCAAAACGCATTAGGGTCGATAAAGAAAAGATGGGGGTGATCTCTCTCACCAACAAAACTAGGGAAAGAGAGTTCAACAGTAAGCGGAGAGGAAAATGCTAGTGTGAACTCTCATTGAAGGCCTGGGGGAGGAGATGCGACGCGGCCGGCCGAAAAAAAGCTCGAGGGGTCTAAGAAAACTCAATTTTTCTGCTTCTTCAAGCGATGCGACAGTTTCAATCCGCGAGGGGAGCTAGCCTCTACACTTTTCCGACCTGAGAATCCAATTTCAAGTCGCAGGTCCCAGGCCGAGGTCGCAAAAGGCAGGCGAAAATTATCGCCAAGATGGGGGATGATAAGATCAACCTGCAGAAACGAAAGATGACACCTCTCCGCTGCAAATCAACCTTACCCTTTTTTACCATGCGCAATGGCACCGTACCAAAGTCCAAGGGATTCAGGGCAAAGCAGAGTTTATGAGAGTTACTTTTTCTCTGATACATTTAATCAAGCAAGAGTCTGGAAAAAATCTGCCGCTCCGGCTACGGATTGCGGAGAGGTGAAAATTCAGGAAGAGGCGGGAGGACAGAAGAGCAGTGGGAACGTCTTCAGGGGTTTTAGTATCTTGTCAAAAAAAAAGCGTGAAAAACGTCCCCTGGAGAACTGTCACGGAGAAAGGAGGAAAAGCCAGGATTTTTGCCAGGGGAAACAGTTTTCTCTGGGTAATTTCTCTCACTAATGCGCCTCGGGAAAAAAAAGGTATTTAACTGAGAAAGACCGGGATACTTTCCCTGTTACGAAGGAATTGAATGAAGGAATGAAGGGTTCGAAAGAAGAAACTTGTACTGAGGACTACCCCCGCAGCGCTCCTTAAGCCAAAGCCTTCACCAAGATCTCAACCAGAGGGCACGCAGCAGGAAGCAGTACCCAGCCTCGGCCATCAGAACCCGGGTGAAGACGCAGTGCAGCCGGGACCAGTGCAACAGGAGAAAAAAAGGCCAGAACGGGCAACCCTAAGGGCGAAAGTTATTCCATGGGAAGACCTTCTCCACCGGCCCCCCTGTCTGAATAAGAAAAATGCAGTTCGCCCGCGGGAAGGGATTTTAAGGGGGGAATGGGAAAGAAGACTTCGGAACCACCCCGTTTAGCTCACTCAGTCCGTTGCCCTATTGAAACAGTTCCCGTTCTCTCGGTCTGACCAATCTTTCAAGTACCAGTACTGGAACATAAAAAAGGATAAAGAGAACCATTTCTTACAGAGGTGACCAAACGTTCCCTACCCAGGTCTAGCTCCCTTAAAAGGAGGTCCAACTTTTAGGGCGGCATGGGAATGCATGGAAAAGGGGACAGTGGAGTTCGTGAGAGTCCCGCCAGGGATTTCACACTCTACGCTTTCCCCACGTGGAAAAAAGAAGAAGGGACGGGAAATTATCTCTGGCCGGGGTCCTGGAAAGAGAGAGAGGGGTCGAGACTGAAAAGACTGGGAAAACAGATCTTTTTGCTTGGGAGGGGCCGATAACTCAAACGCACAAGATGCCTGAAAACGCAAAGTCTACGACGATCCTGACCATTGATGACACTATCTTTCTAAGGGGGAAGGATTTGGACAAACCCTAAGATCTTAAAGACGTTGCTGGTGCTTACGCACGGGCAAGGCGGCAAGAAAAAAGGGTAGAAGAAGCTCAAGAAGGGGGAAGACCCCCCACCCCCCTTCCCACTCCTATCCTTCCCTTGAAGGGGGGAAGGCTCCCATCCTTTGACCAAAACGTCGTCTATCCGGTAGGCAGGAAATGGGAGGGAGGGTTGAAGGGACAGGAACTACCAAGGAGCCAGGCTCATAAGGGGGTTTCCCGTTTCCTGGCCTTCTTGTCCCTCTTGCTCTAACCGGAGCGAAAGTCTAGACTGCCCAGGCGCAAATTTAGAAACCCGCTACCAAATACTTTCGGGCTGACGCCGGAGCCTTCCACCCCCCCTGTCTCTGGAAACCCCTGGGAAAAGACTAACACTCAAAGGAGGAGGTTTACAAAGGACGAAAGGCCATGGGAAAAAGTTTTACTCACAGAAACATTGCGCGGAGCAAATGGCAGTCCACTTTTACGGTCCATTACTTCGGAAATCCGATAAGGAAAGTTCATCGAAGGAGGCCCATACAGAAGAGAAAAGTTAGCTGCTAACATCTTTCTACCCCTTCAATTTCTCCGTAAGCCTAGAAACGGAAGGAGCTGCTCACTACCAATGGAACCAGGAAAAAAAGGCGAAAGAGAGCCATCACGATTCCATTGGTTTCTAACGTCTAAATGTTCTCGGAACGAGGAACAGGCAACAAAGAACAGGAAACGTACTCTTAACAAATGTCTACTTTCTCGGCAATAATGAGGCGCAGCCCCGCCTTTGCGGAGAGAGGTTGGGAAAAAACAAAGGTCTTCTACTACGCTGCATAACTGCATCAGGGGAGACACCCGGGAATGCAGAAGAATTCAAAGGACGCATCCTTACCTTCCGGTGCCTTGTGTTCCTTACTCACACATTTACGAAGAATAGGCCCGTCCGCGCGGAGCGAGTCAAAGAATCTATATCGACCACACAACTGCGGAGGTAAATGGAAAAAGTTCTATCCGGCTCGGCAGGGGAAAGACATCCCAGGCGCCGAACAAGGAAGGGAGGAGACTGGCCATAGACAAAGGCCCGTCCCGTACAGATAGGTGGATGTGACTGACGGACGTGCGGCATGCCTGGGGCCGGAAGAAAAGGGGGGAAGTTACGACCTTATCGCCTGTTTACCACAATTCCTGCCGAGAGTTGTCCTTTATACCGGGCGCGGTGAGGGCGAAACAGAAGGGGGAAAAAACAGATTAGAGGGGGGGAAGGGGTCCTGGGGGAAGGGGTTCATCGCTTCCCTCTACCTCTGGCCATTTGGATAGAAAAAAAGGTAAGTAAATTTTTCCGCCCAAAAAGAAGGGCACGGGCGGGACGGGGGGTTGTGTTTTTTAGCAGGCCTGCTTGCCGTAAGGTGGTACTTTTAAGAACTGGGGGGGACTGGGCGCTACTGGTAGCCCGCCGGGCGCAGGGGGAACCGAATGGGGGGTGAGTGGGGGGCCGCACCTGGCCATAGCCGTGTCTGGTGGAACGGAAGGGCGTTACATTGCAATCTTGATCCAAGTTCAAAAAAAAAGAAGTCAAAGGCGTTAAGAAGGTTTTTCAATGCTGACTGTCCGGGGAACTGATGAACCAGGGGAGGGGAAAGAGGAGAAGGGAAAACGGTTAGCCGCGCCCATGTGGGGAAGGCGAACGGAGGCGAGACAGTGGGGAGTGGTTCTAACCTTTCTCCAGTCATTGGAAACTGGGTGAACGGCGAGCCGGGCGAAGGAAAGAGGGAAAAAGGAAGGGTGACCAGTGAGAAAAATAAACTACCTTCACCGTGGCGACAGGAACGGCCTCCCGCAACTGACCCGCCTCCGTCCCTGGCCCAAACGGCCCTTGAAAAGACCTCTGTGGCACAAAGGCGGCGGGTAGCCCCTGCACGTCCCACGTGACCTTCCTGATAAGGGGATTTGAGCCGGTTTAGGGCAGGACAGGAGGGAGGAGTAAGTAGAAGGTCCCTTGAAGAAGGAACTCGTTTCTATATTTCGGTCCCAGGGACTTTCTCCAACTAAGGTGAAGTCTTCCATTCGAGATCGTCCTTTGGAAGCAAAAGGGAAGGCAGGGTCGTCTACGCTGTCCGTCCGTTGTTCTTGTATTTAACTATTTGGCCACTCGGCGCCGGGCCGCCGGAAGGGGGGGAAATAATTGACCTTTTCCCCTGGGCAGGCCTGTCCATGCCCTCTCTGTCTTCCTCCATTTCTCGGCCGGAGGGGAAAAACAATCCTTACTCTTGCCCGCGGTGAACTTTCCTGAGGGAACGAACGCCCTCGCAGTCTGCACGATTGCCAGGCCCTGAAAAAAAGGTTTACCTTACTTGAGGGGGGGTCTAAATCTTACAACGGAAAGGGAGGAAGTTTAGGGTCCACCTGGTCCAACCTGTTGAGGAAAGAAGGGGAATGAAATTTTGTGGGTTAAAACCGATCCGCCCTCGGGAAAACTTGCCTGTAAACAGGTGGGGAAGAGCCGCGGCGGGCAACCTGCAAGACAATTACCTAAGGGGGTGAACTTGGTCAGGGGGGGTATGATTGAAGAACTAACCTTTGTACTTTTATGACTCCGTAAAAGAAAAAAAGCCGTTCAGAAGGTCCGGGGCCGTGACCCGGGCCGTTCTCCGGGAAAAAGGGGGAAGTCCCATCCTGACCATAGTATTCTCTACCTTTGCCTTCTGGTCAGTTGACTGAAGATTAAGGGGGGGATGGAAAAAAGGGACGAGGGAACGCCCCTTGGTCGGGGGGTGCGGCAAGGGAGCGTTCGAAAGTAGTCTATCGGTAACTGTGTCCCTGCCCCTTTCATTAGGAATGTCAAGGAAAGAACTGGACAAACAGTCCTTACTCCCGTCCTGGCGCGCCACGTTACAAACTTTCACACCGAATGGAAGCGCGCCCTCGGAGCTAAGGCACCCTTAACCCTGGCCTCCCACCAAACGTCCGAGAAGGGAAAAGGATAAGGTCACCCTTTCAAGCCGTATCCAAGAGGAGGTGGATTTCTGCCAGAGATAAAACCGTAAATACTTTCAAAACCCCACACGGTTAAGGGGTAGCACCAAGGCGGCAAAGAAGGGTTACAACGATGATCCAAAAAAGCAAGGAGACCTACTGCCAAACTAGGTCCATTCTCCTGCTAAGACTTCTCTTAATGGGATGAGGACCATAAGAGAAAAAGGCGTGAGAATAATCACGTCCTCTCGTTAAAATAAACGAAGGGGCGCGGTACATTCCATTCCACCTCACACCGGTCAGTACCTTCCAGTCTTCAGGAGGCTTCAAAGGGGTCTATGATCTGAAGTAGAGAGCTGACCAGACATAGGGGAGGAGGTTTCAGGGAATGGAGAAAAGAACCGTCCGGGGGGGGGGACAAAGGACTCCATGGAACTGCCAAAAAACACGGAAAGCGTCCTACTCAATACGGAGACACTTTCTCCTCTTCCTTGCCACAGACTGGCGGACCCAAAGACCGTAGAGGACGAACGGAAGATGGCCTCCTCACCCCCTAAAAGCGCGGGAACATCGCCGAGTTCAGAAGGGAATCTCACAAGAGTTTAAAATCAAAATAGAGGTCTAGAGAAGCGAGTGGCGCAGTTAAGGCAGGGGGGAGAGACTAAAAGAGCGACTGTGCGGTCTACTCAAAAACACCAAGGTGGTCTTCTGGGTCAAGTAAAGAAAAAGGGGGGGGGGGGTTGCACTAAAAAGAAAAGGGCTGAGATCTGGGAGACGTGGACGACATGCGCCCGCCAATGGGACTCGCCGGGTCCCAGCCAAGAGGGAAAAAGTCGACCAGGAAAAAGATTCGGTCGCGCGACTACTCACCTATCCTCGACCTGGATACGACCAATTAACCCCTGTCCTCAAAAGGGGGAAGACGTGAGAGGGCCGTCCCCGCGCCCAGGCGGAAGGGCAACCACCGCGAGGGGCCGTGATGAGGGCAAGGTCCGTGCGCGTAAAATATGGCTCCTGCCACATTTACTCGTCTTGGACTTCTTCCAACAACGAGGTTCGAAGTCCCGTTCTCTATAGTGACGGAATGCCGGGGTAATGCGGCCGCAGGGGGATGACCTAGTACCGGGGAAAGTCATGGGTCCTCCTTTCACCTTAGAAAAGGACGCGTTCACAAAGGCGTCTGGACACCGGGGAAGGGGTCTCAAGGTCTCGGAGGACAGATTCTTTTTTCCTGCCCACTGGGTTCTCCTTTCAAAATAACCATAAGAGGAACCGTTCCCCGGGGGAAAAGGGAAAGGAGGGCCATGGGACAGGGGCAGCGCTTCTTCCGTTTCACCTTTTCCTGGACTTCCCTTCAAATCCAGGGGAGGGGGTCCGCCGTAACTAAGGAGCTTACCACGCAGAGGGGTTCAGCCGCATAAAACCCAGAAGAGACCGCAATTTCTTTCACTCTCCCTCCGCCCTGAATGAAAGGATGCAAAGTCAAGGGACCCAGCACCCGGTCAGAACAACCGAACAAAACCGAAATGTAAAGGTTAACCGTAGACAAAGGGAAAGGTAAGAAAAGGTGTAAGTGCTCACTTTTTAGGAGGCAGGGTACCACTGAAGGTCTCCCCCAAGGGCCAAGGGAAAGGAGGGCCAAGGAAGTTCCCCGGCTTGCCGTTCTTGTGCCGTCTTTGACTCCTGCTCTGAGTACCCAGAAACGGTAACTTACTAAATGTTCCCGGGCAGATGGAAACATCGGGATCTCCATTAAAACAATCTTTCCAGTACCAGGATCGAGACACCGGAGGACCTAAAAAAATGGGGGGAGTATGAACGATTCACTCCTTCCCTACTTCCAAGGGTCAGCCGGCAACATAAAAAAAACACGCCTTGAGGAAGGGCGATTCACAGGGGAAGGAATACCGGCCGCGTTCCCGTTCGTTCGGCGAAGCTGAAGAGGGTGGAAAAACACTCTTTCATGATGGAAACTATAAAACGCAGTAGGACATTTCGCAAACCTGGCCTGGGCCTGAAGGGAATGGCCAGCAGACTCCTGCACTCTTCTTCATTGCATGGGGCCAGGAAGACTCAGCGCCCTCGGCGGAAGAACCGAGCTCACTAACAGGAAGCTTCTACTACGTATTTACCTGTCGGGCTCCCGAGAAGATCTTCGCGGGGAGGAATGGAAAATCCTCCACTAATGGATTCAATCCACGTATTCCTTACTCGACCCGTGAGGGGCCGAAAGAGGACCAAAAACTGCTAGAAGAGAATCGCCAAGGGGTTAACGGCCCTCCCCAGGAAGCTCCTCCTATACTGGCCAGGGCCTTGGGGCGCTGGATGGCCATTCCGGAAATATCCAGGGGCACTACCATCTCATCAACGGACGCCGGGCAATTTCCTTTCGGGACTGCTAACGTGCTTCGAAACCCCAAAAAAACAAACACGGCCTATCGGGCAGCCTCAGTGAGTTGTAAGGCTTGTCCTTAGAGTTACCCTCTCCTCCGAAGCCAGAAGGACGCCCTGAGGCTTCCCCGGCCCAGACGGATACAAAAATTTTACCCCGACCTTCAACTTCTTCTCAGGGCGGATCCGAAAAAGCAGGGATCTTCTCCCCCCGGTTTCCATGCCCGGTCTAGCCAGCCAAACGCTTTCACTTTCACCCACTCAACAGGGTCAATAAAAGACCTTGATATCGAATCACATTGAATAACAGGAACTGAGAGAGAAGGCGCACTGGCTGCCAGGAAGTCTTCAAGCCTCAATGGCTCCAGTTCCAGGAGTAGACCTACCACGGGGGGCAAATGACAGAAGATAAAAGAGGAACCTTTCTAGACTGCCCGGTAGCCGACAGGACAGGCCGTACAAGCATTGAGCCTTCTAACAAAAACTTGAACTCCCTTCCAGCCTTCGCGAGTGAAAAAAGCATGGGTTCGGCGTACAGGGGTGATTAACATTGGAATCAGGGGTTCAGAGACTTCGATGCAAACATAACATTTCAAGTACAGGATTGATAAGTTTCGAAACTCCACTGCTCGCCCGGCTGATCAAGGCCACTAAGGTACGGGGATTGTTTTCAACATTGTGACGTCTTAGTCGAAGGAGGTACTTCAAGGAAGCGACTGGCGGTCCCGGAATCAAACTCTTTACCTTGCCCAGTTATTTCGATTCCTTATCCTATCCGGAAAAAAGAGAAAAGGAGGGGCCGTACGCAGGACGCGCTCCAATGAACCATCCTCACAACGACGAGATGTATGTATTAAAATGACGATGATTTTTTAGCAGTGAGGAGCCGGCTTCCTTACCCAAAAAGAAGTCAATGCCCCTTCTTGGCTACTCGACGGCAAAAAAATGCGAAATCCGCAGCATTTCCCTCTCTTTCTCCGTTCCTTCTGGGTCAGGGACTCTGTAATAAGCGTATGACGTACTAATCGAAGGCAGGTTTGTACCACGCGTGGAAAACTGGGTGACTGGATCTCAAGGAAAACTTTCGCTCCTGCAGGGCTAGCACGCCTGGTAACTCCGCTTACGGGATGGCCTGGGCGGTTAACTGGGCCCTCGGAACACTCTTACCTTCTATCAACCGGGAGGAGTAAAAAAAGGCTGGACGCCCCATTAAACGAAACGAGGAATGGGTCCTTGTGAAAGTTACATCTTTTACCTTGCTTGCCTTTTGGGAATGGAGAACCTGGAGGTGGAAGCCACCGGAGTTGGGGGCCGCCGGGCCCGGACGCCTTTTTGGGATGTGGTAACGCCTTTAACGGGTCCTTTCTCTTTAGCTTCCGACGCCAAGTGCGCCCAGGCGGGCTCAAGGGTCAAGAACCGGGATCATGGAAACTAATGGCCCGGGCAGGTCGTCTTAGTTGAACGCTGAAACCGCCGGGGAGCCCTCGGCGGGCATGACCGTCGCCAGGACCGGGGCAGTTCTAACGGCTACCTCCATGGTTTGATTTTGGGAAAGGTGAAGAAGATGGGCGAAAAATACGGTCGGTCCAGGATCCTCTCTCACTTATCATTGGGCTCAGAACCGAAGATCCAGAAGGACAGTTAAAGAACCTCCTTAAACTGTAAGAGGACCGGGGGTTATAAGACCGGAAAGTAGAACCAATCCAGGCCCTTTCAAAGAGGAAAAAATTAAGGGAGACTGGTTAAAATGATTGCTGGTAGCCGCCCGGACCAAGGAAACCAACGGCCCTGGACAGGTCTTCTATAAAGTGGGTCTTTCTCCTTAACCGAAAAGCGAGGAATCTTTCTTCTTTCCCCGGGTCAAACTTCGAGGGGATATTCCCGGAAAAACACGGATTAAGGGCCGAAAGGGGGGCCAATCTTCAAGCCTATATCTGGAATCAAACTGCATGATCTTCGGGAGACCTGGCTTGGCCGGCTGGGGGTGATTCACGCGGGACCACGCCGAAAGACTTAGGGGCAAGGGTCAAAAGGTCAACTACTTGCTCTTTCAACTCGAACCGGGGGACATGAAAGAGAACAAAGGCAGGGGAGAACTGGCCGCCTGCGCCATCAGTGGGCCGCCCCGCAGGGAAGGACGGGCTGGACCTGGCCCACGACCTTCTTACCGTCTTAATTCAAAGAGGCGGGCAGTTTGCAAATAAAGGGAGGGGCGGAAGCTGACAGAATGATGACGGAAGGGGGCTCGGTGAACTCAGGGGGTGGTGCTCCCTTGTGAGTTCCGAAAGGGGGAGTTCACAAGTGGGGCCGCCGGGGAAAGACAGGCACGGGCCCCATTGGACTGGAAGCCTTGGAGGATGTAACAGGGTTGCCTTCTTGAGGGGAAAGCCAAATCCCGGGCGAAAATTTCTCCATTTCCGGACGTATTCTGCCGTGGCCACGGGGACAATCCTGGTGGGGGGGTTTTTTGTGGGTTTTTTTTTGTTTTTGGTTTGGTGGGGTGGTGTGTTGTGGGTGTTTTTGGGTTTTGGGGGGGGGTTTGTTGTGGTTTGGTTTTTGTGCTGTTTTTTGCGTGGTTTTGTGGTGGGGGGGTGGGTGTTTGATTTGGGGGAGGTGTGGGGGTGGTTTTGGGGGGGGTTTTGTGTTTTGCTTGGTTTTGGGGGGTGGTTTTGTTTTTTTTGGGTGCTACTATGTTGTGAGGGAGGTGGGGCTTGGGGCTTTTAGTCTGGAGGCTTGTTTTTTGTGGGTGGGTGGGGATTTGGTTTTTCGGGGTTCTTTTGGGGGGCTCTGTTTTGATTTTGGGTCTTTATGGTTTGATGGTGGGCTCTGTTAGGGGGTTGGGGGTTGTTGGATTTTTTATTCTTTTTTTCTTGTGGGTTCCTCTGGGGGGGGGGGGGGGAGGGGGGGGTGGTGGTTTGGGGCGGGGGGTGGTTTGTGGGGTTTGTTTTTAGCAAGCTCCCCTTATCCTTCTGCTTGGAAGGACAAGTAAAGGTTCTCGGGCCTGGGGCCAGCCGGCCGATCGGGGCTGCTCGAGTGCTGTCTAACGGGGCTTTAATAGTCTTCCTTGCACTGGAAGCGAGATCCCATTTCGTTTACGGGATTTTAAGGAAGATGAAAAGGGAGCCGCGGGACAACGGGAACGGAACGGGAACAGGGGAAGACGTCAGGCAACAGGAGGGTCTCCGTAGCCTTCCTTCTCTCAAGGCCTTTGACCCCTTTGGAAGAGTCAGACACCTCTTCGAGAGGCCCCGCCCGAACCCGGCCGGGGGAAAAAAACCAGCCCTTTGCCAGGGGGGGTTCCGACCTGTAACCTGTCTCCCTTGGGGCCATCTGGGGACCTTGAACGCGGCATCCATGCAGGCCCGCAAGCCCCCTAGAGTTCCCACGTGAAACTGTCAGTAAGCAAAAGCACAGGGGGGGGAGGCATTACCTATCGGCGGGAGAAAAGAGAAAAAGACTGCCGGGGAAGTGGCGACTCCGCCGCCAAAAAAGAAGGCTTACCTGCGGGCCAGGAGAAAGAAGGACCGAACCGTACGTTATAGAAAGAGAAAATCGTCTGGTACCGTCCTGACCGTCAGTGACTAAGTTGGGACCTGTGAAATTTAACCTTTTAGGGAAAAGTGTCGGCAGGGTCGAGGGGCGCTGAGGTCCGAGGATCTGAAGTTAATCGTCAAGGAGGAAACGCATCGGCGCAGGGCCTATCGAGAACGTCCTTCTTGAAAAATGTCGTCGCCGGAAAGAAAGTCGAGGGACAATCTGAGGGGGCATCGGCGGACTACGGTCGCATCGTCTGCACGCGTCAGACCGAAAGGTGGCGGGTAGTAAGACAGCTAGCATCTCGAAAATCCCTTCGCACCACTAAAAATTAAGAGGGAGGAGACCTCGCCTTATTGGCGGAAGGAACGAGTTTAAAAAGAGAGAGACAAACAAAAACGGGGAAAGATAGAGAGTCAACATCGAGTCCGCTCCGGCTATGTGGAAAAGCTAAGTTGTATTGAGGAGGCAGCTTCCGGAAACTCTGCAATTTTCTCCTCCACCTCTTTTGGTTGGTCTTCTGAGGAAAAAGTAGAACGGGGGGGAACGACCCGTCACGGGCCGAAAGTGGACCTGACCGAACGGCCAATGGTCCTTCATATGGTTAGGACCTGATTTCTACTCAAGAGGGGGGGAAACTCCTGCTTAGAGTCAAATAAAAAGGGAAGGCATGACTCTACACTCAGCGACCTCGACCACACTCAGCCCGACCTGGCCCACAGGTCCATTCCCAAGTTGACCAGCTCAGGAGTCGCTCCATGGGTATAAGTTCAACGGGAGAGGGGGCAGGGTATGAATGAAAATAAAAGGCACTTAGCGGCTTAGGCTGCCCCAAGGAAGGGTCGTCTGAGAAGACCGGCTTCGAGTCTGGTATATCTATTTGTCTTATATGCTTTTTACATGGGAGGTGCAGCGCGGTTGCTTACAATACAGTTAAAGAAGGTCATGGGGGTTCCTCGGGAATATGGGATACAAGAAGAGTTCACGGCTCTTGTGGAAACCAGGGGGGAGAAACTTTCAAAAATAGAGGACACAGGCCCAGGGCTGGGCCGGGCCAAGGGTTTCCCGGTTTTCTCAATGTAAAACGTAAAAAACGATTTCGCCGCAGTTCCCCGGACCAGTAAACTTCTTAGGGAAATTACGGGGAAGCTAGTTCCCTTTGCCGGGCCTGACGGGCCCAACCGGGATTCAAATACAAGTTTTACTTCGGGACCTCCTTTCATAAAAAAGTAACTACCGTCACCACGCAAGGGTTAAAAGGCCGGCCCAAGAAAAGGGGGCCCTTGGTAAACCTGCACACTTTCTAGCAGAAATCACAGGGAAGGGAAAGTTCCAAAGGAAGAAACGGAGGAGGCCACTGGCAGGAACAAGAAATAAGCTACGGGAGAGGGCATTGACAAGGAGGTGAAAATCCTCCCAATCCTTAAAATGCTGCTGGAAGGAAAAGGACCGGCTGCCACCTAGTTCCCTTGATTTCCGGCTGTGCCGAAAGCCTGGAACACCTGTTACCTGCCCCACAGGCAGTTTTAACGGAACAATTGGGGCCCGTGGAGGTCTCGCCAGGGTCTTCCCCACTATGGTCAATACTGGCCAGCACCAGGTCGGCCAAAAAAAATTAAACCTATTCACCTCCAGCCTATTGTCAATTCAGGACCTTTGGGGGGGGGGGGGGGTTCGTGTAGGCTCCAGCATCCCTTTCAAAGAACATTAAGGGATACTCGTGGGGGCCTTGGTCAAACATGGAAAGAACCTTCCGAAGGGGAAATGTTCGTCCCGCCAAGGGCAGGGCACCGGGTCCAAGTTCCCCCTTAACTTCTCAAGCGGCAAAAAAGGTTTCTCCCCCCGTTGACTAAACTTAGTCGCTTGGAAAGTAAGAGAATCCAAAGAGGGGTCAGGTAGGTAGCGAAGTACGGAGGCCCGCGCGGCCCTGCGGGCGGGGACCGAGGTTGAGAACGAACTTGGGTTCCCAAGTTAGTACGACTAATCATTCGGAAGAAAGTAAAAGGATTAGGACTCTGGAAAAAACAAAACCCGCCCGACGGCGGCGAGAGGGTCGGCCGGACTCTACGAACCCTTAACGTTGCACTCTTAAACGGCAAAGACTTCAGTGTTTAACGGTCCTCCATTCTACTCCGGTCCTACCTGCCAGGGCCCTTTTTCAAAGGAAATTGAAACGCAGAAATAACCCATCATGCAACCAACGGTCCCGGGCACCCGCTTGACTTGGGGTCGCCAGGGGTTATGAGGATACCTATCCCTGTAATCATTGGGGGGAGAATTGGAAAAGCTGAGTTCTTCCGCGGGAAAGGCGCCCGCGGCTCCTGGGCGAGAAAACCCTTCTACCAATTGACCCACTTTCCCAAGGTTCACGATAGAACACCGACCAACTGTCGGCGGCGCGACAATTCCAAAAAACCCTTTCGTGGCAGAACCCTGGTTCAAGGGTCAAACTATCTACACCCCCCTTCTTTCAAAAGTCCATTCCACAATGAATTAACCGTTTGGGCACGAAAATGATCCGGACCCGTGAGCCGCGACCAGGCGAAGGTAACTGCCGACTGCTTACGTTCTGCCTCCAGCTAGTCACATGGGAAAAGAAGGACAGACCCTAGACAACGGCGCCGGGACCGGCGGCATACCATGACCGGGCTACCGTCCCTGTATTCCCTGCATTTTACAAGAAGGGGTCACTTCTAACCCGGGCCAAAAAGGCCAGCAGGGGCGGATCCCAAGGGAGGGGAAACGGGAAAGTTTCCCGGAAATTGTGTATCAATTTCCTTCGGGAGAGGTGGAACAGGGAGAGGCGAGCCAAGACCATGCCAAACATGCCAAGTAAGAAGGGAAACCATGGTTTGCCCTGGCACGCTCTCCCGAATTACAGAGTGAGACGGGGGGGATAGGTGTACAACGCTGATGCTGACTAATTACTGCGGAATGTAAGTCAGAAATTCAATTCTCAAGTGAAAAAAACGGCCGCACGCGCGGTAACCTTCCAGGTCTTTCGGTTTGCTGAGTCACCACGCAGGGCTGCTGGAGGCCTGCAGGAGTGTTGAAACGCCTATTCATCGGTTAGAAATCTCAGCCTCAAAAGGGAACTTTTAGATTAAAAGAATAAGGGGGGGGACGTCAGCCGTGGCCTGCTTAGACTGAAAAATCCTTCTCGCCCCGGAGGGTATTAAGGCAAAGAAAGACCAGGAGAGTTGGCCTTTCCCTAGCGTAAATTCAAGGGGGGACATTGCACAATGACGGGGCCGTAAGACACGGATGAGAGTAAGAGTGGAGTCCTCCTCTTTCCACCTCGCCTTACCTAGTTCATTTAGGGAAAAAGCGGGTTCGAACGTGCGGGAGCCGGGCGGTACTGAAAGAGGGACGTCAATGTGCTGCTGGGCCCTTCCCGTTCCGCCGAACCCTCCAGATTGGGGGGGAAAGAATCACACCTGGCCGGAAAGGAATGCATTCCTCCCAGAGCCCGTCTTTCAGCGTGCCCTTGGAATCTGATCCCGCGTTCTTGTAACTTCAATTGAGGGGGGGGGAAAAGGGGGAACTGGGACGGGCACGGGGTAACCTGTCCCCGGGCAGCCGTGGTAAGGGATGGAACTGACTAGTCAGACGTCAGTGGTCTGGAATCCTTCCTTTGTACGCATTTGAGGCCTTCCTCCTCAGGGCCTGGAGAATGAGCTCACAAACTTTTTCCTTTGGCGGCCTGGGACTGCTGGGCCCGCAGGGGCCGGGTAATCCCGACGTTCAGCCAGGGCCCGTTGCTCCTGGAGGCCGTGGGGGCAGAAGAAAATGCCAGGGGCGTTTTTATTTTTCTGGAGACCTTTAAATAATTATCAGTCACCGTAGCCGGGTGAGAAGAACGGCGGGGAAAGGAACTCCGGTACCATAAAGGAACGCACTTCTTCGACTCTCAACTCAAATGCCCTTCTGAAACAAATCCTCCAGGAAAAGGGGGGAAAGGGAAGCCGGATTAGAATATGCACAGCAAGGGGGAGAATCAAGGAAAGGGAACATTTCCCTGATATGATCGGATACCTTTTTATTGTTAACCAGGCTGGCGTCTGGCCGGGATTCGGGGGGAAGGAAAGTTGAAAAAGATAATGAGGGAGCCGCCTGGGGGGGGGGGGGTACCTGGGGGGGTGGGGTGGGGGTGGGGGGGTTGGTGTGTGTGGGGCGTCTGAAGCCTTCTTTCGTCAGGCTTAAGGCAAGAGAAGAATGGTGAGTCGGGTACAAAAACTGTCATTATATGTCGGCGACTGTCTTGGACGTCCTTCTGTATTCAATTTTCATCCGGAAGGTTCTGCCTTGACGATGGACCGGCCCTGAAAATGAACTAGGGTCACTGCTCTGGGCCTGGACAAAAATCAGTGGAAGGGCATTTGGGTCCCTTGGAACGACGCCTTGGGCCTCCGGGGAAAAGAAACTGAACGAGGGAAAAGGGGCCAGGGGAGTGACGAATTCCCAGCGCCTGAAGACCTTTTCCATTCCGCGCCTCGGTACTTTGGGTAGAAAAAAAATGCCGAGGTTGGATCGCTACCCTTCGAAGTGACCGTGTGATAGGGACCGGACAAGGGGGGTTATTTGGAAGGGCTGGGTTGCCTTGTAGGGGAAAAAGAATTGTGTTTCCAGTTCTATCGTGAAAACTGGAAACCTAATTGAGAAGTCTGAATTAAAGGTCCAAGGCGTCGGGACCCCGTGGACTTAAAAAAAGGACACGAAAGGGGGAGAAAAGGACGGTGCCTATGAGGGAGTCCCTGTAAGTTGATACTAATTTCATTTCCCGCGAAACCTCCTTTGGAATTTGAACTTTAAAATTCACCAGGTATACTACTTTAAACGGTGCCAGGCCCGCGGGAACTGCAGGCAAGTCGAAAGGGTGCTGCAGACTGTTGCGAGTAGGCTTGGGCCGTAGCCGGGACGGGCTCCCCTTTGTGAAGGAGGGGGTCTTGGGCAGGCGGAGGAGGGGAAAACCGGAAAAAGGGAACCTGAGGAGAAAAAGTTCATCTGGCATGATTGGAACGGAAAGGGACAGCCTTTCAATTTCCTTCTCAGTAACTTTTCCCCAAGCGGCCGCCCTCGGGCGAAAAGCGACCCAAGAGAAAACAAGGAGGCCACCCACCCTGGGCCAACGCTGCCAAAAACTAATACGTTCGCAATGTTAACACTTCACTCTGTCATTAAAGGATTAAGCTGCATTTCCCACGGTAACGATCAGTAAGGGCAAACAGCGCGGGAAGCAGTTAAACTAAGTAAATCGGCCCTCTACCGGAAAGAGGGGGTCTCCTCCAAAAAAAAGTTAAAATGGCCTGGAGGGGCATTACCATGAGCTACCGGACGGGATCATCATAACAAAGGGGCCGCGACGGGAAATAAAAACATGGGAGGCGGGGACGAGGGGGAAAGCTGGGGGGAACACCTGGCATTACCTGGGGCGAACAGTCTTCGAGGTTTTCGGTAGGATTTCAGGAAAAAGATTCAAAGGGAGTCTCACTCCAAAGGGCCGATAGGTCGAAAACAAGAGGCAGGGAAACGGCAGAGGCCATTGGCTGGCAGGGTTCGGCCAAGTAGAGGCAAAGATAAATATCAGGGGAGGGGGCAAACGGTCGCCTCGCCCCAAAAAATTTTTTTGGACAACACTCAACACCTGGCGGTGGAGTAGACAGAGAAACCGCGTACGAGGAATTAGGAGAGGGGCACCCCTCACAACGAACTGCGCGGAACGCCTGGGCTCTGTTGGAGAGAGAAACCGTATTATTATTACAGAAGAACAGATCTTGAGAAAATCGAATTTGGATTTCGGCCGGGTTGGGGGGTAGGAGGAGCAAGGAGGCCAGAAGCGGGGAAAAGAGGGATCTAAGGAGACTCCCAAAGACATTGTTCAGCTGCGGCACTATTCACCTGTTTACTCATCTCTTAGGGAGGAAGCTACGAGATGGCCGCCTGCTCGCCAAATGGCCTAGAAGGTAACCAGACAGAATGTTTAGACCAGTCGACCCGTTCGCTCGAGCGTGGCATCAAGCTCTAAGATCCTCGACCTCAAAGATCGAAACTCAAAAACACAAAGTGAGCCATTGACCAGAGGACAAAAAGTGAGAACGGGCCCCAGAGCACAGGGGGAGTAAAAGTCCCCCACAGGGGGGCAGATTTATTATCACGTCGCTTGTGTTCTTCAATAACAAGAAGGTTAATGGGAAGAAGCAGGCAAAAAGAGGGCCGTAAGAAGGCGCGGAGGGGGGGAGGAGGAGTGGTACCTGCGGGAAGGAAAGGGATTGGAATTGAAAAATTGGATGAGGAATTTTGGGGGCTCTTTGAACATTATCCCCTAAAAAGGGCCAGGACTGCGCTGGCCCCGGGAGAGGTCCTCAGGGGATGCGCCCTTATTCTGTGGTGCCTTCCCCTGGTTCAGGGTCGTCCTTTTTAACGCTTAGCCAGGAAAAGAAACCGGGTAAAAAGGAACGGCGCGCCAGGACCCGGGCTACGGCGGTACCGTTACGGCCGGACCTTAAGGATCAATGCCCCGGTCATGCGTTACTGGTACGGGGTAAAACCACAGCCCCTACCCCCAAGGCGACCAGATAACCAATCTTCAGAAACAATGGGGGCTTTCCCCTGCGTCCCGGGAATTTTCCCCAAATCTTTAAAAAAAACGAGGTCAGAAGCCCGGCCTGGCCCAGGTTCCCAGAAAATGGAAAGGGTGAAAGAAAACGTACCCTAATTCGACGGTTCCTCGGAAAGTGCCCTTTTCTATCCCCAAACCTTAAAATCTTAAGCAGACGAAGAGTGCACATTTCTCCCTCGGCCCCCGGGGTTGACGGGAAGGTTAAAAATCCTGGTCGTACCAACAGGTGGAACTCCAAAAGGATTACACCTCCTATTTTCAACTTTCCGTTGAGACTCCCTCAAAAAAACACCAATAGAATCTTGGCAAAAAGGTAAAAACCTTTCAAAAACTTCTCCCATCACATTAGTATCCCACTCCGGGAAAGGTTTACCTACTGCCAGGGAAGCCGACAGAAACCCGCAAAGCGAGTTTCCACTGGGAGAAAACTCATTTCAACATTCTTTGCCGGTCCGGATTTTAGGCGCCCCCCCGGAAGCGGTAAAACCGAAATGAGGGTCGCAAATTCAGTTCCCCAGTGATGGATCCAGGGCTGCCTTAGCAACAGCTTGGGAAGACCTGGGTCCTGGGACCGGAGCAATTGGAAAACCATCATGGACCGGAACTTCAGAAACCGGAGCAGTTGCAGGCGGACAAAAAGAGGTGGAAAAATCACGAAATCCCAGTCAACTTAAAACCAGTCAAGAACCTGAATCGTGTGCTGACACCACGACGGATCAGGTCGCGCCAAACCTTGTCAACCCCCGTAACCTCTTCTTAAAGCTCAAAGAGGAATTAAGGCTTCAACGCCTCCCATGCCTAGTCCAAACTGGTTAACAGACAAAAGTTTTGCCTGGGTTGGGGTATGAAAATTTTACGGTATAACTCCTCCTAGAAGAAAAAATTTCCCTTTTGACCTTGCCGCGGCTACCCAGATCCGTGTGTCCTACAAAGCTATCACAACTGAAGGAAAGTGACAGATAGGGTTCTGCCTGCACTTCTATCCCGACTAGCAAAGGGGAAAGCAAAGGAATTTAATGGAAAAAAAAGGGTTCGCGTCTTGGGAGCAGGGCGGCGCCCCACCGGAGGAGAGCACGGCTTAAGAACTTGAAACGGAATCTAACCAT
>Ga0179591_1284054_pt1 | contig 23578 bp, 11 predicted proteins | sample CZOMad2_1_08_16f_FD_182891 | JGI IMG/M metagenome (GOLD analysis project Ga0179591, IMG submission 182891) | Vadose zone soil fungal communities from Angelo Coast Range Reserve, California, USA - CZOMad2_1_08_16fungal (PacBio error correction) | ecosystem: Environmental > Terrestrial > Soil >...
TCCTAGGGGGGGGTATAGGTACAGAGGAAGAGTTCGTGCAGGAGAGAATGGGAAAGAATACCAGATGATTCCAAGGTCCTTCGGGATTCCGAAGAAACCTACATTCCAGAGAAGCGAAAGCTAAAATCACTTTTAGCACTAGGAAAGGAGAAAGTGGTGGGCCGGGTTCGGGAAAGGTTACGGAGAGGAAAGGGGAGGCTCGGCGTCAATGTGAGTCCAGGTCCGAAACTGTGGTAAAAAAATATTGGCGGGGGATGATCTGGCCTCCCCGTCGAGGGTCCCGCAACAGCATCGTCGAGAAATACGAGACGGCTGGAAGCTCCCGAACCTATACAAGGCGGAGCATTCTAAAACGTGGCGGCGATATAGTAGGGGATCTTTCTTTCCAAAGGGTCTTGGGAAGGTCTGCAACACGGACACGAGGGGAAGAACCCGGCGGACGGAAGGATCGCGGGAAGAATCGTTCGTTCTCGCCGTGACCGAAAAAATTTCACTTCAAGGCAAAACTTCTCCGGCAAGCTTAACTCTGATCATTGTCCGGTCTCTATTGCGGCGCCGCTTCGGACCACATGCGCGGCGTGGTCTCCATCGAAGCTGCTGCACCTCCGAGGTTAGGTACTCAAAAAGAAGCAGAGGGGTGATTTACGCGCCGTGCTCCATCGATTACCTCGTCTACCTAACGCGAGTAAATTGCGAAGACGTTCCACTCAGGTGACAGGACAGAAGAAAGGTATCTCAGAGGGGTGAACATGGGGATAGGTCTTTTCAGCAGCCACGACTGGCGCTCGTCGCGCTCAACGGAAAAACGTTGAACGATGTGAGGAGGGTGGAATGTCTGGACATGTGGAATTAAACTTGCGGATTTAAAACATTCGCGTCTTGAGCCTCGGCGGGGCGGATAAGAGGCAGGGCGTCGAGTCTTGTTCGTCTAATGTTCAACATGTGAGGAATCACGGCTCAAGGAGGGAGAGGGCGCCCCTTCGGTGGAGAGGCGAGAGCTTCGTCCTTTTGAAGGCCTTGCGATTAGAGGGGATAGAAAACCTAGAGTAGGAAACTTACAGGGGGGGGTGGCAGGGCTAAGGAAGATGGCTCACATGTCGAAGAAAACGAAGTTGTTGGTTGGGGAATATCGCTGAGCGCCTCACTATAACCGCGACGCAACGAGGCTGGGCGAACATCAAGGAGTCTAGGGATGCGAAAAAACGCGTAGAGTAGAAGAACATTCTGCTCTCGGGGAGATTTCCAAAAAAAGAGCCGTCGGAGGGAGCAACGAAACCGCATTCTCAATCGGGTGCAATACAGAACTTGTCGGGCCCAGTGAAAAAAACGCCGGCACCCGACACGCAGCAGGAGAAGGGGGGATTCCGCAAGGGTATCTTATCGGAGAATGCCCGTTCCGGAAAAGACGCTTCAGGTCAAGAAGTCAACACCCACCGGATGGGAAAGAAATTTTAGAGGAGGGGAAGCAGGGTTGAAGCTTCATGAGAAGGACGTTACACTTCGCGGGCTGCGGGGCCAGAAGGGGTCGCCCAAAAGGTGTTCGGGGGAAGGGGGGATGCGAGTTGTTTTGACTGGCTAAGCACAGCTGCACAGGGGAGGAGCGGGACGTTCCGACCCGACAAAACCTCAACCCGACGAACGGGGGGAACAGGGGAGCCGCCTGAACTGTTAACGCCGTTGAAAAGATGTGGAGAGAGCAATCAACGAGAAGGGGTCAACGTTTTCTCTAAGGGAGGACAGCGATCTCCCGAACACCCACGAATGAACGCAGAGGAAATGGGCCAGATTCCCTGAGAGTCTTACCAAAACGAAAACACTGGGGGGGGCAAAATCTGTGAACGATCAGCGCCCCAGGAAACCGGCGATCCGCCTGCCTCGCAGAAAAAAACGGGCCGATCTGAAACGCCCAAGTGAGTCTGGACGAATTTACTCGACAAAGCCGACGAAGGACGGACTCGCGCTCACCGGTCCGAGAGGTAACGCTCCGGGTCAAGAGCCAAGGTTTCAAAGAACCAGCCGGTGAGAGAAGATCCCTACTAAATTTAGCCTTTAAAAAGAGACACAGCAGAAAGGAAAAGCGCGGGGAGATTTAAGAAAGATGCCACGATATCTCCGGCTGAAGTCAGAAGGAACACAAGAGCGAAACGACCGTATGACAACTTGCATTGGCAGAACGTGGGCCACCATGTTAAGGCGGGGAGCGTCGGGAAGTCTAAGACGACCCGGATGAAGCAGAAACAAACGCAAGAGATGTTAAGAATCACTGGCCGTGTAGAGCCGAGCATAGGTGAACCGCCCGCCGCTTTTGGACGCCCGGGCTCCAGAAGCAGGAATGATCCCTCGAAGGCAGATCCTTCTACCCCGGCCGGTAGTGCCGTTCACCACCTTTAAGATGGGCATCGGAGTATTCAGCGCACTGAGACTCGGGTAAAAGAAAGATAACTTGCACAGCCAAGGCCATCTTTACACCAAGCCCAAGGAACGCCCCAAAGAAGATGGAAGAGCCTGGTCTCCCTCCAAAGGGGACCTAATTGATGGCTTGCTGGGGCGCACAGCCGATGATCGAATGAGACACGACCGTTAGCGCGCGGCAGATACTGGTCTGTACACGATCACAAGAACCCAGTAAATGAATTTTGCCTTTACCGAAGTACCGAATGGACCACGACTAAGTTGATCAGGAGATCTACCCAGGGGGACTCAACTCACTAAAAAGGGCCACCCGGGCCAAGCTCAAGAATGAAAAAATGTCTACCTGGAGCAGGAGAGGAATGGCGACTAAGCCGTATGCCCGTGCGAACTACGTTGCCGGAGGGGGCTCGCCGACCGACGAGACCAGCAAACAAGAAAGACAAAAAAGAACTCCGAGAAGAATTAGACACGATAGACTTCTACGGCGGACTGCCGTCATCTCTCTAAAATATGAAAAGAGAGAGATGAAAAGACCATTCTAGGAAAGTATGAAGGCCGGCTGTCGTTGTGGCGGAGGTGGGGAAGGGATAGTTCAGTGGGAAAAGGCGGTGGCAGGCCGCCGTCCGGTTCCGTAAAGCATCCGGCATAAAAGACTATACGTAATCGTACTGCACTGTATCAGTGCGGGGGGGAATAAAGGGAAGTGCCGTTTACTTCCGGGTAAAAGGTGGAGATCACTCAATTGCTGCGTCGGTCCATGTCGTTCTTTTTCCGGCGTCAGGTTGGTAACGGGGGGGGAATTCTAGAAAAGTGTTAGAAAAAGCAGCAGCAGGGCGTTCATCTTACAAACTGAGGGAGTCATCCCAAAAGCTCCTCAGCCTGCGACGACAACGTCACCTGCGCGAAGGGAGGTAAAGGGGATCGTGTCGTGGCCCGCATTGATAATGGGGGGTACACTATTAATTCCTGGAGAAACTTACGGGAAGGGAAGTCTTATCTGTGCAGCGAGAGCTGCGTACCAAAAATTGACTACGAGCCGGGCCCACTTGGTTGAAAGGGGAAAACAGTACCAGAAGAAGAAAGGGAACTCGTCTCATTGTAAAGGAGTCACGTGAAACCCGAAGGCGCGCACCAATCTTCGGGCTTTGGGGTAGGACCAGCATTAGGATAACGCAAGTTGGGAACCCAACTCAAAAATTAGAGGCAGAGGCCATTTCTCGCTCTAGAAAGGGAGAGAACGGATAGACGGAAGGGGGGGCCACTCTCTGGCCGCGGGCCAAGGTAAAGCCCGAGGGTGAACAGATGCTTTGAGAAGGAGGGGACATGCAAGACTTCACAAAGATAAAGTTAGGCGGTCGGCAGAATAGGGAGGGGGGGGATTTCCTAGGCTCGAAACGGGCGGGTTATCGGGGGATGGGAAACACCTTTTAGTAAGGTGAATCGGGAGGGGTTGCTGGTCGAGTACGCGGCCGGGAAAAAAGAAAGGATTCGTCTAGTGAAAAAGGGAAAGAAAGAGGCCAGGATTAGGAAAAGGGCGACCGTCGTGGGCGCGCGCAGGCTGCGATCGAGGACTTGTTCGAAAGGGGATGAGAGTTTTTGGCGTCTGCTACACTGTAGGAGGGAAGGACGCCGCTAAGGAGTAAGGCAGCTGAAGGAAAACAAGGGTTGGGGGGGCAGGTGAAAGGCTGATCTGCTAAAAAAGAAAGAGTGGCCGCTAGAGCTCCATAAAAAAAAAAAAAGAAAAAACAGGGATTACGAACCAGAGGAAAAAGGCCGACGCCAGCTGCAAGAAAGAAATGTCGAGGGCAAAAACCAAGCGTCGAGTCAGTAGAGAGAAAGCCAGCCTCATCAGCCCAAGATTGCGGGAAAAGGAAACACCGCAGGAACGGAAAGGTGCTAAACCCCTCCGGAGGGGAAGGGAGTCCATGCCAACGAATCACCAATTCCTCACCTCACGCGGACCCCGCGAACTCTCTGAAACAAAAAAAGGGGGGGGAAAGGAGGGAGGTCTTCTGCAGGGCCCCGGGGTGTGAGACGGGGTCATTGCTCCGATCTACGACCAAAAGAAACGGCTTGGTCAAAAGGGAAAGGGTGCAAGGACAGGTGGGAAAATAAGGCCAGAACCGTTCGGAAACACTCGTGAGGTTGGACTGACCGCCACTAAACCGGCCAAGAAAGAAGGTTGTGTAAAAAGAGCGAGCAGGCGGTCGTCCTGGAAGCCTTGGGGTGGGGAAGAAGGTGAGATACAACGCTCACTTTGAGCCGTGGGTGATAGAGAGGAGGGGCGACACGAGCGGAAACCGCCCACCGGAAGGAGGGGATCAAATTCCATCTGCCTTAGCCCCTACACAAACATTTCCAATAAACCGTGGTATACAAACTGGCCCGAGCAAGAACAAAGGACAGACGGCCTGCCGCCGCTCAACTAAGTGAAAGGCTCTGGGAAAAGCCGCCGGGCGCATGCCGCCCTGGGGGGACCCGACGAACTCCTCGCAGGGGGAAGAACGAAGGGGGAAAGGCCGGACTATTGACACCGAATGGGTAAAACAGCCGGGGCCCGCTCACCCTGTGGTATAAAAAGGGGCCATACCTTAGAAGCAGTTCTTACTTCACATCCTCCTCCCTAGGGCGAATTGAATTACTTAAAACACTGGGGGGACGAGGCCGCCGGCGAAGAAATTGGCTAACAAGGTGAAGTCAAAGGGACACCGGATACTCGCGCGTCGGGAATAAACAGTTGGGATAAAGGCGTTCACTGTCGCCATCGACTTTAAAGGAGCCGGGGGAGAGAGGTGAGAAATCAAAACGGGCTGCCTACTGATGAAAAACCTATTCTCCACTGCATGGGACTAGAGGAAAATCCGAGGAAGGGGGTCTATCCTTCTGGATCACAAAAAGAAACCCTGGGCTAGCTCCGTCTACTACTAAAAGGTGCTGGGAGAAAACCGGACTGGTCTTCATCTTCAAAAGAAGCGATACTAATAGATTGACGTCTGGAAAAGAATCCTCCCCCGGAGAGGCGAAAAAGGAACTTTCCTAAGCTTCGCTCCAAGCCCTATACCGCCGGAAACCACTAGGCCTTATATCAACTCCAAGGGGGACCTCCTGCTTGCTAGCAAAGGGAGGAGCGGGCAGGCCAAGATCTACTTGAAGGTAGCACTCCCTGCTCTCCGAAGGCATAAGAAGGGGGGGAAGGAGCCTGAAGAAAATCAACAGGAACGACGTGTTGACCTGGAACAAAAAGGTGCCAGCCGAAGAGATTCACGTGCGCTGCCCGTCGAAAAAATAAGGACAACCAAAAGGGATCGACATGCTCCTAGCGCCGCGTCACTTCAGAAGGACGTGGATGGGAGACAACCGAAAAGCCAGGCATTAAACAAGATATCCATGACTTCTTTCCTCCACAGAAGAAGGCCCAAAAAAGACAACGACACGGAAGCTCGACTTCGACTAAGTGCAAAAAGGAAAAAGAACTAATCTCGACTCAAGGGGGGGGGAAGAGATAAATGGGGGAGGCGTCCTACCAGAAGGTTACTTCGGGCGAACGGCTTTGGGGGCTTGGATGAGCTCGAATTACGGAAAAAGGACTCCATGAAGGGAAGGTCCAAAGCACTTTTCCGACAGGAGATCCCTAGAGGAGAAAAAGAAGAAAAGGCGCCAGGATCCTCTTTTCTTTAAGGATCACTGGAAGGGTGGGAGTTGATGAAGTAGAGGGATCCGGAAGCACTTAAGCTGAGGAGGGGAAAGTAGGCAGGAGGTCAATTCAAGGAAAAGGAAGTTGTTTAGGAGGTGTGAGCGAACGCCCCAGTTTAGGCCTGAGAGGAGCGGTCTTCACCAAGGGGCGATCGTTGCTTCAAAGGAACAGGGCAATAGCAGTTGGGGGTTGCCAACGAAACTACCTTTCAGTCGAGAACGAGGGGGGGGAGGCATGATTGTCCCTCAGTGGGAAACGGGAGTTAAGTTGAAGGAGGACTTCAGTTACCGCCTGGGAGATTAGGGAAAGAGGAAAAAAATCTGTCGGAGAGGGAGGAAGGCCTGGAGGAAAAATTTCTTTGAAGGCACGGGAAAGGAGGCATTACCTAAGGAACGCGGAGCCTTAGGGGCCTTGTGAGGGCCAAAAAGAAAGGTGCCAATGGAGGGAGGCGGTGGGGTTCTCCACTCGACATCTAGGAAGAGTCCCCGAAGGGTTCCTAAAAAGATCTACAGCACGTAAACGGGGATGCGGCGCGGCCGGAAAACTGCGGAGGGGGAACCAGCAGGGAGGCCACTTTGTCGAAGATCCTAGAAGGGTCGGAAGCCTGGCGGTCAGGGTGACAGGGCTGTCAGGTAACGTACTCTCACCAAATTTGGAAACTATTCTACGTCTAAAGGGTAGTCAGAAAAAAAGTGAAGGACGTGCATTTCCGAGTCTCGAAAAAAGGAGGTAAGGATGAACAGTGAAAAGGGTTGAATACGCGAGGGGGGGCAGGTGCTCTTCTCGTAAGCGCCCCACGGGGAGGACGTCCGAAGGGAGCAAAACACTTCTCCTCTAAAGACGAGGAAAAAAGGGCGTGCAAAAAGCAGGCTAGGAGGGAGAAGAAGCGGCAGGGGTGCTCTCTAGTGCGAGAGTGTAATGGCGGTGATTCGTAGGAGGGAAGGTGGTAGGATGTCTAATTAACGACTCCACAAGTTAGACGAAAGGTGGAGGTGAAGAAGTCATCGTAGAAAGCAACAGGGCCGCCGTCCGCGTTAAAGCACCAAAGAGAAATCGCACATCCTCCCGCCATAAGCTGACAGACGGTGGTCTCTTCAAAAAAGGAGCCGGTGACGGGATTAAGCAACTCCAAACGGACCGGTCTCATCAAAAAAACGGTGCGGGACAGACAAACGGGGAACGTCGGGCCGTAACAGGAAATTTCAACTGATACCGAGGGAGACGGGGACCCGCACATTTGGAAGTGATCGGCAGCCCCCAATCACCCAAGCACAAGAGCGTGGGAAATCTTCAAAAAAAGGGAAGGAAGGAAAGAGTTTCTGTCGGCGTACGCGGGTTACGGGGGAGGAACGTTCGGCATGGGACGAGAAAGTTGCGGGCCAGAGAGGATCCGTGCCCTTTCTGGCCGGCGCCGTCGGGAGGGGGAGGCTGCAAAAGTTAGGGGTTTGGAACCTACTCGGAGGTTGGCTTTGAACCGAAACGGCCAACGACGCTCATGTCAGAGACCACCTGGAGCAGGTCCTGTGAGGAAGGGGTTCGCAGCCATATCGTGCCATTCTAACGCGACAACTTGAAGGTTTCAATCTAAATTCGACGACCGGGGAAGAAGAAAACGGGGAGGGCTCGAGACACATGTACCACCATATAGCAGGCCCCCACCAAGACGAATCCCGGTACCGATCCACACGCGATAGACGCAGAACAAGAAGAAGGACCTGACCTTCTCCAACAAGTGACAAAACTTAGCCGGATACTTCTGGGGACCACTTCACGAAAGACTCGGGACGCAGCCGCGTACGAGAAAGAAAAAAGACACAAACCGCAGAAAGAGGAAGGAAAGTAACTAAAAGCAGTTTTCCACCTCAAAGACTTCGAGAAAAAAACGCTGGCCTACGGGAGACTGAACCGTCCCCTGTCCTCCCGCCGCCTACCGGAGCGGAGGAAGGAGAAAAATGCCCAGCAGGGGGAGAGGCCCTTCATTAATCCTGGCACAGCCGAAACCGAATAAGGAAGCTTGGACCCTACGAGTGGCTGGAAGACAGAAGAGTATTCGTCCACATGGAGACTAAAAAAAAATGCGAGGGGGAACCTCCTAGACTCACCCCCAGGGATGATGGCCAAACCCACTGAGGGGAAAGGTCTGCGGTCATGCATTAAAGAATGAAAGGAAGGTGGATCAGATCAATGTGGCAGAAATATATAAAGGAAAGGAACCAGTCCGGTCAAGAGACGCAAGGCCGGGGAAAACGTGCCGTTCAACTCGGGGGCCGTCAAAAGAATCGTACAGCCTGAGTCTATATCGAGGACGAAGGCAGGAGGTAAAAACCCCCCCCAAGGGTGTAGTGAAAGAACTTCCCTCGGACGGAAATTCTTGCAAGTCCCTTCACGGAAGCGTACACGTCAGGCCTCGTGACAGGGAGGCGTCGTGAAGGTGGAAGGCCTATAGAAGACGGTGACGAAGACATGCTGCTCCGGAAGGCATCAAGATGTAGGGCGTCGAACATCCAAACCGACGAACCCGGCGGCGGAAAAGGGTAAGAGATGGAAAAGCCGCCGCAGGCCACGTCGACGAGCGTCTCAAGGACTACCCGGAAAGGAACCCAGAAGGGGGCTACATTCGCCCACGGCAGACAGGATACATTCGGGGAGGAACTGGGGCACGGTCATTCTGGAAGGGCCGGGCAGAACCGTAACGCTGCACTTTAAAAAGGAAGGTAGAGAAGAAAAACCAAGAGGACACCAACGGCCCCAACCGAACGAGAAGACTGACTCCGGACTAATCTGACCCAAGGAATCTCTCTAACAAAAACACTTATTATTAAAAGATGAGGCAGTGATACGGAGGCGAAGGAGGGAGGTAGATTTTTAAGTGTAGTGTTCGATCTGCGGAGAGGGTTTAAACTTCATTGAGGGAAACTGCAAACAGGGCATGACCGGCTGCTGGTGCCTTCCAGAGAAAAAAAGTCCTGCAACTGAGAGCCGAAAGGAGGCGTAGACACTGGCATGTTGCCTTGCTTAGGCGTTTGATACGTAGCGACTTGTAAATCAGGAAAAGGTCGGTCAGGTCAAAAGTCCGGCCCTGCGGACGGTGGGAAGGGTTATCTCGAAGCAGCTTCAAAATTAGGACAGACGCAGCACTGGGATGCTAGTCACCAATAACGATTCAAAAAGACGCTCACCCGAAAGACCTGCTACCGTGTGGCAGGGAAGTGTCCAGACGGTCTGGGAAGAGGCTTGGCTCAGGTATTGGGACTTCCCGGGAATAGGCTGGAAAAGTTCGTACATCGCGGGTCAGCGAATCCGCTCAGGTTCGGACGCCGAAAATTCCGTGGTTTGGGTAAACGGAACAGTAAGGAGAACAGGACGATCCGTACCTAAGGGGGGACCGGGATGCCCGTGTGGGCCGCCAGGCTCGGGGACTCCATAAAGGGGGTCTAAAGGAATGCTCGGCTATAAAGGGCCGCAGAGGGGTGTGACACAGCTGTCATGGAAGGGTGAGGCAGCACGAAGAGGATTACAGAATTTCGAAAATTACTGGGGGAAGGATCGACCATAACTCAGGAAGGGAAAAATTTGCCTCCAGGCAGGCAGACGGGGTATTTGGTGAGGGGTTTTGGGGGGGTGGGGGTGGTTTTTGGGGGGAACCTTGGCTTAAAAGGGCGCCGGGCCGGGGGCGAGGAGATCGAGAGAGACGAGCAAAACGACGGGACTGTGACAACGTTAGGGAAGCGAAGGACCCTGGAGTTGCCAACGGGGGGGGTGAGTAGTGATTAAGGGAGTAGGTGAAAGGAGAGCGGGGAAAGAGATGCGATCGGAGGAAGAGGACGAGGAGCGGGGAATCTTCGGGGGTCCAAGGCTTGCATCAGCACGGCCAGGAACGGAAATACTCAATGGGGAACGTCGCATGCTCGGCGTATCGCTTCACGTGGGGCGCAAACGGGAGGATGTTCATACCAAGTGGCTAGTCAGGCCCTGTGGGAGAGATCTTCATGGAAAAGCGTCAACGACCGGGTGGGCGGGGAAAAAGAAATCGAGGCTGCCGGAGAGCAACAAGAAGTTCCGCTTTAACGAAGAAGCGTCCTGAGGGATCACGCCCTCCAATACCATTGGTCTCGTTGGAAACCAGTAGCGTAGGGGGACTTTTGGGGGGACACGAAAAAGAAAGGACTGCGGGCCTACACCCTAATTTCTGCAGCAAAAGTCAAGAGCCCGGAAAACACTTAATGAAATCTTTGGAGGGCACACCGCCTTGGGGTAGGCTTATGTAATGCAAACAAAGATTATCACCAGATCAACTCCGCCACCTAGAATCCAAACGGAGAGGATTTTGGGGTCTCTTATTCGGAATGATCATCGTGGGGCTGGGCGCCAGGAGAACGTACTAAAATCCAGGCTAATGAAAGTGAAAGGGGGACGGTAACCGGGCGAAGTTTTTTACGGGGCGGCCAAGTTCTTCACTGATGAAGAAAGGGGGATAAACGGGCCTACTCACGCCCGAAAGGTTGGTGGCAAAAGGGAGATGAGCCGATTGAAGGATGTACGCAAGGGGGACTAAAACATCCAACCTAAGCGGGGCGCTCGAGTTAAAAGTACAAGAGCTGACGTCAAGGTGATCTACTATGGAGACATCCGAAAACAGTGGTAGGTAACTGCGACGTCACATTGAGCCAGCAGTTAGCTCCAAAGGCGCACACTTCAGAAAAAAGCAAGAGCAGCGCCCCACGAGGCGAATCCGACACATAAAACCTACTGTGCAGGGCCTCTACTGCACCGGGCCCCGGCGCACGCCCCTACTAACTCCGGACGCAGGACGCGTACTCTACTAGCACCGAACCGACTAGCCGACTCAGGGAAGAAAAGAAGGGGCATGTTCCTCAAGCTCACGCCATGTAAGACTTCAGCTTTCGACAAGAAAAACCGTCACGTCTGCCAAAAAGACCTAAGGAGAAAAGGTCACTAAACACTGGGGGCGGCACGTCTTCCAGTAGATTCAAACGCTAAATAAAGAGACCGGAACCAAATGGCTGCGCGCGGCTACTTAAAGGACGACCTGAGTGGAAAGTTGGGATAGGGTTCAGCTCTGATACAGGCGCGGGGATCACTCACAGAGTATACACCCTTCGGGACGCGCGAATATTCTGGGCAATGATGGGGGTATACACGGACTAGGGTTTGAGCGGCCGGTAGCCCGGGAGATTCAGGCTGCGCCTAACGACAGAATGATACCACAGTCATGAATCACTCAGATTCTCCCGGTACAACGCGTAACAGGTCTTCATGAAAACCGACATCACTGCAGAGAAAAAAATAAAAAATCAGGGAACCAACTCCCCCGATGAAAGAGATCTCTCGAAAAAGCAGGGGGCCAAGGGGAAATGATATGCTTCTTTAGTCTTGTGGACCGGTTCGTCTCTGCCCCTAATCGAGGCAAGCATAAACGTGTTCGTCGTCGACAGAATAACACCCCGACCGACAAAGTAACTCCCTTCAGACTGGACCGCGAGATCGCCGCCGACAGTCACGGGTTGGGAGCGGCAGCGCCTAAACAGTAACGAAACCCCGTCCAGTCGGCTCGCGACCACGTTAAGGAAGATAGTACGGTTAGTCAAACGAATCCGGCCGGCATGACTTTAAACCGGACGGCAAAAGGGACCTTGCTAGGTACGCCACCTAAAGAACAAGACGAAAAACCACCTGGAAAAACGAAACCAGTCTGCTCAGGCTGCGACTGGAAAAGTCAAGGGAAAGAGTACACAAAGGGAGGAAGGAGAAAAGAAAAAGAAGATTCATTTGACGTAAATCTAGAAGAGTACAGAGGAAAGTTGGAGTCGTTCGAGTGACGGAGCAAACGGAAGGCAGAGACTGACCGGTTGAAGGGAAGGAAGCGGATTCCAGTGATTAATTGCCATCGCTCTGAGGGCGACGAGGCCATGTAGACACGACCCGTTTGACTGGACTCTTTTCGCGCAAAGGGAGAAGCAGTGACAAGCAGGATGCAGTCGGGCAGGTCGACTGGAGGCAAGGTTGAAGAAGACTGGCTGGGGGGGACAGTCGTCGATGCGGCTCCAAGAAGGGCAGTAGACTTATGTGGACTGCACGCGTCGACGCCTACGCTAGCCTGGCGCCAGGCGACGTGGGGGAATCTTTCCTGGAAGCAGAAACGTTGCCCCCTGGCGGTATGGATTGGCGAAGGGTAAGTGTTCAGGAATGATGAAGTGGTGTCACCGAGGCCCAGGCGAAAGAAAACGCAAGCGTCCAGGGGTTATCGCCAGATCAAGAATTGCCGGGTGTACAAGAAAATTAAAACCTAATTCAGAAACTACGGAATTCTTGTCCGGGCAACATGAGCTGAAAAAACAGGCGGCGGGTTGAGACATCATCAGCCCATCCGCGCGAAAGAAAGCAACGTGGTATGTCCAGACCAGCGAATCACAACCGGTTCAGCAGGCGAAAATAAATGTGCTGCAGGGCAAATGTGGCGAAGAGGCGCAGTAAAGAACGGAAGCGGTCCCCGACGGGCGCAAGGGAGGGTAAAGGGTCCTTAAAGCCGGCGGCAGTCGACCCTCGGGCGGGTAAGTCGAGAACATTTCGCGTCTACAGAAACGAACCGGGGACGGTGAGGGGAACGTAGTGGCATCGGGCTCGCGGGGATGAACCATTGAGGATGAACCAAAAGACTCTGAGGAAAAGGGTGAGCGGGCGGGAACGTCCGAGAGAATGTCCCAATTCTTGCAATAGGCAACTCGTTGAAGTCGAGCGGGCGGCACAAGTGGGCGCGGAGGAAAGGCTCTGAGTCGGGACGTAAAGAGAAGTTGATGTCTGCGACACCGTGGGAGCGTATGGCCCTGGTACTACCGTAGGTTAGCATGTGAAGGACGGGGCTGAAGAAACTTTGTTGGCAGGAAGCACGCATCCGGGGCACATACCAGAGCCTCTTTGGGTCGACAAAAATAGGAATGCGAACGCTGAAAAGACCAAAACCGCTGCGATCGGGCCAAAACAACATAGCTTCTTGCAATGTGAGGGCGTGTCGTCCGCGGTCGCGTGCAGAAAACAGGAGGGGGCGCCCGTCCACACCGCGCCAACGAACAACTGAGAGAACCAGCGCCCCGCCCTTGGGTCGTAAGGGGATCGGCTTAAAACCAACATATTATAAACCTACCTACCGACAGAGGAAGTCTGACAAACACTTGAAAAGGCGGTCGGCGGACGCACTTTAGGGAGACCGTGGGGGGAGAAGAGTGGTTTTCGAGACACCAATGGGCGTCGTTCCACAGCACCGGCTTCTGTTTTGAAGGGGATGGCCGGCGGGCGAGGGTTTGGATGCCGAACACCCGTGCGGGGGGTCTTCAGAGACGGGCTTGAAGGACAACCTGACCTCACCGCCAACTCTGGGGGGGACCAAAGTCTAAAAAATTGGAAAGCAAAGGCGGGGGGCTGTGACGCCAAACAAGTGTAAAAAAGATTGCTCAAGCGGCACGAGGAGGAAGGTTAGAGTCGCGAAGATCAGTCAAAGAAAAACATTGTCGTTCGTGGGACGGGTCATGTAAGCGCCTTAGGCACCCATTTCAACCTAAAAATCCGGGGAAAAGGTAAATAGCGCTCCCGAGCAACGGGAGGAAGACTATAACTGAGCTCAGAGACGGCGCAAAGCGAGGGGAAGTTCCTTTCTGAGAGGGAAAAAATCCCGAACGAACTCCAGCCTCCTGTAGAGATACTCGCAAACTGGATCTGAGGCGACTAACCTACCTGGTACAAGCCCTCTCAAAGCGGGGACCGCAAAATACTGCCGTTCAATTAGGGCCCACCCCCCGCCTACCTGGGTCAAAGTAGACAGCGTCAAGAGACGCGGCGGAGGCTGCAAGGCCGTCGTTCAGGAAATATCCTTATTCCCTCTGGCCAGGTTCCTCAATTGGCTGGTAGAGAGTATGTCTTGACATAGGATTGAGGGACGCCATCGTAAAAGGGAAAGGACCCTGAGTCCCCCTCCCCGGCGTGCTTGCTATTACCTCCAAGCCTGCAGGGGGGGGGGCCCGTTCTCAGCAGGGGAAATAAAGCTGACCCCGCCCCACAAGGTGGAGAGGCCTGTTCGGGATCAAACGGCAGCACCCCCTGTCCCTTCTGCGCAGTCAACCTCCGCGGAGTGAACGGCATAAAAAAAAACGTCAGTCCCTGGTGGAATCAGGCGAGAAAGAAAGGAGGAGAAGAGCTGAAAGCGGTCACGAAGGACAGACGGCAAAATACACCGAAAACTTCCTCACAACCTCGCCATTAAGCAGGAGAATGGCACGATCTCTCTCAGAAGGTACGGACCTGCCAGCTTCTGAGAGGAACATTCCAAAGGCTGAGGACGAGCACGCCCTGCACTAGGCGACGGGGTGCATCGACGACTGCGGGGGGACTGGAAGAGTATTCACCACTAACACGGGACAAAGGAACTGCCCACCTACACTAAAACCGGAAAAGAAGCCTCAGGCGGGAAGACACGTCGACAGCGCAAGTAACCAAAAGAAAAGTATCAGGGAAATGCGCAATCGGAAGGCAGTCGCAATACTAGAAACTTGAAAGGCACGAATCCTGCCGCAACTTAAGGGAAAAAATTAACACGGCCGACAGGAAGGGAGAAAAATAGACCACAGTCAAAAAGACCTCATCGAAGTGACTACCTAACGGGTATCTTATCCAAACCGGAGGAGGGAACGATGTCAGTTCGGTACGGTCGCCGGAGACGTAACTTCGCCTTTAGGGATGGGGGGTGTCCGATGGTATATTTCGCGACCGAAGACATGCGGTAGGGCATCGACGGTCGTGCCTTTAAAAACACCAGACACTGACCATACCAAGGTCCAGTCGTGGAAAAACTTGACGGTAGCAGCGGTAGACGGTGGCAGTCCGCAACTGAAAGAATGACTGCGGCGGCACTCGTCATGGTCCGTCCACGAACGGAAGGGGGAATGGTTGTCTTGAAACTAGAAAGGCCCGCAAAAAGATTCCGAAGGAGCAGAATCGTCAAAAGGAGAGCTGTCACTCTCAAAAGAAACGCAGACAGCAGGCGGAAACCGGGTCTTTGATATCTTTAAATCGGCAGCGGGCGGGGCCCAATCCGGGAGAGGATTGGGGGGTGTTCGATGATTCAACTGGCACCATACCTTTTACAAGTGGAGGGAAATGAGCGGAGAGGCGGCGCGGCAAGTCTTTCTCTCCGATTCCAACAGAAGGTGAGGCCACTTGGAACCCAGAGTCAACAGGAACCAGAAGTAATCTTATAACTTTTTCCATCTGCTCGTACAACCCTAGACCCATAAAAAAGTGAGGGTCTCAACATGCTCATTCAAGGAGAACGGCCTCAGGAGGGTTATGCTCCCTATAAGCAAACTGGGAGGTGCGGCATCAGGCCGTTCAAGAGGTGCCTGAACTAGGGGTCAAATGTGGAACGGATAGCCGCGCTCGAAGCCACTCGAGGGACTCTCCATCGGCCGAGGGGTGGTGTGTTGGGGGACAAGGTCCTCTGATCAAAAGGCGGGAGGGGAACTCGTCTCGCATGGGTGAGAGGATACATGTGAAGTCGGGCCGGTCTAACCGTGAGGTTGCGTATTTGCAAGACCTCTGGGGCTCGTCTCGTCGCGTACGCTCAATGCTATGTTCGTAAAGGGCACAATTGCAGCAGCACTGGACTCAGGAGGGAAGGGGCGGGTGGGGATAGACGGCGTCCAGTGGGGATCTGGAGATTTTATGTTCTGCTAAAACCAGGATCGTAGGGCGGCGGGGAAAAGGAGCTGCAAATCAAAAACACAGCTGCGTCACGACCGACTTGGGAAAAGAGCGTAGCGGCACGTACGCCCGGGACGGGGCGTACACTCCGCGTCGCCACGAGATGGAAACAACCTCCTCCAGCAGGAAAAAGGTTTCTCTTGGCCCCCATCAAATGAGTGCCAGGTGGTGCAAAAACGCAAAACCAAGAAAGTGGCCGACACAAAGGGAGGTAAAAGCTCCCGGCGCCGGCACCCCAACGAGGAGACATCGAGGGCGAGCCTTGCTGAAGCCTGAGAAAATTCACACACAGAATCAACCCAGCCAAAAAAGAAGAAGAAAGGGGATCAAGAAAAAAAACGGGGAGGAAAGGTTCTTTCTGACGCTTCGTCTCTCGGGGTGATCATCGTGGAGGGATCAGTACGACCCATCTTTTAGTTGAACAGCAGGGCTCGCTTTTCTCCGTAGGTCGGGGAAGGCTCCAGTGAGTTTCGCCCGCACACGGGGGTAGCCTATGATCCCTGGGGGGAGGTTTTGGCCGTGAAAGACCTCACCAGAAAGCGTTGAAGTCGAAGAGATGGCGGGAGGCCTGTGATGAGTGGCAAACATGAAGGGTTGGACCAACGCGGAAAAAAGGAGGTACAGTGTTCTCTATGCAGAAGGGTGACCTCGATCTTCCAAACCAACCACGTAGGGGGGGAAGAGAGGGAAAAACAAAAAGTGCTTCCTTGCAGCAAAAAGGACACGCCCTACTTCTCCACCGTTAGAAAAGGAAACTCTCATAAAAAACCACTATCGATACTCCCTATCCAGCTCCACACACGGTTTGACCGTCAAAGGACGGAAAAAAGCCAACGCCAAACACTCTGAAACTCCTCTCCTCCTGAACACTCGAACGGGCAAGCCGGGGCGCCCGAAGAATCCATTTGTGATAGCACCACGCCTTTGGGAATATACAGCTGAAATTAGGCAAGTTGTCGCGAAAAAAAGGGAAGGGGGATCAGAGGAGAAGGTTCAAATCTACTAAAGGGGAGAGGGGGTACCCTGGAACCAGGGGGGGAAAAACGCGGCCACAGATTTCGCGCGGCTATGTGTAGTTCTGGAGGCAATCCTGCGAGGAAAGGAAAAATGCTCAAAAAAAGGAGTCCCATGGGGGAGGGTATACCTTCTCTGCCGTGAAATGTAAGGTTAGGGACACCACGCCCCCCTATTTTTGGCTGAAAGTAGTGGCGAAAAGGGCTGACCAATTAATCCCAGGCGGCTAACGAGTCCGCCTACGGGGACGACGTGCGGTTACGGAGTAAGGGGCGGAGCCGACGGAAGACGAAAAGGAGAGCTGCACGCGTAGAAGCCGGGCCCCCGGCCTTACGGAAGAAAGCTTTAAAAAGGGGCTACAAAGACCGGGGGAATTACGACAGATCCGGACGGCTGCACTTCAGCAAGCAATCCAGGTTCCAAGGTGAAAAAATGAGAAGGCGTCGCGGGCAAGAAAAAACAAGGAGTCGAGCACGCCCTGAGATTGCTACTCAACGAAGGGTTTCGTAATGAGAAGATAAAACCCAAAACTTCAAAGTACAGCCCAGGGCCGGACAGGTAATGCCGAAAATCTACACGCAGGCTTCACGTGAGAGCGGCCACCGGCTACCCGCGCTAACTGAAAACTTAAAGGGCAGACATGACAGAATCGGCACACAAGGGGGCAATGGCGGCCTGAAAACTTTAAGGTAACTTCCGTCCGATGTCCAGGTCAGGAACCCTTTTTGCCACCGTCTGTCGAGGAATCATCGCAAAAAAGACCGAAACCATACGCCGAAGCAGGAGAACTAAGAATAAGTTGGCCGACTCTAGATCAAACAACCAACGGTGATTAAGGAACAGGATGAAAGGGATTTCGGTCCCTTCCCGTGGAGCTGGAAGCACTTATCGGGGGGGGCTAAGGTAGATGTCACTTGGCGGAGGCGAAAAAGTTCCAGTCAGACAGTGCAGGCGGACGGCCATAGTGCGGGCGAAGAGCCGTCCATCGGGCAACTGCCAGTGCTCTTTGTCAGCCGATCGCTCCAAGTGGACCGTTGGAGAAAAAGGGTAGGTGAGCCGCCGCCAAAATGAGCGATCCATCCGGCTGTCGGTCGAAAACTTTTTCCATTTGGATGGTGAAACCCCAGTCTGATATGCCGATCTCAGAAGAAGCGTGCTTCCGGCCCAGAGGGTCCTAAAATCACAGCACGAAGGGCTTTGCGAAACGTGGAGGAGAGATGGCGGTCGCATCTTTTCTTGGGCCAAAAAGTGAGTATGCATGAAAGTGAATGCAGTCCTGGATAAGGAAGGGCGTACAAAAACTTAAATCGGCGAGCAACAGAGTGTACTATTCACGCCGAAGAAGTGCGTTCACCCGGCCGCGTACAAAGGACTCGCAGAAGGACCTCTTTAAAGTAGTATGGGGAAAACCGGAGCGCTCCACAGTAGGTGGTAAGACATCATGCTAGTACAGGCCAACGGGTTGAATGGCCTCTCATCACTCCCTGGGTAGTGGCTAAGCATTAAGGACGGCGATTTCGAGTAGATCCCCTGTGGACTAAAGAAGCGTAAAAACGCAGCGGCCAGCGGTCCCTAACTGTCTTTCCCTATTTTTAAAAGGGCCAATTGCCGGCCGCGCCCGAGGGGCGCTCTAGATAGGCGCGGAGACGACCTGCTGTAGAGATAGGTGAATTCTCCAAGTGGAAGAACACCTTGCGAGGAAGCGGCCTCGGCGGGGGTTCGAAGGCGGTACGCGGCCTTCGCAGCGAAGGTACACTTGCAAATCCGGAGGCTCAGGGACTCGAGGCGAACCGTGAAGGAGGGTCTCGGAGGAACATAAGTGGGCGCATGCAGGGGAGTGGATGTCGGACACAAAGGTGGGAGATGCGGCCCGTAGAACCGTAGGGTGAAAACAGGTGACGCGCGAAACGCAAGGGGGGGGGGGTGAGAGGAGAGAAGCAATCGTAACCACTAACATTCCTCTTGTGGAGATAAAATCACCACCGATCGGAATGACAATCAGGCCTCAAAGCGCTAAAGGGTCTCGGGTGTTCACACCAGAGGAGGGGGCCGGTCTCAACGTCACGTAAGTCATCGGTGCCGACCACCCTAAATGTGGGAAAGAAGTGAACAACGCAACCAAACGGAACAGAGACGGTGCAGGGGACGAACCGGATGGGGGGGTACGGAACAGAAAGAAAAAGATAACAGGAGTAACTCAAAGGGGAAAAGTAGATGGGAGAGCTTTCGTCGGCGGACAGAGGGTCGGCCTCATCGGTGGGGCATGACGGAAAAACCACTGGGGAAAAAAAAACTCGGATTCTCCGTGCCCGTTTGGTCGGGAGCGGGCGTTGACTAGACCAAGTGGAGTGGGCCAAAGGATAGGACAAGTGGACCGAAACGCAAACCGGCCCGCTCTGGTGGACGAGACACAATGCCACATCATTGCAAGGACGGGAAGCCGTGGTTCCAAAGGTGGCGAAGGGTAGTTAGCGCAACGGGAAGGGGTCTACCGAGGCGGCAAAAACGATGACTTCCCACGAAAAAAAAGGGGCCGTTACAGAGACATGGAGGCCATCGGACCTTGAATACAAACAAAGAAAAATAACGACCAAAGGTTGTAGAAGAACAACACTCAAGAAAGGCAAAAAAACACGTCATCGATAAAAAAGCTCGCAAAAATGGACCACGCGCTCTATATGCGCAGCTCCCTTGGTTCCCACTTCTAAGAACTAGCCGACAGCACGTACGAAAACCCCTTAAAAGGGGACGCGACTAACTAAAGCCCAAGGGGTAGGACGAAAGTGAAGACCGCCAGGAGGGGCAGTCGTCACCGTCCCAGAGCTGCCCCTTGGAAAAGACGAGGTCAGATGCTCCCGATTTCGGAGGCCAGGATTCAAAGAAGCCCTTGTGTCAAGAAGCCGACCGGGAAAGTAAAGAGCCCGAGACGAGGGCTGGACAAAGGCTGACAAATTTTAAATAATCGTGACGGGGGCATCTACTCGAGGAAAAAAAAAAAACACGAAGTAGCTTGACTGGAGGACGACACGAAAAGGGTCGCATGGGATGATGCTGGAGACCACTGACTCAAACTGGTGTGGAAAGACCCGCACTAATGACCAGGCAGCCCGAGTCCTCTAGGGCCTGGCAAGACCTTCGGCGTGAACAAACGCATCTGGTCGACAGCCGGCGAGAAGCACGGGCCGCCTAGGCTCTTCACACCTGCTATTAAACGGTCACGAACCGGAAGTACTAAATCCAGGAAGGAGAAATTCAGCTGAGAAAGCCCATTAGGGGGCAAAAACCCGAATCGACCTCGCCGCACTCTAAACCTTGGAAAGAAGGACAGGGCGTACGTTACAGCAAACACGACTAAGAAGTAGTAGTGAAGATCCAAAACTGAATGTCGATCATCTCACCTGGGTGTGCGTGCAAGATCACCCCCCTAACAAACAAAAAAGAAACCTTGTAAAGACAGACCGATTGCCCCGAAACGAGATTTGGAGATAGAGCACAGTAGAAATCGCTACGTCACTGCACCCAAGGAATCCATTCTGACTGCAAAAAAGGTGGGGACTGGGAAGGGCTCGGGAGCCTTAGTATCCCTGTCAGTAACCAAGAACTGAGATGTCCACCTCCGTCTCGCTACAAGAAATAGAAATACCAACCAAAGAAAAACAGACCACGATTCCGTCCGAGCCATTGATTTACCAATCTCCTCAACACAAACATGATATATATTCATGTCAAAGGAGGAAAGTACGGAGTCTCAAAAAGAAACCTGTGGTTCGGCGGGTTGTCGGCGAGGTCTGGAGCGACGGCCCGAACCGCAGTTCCTGCCAGGGCACCTTCGTATTCGTAGGACCGACCAGTAAAAAGAAGGCGCCAGGTAGAAAAAGGTTAAATGGCATTAGATCCACTAAATGGTGAGTTTAAGTGACTGGGAAGAAGCGAGAGCACCGGGGTCCATCGTGCAGCGGTACCATGGAGCTTTCCTTGGACGGGAAGGTATCGGGAAAACGAAAGAACCAGTCGTAGATTGGGGGAGAAAAGAGGTCTTTTCAAGACGAGAGCGTCGGGGGCCCTAAATCACCTACGATCACCGCAAAAAAGGAACCGTGTCTTGATAGGTGAAAAATCGGAAAGAAAGTGGGCACGGACCCAATTTAGATTGTCAAGGGGAGCGGAAGTTGCGGAAAGAACGGAATTATAGTGCAGGCTTTCTAAGGAGGGAATCGCGTGCAGCGCGTCGCGCAGCAGGGCGGTGCTCGCCGGTCAAAACGAAGATTGTTGACGGCACAGTTAAGAAGGCGGACTTCCAAGAGCGGAAGAGGCCTTTCTTCCGTAGGGTACCTCCCCCTCAGCGGAAAGGCTGTGACTGTTCAGCATAAGTAAGAGGGCGCGAGAAGAAGGGGTGAGGTTTCTACCAGAGAATCCCGTTTAGGGGTGAAATACATCGGCCGGTCTCCTGAGACAGTAAACACCAGGGGGACGAATAGCCTCGTGGAAAAACCAATCCGGGCAGGAATCCCGGAGGGCGCAATTAACTCAGTACTAGAAGGAGGCCGGAGAACGCGTTGCGGGGACACGGACTACCAAGGTACTGCAAAAAGGGAAGGTAGAAACTGTGAAGGGGAAGCGTCGAAACGAGCGGGGGGTACCCCTTGCTGAGGAGGGAAGCGAGGGAGCTTGCGGAGGGAAGTACTTCTTCATGGGAAGTGGGTCACCACGGGCGTGCGGCGTAGAGTAGGAGGGTTAACCTTCGGGGTTGTAGGGATCAGGTCGAAGGGAGGGACTAACTGTTGGCGCTATGGAGGGAACGTAGATTCTACCAAGTTAGCGGAGTGCGGCCCAGCGACCTATAAGGTGGGAGTGGAACAAAAACATCAGGAAACGACCGAATGTGGGCCAGGGGAAGTCGACTCGGGTTAGGAACGGCGCCCGGTGCAAGGGGACGCGGCTCCACCGACGGGGTGCGAAGGCGAGATCCCTCCATGCAAGAAGCATCAAGGTGGTTCCACCAGGATCGGGCCCGTGAAGGATGTTCAAAGTCCACTTCCTCTGGCAGAGGGACGACCACCAGAAAGGTTTTTAAGCCCGGAAAGATTCTCAGGAACCCAAACACTGTCACTGTACAAGTCTGGAAAGACAAGCATTGTTTAGCGACATGCCCATGATACAACCAACCGTAACGCGCCTCGACCGAAATCTCTCAACTAAAAAACAACTATGGTTGATTTCAAGGAAGCGTTCGGGGGGTTGTATCTGGGAAAGAAGTACTACCATCAGGCACGCTCCGGAAAGTGCAACCGGTTCGGTGTTCCTGCGCCGGAGTGGTGGGACCTCCACACCCGTGTTCACCGGGCGAGGGGGAGTGAGTACAAACTCAAGAACGAGAACGTTCCCTTGGAGGATGACTTGAATTTGGGAAAAAAATCCCTAATTGGCTCTCTATGGAGAAAAGAAACGGCGGCGGCCGGGTGAGATACGAGGGTCGGAAACAGCGTATCGCCCCCACTTTGTCTTCGGGCGCACATGAGCCAGCTGATAACACAAAGGGCCCGCCCCTACGCAGTGTAATCCGGAGAAAGACCAACCTAGCAGCAACGTCCTCCGCTTCGCCAGGAGCCCTTCGACGCCGCCCACGAAGTAAAGAGCTAGACACAGTTGCGAGGGTCTGACCGTTGAACACTTGAAAAGCAGTTCCTCGTACTCAGCGCAATGCCGCCGGGAGGCCGAAACCTACAAGAAGAGGGGAAAAAGAAGCCTGTGTCGAGACTCTAAATAAATGCACTTTCGAACTCCCGTACGGTAAATCCCTACCTGGAGAAGGCATCGTCACCGCAATTACATGCCGCTGGGAAAAAGAAAGCAGGGAAACACACGACCGCAAGTATGCGGGAACGTGCCCCTGGGAAAAGCGGCGCTCCACATTTGTAATACCGTCTAAAAAATAGGACTCGGGAGAAAAGCGCCTGACGGGAGAATACAAAAACTGGGATAGCAAATGCTGGTCCCTTCTTCGGGCGACGACAGAATGAAGAGACAAAGCAAGACGACTTTGGAACCGGGCGTAAAGCCAAGAGCGACCTTACAAAGGAAGACGATGTCCGTATGCTGCGCTCAGGGGCCCGTCCTTCCTTTGGATTTTGGGGACGTTAACCACCGTCATGGGTCGGACATAGGGGGGCATAACGCCGCCAGAGTCGCTGTCACGCTATCCGCCGGAAGGACCGCAGTCACGAAAACATTTCAAAGGGGTCAACTTAAGCGCCATCCCCGCCAGGATCCAGGCCGACCTGAAAGAATGGAACGTAACAAAGCGGTGGCCCTCTGAGGAGGCTACTTTCCTAAAAGGCAGAATCTCGTTCTGTTAGAGACACGAAAGGGGACTTGCTTCCCCGCCTCGACGAGGGTGGTCCTGGGTATAGCGCTCACCGACCCAGGAAACGACCTTGCAAGAAATTGAAGAGGGAAAGGACCTTGATCGCCGCAGGGAAGTGCGACGGAGGCTCACCGTAACGAGCTACGGAAGCACAACACGGAAGTGGAGACAGACAGCGCATCGTAAAAACCGGCAGCACGGCAATTAGGGATGGAGAGGGAAAAGGAAACTAATAGCAGGACAGCTGGCCCCTTCGTTCCGCCGACAGCAACAACACAAGAGAAAAAAAGAGCGCAGGGGGGGACGACGCCGTGGAATGGGCT
>Ga0179591_1302407_pt1 | contig 23577 bp, 22 predicted proteins | sample CZOMad2_1_08_16f_FD_182891 | JGI IMG/M metagenome (GOLD analysis project Ga0179591, IMG submission 182891) | Vadose zone soil fungal communities from Angelo Coast Range Reserve, California, USA - CZOMad2_1_08_16fungal (PacBio error correction) | ecosystem: Environmental > Terrestrial > Soil >...
ACCAAATTCGTCGTTAGGCGTAGGTGGCACACCCGGTAAGGAAGGTGCAGGTGGGAAGGGCCGTAGCGAGCTCAAGGCTCCTGTCGGTCGCGGAGGAGGGGGGCATAATTCGTTCATAGCACATCTGAAGGGCGTGCTGGGATTTATCTTGGGATAACCGGAAGCATGGACTACTACATCGGGGCAAGGAACTCACCAAAGACGCGACGCTTCTGTCGCTCGTAGGGGGGCCAATAAAGGGATGGGGAGACGAGGACTTGAAGACAACCGATTCGCACTGGGATCGGACAGGCAGGCTCTGGCAGGAAATCTGGAGCTTCGACTTTATCTCGACAAGCCGCACAACGCACATCGGCATCCGAACTTAGCTGGAGGAAGGGGGTAGAATATTGTCAAAAATCCTTTAACGCACTTCTGCGAATTCAGTGACGCTCGGGGTCGGAGGGGGGGAATGGAAGCAGCCGCAGGGAGGGTGGCGGCTCCCTTGGAAGAGGGATTGATAAACGTAATCCGACCTAGCAACACACCGAAGGGGGTCAAATAAACGAAACGACCGCAAAAACTGGGTTAGTAAAAAAAAGGGATTTCGGTCCCGATGGGAGGGGCGAGGAACGCTACCCAACCAAAGAGACATGCGTAGTACTGTGAGGGGGCTCGAACCAAAATTAGCAGCTGAAGAGGGAAGGCTCCCCACAAGGGGTGGGGTTTGGACAACCGGTGGCAAAGACAATAAAAAAAAAAACGAGCAGGTGTCAAAAGTTAGGGGGAAACGATGTCAGTAAGAAGAGAAGGACCTATGAAGGGCGAAGAAGAAGACCAAAGGTCCTGATGGTGTTTAAGACTAAGCAATGAGCCAAAAAGTTTCACGACAAGGGAGGGGAGGCTCAACAAACCGATGGATTTTCCTGGTGAGAAGTTCGCAGCGCAAGAAATGAGAGACTCTCGGGAGCTGGTAAGGGCGACGGATGGTATTTCGCGGGTCGGGGGAGGGGACCGGGAAAGGGGGGGCATCGGGTGGTCTGTCGAAAAAGCACAACAACGAGTAAGGATAAACAACGTACCTCGGGGTGGTATCGGAGAAAGACGCCCCCCTCACTCGAGACAACTACGAGGCAAAGCGCCTCAGGATCAAGGACTAACGGTAAAAGAGTGCGGATTGTCACCGAAACGGGTTTCGGAAATCTCGGACGGGGGAGTGCGAATAGGACGCAGCAGGGAGGGGATTAAACAAAAATAGATAGGGAAATCGACCTGGAGCCAGATGGTATAACGAGTCGCCTGTTATCGAAATCGATAAGTTCCGGAACGTGGAAATGCACATCTAACTCAGGGAGTTAGGAAGACCACTCGGCTTCAAGTGACCAACTCGATGTTATGAACAGTTCAACGATAGCATGGAATCGTACTAAAGGCCCAAACGCAATCAGGGAATGAAGAAATCCGCCGAGGAAGACGTTGTACCCAGCCGGGAAAATGGTTGGTACGAACCAGTGTTGGGGAGGGGCTTGACAAAGTTTCAAGTCGGGTGGTTTGAAAAAGACTAGTGTTCGTAAGAGCAAAGGGTCGTCCAAAGAAAAAAAAGGACACTGGTTGACCGAGAGAAGGAAGAGAGGAGAATTGATATGAGGGAGTGAGACTAAGGGAGAGTTGCAGATTCTCCACAAGCAATCCATCGAAAAAAAAAAAGAAACCGCAAGCTACTGCTTCTCGTCAGGATAAAAAAACACCACAAGCGCTACGACTGCCGCGGAAAAGAAAAGGTATTTCGAAGATAGTCGATGGAAAACAAATAAAAAGGAAAAAAAAAACCAAAAACGAGGCCGCCGGTAAAAGGGGCATCAAATACTCGTCAGCTCGGAGTGAATAGCAGAGCTCGATAACACAGGCTGGCAGAGGAGAAGAGCACTAACCGGTGAGAAGAAGGTTTCTGCGGGGGAAGGAGAACCCACACATAAGAAACAAAAGCTGGAACGGAGCATTTACGTTCAGACGAACTAAGACGATCGGAGGTGGGGCGGATTAGGAACCATCCTGAGAAACGCCGCATGAGTGTCTTAACGCTGATCTGGGCCTGTCCGGTTGGGGTCACTCTCAGAGTCGCTTACTGGGGGGGTGTAGCAATCAAGAGTTTGTGGGGAGGGGAGGAGAACTGGGCAACCAACCTTAATCCAGACAACACGATCAAAAGGAGGTATGCATGCTTATAAGTTACTTTGGCTGCGCAAAACTATCAGGGGGTCAAAGAGGAACCAGAACTCCTCATTAGACCCTCTGACTTTATCATAGGGAAGAAAAAAGTAAACACCGTTAGTGATGGAGGACAGACGTCTAACAAACCGGTCCATTTGTCAAGTCTTTGAACGGGCAGGCCTCGTAAACTAAAGGGGGGATTACTCAACATCACACCACAAGGGGGGATCGACGCGAAACAGGTAGTACACGTCGCCAGGAAAAAAATCCTTCACTGGTTTCAGGATATCACGGTACACAACACAAGGGAGGGGAAAGAAGAGCCCGCGGAAAGAATCTGACGAAGAAATGGAACATGAGTCTGGTGCCACCCAAGAGAAGAGTCCTCGAGGAGTCAGAACGCGTGAATACGCCGGAAGGAAGACGGAGCGGGGGAACAAACAGTAAGGAAAACCAAGTCTGTGCGGAGAGAGGATTCTGCCACTAATAAAGACGGCCAAAAAAGGGTCAACAAGGATTCTAACGTGCTGAGGGATAAAACAAAAACAAAAAGAAAGAGGTCCAAAAAACCGGGAGACCATACCCCACCAAAAGAAATAAAGTACGCTCTAACACCACAAAAATCACTTGGGGGACTCTGAGGCCCGACCTAGGGAGAGACTTCCCCTGGCAAAGAAGAAGAATGAAGACTAAAAAATTCATTTCTAGTGGATGGAAAGTGTAACTCAGCTGTAATTCTGGACTCGACTGACAGTCAGGACCGGCGGGAGACTGTCACAAGAGAAATATGGGAGGAAGAAGACTTCCTAGGGAAAAAGAGGGGCCCGAGAAAAGGAAGGCACGCAAAGCGCGGACGGCGAACTTACCAAATAAAAAGGAAGATGAATAAAAGCGCTGAAGGGGAGGAGGGGAAGCAAATCGATCCTCGGACTGATCGAGAATCAAAAAAGAAAAAATAGACTTTCTCACGAAAAGAAAAGACACGCTCCCAAAAAAATCAAAAAAGAGAAAGACCGTCGAGTGGAAAGGACTCATCTCGAAGGTGCCACATACAAAAAAAAGGGCTGGGAAAAGAGAACTTGTATCATCAAACGACAAAGGAGCTATGCCACTCTTCGCGGAAACGGCCGTTAGTGAAAAAAAATCAGGGCAAGGAGAAGAACAAAACATAAAGTCTGAATTGAGGGGAAACAAGGGGAGGTTGCCGGGGGGGGGAGATCACCAGGCACTGAGAGGAAGAATTCAGTACTTCGGGATGAACATCTCCTTCTTCCGAGAACTCAGTCCTAAACCGAGGGGAGGGGAAGAGCGGAGTGGTAAAAGGGGCTATAGGAGGAAAGGCGGGGAAGAAGGCCTTAAAGAAGAAGCGAAAAAACCCATTAACAAGAAGAACGCTCTCTCCTAAGACTTGAACGAGGGCATGTCTGCCCCGCTCGCGAAAAAAGCCGCGGAGCACACGAAAGGCCACACGAGATAAAGCAAAAGGAATGGGGGGAGAGAAAAAGCGGTGAACGAATCAAAATCGAGAGGGGGGAGGAAAAAAAACTGGAGGGTCACAAAGTCCTGCCCTGGTTATATCTCTCAACAAAAAGAAGAAAAGGCCTTGGGGGAGGGCGCTAGCAATCAACAAGGGGCGGTTAACTTCGGAAAGAAAAAGTGAAAAACCATCCAGATGATTCTATCTCGAGGCCTAGTCGAGGGGGGTGTGGCGCCTCTCTACGGGGGACGAGGGGCAGAAAAAGATGTCCTTTGGGGAGGGGACATGTCCAGGGCGGCGGGGGAAGCCAGTCGGAAAGGGGAGGAGTTGTCAACTTTGTAGGAAGCAGAGAATGCTCTTCCAAGGAAGTGCCGGAACAAACCTATCATTAGACGATCCATTCTACGAGGTCCTTTATAGGACTTACTTAAAGGAAGGCGGCTAAGGGGATGCGCTTGGACGATACTAGCCAGGAGTTCAATCTTCTGAGGAGGCAGTAAGACTGCCACTACTAGAGGGGACCCCTAGATTAAAGGGGCGAATTAACAGCGTCACATCGGGGGCGATGGGAGAGGACCCCCTCAAGTGAACTAGAATAAATCTCGGGTGTTCTGACTAAAGGGGGTGGATGATAAGTATATTTTGAACCAGCAGCGGCATTACTCGTGGCGAACCTGAAAAATACGAAGGCTTCTCTCAAATTGCGTGATTCGGGTGGGAGCGGCGGGATGTCTTGCGGGAGGAAAGTTTACTCTTCTTGGTTGTCGTTCTGCTCGCTGAAAATGAAAGGGGCGCCCTGACGAATCCGAGGCGGATAGGGGGAACCAACCCGGAGGCGGGAATTGGTTAAACTCCGGAAGGACCTGGTGAAAAACAGAGTAGCTCTTTTCTTGGGAGATGGGGGGCCGTGGCTACTCTCAAGTAAGGTGGCGAAGAGGGCGAAGAAAAAGAAGTGTGACAGAAGGAAGAGGGTGAAGAACAAAATCGCGTTACGAGTAAATGCTTCCGACTTTCGGAAAAGGGCGCTGTGAGGCGGGGGACAAAAGTCACCATCAGGTCCGGGAAAAGAAGAAACAATACGAAAAAAATCGAGCCATCTGTGCTTCTTAAAAGGTCTTGGGATGCAGTCCGGGGACAGGGGCTGAAGACGCGAGGATTAGGGGATCGGGAAGCATTGCTCACTCTAACATACCTCCACAGTTTGGATGTCATAGAGGAGATTCTCCGGAAACGCGCGGACGGGTTGAGTTCTACGGAAAGTGAGGGAACCGTTTCTTCGGAGATCAGGTTTCGCACAGGAGGTATAAACGGATTCTAGCGAACGGTCTCTTAAGGCCTTCTCAATGTCGAGAAGGTCCAGGTTTCAAAAAGAGGATTAAGATGAGAAGAGTGGTATCTCTTCTGACGCAGATCGAGGAGGACAGAAGAGAACACAGGAAGTGCCTCAGGAAAGATCTCGGGGAAATTTTATCTTCGGGGAGTTTATGATTGGATGTTCGATACGGGGAGGGGTCTTGGCAAAGTGGGCGCCTTTTGGGTTCGATCCTTAGGGGGTAGGGCTCCATCGCACTTGACCAACGTTCGAAGGAAAAAGGGGCCAGGCGGCGTCCAGTCATTAGAAAACGCTTCCTCGAAGCCGGGTTTTGAGTCCCAATGGGAACTCAAAAAGCGGGGAAAGGAGAATTATGAGGCGATCGGTAAGCTCGCAGGCATTAACCTTGAATTAAGTGTTCACTATCCCTCGGCTAAGAAGGAAGGAGGTGGAAAAAAAAATCTACAAGCGAGGAGAGTTTTTGTAGATTCTGTGGGTGGGGCAAATGGGATCTAAAAGAACGGTCATGCGCGCAAGAGAAGCTCGCGAAAAACACAGTCCAGTGAAGGCGATTCTTAAGAACACCCGGGTACCGTGGGGGGAACCACGATAAGTCGACCAATCGGGAGACGGTCAAAGACGGGGGGGGTAAGGAGGCCACCGCTTTGACGTAAGACTTGGAACAGGAACGCGTAAAAAAGTATCTCGGGGAACGGGGAATTCCAGGGGCACGTTTGGAAAGGTGCAGCAACTCAAGAGGCTCTTAACGCGGGTCTCGTTCAAACCAAGGCAGAAGGGGGGAGACGAGCAAGCGCAGTCCGGTCGCAAGACGCTGAATCATGGAGTCAAGAGCTTTGATAAAAAAGTTGGTCCTCACTGGCACGACGATTGCTGTGTCCGAAACTTGCCCAGATCGCTTAGAGGACTTGGGAGCCTCCTTAAGCTTGATAGGGAGGTGGGTGAGCTCTAAGTCACCGTTCCGGGGCAAACTGGGTTAGCGCGAGCTGAGAAAGAACGGGTGGATGGAAAATTTCCACGCACGGTCAAGATACGGAAGCACTTCTAACATGAAATCGGCTCAGAGGAGAGGCGTGGAGAAAACGTTAAGCCGCGGGGCGGGGAGGCCTGACGTTCTTCGTATACGAGACGAAAATTTTCAACAAGAACGAAGTTGGAAAACGGCTCAGCAAGGCAGAAAAAACACGGGGGGTGTATTACAAATTCTTTTTTGGCAAGATGGGCAACAGGATGATGCGCAAAAGGGGACTGTGAGTGGCGGGCATGTGCGAGTCAAGCGAAAAAAAGAGGGGAACGTCCGATCCGACACTAGCTTGTATCAAAATGTTTTAAACTGCTGGTTCTCTGATACAGGAGGGCCCGAAAGAGGGGAAATGGGTGCTTAAACGATTCCTTACCGGGGCAAGAGTCATTATCTTCAAGGAATTAAGAGGAGGGAAGAACCGGACTTCTCCGTTTCTTCCAAAAGGACAGGGGTAGAACAGGAGGGAAGCCACCGTTAGAACGTCCCGGCTTTATGACCCGTAATACTCTATGGTGTCACGAGGAAGAAAAGGACTAGGAAAATTGACAGAAATGGCGCAACAATGTCTCTCTTCCGCTCTGCAAATATGGGCTTTCTGGTTCGAGGCTCACAGGGGGGTATCGCTGGGAGAGTTAGGGGAAGTAAGAAAGCTTGCCACCGAACGGAAATAGGGGGGTTTAGTGCCTTCTAAAACAAAAGAGTGGAGAGGGGGGAAAAGATACTATGAAAGAAAAAGGAGCTGGTTGGGGTTTCGGTAGTACGGAGTCACTCCTAGAGCCAATCCACCACTCACTCCCTCCGGAAACAGAGGAAAAGAGGAGATCTCAAAGGAGGGTGACAGAACCACTAAATTTCCCATGAGGGGTTGTAACAATAAGGCGATGAGGCGCGGCTCACACGCCCAGATTTTGGTTTTTCAGAGCTCTAGATCGGGAGGAAACTTCTCAAGCGTAACGTCTACTGGTCTCTTGAGAGGGGGCCTCTGGGGAGGGACAGAGGAAACGGTTATAACTTCAAATGAGATCGTCGGGGGGGGCTCCACGGGAGGCCCGGGAAAACATCGTGGAGGGGGAAGACCATTCCTGCGTGGAAAAGAGGGAAAAAAAAACTGTAGCTGGCGGGCTAGGGGGGCACCGGAGAACTATCAGACAAACAATCCGAATAACTTGGCTCATCAAAGATCAGTCTGGGGAGTCAAGACCATGAAGAAAAAAATGGGAAAGACCAGTGTTTTCAAGGGACGGAAGGGTGAAAGGGTAGAAAAAGTCGGTCAGGTGCTTGCCACGGGCGGGTAAAAGAAAAGAAGGAACTTGCTTCCCTTGCAAGCAAACAGACCTTTCGGGCAGAACAATCAAAAGGGGAGGGGCGATGGGCTTCAAGGGGGCGGAGCGGGAAGATAGGCATATGGAGCGGCCGCCATCTCGCGTCTGAGTCTTAAAGGATGTTCACAGGGAGGGGCTCGGGAAGAGAAAGTCCCGTCCAACCGACTTGGAACTTCTCACGGCAGTCAGGATCAGAATTGAACGGTAGAAAAGAAATAGGGACAGAGAACCAGCTGAAAGGGAAAAGAAAAAAGGACAGGAGCTGCCCAGACGTAAGGGGGGCGGTCGAGGCCCAGATCGGGAGCTCTAACAAGGAGGGATTTTCGACTAAATAACGGCGAAGGGACGAGGCGTCTGACCGACAAAAAAAAAAAAAAAAAAAAGAGAGATAACAATCGGCGATCGCGCGCAATGACTGCTCTCACATCCCGGCACTTCTTCGGGGGTGGTGGATGTCTTAGGAAAGCGTAAACGAAGCAAATGATGGTAAAACAAACGATAGGTGGGGCCTAGATACAGGCCTTTCTTGCACCCTTGCCGGCGGGAGGTTGGGGAGCGATCTTCAAAGATGAAAAATATCTACATTAAAGAGCAACAAAACCTGAGAAGAAAAAACGAGGCCCTCGTGCGTAAGGCGATGGAAGGTCCTGAGGGCTATCCAAGAAAGTCAAGGCGGGGGAAAAGCCCAGCGCGATGAAAAAGGGACTAATCTCCCGCGTTCGAGTTAAGAATTTTCTGGGGGGGGGGGGGGGGGGGGTTGGGGGTTTGGGGGACAAAACAGGGGAGACAGCAAAGAGAGTGGGGTCAGTTGAAGAAGCAGACTGCATGCTCCGGAAATGGTCCTTTTAAACGGGGAGTCATCGAGGGAGTAAAAAGGCTCACGAGTGTAAAGGGGTCAAAGGGGGATCGACCCTCCAGCTCAAAGAGGATAAATCGAAAAAAATAGATCATCAACGTTTCCCGACCGAGTGTCTTCACGACAATCACTATTCGGGAACAGAGGTGCTGCTTCACCAATAGGGCGAGGGAAAGGCCATCGAAAGAGCGGTCGATCGAAGGCTTGAATTCCGCAGCAACTCTTGAGAAATGTCAGGGAAGGGATCAGACGTAAAAAGAAGAGCAGGGCGAGAATCAGTCTGCGGCAAACGATGAAGAAATTTCGAAGGGTGGCGTCTAATCCACACGAACAGAATCCCAGATGGCGGGGGAGGCAGGAAATCTGAAACTAAAAAAAAAATCATAAAGGCAATTGCGGCTTCGCGGGAGGGCCGAACGAAACTAAGGAGGGAACGGGACGCTATCGGCCGTCACCCTTCTGCCTCAAATGGAACAGCCCCTTTTCCTTTCGTATGGCGCGTGGGGGGAAAGAAAAGCCGCTTTTGAGGGAGTAAGAGTCATAACGGAGGGGACAAAAACTGTTCATGTATGTCAGAAGGGAGCCGACACGGTGAGGTATCAGGGAGAGGACACAGCGGTCGGGCCGCGACCAAAGAAAGCTTAACCTGGGAGATCTCGGCAAAAGGGAGGAGGCGTAAAGGAGAGAAAGGGCTTGAAAAGACGAATGATAGGGTACAGCTCATCATCAATCATCGTCAAATTGGTCCAGCGCGAGCATCAACATAAATCCCTACGAGAGCCTAGCACTCACTACCGAAAGAAACGATGCGAACACAAATGCGAAAGAAAGGAAGGGGAGTTATCAATCAAAAAGACAAAACTGGAACAGCACGACATGGATCAACTCTCTGCAACTGATAACTTCGTTTTAGGTTCACTAACGCTTGAAGATTCAGCCCCTACAGGAAAAGTATATCGGGCCTTGGGGAAAGAAAAGGCAAAAGGCTAAAAATAATAATTATGGGAAAAAACAGCAACCTCCTCGCTCCGGCAACCATTTACGCCCCGCGTAGAAATTAAAAGGAAAAACGTGAGTATACGCACAGCTTTTCCGGCGCATCGAGAGATCAATCAAAAGAAAAAACATATACCGGCGAAACGACAAAAAAAGAAAACACGACAGCCGACCTTCGGCGACCCAAAAACCTAAAAACAAAAGGGTGTGCCGCCTTCGTCCAGCGACCGCCAACACGAAGAGAAGGACATCAACTATCCTGAAGAGGAGGTGAGGAAATGGGGCGGCCGGTAAAGGAAAGAAAGACGCAAAGAAAACACACCTCGCGCGCGAAAAAAAGGCCAGTCCGGGATAATAACTCTCAAAAACAGATTCAGGAGAGAGAGAGATCTCCGCCGGGACTGTCGCCGCGGAGAGTTTGCGTCCCCTCGTCGAGGGATGGGGCTAAAAAAGGGGGAGGGGGCACAATTTCAAACTAAGAAGCGGTATAATGGGGTCGTCTTCAGCGTGTTCCGGTCCGGAAAAAGTGCGCAGGAAAAAAGAGAACGTTAGGGCGGCCTAATGTCGACGGAGGGAGGAATGTCTTTCGTCGCCGTAAGAGGGGACGGAAAAGAAAGGGAGGATGCGCAAAGGGAACGGACAACCAAGCCTAACTCAAATATCAAACAAGGTGTCCCCACTCGCTCAACATTGGATAACTGGCCTTAAACTTGAGGAGAAGGATCAGAAAAATGAGGGGAACAAAAGCGGAGGAAAAAGGGGAAGTGAGCCTAAAGCAGACAACGAAGGGGGAATACTCAAATTAGTGGAGGACCTCTGAGAAAGAATAACAGAACTGAGGGCGCTTCGACAAAACCGCACGAATAGCGGGAGAGAAAGGACGGAGGGAGACATCTGTGCGAAAACAGGAAGGGGGTTCACCAGCCCTGAGCAGTGGCGTAAAAAAACATACCGAAGTCTTCAGGGAGGATTCTGCGAGTCTCAGACGTGGCGCTGAGTAAGTTCGTGCAAGGATGGATCTTAGGGGGAGGACGAGTACTAGAAGGGACAGAGGAACGACTGGCCAACAGGAAGCGAGAGGGGGGCAGAGGAATGTTATGTCAGCTCCAGGTCTACTTAACTTAGGTGTTCACATCGCCGCCGCGGAAGTATGCCTATCCGGCATCTTCAGGTTTCTCTATGCTGACTATAAAAAAATTAACGATCCAACACACGTGCAATCGCGACAGCAAGAAATACATGAAAAAGTAGAGCCGGCTAAGAACGCTGAAGTCGGGCAGATACCTTACCATCGCTTTAACCTGGAGCCACGGACGCATTCCTCTGTTAGGAGACAGAAAAGGGAAGGAGTTAGTGAAAGAGAGTACGGCCTAAAACGAAGAAAAAGACACGCGCAGAAAATACAAGACAGAAGGTTCGAGGGGTCGAGATCTGCGCCGACCTCAACGGACAAAGTTCGGTGATACGAGGAAAAGAGGGGAGCTTCAGGGGGAAACAAGATTTGAACGCGGCGCACGAAAGGACGTCCTGAAGAAGCTTGACGCGGGTGCATAGGGGGGGGAAGAAAAAGAGTTTACGAGAGAATCTCCTGAACGGAAAGAGTTCCTAAGCTCTCCCTAGTACGACATGTGGGAAAAAAAGAAGTCTTCGTGGGGAAGGAAAATCATTAAAACGGGGGCAGGACGAAGACGTGAGAGTCTGTACTTCTATTAGAAGGTCTGGGTCGGGACGAGAAGGAAAAAAGCATGTGATGGGATGGTGACGAAAGATGGACTAAAGAGAGCTCTCAACGGGGGAAACAACTGGAAAGGAGGGTACCTAGGGGAAAAAGAGAGGCCTCTACTGAAAAGTGGTCTTCCCGATGAGCCATAAAGCGGTTAAAGGAGAACTCGGAAGTTATACTGGATGGGACCGCCGGAGATTGGGCGGACCGATAACGTCGAACTTGAACCTCGCCCTGCAACGCACTCTCGGAGAGGGTGGGGGGTCTTATTCCGGTCCCTGGGGGGAGAAAGCTCCTGATTAAAGGATTACAAAACAACAACACGAACGTCACGTAGACTGGAGACTTAACAACCTGGGAGATTTCCTCTTCCGACGATCAAGACGTGTAGAAGAGGTGTAAAGAAGCCTCACGGAGGCCCTCTAAGTGGAAGGGAGCTTTTGGCGCCGGGAAGAGACGAAAAAAAAGTGAAAGATCTCAGGGGAATCTCTGTGAATAGAAGCTTACGTGTGGGTAATGAACACTCGCAGAGAGGAGGGAGCATCGTGAGGGGAAGACAAGGCCTCCGGGAAGCACAGGGGAGAATTGCGTAGGGTCCGACGCCATAAGGAAAGCGTAAAGCGCTCGGCGAAGTATGCCGGGAAAGCGCGGACAGTGCGGTGAACCCAAATCCTTCTCTTCCTGGCACGTGGAGGATTTGACTGAAGGTGGACAGGAGGGAAAGGGAAGAGGTCTAAGAAAAGAGAGGCGGGCAAATATTGGTGAAGGAGAGGACTGAAGGAAAGGTTGCGTCAACTGGAGCGAAATATCCGCCGATCCGGACGCCCTTATGAAAATACAATTTTCAGGAGAGAGACGAGAAGGGACTCCTGCGCAGGGGGGAGGGGGGACGTAATTGACTATGGCATTCGTCTTGAGAAACCCCCCATGGGACAAAACAACGTTTTCGTCACCATCAGGTCTCCCGCCACCTGGTTCTGACTGAAAAGAAATTGCGGATGGTCAGCACCGAAGACGAACTGGGGAGGTGCACAAAAGTCATTCATATAAAATCGGGTGAGATCAGACCACTATCGACATCTAACGGAAAACTTCTCGAAAAAGGGCGAAATGGTGAAACAGGAGGGGGGAGGCGATGGTGGCACATCGCCAAAGAAGCGCTCTATTTTATTCAAGCTGGCAAGGGTGAAGAGAGATGAAGTCGATCGATGAAACGGAGGAGACGAATGGGGAGAAGTTGAAGGGGAAAAGAGTCTAGGGGTTGTTCTACTAATTCTGGGAAAACCAACAAAGGCGGGTGATGGATAGAAACCAGGCGAAACGCCGGGATGTTCCTGGAAACCAGACTGTGACCTTTCGCGAAAAGAAACGCCTTGATCGACGGCAAGAGGACTCTGGGTTGCTTCTCTCATAGAGTTGTATGCCTTTCGAAGGAGGGAAGGTGGTCCCGAACCACACGAAAATAAGGGGCGGAAATCTTCTCTCAAAACAAAAAAACGGGGGATGAGAAAAGATTCCAGACCCCCGGGCAAGGTTTAACCGGAAAAATAAGTAACCTGGCTCGACGAGGGACCCGCGAATTACAAAAGCCGGGGCAAGACCGATAAGGCGCTAAACAGGACGCTCGAAGTTCACGAATGAAAAGGTGTAGGAAAAATCGAGAAGGAGGAAAAAAGTCTTTCGCATCAAGAAAGAAAAGGCGTGAACTGTGGTCATGAATTCGAGAAGCAAAACACTAGATCAGAGACCCGCCCATCTCCGCCAGCTGAAGATCTCTGAGACGGAAAAGCTCATGTAAAACAAAGCGGGTGATACAGCACTCGAAGCTCTAAAGTTACAGTGCGAACTGAAAGAGAGATCCGGAAAAAACGGTTGACCATTGCTCCAGTAACCGGGTGGGGAGAGAAATCTTTAAAAAGTCTCTTTGTCGACTCGCCAAAAGACCGACTGACTCGTGATCACCGAGCATGAAGAGGAACGACAAGAAAAAAGGGGGGTGGTAAGAAAAGGTGGGGGAACTGACGGCGGAGGTCGAATTTTGGGGAACAGAAATCGGGTCGAATAAATAGAATCAAAGAAGCAAAAAGGAGAAGGCTAATCTGGAGAAAGAAGAGGCGAAAAAATATGAAGGTCGTATAAGGTGATAGTCCATATTTCGCAACAACCGGACGCAAGCTCCGCTAGCGGAAACTCTGGCAAAACTACTGCCAGAAGAATGACAAGATGAGACAGACAAAGGCAGGAGAATAGAGAGATAGGGAGAAGAAAGGACACCACGTACTAAACTAAAAAAAACGACGAGCTCCAGAAGCTCAAGGGCTGGAGTCTATGAAAGGATACTGCAGAAGCGAGAACCAGGAGCCGATGGTAAAACCAAACTTTGTACTACTTTCTAGGGAAGAAAAAAAGAAAAATATCGGGAAAAAGGGAAAGGCGGCGAACAAGCGAGGGCTGGCCGTAAACAAGCGCCAACTTGCTGCGGGGGGAGGGGATAGCTTCAACGGAGTCTCACCGCAAAGGAGTTTCACTGAAGGTGAAACGAGAAACCGGTGTGAGACCAAACGTGGAGCTGGGACCTCCGGGCGGGTGTCTGCAGACATTAATCAGGACTCAGAGGAATGGATCAGGGTAGAAGGAGCGCTCAAAAAAAGAATAAAAAGAGGGGACCGCCGTCGAGTTCAGCGAGTCTACGCTATGACTGAGAAAAAAAGGAGCAGGGGAAAAGAACGGCGAACCAAGAAACGCTCACTCCGGTGAATGGGACGAAAAAAAACCACCGTATGAAAAGAGACCTCTATGTGTTCATAAGTAGAAAAGAAGCAGGGTGGAAGGCTGTCCATTGGACTAGGGGAACGGACACTACGCGCTGAACCATCATCACAGTACGGATCCGGCTTCAGGGACACAGATCCAGCTTCACATAAGTCAATAAACACAATCACTTGGCAGAGAAGCAAGGGAAAGGAAAGACTTTAGAGGAGGTCCAAACGGCACAACCTAGAGTCAAAAACGAGGAAAGAGAGGCGTAAGACAGCAGATCGGAAAGGAGGTAAACTGCACTAGGTGGATCTCCTCAAGCAGGAACTCTGCTACTCCAGGAAGGAAGAGGAAGGGAGACGATCCCTTCGACAGCATCGGAAAAAAAATTCAACGCAAAAAATGGTCCGTTGGAGGGAAACACAGAGAATTGCCGGTCTTTCGGAGCAAATGTATAAAAAAAAATAAGAAAATCGGTGCGAGGGAGTCGATGCACGATAACCGGGAGCCGAGTAGGACGTCAAAGAGCAAAAACAAGAAACAGGCCGAAATGAACAAAGAAGGGGGTCCTTTTACCGATGCTAAGGGGGACAAAGATGAAAAAGGTGAAACGAAAATTCAGGGACGCTGCGGAACCGGGTCGCAAACTTTGTTTTTCTGAAGCGGCCCCGAGACTGGGAGGAGAAACGCTAAATGCGAAACCGATGGGGAGGCAACACAAAGATCACAATACCCCGCGACAACTATCGAATCACCGACGGAAAGCTCCTGCGTAGAAAGAAAAGGGAAGGAAGGAAAAGGACTGAAAAATTAAGCGTGGATAGGTCCGCCGCCGGAATCGGGACCGGAGACAACAGCCTAGGAAAAAAGCCTAGAACATCTCTATAACCCTGGCGGGAACCCCTAAAGACGCGAGAAAAAAGAGGAGGAAAGAATAGATCAAGGAGAAGAAGGAGGGGAAGGGGACGTTATCCCAGCATGGACAGGAGGGGAACGCGAGTAACGGGGGAGCACACTACAAATGTCGCTCAGCAAAAAACAACCGGATGAACACTCTAAGGAAAGGGAGTTATTTCCATCTCAGATGAGAGAGTACGAAAAGAGGTAGACAGGCCTTAAGAATTCGGGGGAAACGAGCAGCGGCACCCCGGACTGCAACTAGGGCGAAGCAAAAAATGGGTTAGGTTCAATCAAATAAGGGAGCGCTTGCACTCGGTGACCATAGAGGTAACATAGAAAAAAGGGGGAGAGCGCTCGCGAAGAAGGTGGAAAAAGGACGTAAAAACTGGGGGAACATCAAAGCGCGATGACATACTCTGTAAACACAGATACCGCGAAGGAACGACGCTCGCAATCCTCCCTTAGAAAACAAAGTAAAAGGGGGATTCAGCAGGCTTCTAAGAAAAGAACAAAGAGAAGAAGAACATACGAAAGAGGAGCTGACTGAAATTGCTGAACGACCGCGGTGTCCAAAACGACCGCGGCGGGTTCCGGGCCAAAACAGAGGGAACCAGAAGCCGGAGCTCGAGCAACAACATATACTACTTCTCTCAAAATAAGGGGACTGAGTAAGAACATGCGAGGGGGGAAGACGACTGTCGTTGGGAAGGCAAGAGATGTGGAAAGAAGCGTTCGATGCTGCAGTTCCAGCCAAAGCAAAGAAAAGAATCTGATGAAATCATATTGGGTTTAGAAACTCAAGCGACGGAGGGGGGGGCAGAGCGGGGACGGTTTACCGAATGCAGTCGGGTGGATGGAGCGTATTTCCGCGCCGTTAGATGGTGCTTGCACGCCGTGATGAATCAGCCTCTGCGAAAAGAACCGAATGGGCAACAAAACATAGAGCTGGTCAAAAAAGAGGAGAGTCATGCTCAAAAGAAAGGTGCCAAAGCGAATGACTGATCGACGAACTTCTTGCGGAGAAATCGCGCTTACGGGGTGGTGTTTTTACATAGATAAAAGAAGATAAGGAAGACAGGAGCATGGCCGCCGGATGGAGAAAGTCATCACGCGCGATGGAATACCTACACACGCAGGCCGCTAAAGTCCTTTCATCGATGGTTTTTTCAGAACGGAAGTGGGAAAATCCAAGTGGAAAAAGGACAGGAGGAGTTGGGGGGCCCAACAATACCGACGGAGAAACGCTGCGGCGATCGAGCACAGCTGTGGAGCGGGGGGGGTCGGCTGGGCGTGCTTAAAGCTCAGGGTAAAGAGTCATTGCTTTCTCTCTGAGGGGGAGTCGGGGGTCAGAGGAGGAGAGTCGGACGAAGCGGCACGTATTACCTTCAAAAGAACAAAAAGGTCACTTCTTTCAGTGCATCGCCGCAGAGGCTGCAAAAGGCCCTCGACTAACTAGGGGAAGTCTGCGTGGGGAGGAGGGGGGAAAAATCGGCCTAAGAAGAGAGAAAAAGGACGTTTTAGCGGGGGCCGTACAACACGGAAAAAAGGTCGCCTACTAATCCGGAGAAGAACTCAGTCACCAAGGAATCGTCAAACGAAAAGAACGACGGAACTCGAACATGGGGTCGGAGTCATTTATTATCGTGTGCAGAGAGGGACTTCGCCTAGTCTGTAAATTAATCTTTCAAAACGAAGGAGAAAAATCGCAATGGATGGATGGGTGGTAGGGATTCTGTCGGGCCGAACTCCGCCTATCTCGTCGTGGGGCAGGTTTGGCGAACGTAAAATTCGAAAAGGCTGCTTTCTATAAAATTGGGGGACAAAGAGAGTATGCCTTAGGGGCATCACGACGAGGCCTGCTTCTCAACGAAAAGCATTCCTTATTATGAGTACAACATCGTAGTGAAAGGTCGACAGAGTCTGAACTTCTGAAGATCCTTCTAACATGCAAACGACTAAGAATGTGAAGAAGGTTAGTGGCGAAAACCAGGTAGGGGGGAGAAGTGAATTAGCACAGTATCTTTTTGCTGGTTTCGTTTGCAAGGATATAGGGGCGAAAAAAAAATTGTTATTGGAGGGGATAGAGGGGGTGAAAGCTTCTAAAAGGACAACAAAAAAAAGCAAACACTTCCCATAGCTGGTCGCGTCTTAATCAAATCTCTTAGAGGACAGGGGGTATCGGACGTCGTCCACGGAGAGACGCCTGATTGGTCTCGGAAAACTCGTCGCAGGGAATTGCTCCTGCGAAATCGTGAGAGACCTATCTAAAAGTAAGAAAAGAAGGAAAAGCAACGAGAGGGGAGGTATTTGCTCCGGTGGGTGGGAAAGGAGATAGACCGCAATGGGGGGAAAGGACAGGAAGGACCTTAGAGGGAAAAAAACAGTGTGGGGAAGCTCCTAGGGTGACATCGGGACCACGAGCTCTCAACGATCCTGAACCATGAGGTTTCGAAAAAAGGTGCGAATGAGCCTCACAGCCTAAAGGTCAGGAGCTGGGGAACAAGGCAATAGCAGTACTACCTAGAAGAGTCTTTTCAACTCGGTGTGTAAAAAGCAATAGACGACGCGGTAAACTTGCGAAAGGGGGGAGTGCGTGACACTCGCCTCCTTGGGTCTAAACGAGACTCTCGGACCTGGTCCGAGAAAGCAAGAGGAACAGTCTGGGGAAGAAAGTTCGGCAGCCGATCCGCAGTCGCGGACGAGGGGTCGGTGCCGACAAAAAACTATCATTCCGGACGGGCGTAGTGGAACGGAGGAATTTATGAGGGGGAGAAAGGAGCCCCGTCGCTGCCCGAGGGTACATCGACGGCGAGAATGGCGCCCCGGTGGCAATAAGGTGCAACCGATGCGAGTTCTCAAAACTTCCTCCGAAAGTAAGAGAAAGAGGGAGGAGGAAGGCGTTAATGAGAGGGAAAAAGAAAGGTCTTGGTCCTGGAGGTAAAGCTTCGACACCGACGGGGCAAAAACACATACGTTCAAACTCTCTCAAAGGGCCGCCCAAAAAAAGGGTTTCGTACCAATTGCGGTGGGCAAGAGGGGAGAGGTGAGGGAGGGGCGACCAGCATGGCGTTTCGTGGGCGATCGACAACAAACGTCGACAAAGAAGCGTTCCGTGATCCACACGAACTGGTGCTAGGTTGAACAAGGGGGATGAGGAATTCCAGACCGAAGGAGAAGTCGGGAGTGTCAACCCAAAAAACGCTGGGACGGACCGAAAAGAGTTCCAAAGATCAAGTTGAAGGAAGAAGGAAGAGACGAGACGGTGGAGACTAGGTAATCCCGTCGGAGTTTGGTTCTAAAAGGGCGCCAAAGGGAAAGCAAAGGCGAGGGGGAGACACAGAATAAGAAGGGGTTCAAACCCGCGGGGGCTTTCCTGAGGGGATGAACCGCTGAGCGCAGGGGGTCTCGGAAAGGTTCGGCATTCATATCCTTGGGAAGAGAGTGAGTGGGGGAAGGAAGGTAGGAGCGCAAACAGGCAGCGGTGGTCTGAGAGTCTCAAAATTATCACAAAAAAACCGACGGAGGATAAAAAGATGATACTTCGGAAAAACCTGGGAGAAGGGGCTTTTGGGAAGGGAAGCCGTCACCGCCGCTCACCGTACACTCCGATAGGCGCCCTAATCACCATCTACTGCGGGAAAAAGCTCAATTCTTTTCTGCTCGACAGGGGTCGGGTGGAGGGAAAAAACACATTTAGAAGGGAGGGCGAAGAGGACGGGCTGGTCTGTTGGGCGGAGGGAAACACCAACGAATCAGAGAATGAAAGGCGCCGCTCCGGGATGAATAAATAAGGAAGAAAGGTTGGATTCTGGAACAGGATTATTCCGTTAAGGTGGGAGAATAAACTCGTAAGGACGCCGGAAATCCTCAACATCGGTGAAAAACATAAATAACAGCTAAAGTTTTCAAGAGGGGGATTCGGAGATTGGTCAGAGACACAAAAAAGAAAAATACGAGAGCTTGTAGCTCCGCGGAGACGAAACAAGCCCCCGTTGGGGGGTGGTAACGAAAAAGGGGGCAGGGCTGACGCGTGGTGTCAACGGCTGGTAGTGGGTTGAAAGTCGGGTATGGTCGCCAAGAAGGAACGGAAGCAAATACCTTGCTTCCTGCAGGGAAGAGCGAGAGGGACGAGCGTTGAATTCGAAGAAGGGCTCGGTCGAGGGCAGTCAGAAAAAAAACCTGTCCTCTACCACTCGCATCGAGAAAGAAAACCTCCGGTCAGCGCTACTATGAAAGGAAAAAAGGCTGGTAAAAACCCCGCACAAAAGCCGCAATTAGCGGAGATCCACAGGGGCTAACGCCCCCACTCTGAGAAAAGGCCTTCCAAACCTGCACGAAAGATGAAATAGATGGGAGGGAGAGGAAACCTTATCAAAGAGAGCAATATCTATAAACCAGAAGGTTTGAAAAGGCGAAAGGAGAAACGGCGTCTGAAACTCACCCTCCCCACACTAAGTATCAAGACTTCTTCGCTACTCTATCCTTACAAAAATACGGAACTTGAGAGGGGGCGATAATCGGCGAAAGGAACCATGATGGTCGCCGATCGTTGCCGGATCCGGGGGGAAAAAGTGCGCACCGTCGCAAGTGGGTTTTGCCAAGGGTCAGACATCGGGAGGCAAAGCTTTCGGCCTGAGAAAAACCTTTCGAAAAAAATCCGAGTTCGTGCAAGGAGAAAGGAGCGTAGCCGCGGTACTCCCATGAAAAGAAAAAAAAAAAAAAAAAAAAAAAAACGAATAGGCCCGGGTAAAGAAAGCGCGATAGCCCGAGCTCCTCAACACAGCGGGCACGGATTCATGGCGACAAAAAGGAATTCCGAACCATAGGAGGCATGGACGGAGAAAAACCGGGCAAGGGGGGCAACCTGTAACAAGTGGGGACGGGAATGGCACGGTAACTCCAGCTATTATCAAACAAGAAAAGAAGGGATCAGCATCCATCGGCGTACATAATGACAGGACCGAGCACTGTCGGGAAAGTGCTCGTGTTCTTAAAAGAAAAATCGGAACGATTCTTGAAAAAATCTATCTCATAGAAAGACTTCTTGAAGCCCCAATAAGAGGGAGGGATCTTTCAAAACGAGAGGGGGTATCGAAGCTCCACGAAATTGCTAAGCCTGCGCAGAAGGACTAGACGGAGAGAGGATAGAAAATTGGCGGCCACGTAAGAAGCCATTATTAAGTCGGAAAAAGAACACACGAAAGGTCCAAAAAACGGGGGGAGGATCGGTCCGCTGAGAAAAAAGCATAGGGAATTTCTGAAGGAACAAAAGATCCCGGATCAAGGAGAAAAGGAGTCCTCGACGGGCAGACCAAACTCCTCCATGAAAACAGAAGGGAAGGGGAGGATTGGCATGAAGGGTGGACTCAAGATGAGAAGGAAAAATGAAGACGCTTCGTAGTCAAGGTCGTCTCTTTCATGTAGGACGCCTCGCCACGATAAAGGGGATGATCCTGAACATGCTTCCATGGAGGGACAGCAGAGACAAAGGAGGACAGGGTCGAGAGAGACGCTGCACGCCTCATGGGAGCGGGGGAACAGGAAGGAAAGAGAAAGTATCTGAGAAGGATAACGGAATTTGGAATAGTCGAGAATAGGAGAGAGGGAAGAAGTAGATAAAAAAAGAAAGAAAGACGAGACCCCCTGGCGCAAGCAAGCAAAGCCGACAGCGCCCACCGATTCAAAAAGAAAATCGCCAAGAGAAAACCGTCGATTGAGTGGTTAGGGGCATCACAAGGTATTATTTGAGGGGGGTGGACACAGGAAAAGCGCACACGACACAATAAAAACACCTCGCTGGCGTAGAGGAAAGGAGGGAGGATTGTTAAGAGAAGAGAGGAAGGGAGTGACGTCAAAGTAAGGACCCGTTCGTAGTACTGGTCAGAGAAAGGGGCAAAGGAACCGCCGGGGTCCGAAGACCGGCTTGGACTTCCGCGCATACATTAAAAGAAAACATAAGGCCTGGAGGAAAGGAAGAAGAGTGTACACTAGGAGGAAAAAGGGAAAACAAAATGTTCCGTCCGCTGACGCTCATCACTCGGGGGAACAGTCCCGCTAGGCGCCACAAACTAAACGGCCATGACATGCGGCAGGACCACCGAAAACGATGAGTCGAAGACGGAAACAAGGGCACACTATGACGCATAGCGGGAAGGACTGGTCGAAATTGGGGGGGATACGAACGCACGAAGCTACACATCCCGAGGGCGGTGAAAAAAAAGAGAGCTCAGGCGACCACTGCCGAGATCTCAATCTAAAAAAAACGGGGGTAGAGCGAAGGCGGGCTGTCGCGTCGATCGGGGGAGTCAGCCAGGAGGGGGATTAACCGCGTTCGGCAATTTAAACTGGAAAAAACCAGCGGAAAGCTCGTTGGAAGATGGGTGGGCAAAAAAACGGTCCGTCTCTAAGAATCTTGCATCTGGTAAGGGAGAAAGGGAAGGGAGGCTTGGAGAGGAGTGAGGAGCCAGAAGTTCAAACGTGAGATCGGCCGCTGAAAAAAGACGTTCAAAGGAGCACCTTAAGGGACCACTCGCTCATAGGACAGAAAACAGGTGACCTTCAGCAGGGGAGGAGGAGGAGCTTGCTAAGTCAGAACTGTGCGAAAAGATGCGAAGGGGGCAGGCGCGGCCGCCGATAAAGTGACCGGCAGACAGGAGGCAAAGAGGAAAGCTTCATCCTGCGAAACTATGAAACGAGAAGTCACACGCGTGCAGAATTGTTCTCCGCTGTAAGGGGAGTCTCCCATACTGGTGAAAGAAGGAGTAGATTGCTCACCCTACAAGGGAGAGAACTGGCGAAAGTTCAGCAGGGCCAAAAAACGCGGGGAAAGGCGTGCAAACACCAATGCTTATAGTCCTGTCTTGCTAACGCTAAATAAAAGGGCTACGTGCGAGCGGGAAAGGGTTCCACTTAGCGGAATGTATGAACACTCCTTGGAAAAAGGAAGGACAGGGGGGGGAAGGGGGAGTCAGCTTAATAAACCAAGGGGGAGTCGTAGAGACGTGCTCTATCTCACGGGACCTCTCTGGGAGAGAGGGGCCCAAGCCGGTGGCCGCATGAGCGTATATCTCACCCCAGGTCAAAACTAGGCGGAAGGGAGGCCGAACTACTGGGGGAACGTCTCCAATGATAAAATAGTGTCTCGTCCATAAAACATTCAACCAGCTCTTTTCACCCCACAACAGAAAGAAGGGGAGGGGATCCTATGGAGATGAGGGGGGCATGCGAGACTTCACCGGCGGCGCGGAGTCTGGAAACGCAAAAAGGAGGCGCAGACCTCCAGGGGGGGATGAGGGGGTTTCGAGCGGGATGGCAGTCCGAACTCTAGCAGGAGATCCGGGTGGATGGGGGAAGTTCAAGAGGCGGCGTAAGGATCGTTGGCCTCCGATGGTGAAAAATCGCGGCAACGGGCGCCGTCCAAAGGGGAGCACTTCTGACGGGAATGAAGGAGCTATAGCAAGGAGGGAGTGACCTTCGGACGAAGAGATCTTCGGCGTACAAAGAAACGCATGCCTAAAAAAAAGACCTGGTGGAAGAGTTTCCGGGAAAGATTCAAGAGGAGGGAACGTTAAGCAACGGGATGCTTTCAGTTGAGGGTCTACTGCTGGGGGGCTTGAAGGTAGAGGGGGTGAGGAGGTTGATAGACGGATGAAGATTGCAGAGAACGGAAAAGTGGAAGCCGGCAACGGGAGAACGCTGGAGAGTCGACATTAAAAAGTGCGGCTACTAATTCCAAAGAGGCACAATAAGACGAAATTGGATAAGGAGGGGAGATTAGCGCGGGTGGAAAAAGGCTGTCAGTGTTAGATAAAGAGAGTCTACGCGTCGACTGACTCAAAACGACTAGAAGATCGATAGGGTGGGTGGACATGGAAGGTGGGTTCATTAGTTACGACGGGACCTGGGAAGATAATTGAACTAGGGGAAAATGAAAACCAGAGCTGGACGTCTACTGGAACTAGAGGCTACAGAAAAGGGAGGCCCATTGAAGAAAAAGGTTCACGATAAATACCCGTGGAACGGGAGGGGGAAAAATACGGGCGCCGTCTTAGTAATACTCTCTCGGAGTTGGGATTTAAAAAGAGAGACTCGCTTAAAGTTCTCGGGGGTGGCAAACAACTAGGAAGTCCTTTTATCGGTCTCAAGCCGGGCAGAAAGGACGCCATACTAAAAAATCTGGCGCTCGGGAACTGTCGACAAGAGGAAGAAGGGTGCGTTCACCCGATCTCCGAAGAACTCCGTGGCGCTGGCTGGGGCAAGGCGGAAGGCGACTTTGATGGGGGGGAGAATAAAAGAAGAGGAGAAAAGGGGACCCTCACGAAGGGAGAAAGGGGCGGGACTAATTCCACGAGCAAAAAATACTACGCCCTGAGTTCAAGTAAAAGAGCGAAACGGGCAGAGCGGCTAGAAGGCGGCCTTACGCAAAGGTTCTTGGTGGCGAATGGGAAAGGTGATACGGCGGAACGCAAATTTAGAAAAGACCGACAAACGTTTCGAACCCTGCACACGTCCTCCCAAAAAAGGGTGCAAATTGCTCCCAACAATTCGGCAGGGATTTTGTCGCGAGGAGGAGGGGGACAGCAGGGGCCTTAGTCAGTGGGGCGAAAGGACAACGATCGACATAGACAGAGTAAGTCGAGTCCCAAAAGTGCTAGAGAAGGGGTGGGAAAAACTCTGGGAGGAGAGCAGACAATCGAGAGAAAAACGCTGGCGAACCTGCAGAGGGGGTCCCGAAAGTCGAGAAGGGGTCTTCTGATACGACGGTCTCAGCTAAATCCCTAGAAAATGTTCTACGACGGCGGCGCCGTCACGACCCGGCGGGAGACTTAAGGCGTCAAAAGACTCCGAAGTAAGGTTTCCTAAACTAAGGGGAAAAATTGTCCAGGGAGACGGCAAACCGATGCGGTAGGCGGAACGATCGAAGTGGTGCGTAAAGCGCTATCTGTCGTGTGAGAGAGGGGTGAGTCGGGAAGGAATTTAGCTGGCAACGAAGGAGAGAGGGT
>Ga0179591_1314282_pt1 | contig 23569 bp, 26 predicted proteins | sample CZOMad2_1_08_16f_FD_182891 | JGI IMG/M metagenome (GOLD analysis project Ga0179591, IMG submission 182891) | Vadose zone soil fungal communities from Angelo Coast Range Reserve, California, USA - CZOMad2_1_08_16fungal (PacBio error correction) | ecosystem: Environmental > Terrestrial > Soil >...
AGGGGAGGAGAGAGAGAAAGAGTGGGGGGGAGGGGGAGGGGGAGGGGGAAGGAGGGGGAAGGTGGAGGGGGGGGGAGGGAGGGGGAGGAGGGTGGAAGGGGGGGAAGGGGAGAAGGTGGTAGAGGAGGGGGGAAAGGGAAGGGGTGGGGTGGACCAAGGGGAGGGGAGGGAGTGGGGGGGAGGGAGAGTTGAGGGGGGGGGGCGGGAAAAGGAAAAAGGAGAGGACGGGAGGGGGGAGGGGAGGGGGGAGAAGGTGGGGGGGGGGGTAGGGGTCAGAAGAGGCAGTAAAAGCGGAGTATGGAGGATGGGGGGAAGAGGAAGCGATGGAGCAGGGGGGGGGGATGGTGGTAGTGGTTTAGGATTAGAAGGGGGGGAACGAGGGGGGGGGGGGGGAAGGAGGGAAGGAGGAAAGGAAGAGTGAAGGGAGTAGGGAAGAGGTGGGAGGAGAAGAGTTATGAAGATATTGGAGAGTGGGGAGGAAAGTGGGATCAGGCCTCTCGAGTGGGGTGGTGAGTTTCATATGATCGCATTCTTTGGGGGTGCTTCTTAATTTGCTATTAAAAAGCAGGTGGGTGAATCCGTGAAGATTCCGGGCAGTCAGAGTAATCCAAGACTTACAAGAAACAAGGGGAAGGGATCATGCGGGGACACTTCTTGATTCCACCCCATCCGCAGCAGCGAGGAAAAAGCGATGTGCTATTGAGAGAGGGAGGCAGAAGCCTTTTCCGTAAGAGAGCAGGGTACCACATTATTGCGAAACTCGGAGAAGGAAAAGGGGGAGGGGGATCAAAAATTTCTATTCTGGCCATTACCTATTCTATTGACGACACAAATTTGAAAAGTCTTCGTTGGGGGGGTCAGCTCTTCATGGCGCTGAATAATGTTCGAGAAGGGGAGGGGGTTCGTCCCTGACCCAGAATATCCGAACACATTGCAGGTCTCCTGGAAAGATAAAAGTGGGGGGCCCGTACTCAGGGAAATCGGGGGCTGAGGGAAGAAGTTCCAGTAGTAAAAAAAAAAACGGTGACGACTTATGCCGATCAACCAAAAGCGGGTAGAAATTACGGATGAATGAAAAACAGCCAACCGGATAGGAACCGCAATCCAAAGTTGGAAAGTGTTTGACGTAAGTCAGTGCTTCTCCAGGAACTCGTAATGACGAGGGAGGGGCTGAAGTAGAAATAAAAGACAGGGCTGGGATGGGGGAGGAAAAAGAAGTTCTCCTCACGGTCCTTGGGGGTAGAGAGGGAAAAGGCGCGGAGGGGGCAACGGAACGATAAGAACCAAACAAAAGACGGTCGGGTAAGGTCGGAAGCTACGGTGAAACAAGGCCGTTTCACCGAATTCATGAACTATGCTAGAAGTAAACTAGGCGTCTTTTCGCAAAGGTCAGGCCTCAACGGAAAGAGAGAAGAGGGACCGAAAGGCATAAAAAAAGGGTGGTATGACGATTTATTAACGGGACCAATTGGACGGGCGATCACGACACGAGGAGGACAGGAATCAGGCAACCCCGGGCATGATGCAGGCGCGAGACCATTATAGCGGGGCATCCAGGGGAATCCAACCTGGACGATACCACCCTTTGGAAGGGCGAGGGAAGCTAAGGGGGGGTCTTCACGCTCATAGCTTCAAAAAGATGACTAATGGGGGCTCAAAAGGGAATGACTTCGGGAGTTGGGCAACTTTGAAAGAGGAAAAAAGAAAAAGCTGAATGCCTAACATTCGAACCGCGGCTGTGAGCCCCGAAACCCTGGGGGCGGGTGGCTTGAGATACAGGGGGGGGGCTGCCTCGATCCAGAAAAAAAAGATGGAACTCACTTCAAATAAGCTTGCCTGGACGGAGAAAAAAGGATGGTGTTAAACGCGGCAGGATCTGTACACGAAAAGGGGGGACTGCGAGCTCTCGGCTAGAGGAGGACGGGCTCAGTGATGTGAAGTCCTACAAGGGGTCTCTCATCAACGAGACACCCGCAAGGGGCTCGGTGCCTAAGCAGGCATAGGGGGGTTCGGACCAACCGAAAGTAAGGGAACTCTAGGACGCCCATCTTTCACTCAGGTGAGGTAACGTGAGAACGCCTCGGAGACTGCTTGTTCATAGGTCGCTGAGCTCGCCCATACGAGGTCGGAAAAGAACAAGGGGGGAGTGGTCATAAAGAGAAAAAATCCATCGGCGACGAAGTAACGAGACATGGAGACGCCAGAGCCGAATTTAATCGAGTGAGAGGGGTGCTAGAGAGGAGAGAGGGGTAAAGGGGAATGTTGCAAACGAAACCAATACCGAAATTACCTTAAAAACTGAGGACGGAGAAATGGAGAAAACACAATGCCCAAACAGGGCATCGGACCTCGCTTGGTGAGGTTTTGACTCTCAGAGATTCAAGGGGGGATCAAAGATATTAGTACGGTGGCGCGAGCGCGGAAGTGTTTTCGAATCAAAAACCCATTGCAATGGACTTGACCAACCGAAAAAGGCGACCTGCCGGACCTGAGTTGGGGGCTATCCTTTCGTTGGACGGGGGAAGCAACGGTAGACATCAGTGAAACACTCATCGCGCTCATGAAAGCAGAAGGGGCTAGCGGGATGGTTTAGACAAGCGAGCAAAAGAATTGGGTTGACTCTTTCCACGAGGATGAGCACCGGGGACTGTAAACGGAGGTGCCATTAGTCGGATCATCTTCAACCTGAGGCAGCAGGGAACCTTCGGGGAGGGAACCGTCCGCTCCGGTCATATGGGGACATCGACCAAGCAGGAAGACAGAAGCGGAGATCATCCGATCGTTCGGCTGGGAAAGACTCAGCCAATTGCAGGGATGGCAGAGAATCAAAAAAGAAGCGGCCAAAAAAGACGACGCAACCAAAGCAGGCAGGCCCAGCTTTCGTAGAGAGGGAGGGCGTGGAAGATTCAGCGCGCTCGTATTGAGGACGGTGCACTCAGACAAACCAGTTAAAAAAATCAAGAAATCTAGAAAAGTCGAGGGTGGGACGAACCGAGTTCAAGAACTGCAGGATAGAAACTCACGAGGGATCAGTTGGCAGAAGAAGAGAGCAGAAGGTCGAGCAAAATTAGCGGCAGCGGTGGAAAATTATGACTGCTTAATACCACGTCCGGGAGATTCTCCCAGCCTGACCAAATACACGCCGGGGCATGCCGTGGAAAGCCTTTTCCATCAAAATCCTGCCAGACATAAAAAGCAGGGAAGTAAAACTCAAAGGCAACGGAGTGTTATGCCCGAAAATTCTGAACTGATGAGGATTTTTCTTAATGCACCACGACGTGTCGTTTTACCATTACAAAGCTCACAATGAAACAAAAAATGGGACACCTACTGTAAGAGAACAAGATAAATAAGGTTTCCACCAACTCTACATGTGCAAACCAAAGTAAAAAGACCGAGGCTCGCGGATCAACTCTTTACAAACTGAGGGAAATATAAGAGAAAGAACCCTGCCTCTTGAAAAACTATCTGCTTATGTCGTTAAGAAAAAAGAGGCGCAGAGCGGCCGGGGTTTCCCCTAGGAAAACTGATGGAGGGATGTGACTCAAGGAGACGTCCAAGAACAAAACGTAACGGCCATTGGGGTAAAGACTAACCTACCGGAAGAAGGTTTCTCCCAACACCTTCTCCGAAGCGAGCAGTCCAAATGGAACTAAAGACGCACGCGATTACATCGCGAGGGGAGGTAAGAAAAAGAAAGAAGAAGTGCCTGAATGAAGTGCCGGGCAGCGAAGCAAGGGAAAAAAACCTTAGGATAGAAGACCGGCAAAGGAGATAGTCCTCGAAAAGTGAAGGCAACAGGGACTCAAGGACGGCAAAAGCGGGGTAAAACCTTACCGGCGCGTAACTGTTCTTTTCTACCCAAGTTGGAATGACTGAAGGGAAGGCGGTGGAGGACAAGAAAGAGGAAAGGGGAGGATTGCACTTGAGAGCCAAAGGGCTAGACCGCGTGAGGGCAAACTAGGTTAGAGCTGATAGGAAGAGAAGACGGGAGGAAAAGAGGGGGGGGAAAAAAAAGTGCTGTCCTGATAGCGGGAGAGGAAAGGGGGGTGGAAGAGGGGAGAAGAGGCGCCCCTGAGTTATGGTAAGACTTTGAATAGTCTCTAGGGCGGGCCCGGAGTCAAGCGCGGAATCTACTGGGGAGAAGCAAGGAGACCCGCCGCCATAAGTTAGTACAAGACGGGGAACGGAAAAAGGGTTGCGGGAAAAGGAAGGAGGGGACGATTCTGATACCGGAATGCCCATGAACGTGACCGTCCAAGAAAGAAAAAAAAAAAGGGTCAGAGTAGGGACCGACAGAGGAAAAAAGCGGGTTCGAATACTGCACCGTCGAAAGAGAAAGCGCTCCCGCGGAAGAAAGACTTCTGCTCGTGCGAGGCGTCAAAAGCACACACACACCCCCAACAAGGAAAGAGACGCACGGGACTCTGAGCAGAGGAAATGAACGGTCGAGGAAGAGGGGGTCGGAGACGGAGGCCACGCTCGAGGGGCGACAAGTTTCAGGGGGAGCTTTCCACCTGTAACAAAAAAGCCTGGGAAAGGGATGAGTCAGGGGGGCTCGTAGAATAAATATGGGGGAGAAGGGACGGACTTAAGAACAAACTGATTAAAAGGGAGGGGCGTCGGGGGAAGAAAAAGAGGGGGGGAGTAAAGTGGGGTTATGCGATTTTCAAGAAGTGGCAACATCAAAGTTCTAGGAAAGAGGAAGGACATCGAAAGATAAGTGAGGCGAAGACGGAGAAAAAGGAAAAAAAGAACTTGGGATTTTTCATGGGTCTCTATGGAATCATGTAGCGCTGAGTCGGCTGAGAGAGAAAGGGGAGAGAGAAACAAGGAAGGGAGGAAGGAAAAGAGAGGATAGGATCGATCAGAAGAATCCTGCGAGAGAAATAAAAGACACGTTTTAAGGGGACAGCGCCTAGAGAGGAAGGCGACTGAGGGAAGAAGTTAAAAGAGAAAAGGCAACTGGTTTACAAGGAACCATCGCATACTGTCATCAGGTCGGACCCTAACAAGGACGAGTCGTCAAAATGCAATATTTGGGTGATTTTCTTAAAGGAAAGAGGGAGGTTTAAGGAGGGAGAGAAGGCAAAAGCCTCATCGTGACCTTGGCTACGGAAAAAGGACAGGGGGAAAAGAAAATGAACCTTGTAGAAGAAGAGTTGGAACATGGCGACGGGGAAAAGGAGGGGGAAAGAATGAAGAATCGGGGGGGGACAAAAAGAAGGGCAAAAAATTTTCTACGCTTAGCGTGATCAAAAGCGCAGGCGGCATGCATTACGGACGACTTAAATCTCTGACTTGAGAATTGCCAACTTTCGGAAAGATCAGGAAAAAGGGGGGGGGGGTTCGGGAAAATCGAATCGATCAATTAGATAATATTTACCTGAATTGGGGACTTAAGACGGGTATTACGGGAAGAGGAATCCGCAGAACCTAACATTTCTCTGGCGTATACCTTAGGGGGGAAGCTGCCTGAAAAAGCTTGGCGGGAGGGCGGAAGGAGTGAAACACGAAGAACAAAAGGGGAGAACTCGGCATCCATTCTTGACAGAAGAGATCAAGGGTTTAAAAAGGAGAATACAGACCGGGAAAGTCTGAGGCCTTAATCTAAAAGATAAGCTGTTGGGAAAACAACTCGGGGAGAGCAGGGGTGGGCTTCTTCAAAAGGGGCGCGCGGCAAGCTCTTTCGGGTGGAAGAGGAAAGTAGTACAGGCAACTGCGGGGGGTCGTGGCATCGGCAATAAAAAAAAAACCTATGGTGCAGAAAATGGGAAGGAAGGGATGGAGCCAGGAGAACGGCCCAAGGCAGAAGGAGGGGTAATGGGGCAGGGGAAGGAGTCTGAAGAATCTGTTCATCGGGAGTGTACTTTCGGGATATTAAGTGACACAAATCATGAAGGCAAAGGGAAAGGGGGGACGGGGAAGGAGTCAAACCGTACTGCGGAAGGGTGTCTATGCGTAGGAAGGGACCGGCTGGACGAGTGGTTCCTTGAAGGGGCTAATTAACTTCGAGTTGGACGGTAAGGGGGAAAAATCGTCTGTCGGGGTAGAACGTAAGATAAAAAATCTGAATGGCCGGGGAGGGGGTCCAGAGGGGGAACTAAACTCGTGATCAAAGGAAGAAGAAAAGAAAGTTGTGAGATTAATTGGCTTAAAAGGGAATATCTTCGAATGAACGGGTTGGGGAGTGCAGATAAGCAAGACAGGGGGGATCTACTAGGCCGAAAAAAGTTAGAGGGTCCAACCCGAGGAGACCAGGAAGAAATTTGAGAGACTACTGGACAAACGCGAGGAAGGTAGTGGGGGAAAAGGGGGGCGATCGCGGGGGGAAACAACTTATTGGGAATTTGTCTCTGAAAGAAGAACAGCGGGGAGGGGGGGTTTTTCAGAGAGGTGAGAGGGGGGATGGAGACTCGTGGGGTATCGCAAATCGATCGAACAGTTGAGGAATTGTTCTGCATCAAAGACAAGGGTGGACAGGGTGATGAGAAGGAAAGTCCGGGGGGAGGGGGAACCGGGGAGAAGGGGAAGATTTTTGGGGAAAGGGATGGCTCTTCGGGGCGGGGAGGGGGGAGCTGGGGGGTCAGACTCCGCTGTGGCATTTGAGCAAAGGAGGGAGAATTGGGAAAAAGAGGCAGAACCTCTAAGGTTTCTAACCAGGGAAGGGCTGCGGGCGTACACGGATCCAGGGCTCATTAGGATCCTTCAAGAAAAATAGGTTAGGCCCACGCTCATGTCAGCTTTGGATGGTGGGAGGTCAGGTCATGGTCTACTAACAAGGCCTTGAAAGCAAAGTTCCACTTGTCCGGGGGGGGGAACTTTTCCAAAAGAGAAAAAGCGCCGGGAAGGAGCATGCAGTCCGCTTAGGAACGGGAAGGTCGGTGGGGAAGGTAATACGCACAGAAGTCACCCTTCCGTGTTCTTACAAAAGGAAAAAATATCGTTCTGAGAGAACGATGCTCTTCTGACTGGGGCTACAATCTTAAAGGCGGAGGCCGACCCAGAATGGATAGCCGAGAAGTGAGTTTAGGGGAGATACAAAATTTAAACGACTGGGCAAAAAGTAGAGAACAAAAGAATGATTGAACGTAAACAAACTTTTCTTATCTGGGGGAGAAAATACAAACTAGAACCCCTCGGGGACAAAAACGATGATCAGGGCTGCGAAGCTAAAGAGGCCAGTGCTTCAACAGAAAAGGTAGCACAAATCAGTACGTCATGCTAAGCGGCTTGGAGATTTCAATCAAGCGCCGTGAGATTGGTCTGGAGGAACTCAACACGCAAAAGAGAGAAACAAGAAATCATATTGTCAATTCATCGATGATCAAAAGAAAGCACACGCAGTTCGAAAGGGGTTTGAGTGTGAACATGTCGCGGGATTGTACGAGGGGTTACAAAAGGGAAGGAATAGAGTGTGCAGTTACGCCACATTTCCGCTTTACAAAACCCCACATCACCGAAAGGAACAATCGGAGGGACATCGGAGGCCGAAAAGGCGAAGGGGAGAAAGTCGAGGCCAACCTCATGCGGAATGGAGGGGATGACCAAAAATTTTGGTACGGAAGAAGAGTTTTAGGGGGGGGCGCCGCTGAGCGGGGCATCGAAGGAGTGAACAGCAAGGGAAAAACTTGAGGAAAAGGTTCACACACCGCGGGCGTTGGCTAGAAAGAGGGGGGCACAAGGGAGTGTTTTCAGAAACACCAAGCTTAAGGGGAAGGCACCAAACGTGAGGGGAGACCGGGGTGGTGAGTTCTCGTTGTGTGACAACATCAAGGGACTACACAGGGAGAATGATCTATATAGGGAGAGGACAAGTGACGGGAAACTCGGGTACTGGCATGTACAGTCGGTGCATCCGCATCAAATGGGAAAGTATTTTAAAAGCGGGGGGGAGGGAAAGAGGAACCCAAGGGGTAGATCACGGGGAAAAAAAAACTGGGGGTGGGCAGGAGGCTATCAAAGAAGGGGGGGGGTCCAATTGTATACGAAACAGCTGGAAAAAGAAAAGTGAGCTGAAGGGTTGCAACGCCATTAAAAAAAAAAAAAGCCGAAAAATTTATTTGAAAAATTAAGGAAGGTACTTCTTGTAGAAAAAGAGGAATCTTGAAGACGGCAGAAAAGTCCGGGCAGGTGGGGGGGGGAGGACCAGGCGTTTATCAAATCGGCCGCTATCACGGGGAACGAACCATCAACCGGTGAGGCAATCATGCCTGAGAGTTCAGAAGAGAGGGGATGCGATAAAAATTTCCGGCCGAAAATCGTCCGATAAAACAAGCGAGAAGTTTCTGCCTAAAAAAGCCGGCTGAGATATCAAAAGGGGGGCGATCAAATTCGAAACAGACGATCGTAAGGGGACCGTACAAAAGATTTCGGGGGGAAAAAAGTGCGTAAACCGGGGGCAGACGAAAAAGGGGTGGACGAACGAACTATTACCGGCTTTTTGGGCAGGATCTGGGGGAAGGGGAAAAAGGGACAAGGGAACCATAGAAAACACCAAGACCTGCTCAATATTCTTGGAACTCATCACCACCGGGGGGGGGTACCTAACCGGAATATTACAATACTAGCCAGAAAATCGTCGTCGAGTGCGCAACTGGAAAAGGACTCAAAAGGCCAACATTGGTCAGAAAAGGGAGGTTCCTACTGAAAAGAATTTTGGGGGTAAGAAAAAACTATACCCAAGACTCATTAAGGTTTGGGGATTAGTCGCGGAATCATGCTGAAAAAGAACTGGTGGGGCTAAATGGAAAAAATATCAAATCGTGAGTGGCTCACAAAGGAGTGATCCCAGGGGATCAATGTGGCGATAACTATCAGGGGGAAGTTAACGAAACCAGGAGGGGACCCTATCTATAGCGGGGGAAAATGAAGATTTCAACCCCGCGACGGAAAAATTTTCAAAAAAAAAGCGTAATCGGATAGAAGATACGAAAATTTTTAGACACCGTCAATGATCCTAGAGGCGAAAGTGGAAAACTTCTAGCATCAGGGGGACTGATGAAGCATAAACCCTCAGAAACGCAAAGATAAGAAGGTGGAGGCTGGGGGATCTAAAAAAAATAGGCTATTACATTTGGCTGGGGAACAAGAACCACATGCAGTGGGGACTTAGAACCGCAAAAAAGTGGAACTGAGAAGTGCTCACACAACAAGTCCAGACGAACATACGCACGACAAGAGATCATTAAAAGAGGAAGGCAGACAATACTGGACGAAGTGGGGCTACATCCAAGCGGTAACCTGTAAACAACAAAGCGAACCTCAGGGAACGCGCCGACATAAAACGCGAGAGGACGGACCGAGGGAGAGGGGGGGTTTTGACTGAAAAGGGACAGCACGCAGGCGTCGAGGCGATAAAAAAACACTGTGGGTACAAAGGAAATACCAAGGTTCTCATATTGGGGTGGTCCAAACTCCGGGTACAGCAACAAGAAAGGGAGGAGCAGGCCGGGGAATGTGGGGAAAAAAACAAAGAAAGCCTAGATCTAAAGGTCATATTTTGAAGATATTGGAGGGGTCATAAAGGTGGTAGGCTGGTTTGGCCGATCAAGACTACTAATATCTTTCCCCACATGGCTAGAAGAAAATGTCATGGGGACGAAGGTATAATTAAGGGTTTGGTTGGAAGGGGGGGTTAAGTTGGGGGATTGGGTGGGGGGGTGGAGAGGGGGGAAGGGTCCTGGGGGGGAAGACTCGTGAGTTCTAGGTAGGTGAATTTAAGGGAAAGTTGGCGGGGTTGAGGAAGTTCACTCGAAATATTGCTTAGGGGGGGTCAACATGTCAAGAGACTCTTTTAGATTAACAGAGACTAGAAGATAGTATGAAAAACCTCTCTCTAGACATGAATGGTGCTGGGAATGCGAAGAGTTATGAATGAAGAGGGGATAGCCTGGGCAAAATCAAGGAAAAGACTTCAGGGAACATCCCTGATGTGAACAAAATAAGTAACAAAGGGGCAGAAAACCGGGGGAAGACTATTCAGGAAAAGCTGGGGAAATACAAGCCCTTCAAATCAAACAAATGTGGAGGGGAAAAGTTGGGGGAAGTAACAGTCAAACACCGGCTTCAAAACTGGCTATACAGAGCCGATGACCCTAACTTAGTGAGGAACTGCCATAGGCTGTCGGGAAGGGGGGAGTCATTCAGACGGGGAGATCAACTCTAGTTGAAGATCACGAGGATCGGAGAAGAAGTGGGACGAAGAAGGGTATCAAACTCGGAAAAGCTATACAAACGTACCGACTAAAATGCCAGAAAGACCAAAAAGAGTTTGTCAAGACCCCGAAATACGGAACGGAATATGCTACAGAAGCAGTGAAAAAAAACTCAGGGAAGAGTGTAATGGGTTGTGCGCGATCAGGGGATCATCGAAAGAGATTTTGTCTGATGGGGGAGGGAGAAAACGGTCAAAGGAAAAAGGGCTAGGTACGGTGTACTGGGAAGTGCACGACGAAACTACACCGAGCCACAAGGGCGATGTCAAGAATTTGTGAAAAAGGGGGATTTAGAGAGTCGGGAGGGGGGGACGCTGGCAGACTCCTGTCATAAGCAAATAACACCAAAAGGCACGTTCAAAAGGAAATGCCAAACAGAACCAGTGGGTTGCCATATGGGCAGAGGGTGGGAATGCAGGACGTAAGACGGTAAACAGCTTAAAAGAGGTTGTGAGGTTTGGATGGAAAAAATCACAAGGACGAATCAAGTCAGTACCTCTCTTCAGGGGGGTCAATAAAAAAGGAAGGAGTGAAGGCCATCTATATTTCGACGGTAATGAAAGCTCATAAGGCAGTTGCAGAGTTGAGCAAAAAAACTATCGGAAAGGCAGGCGGTGTGCGGATAAAAATGACAAGGGGTCCAGGGAAAGGAAAGACAGGAATGTGGGGTTATATACAGTTGCAGCGAAGGGGGGGTTTGGGAAGAGAAAATAAAAAGATGGACCCGGGAGGGCTTTAACCGAAGATTTTGTGCGACCTTGGGCGGAAAAATACATACGGATCCCGGAAGAAGGTTAGAATTAAAGACTGAGGGCCAGAGTAGGGGGAACCGATGACAAACCACTACGGGAAGAGTAGGGGCAACAAGGCAAAAAGAGGGGGGGGGAGATTCTGGAGATGCAAAAAGTAGAGCTTGATTCAACATCTATCCAGGGTGGTCATTGCTGTACTGTTCGTGCCCGGGGAAGAATAATACCGAGAACTAGGTCAGGATGTCACGAAGGGGGTGGTAGTCGGTTTAAAAAAAGATGAAGTGTGGAGACCTGCCTGGGTGAGAGCTGAAAAAACAATAAGTGGTGAGAGAGCCAAGAGAACAAAAGGGTCGATTCTGGGGGTAGACTTCCGTGGGATCTGACTACCGGCAGGTTCTCGATCACACACAGCAAAAGCAGAAGGGAAGCGATGCATTCGATTGCACGGCTCGCAGGGGAATAATTGCAAATACGAATTGGGGAAAGAAAAGAATCTCACGTCATGAGAGGGGGGGCACTAGGTCAAGGGGCCAAGTTGCTGGAGAATCTCTATAAAAAAACAAACAACGGAGAGGGGGGGGAAAGAATATTCGCAAAAGAAATTGGAAAAAAGAAAGAATCAAGACTGCATCAAGAAAGGTCAACTAGTAGTCTACTAAGGGGGGAAAAATGTCGGCGATTATGGAGAAAAGGTTATTGAACTTGCCAGTGCCGGAGAGACTGGAGAGAGAGCATTGCCTTGGGGGGCAGGCATGTGTTGATCGGAGGAAAATGAGGGGTTTCCGGAATAAGCAGGAAAAGAAAGGAGACACCGAAAAATGATGGGAGAGAACGGGAATAAGCAAGTCTGGCAAATTGCTAACAACAAAGGCAGGATCAAAAGAGAGGGTTCAAAAGAAAAAAACCTAAAAAATGAAAATGAAGAGAGGTCTAGGCTCACTGGCATATAACCGCAATAAAAACGACAAGCATAGAAAAATCTTGGTCGAGAGAGGAAAGCATGCAGGGGGGGTAAGCTCACAGAAAAAGGGACCCTCGGGGCCTGTTTGCGTGGGGATGACTGTCCTTAAAGTAGGGGTGGTGGGAAGAGGATCGCAACCGGATTAATCAAAGAATTGAAAATAAGTCCGTCAGGTCTGGAGACGGAAACGGGTTGAGGATAGAAAGGATTCGGCAATCCAAGGGGGGGGGGGGGGGGGGTGGGGGGGTGTGGGTGGGGTGGGGGGGGGGGGTATATTTCTCGGGGGAGAAAACAAACAGTACTTGAACGGTGAGAAACCTTCCAGCGGGGAATTTCCAACAAGGGAATATTGAGATAACCCTCTATGGGGTGGAGGAAATGCCAGTGATACAGGATGATGGGGGCCAGGGGGTAGTGTTTTCGGGGGTGGGGGTGAGAGGGAAGGATTGGGAAGGTTTCGCGGAGCGGGGGAGAGAGAGGCGAGCGAATGCCGGAGACGGAAACGTGGAGTCAAGCGAGAAGGAGGGGGAGGACGGGAGTAGGCCTGGGGAGGGGATCTGGGAGGGGGTATAGTGAGGGGGAGGGCTGAGCGGTGGAGGGTTGAGGCCGTAAATTCAGATCAGAAGGTGAGTCTATTAAAGAGTGTGTGGGGCAGGAGCAGAAGGCTTTCCCAAGAGGGGGCCTCTTTTAAGAACCAGGGTGGCTTCAAAGAGGGAATGAAGGCAAAGAGCAGGGGTGAAGGGGAACTTGACAACCGGGGAATAGTGAGTGGGAGGGGGAGCACGCGGGGGTTGCGAGACCAGGAGAGTTTGGGGAACTCGGATTGGCGAATGAGGGCCGGGAGAGACAAGTGAGACGGGATGGGGGAGGGGGTGGGAAAGAGGATAATAGAAAGGAGGAAGTGGAGAGGATGGGAGGGGGAGGGAGGGGTGAGAGGGGAGGAGGGAGGGAGAGGTGAAGGGGGAGAAGTAAGGGGGAGGAAAAAAGGGGGAGGGGGAGAGAGTGTACGGACAGGGGTGAGGAGGCGAAGTGGGAGAGAAACGAGGAGAGGAAAGGTGGTTGTTCTTCGAAATCTAGGGGGGGTGGTAGAGTAATGTGAAGAATTGGGGTGGGGGAGGTGGGTGAGGAGGGAGAAAGAACGAAGTGGGCCGATCGGGGGCAAAGGGGGCGGTGGAGTGAGGGGGGGGGAAAGGGGGGTCTGGCCGGCACGGAGGAAGGGGGGGGGTGGAGGAGGGCTGAATACTAGATTGGGGGAGGATGGAAAGGGGCGGGGGGAGGGAGGGCGGGGCGGGGGAATAGAAAGGTGGGACAGGAGAGAAGGGCGGAAAGGATGAAGTTGGGGGGGGGGGGGGGGGGGGGTGGAAGGGGTGAGGGGGGGGGGAGGGCGGAGGTTTAGAGGGAAATGTGAAGAGGAAATGGGAAGTGGTGGAGTGGGGGGGAGGTTGATGGGAGTCTAAAGAGTGGAGTAGTTGCGGATAAGGAGGGTGGGGAGGGAAGAGGGAAGTGACGACGAAGGGAACGACAGGAGGCGAGGGGGGTGCATAGGGTAAAGAGTGGGCGGAAGGGAGGACGGGGGCGGGAGGGGAGAGAGTGAGGTAAGAAGAGGGCGCGAGGTAGGGTATAAGATGTTGGGGGGTGGACCAAGGGAGGAACGGAAGGTGGGAGCTTGCAGATCGGTAGGGCGGTAGAGGGGAGGGGGGTCGGTAAGAGGAGAGAGGTGGGTCAGGGGGAGAGGAGTGTGTTCCTTCAAACGACGTAACTTAATCCCACAGCCCTCATTCCAGGGCGTTGTGGGAAAATTGGCTCATTTTTCAACGTTGGCGAAGAGAACGTGAGCGTTTCTCAACAGGTCGGGCAAGTCAATACAACGCACTCCGCTAAGACGCTTGAAAGACACAAAATCAAAAGGCGGGCCTCCATGGAATCTTTCCTTAGGAATAGTGGAGGGCGAAAAGCAACTTCCCTACAACAAAACCAATGCGAGGGGGCACGTAGAAACACCCGAAGAACCGCTCAGGCTCTTGGGGGATCTCGACGCGGCGGGTGACAAAATCAATATGCCGCTGATTACTCCTAATGCAAGGCATTCAGCGAGGAGGGATTCGGGGGTCTGGAAACGAATTTTGGAGGGACGAGAGTAAAACGGCTAGTATGAAACCGGGGGAAAAAAAAAAAAGGTGGCGGAGACTTCAGAACGAAATCCGCGGGAGAGAACAGGAGGACGAAACAATCGAACAGATCTGAAAGGTCCAGACTACGTCCAGTAGGTACGCGGGTAGGTCGGCTAGCATAACACTGGGAACATGGACTACCCACAATTCAGAGGAGAACTTCCGCCCTGACAAGATTTGAATGGCGGCGGGGTTACAAGGGGTAACGGGGGAATGGCAGAAAGGGGTTTTCAAAAGGGGGAGCGGAATTTCCATATACAGGCACTGAAGGGAAAAGTGAACACAAGATCTAAGTGCTTACCTACTCGACTGTTCATACACCGAGGAAAATCAGCATTACAGGAAAAATTCTCAAGGGAAAGAAGGATAGGTGGTCATATTTTGACAGGGGGTTCCGCTGATACAATGGGAGATATGGAATTCATAGGACAGAAAGAAAGAATAAAAAGGGAGAAAGACAAAATGAAAAACGGTACCTATCTCATAAGCTTGAAGAAAAGTTAGGTATCATCTTGAACCGAACACCCATCCCCCGAACTGCCACTCCAAAGTACATCAGGGAGAGGTTGACTCAGGTTTCTGTGCAAGCCACCCGCGCAGCGCCAAGCTCAGGAGGAGTGCTTCAAACAATGCACATCCAAATAGGAAACCAAAAGGCGTCAAAAGATGGGCACTCGTCTTGCTGGGGGTGGGCACCATCCTTAACGCTCAGCGTCGCAGAGGACGTCAGAAAAGAGAAAGTTTTTCACAAAGAAAAAGCCAGTCTGGGATGTTTACCCAACCTTTATTTATCAGCCGTCCCGGATGGACAGTCCAAGTAAAAAAGGGGAAAAAAATGGGGGGGTGGTTCAAAGGAACCCTCCAGTAATAGAGAGTGGATAGGCGCGAAATATGGTGGGGGCATGGGGTTGTACCGAATGGGATGGAGAAAAAGGCTTCTTGGATGAAAAGAGAGAGGGATCGATGATGTGTACGGAGGTATGGGCGATTATAGTTGTGTGAGCGTAGAGGAAGGGGGTCAGGATATCCATAATGGGGCGTTGAAAAAAAAGAACCTTTGTAATGGGCTTAATACCACAAGAACCGACGAAAGAGATGAGCGGGGTTTACTAAGGGTTCCTGGTAGAAACCTGGTAAGGACAAGGGGATCTAGGGGTATTTCCCACATAGGCTGGGAAAATCGGATCAGGGAAGGGGAGTGAGACTGTCAGTGATAAAGCTAATTAAGTTTTGTGGGGGGGTTAGGTGGGGAGGTGGTGGGGAACTAGCTTGGGGGTGTCCCTAGTGGGGGGGTGTATCCTGTTGTTGCGGTAAAGGTTTCACGCGTTTAAGGGGTAGTCAAAAATCATGGCGAAGGTAGTATTACGGAGTGATTTGATTTGTGTCATACGCTAGAGAGGCTGAAGGAGATTGAATAATTCTCTTGATGTGAGGTGTCCCAAGTGGACATGAGGGGTGGTCATATACAGTCCCTTAGTTTGGGTGGGGGGTGTGCTGGTCTGGATCAGAGGTGTTCTCCCTGCCCATCTGGTGTGGGTGTTGCCATCCCATAAGCCCTTTTTGACCTTCGTGAACGTTTAGCTGAAGAGCAGTTCTGTACTTCTTTTCGGTTCCGCCGACCTACTTGTCGTATGATAAGTTTCGCATGGGTAACAGATTCCGCATTTCCTTGGGGGGTGATGGGGTTAGGGGGTATGAGTGTAAAGACATGTGTGGTCCTCCCATTTTTATGTCTCGTGGTGGGTGGACGAGAATGGTTGTGGTCCGTACAGGGTAGGACCAAGGACTGTGGAGCGGGCGGCTAAATACGTAGCTAGGGGGGGTGAGATTGGATTTTAACTTGAGCTGCGCGATTTGATGAAGAAGTGGAAGGGGGTAGGTCACATATGGGAGGCGGGGGGGTAGTACTTAGTCTAGGGCACGAGGTAGGGAATGGATCTCATGGGCCTGGTGGACGGGGGGGAGAGAAGCTATATCTACGTAAGAAAAGAGTAATGGGGGATATGTAGTAGGTTAGGGGGGTTACGGGTCAGGGTCCCGGAGTGGATTTGGTGTGTAATTTCCTATCAAGATGGCCCCCCGGGGTCCATTTCATTCTTTCTTTAAGGGGGTTTCGTGAAGGGTGGTAGCGTCATAGTTATGGTGGGGGAGGGGGGGGTGGGTTGTGAGTAAACACCCGGTAATAGGGTCAGGTGTGGTCCACCGTTTATCGGAAAAAGATTAATTGGGTCGGGTTGTGTGTCCATATCAGAAGGGGGCCGTAAGGGGCAAGATTCCCTTGCAGTTTTCGGGGTCCCGACCCTGGTACGCAGGTTAGCAGTGGGAGAGATTTTGGGCCAGCTCAAATAGGCGCGGAAAGATGACAGTAGCCCACAACACGTGTTTCACTCATGAAAGATCGCGGAATAAAAAACACTGAGAGTACGGAATAAAGGTCCACCTGGGGAACAGAACGTAGGAAAAGGAGGTCCCTGTTCTCCTTAAGTTCGTGCGGAGCAGGCACTCGAAGCCGATTGGGAATTGGCAGAATTATGTCTGCAAAGGAGGGGCGGTGGGCGAAAGGGGTCTCTTATACAGGTCTGGGGTTGGAATTTAAACCTGCTAAACGGTGTGTGGAAACCGGAAGGAGTAACAGAAAAAGTTCGGGTAGAAACGTTGGAGGAAGGAAGGGGGCTCTCCTCGGGAACCAAAACGGAATAAAGGGGAGAGAGGAGCCATATCTGTGCAGGGCCCAAGCGATATCGAAGCGGCCGAAAGGCATAAAAAGTGGGATCCTGTGGGGAAAAAAAGAACGATGTCCAGCGCCCGCGACTGCTGAAGAGACAGGCACAGGGCCCTAGGACGCCTTCCTGCGTTCAGAACGTTGCATCCAACGCAATACGTTAAACACCCTTGTCAGGGGAGGGTAAAGCGTCAAATGCTCAAGAAAGGACTAATTCTCAAAAGGGTCAAGGAAACGAGATGGGAAGGGGGGAACAACATTTCAACCTAACTAAATCTATAGAAACGAAGTCGACCACCTTATGGTGAGAAACGCAGTCAAAAAAAATGCTGCGGGTGTACGAGCTTACATTGGGAGTCCTAGGGAAGGACAACTACCATGCAAAGAACGGTGACCTTACTTGCGGGCTGAAACGAGATGGTAAAGCGTCCAGAGGCCACGAAATGTCAGTGCAGATATTAGGGTCATTATGAAGGGCTATTGGTAGGGGGGGGGGGGGAAGCAAGTGGACGTCCTCAGCTGTCCTAAAACAACCCCCCCTGCTTCGTTGCCGAACACAGTAAAAACGTTTGGCGACACCGCCGTCGGTAAAAAATCGCGAGGTCACTCCCATGGTGAGGTTACCGCTACGGCGAACGAGAAGAATCGCGGGGACTGCAATACGGCGCCGAAAAAGGGTCGACAGAAAAAAAGTGAAGGGGTGCATTCGCCGAGGACCGCAAGAGGATCGGCAGCCAAGGCTCGCAAAGCTCACTACGAAAGGATCGGGGTATCTCGGTGTTGCGGCTCGGGCTTCGGTTTGCAGGAGGCAGACATAATAACATCAGGACCAGGAGGAAAACTCTGACCTCTCAATGTGGAAACACAATTCTCCAACAAGGAATCAAGGAACCTCGACGTTGAAGGAGGTTGGTGGAATCAAGACTTGTAAAAGATATTTTTCCTACTTGGGAGAAATAAAAAGAAAGCTTTATTTGTGCTCACAGCCCAGACCACATTGCAGACATAAAACTCTAACCGCAGAAGAAGTCTCCTGACCGGAGTAGGGGGGGTGTGCAGAGAAAATTGCTCTACTCAGGGGGGACATCAGGTAGAGGAAGCGACGTACAGAGCGAGAAAAAGCCAGTGGGAATGGGAGCAGGAGACGGAACAATAATACGACAATTACTGGTTTTGTGGACGAGGGCATGGTTACGGGGGATCCGGACTGGAAAGTCGTTCAAGGGAAGGTTTTCCCTGAAATAAAAATTGCGCTTCTAGACAGGCGTGGCTGGCACCTCGACGAAACGGGGGGGGGGTTGGGGGTTTCAAGGGGGGGCATCGAGGCAGACCAGCCTGTAGTCAGCAAATGATCACTTTGCATGGTGAGGAAGACTACTAAAAAAAAAGAGCTCTTGGGTTCACTTCCCAGAAGCGTGCATAGGGAGGCAATCAGGAGGGCCTGGAAGCCCGAGCTGTGGCCTTTCTTAATGAATTTGGGGGGGGGGGGGGGGGGCTGGTTCACTGGTATTCATAGCTCTCGAGTCCGGGAGGTAAGAACTGCTGCCAAGGAAAAACTACAAACAGGGTACCTCCGAAATGACAACGTGGGCGAACCGAGGGCCTCTTAAGACGAGTAGGCGAAATAATCTTGGGCGCGTACAAAAATCCAGGGAGAGAAAATGCGCGGCGGGTCCAAAAGTGCGAATTAGAAAAGGCGGTACGAAATGCAAAACCCTCTTGCAGCGCCCCCGCAGGAACCCGCTCAGGGGAGCAGCCTTGCCGGGGTGAATCAAAAAAGCGAACTACTACCATTTTTTACCAGAGAACTGATCGGATAAACTAAAATTCACGGGTTGAAGAAAAGACTGTAAAACACATGGAGAAGACAGCCTCAAAGGCTAAAACATTACACGCGCACTTGATTAAAAATAACTGCCGCGCGAAAAAGGGGAATTACAGATTTACAAAGGCTAGGCGCGTGTCCCTTAAATCAGCCCGAGTAGTCAGCGGATGCGATCTTGTACGCCAAGAGGGGGGGCATGACTCATAGGACACTCTAACAAGGAAGTATACGACCCCTCTCCGTATTATGACAAGAAAGAAAAGGGTCGAAGCGCTCGGTTTTCAAGACCATTCCTCAACAGAATATGTCGGAGCGGTGAGGGGCTGTGGCCCGGATACCAATCGAAAGTCCACGAACGGCAAGGCAGAGGGGTTCTGGAGAAAAATGCGAAGGACCCGACGCCAGTTGTGTCAAAAGGACGAAAGCGCCAGTAAGCATCTACCTGACTCGTCCACCAGGACCGTTCCCCGGTTTTCAGGGGGGAAGAACGAGGGTATAGGCACGTAGTCAACGTAAGGGAATTCAATTCTCTCAAAGAAAAAAGCCTGAAAAGAGCGCAGACTTAAGACACAGAACAATTCAGATCTAAAAAGCTGAGAAAGGGGCAGCATCAACCGCAAGCTGAAAAAACGTTCCGGAAGGAATTGCCTGGTCGGCCACTACCCCGGAATTGGCATCTCATCTAACGGGACGTAGTTTTATAGCTGCACTGCTCGTGAAGAACACAAAAAAGCGCGAACCACCGGGTCGGGACAAAGTGAGAGAGTCGAGGAAACTCAATTTCTTCTCATTGGGCAACCCCCAAGGAGAAGATGGCGGCAAGAGATGGGACTGGGGAGAACAGCAAGCGAGGAGGTCGCTTGTTGGTGAACCGGACAGAAAAGCCGCCCTTGGCAGTTAAAGCGATTACGGGCGAAAGAACTCCAGAGAGGGGGTTTCGGGGGGGGAGCTGGCGCGGCTCCAGGACTGGTCCGTGACATTGCTGAGAGGAAGGATCGAGCGCTCCGACGCAGCACAGGGAGAAGCGAGGGGACCGTCTACCTCTAACTACTGCTGAACGGAGAATTCATCTGAAGGAGGAGAGGGGGGACGGGGACACACAGGCCTATTCGCAAGTTCACTCCTGCCAGCGGGAATTAAATCGTAGATAAAAAAACATCCCGGGGCAACAGGAAAGGACGAAAAAGTTTCAGTGTTCGGGGGAAAACTGGGAAAAGCAGCACTTTCAATGGGCACCGATGTGCAAGTGGGCTTAGTCGACGCAGCGCTGGGGGGTACTAGCCAACACAGTAGGAACAAGCGAAGAAAAACGGAATTAGAAGGCTGAAATTGTGAAAATATCTACTTGAAGTTTGGGGGCTTGTCCTCCTGTGGGGGTCAAATCCAAGGTGCAGTTTCGATTTCAATCGGGCTGATTACTTAGGGCAGGAGAGGGGGGGGATGGTGAATCGGGCTCTCTATGGAGATAAAACATGAGGGACTACTTCGGAGGGAAGGGAGGAAATAAGACTCAAAAACTTATTATTAGGAAAAGGTCGATATAATCTCGAAAGCACGCCAAAATAGAGATAGGCAAAAGATAGCGATTCATAAGGGCTGGTCCAGAAGTGACGCAATACTTATTCAGATCTAAGCGCTGGTTCGAAGGGAAAATCGAACTGCAAGGCAAAGCATCAAAAAACCCACTTAGACGACTTCGGAAACTAGCTACGCCGCGAGCGTTAAATCGTTTTGTAGGATGTTCTGACTGAAGAAGGGCGAAAGGAGAGAACCGTCAGGACCTATGGATGTGCATCATCGGGGGTAAAAAGGTGGAAAGCAGACACCAGTTAACCTTTCAGTATTGAGCGGGGGGCGAGGCGATCGAGAAAGAAGCGAATAGTGGAAGCGACCTGTGAGACGTCCTGAGGAAGCGAAACACGCGCAGAGAATTAATAACAACTGATCAGTGCAAATACTGTGAACATGTCCGCCGAGGAAGACCTGGGAGGGGGGATGCGACGAGTGATGACCGAATATGGACAAGGTCATGGGAGTAATATATCATATCACAACAGGTGCTAGACGGAGTTAGCAGAAAGAATGGGAAGGTTACCTTCCAAATATGGGGACTGGATAAGGGCGGAAGGTCAACACACCAAGAACCTCTTGAGGGAAGAAAGAGGGCAAAAATGACCCTCATTTTCCTCCATGAAGTGGCCGCCATGGGTTGGGTGCCAGCAAAAGGGAGGCGGTGCCCGGAATCGGAAGAAAATAGCACGGAGTGAAAGGGAACAATGGGGTCGGCCTTTGTGGGCTCAAGGTGCAGGGAAGTCCGATCTGGGGGGGGAAAAGGAATCAAGTAGAAAGCGCGCAAACTAGTTTCTGGGGATCGACAACAGGCGGGCAAAACGGAAGCTGAAGTCCTTGATGGGAAAATCGAAGGGAAGAGGATTCACCCATAAGTAGGGGGGGGACAGGTCTTATAGTAAACGAGGATTAGGAGGCTTGGGGGGTTCGATAAGTGCCTGAACATAAGGCAACTTTCGGAGTTCAGCTTACGACGAGGGAAGGAGTAATGCGAGTGGCGGGGAAGGTCCTACTTCCTGCCTCTGCGCGGAGTCGGGGAGCAGGTCGTCGACCAGAGCTTATCTATAATAAAAAATCTTATGCCGGGCTTCCGAGTTTTGAGCATACTACAAGCCGCCAAAAAGGGTGCGGAAGGAAGTGAAAAAAACAGAATATTCTAAAGCTTTTCGGTCAAAATAAGACTAGAGGTGTCATCAAATGGACCGTTAGGTAGAGAAGACAACACATTTGGAGAAGAGATGAGCCAGAGAAAATCTTGAAATTTGGAAGTGGCAACGGAAGTCGCTGTGGAAACCGGGTTATGTGCAAGAAGTCGGTCAGTTATGTGTGGGCAGCAGAGGAGTTTGATGGTACGGAAGCGTGGGTTCAGCCCCGCCCCAGGGTGAAAAAGCCGGTTGTCGGCATGAAAATACCAAGGGACTTGGTGGGGAAAAGGAGCGTTCTATTTCAAACATGGTAGGGAAAATGTGGGGAAAAATGTGGGAAAGGCTGGCAAAAAAGGAATAAAATGACAGAGGAGGGTTGGACGGCGGGGGACCGCTGGATGACCGCAGGTCAAGGGGGTAAAAGGACGGGGAACCGCTTCAGCGCAGGGAGACTAGAACGATGACGCGGGGGCAATTGGGGACAGGGGGTCACGGCAGGGAGAACTCAGTCCAAAGGCGCATTCGAGGGACGGGGGGGGGCAAAGGGGCAGAAGGTAGGGAGGAGGACCCACCGGGAGCCAAGAAAAAGGCCTCGGTCAAAAGCCATTACCCGACCGGGCCTGAAAGTCAGGGTGACACATCCCTTTTACGACGGGGCCGATTTAAGAACCGAAAACAGTTAAAGAAAGTCAGGCAACGCCGAAGTAGAGAGATCGGGGCTTTCGGGATTCATGACTGGTCGTGCAAAAAATCGACCGGGCGATGGAACCACGAGGGGGGGGGGGTGTATCAGAGGAATGTTCAGGGCGTGAGTATTAGGAAAACTTGTAAAGGCCAAACGCTGTACAGTACCTTGACTATCCTCCCCGAGCCACAGCGGTGGACCAACGGAGTGTTCGTAAGTGCTTCCCCTCCAAAAACGGGAGGAACAATGAGCGAGAATGGAAGTACTCCTAAATGACTCCCCGAGAAAAAAGAAGAAAACCTCCTGGAGGGAGAAGGGGAAGTTACGGGGGTCAATGAAGAGAGGTTGAATCATGGGTATTGGGAGGTGCAAAAATAAGAGCACGCTAAGAATCTCTGTTGGGAATTGAAAAAAGAGGAAAAACAAACGGAGTTAGGGGACTTGTTGTAAATTTGGTGGTGAGACAAGTATGGTACGTATTGTTTTAACACAGCAGGGGAAAGGGGGAAAAGTCGGATTGGTTCCAGTTAACATTTGGGATAAACTAGCGAGCCGATAAGAGCAATTGAAACTAGACTCAGACCGAGAGGGAGGAAATAAAAAATGAAGGTGCGGCACTTAAGGACAGAGACTAGGGCGGGGCCGTGTGTGAGAAAAACCGTAGGGGGAGCCCGCTGAGTACGTAGGGAAAGGGATCGGAAAAAGAAGGAGAGGCGTACAAAAAACATCACCTCATCACAAAAAAGCTCGGGACGTGCAGGTTCGCCAACTACCTGGTGGTCGACCAAAAGCGAGGGCTTCGCCGAAGGCCTTGACGGTGGGTCGATGCGCAAGTTAAGACTGTTGGCGGCAAAATAAATGCGCCTTTCAAGGGAAAAAAAATAGAAGGGACTTGACGAACATCGGGGGGGGGTTATGCCGCGCAGGAACCTGCCGCCTGCACATAGCAGCACGGTTGGGCAAGGTGTGGGGGGCAGGGGGATGAGAGAGACGGGGTACCCATGAGCAGAAATAAAAAACGAGAAAGGGGTGGTCCGGCTTCAAAGATCGGAATTTCGCTATAAGCAGCTTGTTGAAAAGGAGGGAAGGGGAAATGTGTGCAAAACACTAAACGACCTGACACCTTTTGAGAAAGGAGTCCTTGACTTAGGCATCGGGACGTGAAAAAAAAAAGGTCGATCAAAGGGCTTAAAGGACGTCCATGACTGGGTGGAAGTGATGAACCATCATTGGGGGGGGGGGGTCGCAGCGAGTTAATCCTTCCATCGGCGCGTGCATCGCGTCTTCGGGATAAAGGAAGGGAAATAATAACATCAACATCATGATCGAACTTTGGTTATGCCTTTCAGGGACCGCTTCGATAGATTGTTTAGATCACGACTGGAAACGTTCCCCTCTACATGATTTCGGTTATTTGGCCCCTAGGGGAAAAAGTTCCTCAACGTGGCGCCGAAATCGTCCGGATGTTGGGAACCTTATCCTTAGAAGAGCAGGGGGAAAACATCGCCCACAAACAGACCTT